>Ga0137403_10002230_pt1 | contig 23822 bp, 24 predicted proteins | sample CZOMad2_1_16fung_FD_122057 | JGI IMG/M metagenome (GOLD analysis project Ga0137403, IMG submission 122057) | Vadose zone soil fungal communities from Angelo Coast Range Reserve, California, USA - CZOMad2_1_16fungal (Hybrid Assembly) | ecosystem: Environmental > Terrestrial > Soil > Vadose zone...
CGAGGCCGAAGCCGGTGACGTCGGTCAGGGCGTGCACGGCTTCCATCTCGGCCAGCGCCTCGCCCGGCGTGTTGAGCCTGGTGGTCCATTCCACCATGCGCGCATAGCCCTCTTCGGATAGTTTGCCTTTCTTCAGCGCCGCCGAGAGGATGCCGATGCCGAGCGGCTTGCCCAGGATCAATGCATCCCCCGCCTTGGCGGAGCTGTTTTTCTTCACCTTGTCCGGGTGAACCAGCCCGAGCGCGACCAGGCCGTAGATCGGCTCGAGCGTGTCGATCGAATGGCCGCCCGCGATCGGGATGCCGGCCTGCGCGCACACCGACTCACCGCCGGCGATGATTTGCTGGATCACCTCGACCGGCATCTTCTCGATCGGCATGCCGACGATGGCGAGCGCGAAGAGCGGCTTGCCGCCCATGGCGTAGACGTCCGAGAGCGCGTTGGTCGCGGCGATGCGGCCGAAGTCGAACGGGTCGTCGACGATGGGCGTGAAGAAATCGGTGGTCGCGACGATCGCCTGCTCGTCGTTCAGCCGGTATACCGCGGCGTCGTCGCTCGATTCGATCCCGACGAGCAGGTCCTTCGGCAATCCGCGGATCGGCGTCTTGGCGAGGATCTCCGAGAGCACCGCCGGGGCGATCTTGCAGCCGCAGCCGCCGCCGTGGGAGAACTGCGTGAGGCGGATAAGATCGGCGGGGGCGTTCATGGAATAAAATGTCGCATGGATGCGAAGCGCGCGAACACGGTCACGGTAGCACAGCTCGATGCCTTTGACGAGGTCATCGACGTGCGCTCGCCTTCCGAATTCTCGCTCGACCACGTGCCCGGCGCGGTGAACTGCCCGGTGCTCGACGACGAGGAACGGGCGCGCGTGGGCACGCTCTACAAGCAGGTGTCGAGCTTCGACGCGAAGAAGGAAGGCGCGGCGCTGGTATCGAAGAACATCGCGCGCCACATCGACGAGCGTTTCCGCGGGCGGGGACGCGAGTGGCGGCCGCTCGTGTACTGCTGGCGCGGCGGCCAGCGCTCGGCGTCGATGGCGCACGTGCTGCGCGAAGTGGGCTGGGCGGCGGCGACGCTCGAAGGCGGCTACCGCGCCTACCGGCGCGAAGTGCTGGCGCAGCTCGACCAGCTTCCCCGAAAGTTCCGCTATCGGGTGCTGTGCGGCGCCACCGGCAGCGGCAAGAGCCGCCTGCTCGAAGCTCTGGCGACCGAAGGTGCCCAGACGCTCGACCTAGAACGTCTCGCCTGCCACCGCGGCTCGCTCCTCGGCGAGATGCCCGGCGAGCCGCAGCCTACGCAGAAGATGTTCGACAGCCGGGTGTGGACGGCGCTCAAGGCATTCGACCCCGCGGTTCCGGTCACCGTCGAGGCCGAAAGCAAGAAGATCGGGCAGCTGCAGGTGCCCGCGGGACTCCTCGAGCGCATGCGCGAGGGAGAGTGCGTGCGCCTGGAGGTGGCGGCGCCCGAGCGCGTTCGCTTCCTCATCGAGGAATACCGGCATTTCCTCGCCGACCCGGCTGCGCTCAGGGACAAGCTGAAACGACTCACCGCCCTCTACGGCCATGCGGTGATCGAGCGCTGGCTGGCGCAGGCCGACTCGGCCTCCTGGCAGACCCTGGTCGCCGATTTGCTGCTCACGCACTACGACCCCTCGTACCTGCGGGCGGCCACCCGAAACTATTTGCATTATGATAGTGGCCGGCGGCTTTCTCTCGAACGGCTCGACGAGGCCGGGATTGAAAGCGCCGCCGCGGAGCTCTCCCGCTCCACGGTCTGAGGCGGAGGGAAGACCGGGAGTCGGAGATGGCATGTTCTTCAGGCAGCTTTTCGATCCCGCGTCTTCGACGCTGACCTACCTCATCGCGGACGACGCCAGCCACGAAGCGGTTCTCATCGACCCCGTGGTCGAGCAGGCGGAGCGCGACACGCGGCTGCTGCGCGAGCACGGCCTGCGGCTCAAGTACACGCTGGAGACGCACGTGCACGCCGATCACGTGACGGCGGCGCAGGCGCTGAAGCAGGCGACCGGCGCCCAGACGGCGGTGTGCCGGGACTGCAATGCGCAAGGCTACGACCGCCTGCTGCAGGACGGCGACGTCATTCTGTTCGGCCAGGAGGAAATTCTCACCATCGCCACGCCCGGACATACGCCGGGAAGCGTGTCCTACCTGTGGCGCGACCGTCTCTTCACCGGGGACACCCTGCTGATCGGCGGCTGCGGGCGGACCGATTTCCAGAACGGCAGCGCCGAGACGCTCTGGCACAGCATCACCGAAAAACTCTTCAAGCTCGACGAGCAGATCCTGGTCTACCCGGGGCACGACTACAAGGGCCGCAGGGTGAGCAGCATCGGCGAGGAAAAGCGCTTCAACGCGCGCATCGCCGGCAAGACCCGCGAGGAATTCCTCTCCACCATGAGCAATCTCGGCCTGCCCATGCCGGCGCGCATTCACGAGGCGGTGCCCTCCAACCTCGAGGCGGGCAAGGACCAGCCGGCGGTCGCGAGCGCAGCCGGACGGTGGGCCGCGCTCGACCGCGTCGCGCTGCAGAACGTGTCGGCGCGGCAGCTCGACGAGGCGCTGCGCACGCCCGGGACCCACCTCGTCGACGTGCGCACGCCGGCCGAATTCGAGAGCCTGAGGATCGCCGGCGCGGTGAACCTTCCGCTCGACCGTCTCGATCCGGCAGCCCTGCTCGCGCGCATCGGCGCGCACACTCCGGTGTACTGCGTGTGCCAGACCGGAACACGCAGCCAGCTCGCGGCCGCGGCGCTACGCTCGGCCGGCTTCACCCGCGTGGTGCACGTCGACGGCGGGACCAACGCCTGGGCGATGGCGGGACTGCCGCTGGTGCGCGGCAGCCCGGTGCGCGCCTGAGCGAGCGCGAGGACGCATGGCTTCCGACGATCAGGACCTCCCCCTGGTGCTGGCGCTCGCGGCCGTCGGCGCCGACGAAGAGCGGTATCTGCGCTCGCTCCTGGCGCTGCTCAAGTCCTATCTGGAGCCGCAGTGGTACATCGCCTCTCGACTGGGAGACATGCCCGACGCCGTTCTGATCGACATGGACGGCCCCGAAGGGCGCCAGGTCTGGGAGAACGTCCAATTCGGCGGCGTCCCGCGCATCGCGTTCAGCCGCGACCAGGTGCTTGGCGCGGAGTGGACCCTGCTCAAGCCGGCCCGCCCCGGGGGTCCGCACAGCTTGACCGAGGTTCTGCCCGCGGTCGCCGGCAAGGTCCGGATATCCGATCCCGCCCGCAGTTCATCCAAGGGCAAGAGGGAGACCTTCGCCAAGCTGGTACGGCAGGCCCTTCAAAAGTCTCTCGCCGCGGACGTCGTGCTGCCGAACGGCTCGGTCCTCATCGTCGATTCGGCGAAAAAAGTCTTCTACTCGTCTCGCACCACCGACGAGCTGGTCGCGCTGCTGCGCAACCAGCGCCGCGTCGAAGGGAAGGTCGTGCCGGTCGCCAGCGTGGAAAAGTCCGCCGACCGCCTGGCCCGATGGGAAATCAAGCCGCGGCCGCTCGAGGTGCTGTTGTGGCTGACGGGCCTCGTCACCGGGGCCGGTGAGTGCCTGGGCGGCTGGGACCCGCAGGTGCCGGTGCGGCTCACTCGCTGGCCGGATTTCGCTGCGCTTCCCTATCGGCAGGGCCACATGAAAATGGCCGCGATGCTCACCAAGGAGGGCGCGCTCGCCGGCGCGGTCGCCCAAGCCTGCGAAGTCGCGCCCGGCGACGTCGCGGATTTCCTCAACGCCTGCGCGGAGATCGGCATACTCGAGACGCGCGGCGTGGCGGGGAGCTTGAGGCGAGGCGGCGCGAAATAGGCCGACTCAGGGTTTGACGATTTTCAGCACCTTGTTGGCCGCGGTAAGGATGTAGACCTCGCCCATGCCGTCCTGTCCGAAAGACAGGGTGACGTCGGTCCCGGCGTTTGCGTTCGGCGCCTGCACGACGGTGGCGATCCCGTTCTGCAGCGTCAAGCCGCGCAGGAATCCGCTATGCAGATCGGAAAAGAGGTACGTCCCCTGCAGCTCGGGTATGGCCGCGCCGCGATAGACGAAGCCGCCGATGATCGCGTTTCCCTGGGTGTGGTCGTATTCGTACACCGGCGCGGTAAGCCCGGGAGTCGTACAGGAGCCGCCGATGCCACGGCACAAGGTGCCCTCCATGATGCTCCAGCCGTAGTTGAGGCCGCCGGCACTCGCGTCGACCACGTCGACCTCTTCCCGCGCGCCCTGGCCGACATCGGCGATGTAGAGGCGGTTGGCGGCAAAGTCGAAAGCCGGGCGAAACGGGTTGCGCAGACCGATCGCCCAAATTTCGCGCCGCGTCTGGGGCGTACCCGACCAAGCGGGGTTATCGCCCGGTATCGCGTAGGGAGGGGTTTGGTTGGGGTTGAGGGCGCTGACATCTAGGCGCAGCAACTTGCCGAGGAGCGACGTGTCATTCTGAGCGTGCATGAATTGATTGTCCCCCCCTCCGCCGTCGCCGGTGGACAGGTAGAGCATGCCGTCGGGGCCGAACATCACTCTCCCGCCATAGTGATTGTTCGCCTCCCGGTGGGGAATCCGGATCACCGGCGCGACGGTCGAGACGTCGAGTTGAGTCGCATCGCCCGCCGAAACCTGGTAGCGCTCGACGAGGATGTCTCCGGTCGTGTTCGGGATTTTTTCGATGAAGTGCACATAGACGAGCTAGTTCGTCGCGAACTGCGGATCGAATGCGAACGAAAGCAGCCCCGCCTCACCGTCGGTATAGACACGGCTGGAGCTCGCATTGAGATCGAGGAACGGCGTCGTCAGCAGTGTGCCGTTCTGCACCACGCGAATCCGCCCCGCCCGCTCGGCAATGAAAACCCGGTCATCGCCGGGCGGCGCTTGCAGGTCTATCGGGGTGTCGGGTCGCGTATTGCCCGAGAAAATATCCTGCAAACGAAAGTCGAACGAGTGCGTTATCGGTGCAGGCGCGGGATTCGACGCGTAATCGGTCTTCGAGCACGCCGCGACCGACAGCAGCGCGACGCAGACCGGGAGGGATCGCATGTACCGCATGGGAGACTCCTTAGAGGGCGCCCAGCACCTTCAGGTGTGTGACGACGCTCCTCCCAAGCGCCGAGAGCGCGTAACCTCCCTCGAGAACCGAAACGATCCTGCCTCCCGCGTGCTTGTCGGCGATTTCCTTGATGCGCTGGGTGACCCAGGCGTAGTCGGCCTCGGTGAAGCGCAGCATCGCCATTTCGTCCTCGACGTGGGCGTCGAACCCGGCCGACACGAGGACCATCTGGGGCTCGAACTCCTCGAGAGCGGGTATCCACACCTTCTCGACGGCGGCGCGCAACGCACGCCCGTCGGAGCCCGCCGGCAGCGGCACGTTCGCCATGTTCGGAGCCGGGTCGTCGGTGCCGCTGTACGGGTAGAACGGGTGCTGGAAAATGCTGGCCATCAGCACGCGCTCGTCGTCGCTGAAAATGTCCTCGGTGCCGTTGCCGTGGTGCACGTCGAAGTCGATGACGGCGACGCGCTCGAGGCCGTGATGCTCGAGCGCGTGCTTTGCCCCGACCGCGACGTTGTTGAAAAGGCAGAACCCCATCGCGCGCGTTCGCGTCGCGTGATGGCCGGGCGGGCGCACCGCGCAAAATGCGTTGTCCGCGCGACCGCCGACGACCAGGTCGGTCGCGAGCACCGCGGCGCCCGCGGCGCGCACCGCCGCGTCCCAGGTGTGCGGGCACATCGCGGTGTCCGGATCCAGATGCACAATGCCCGAGCGCGGCGAGGCCTTGCGAATCGCCTCGATGTATTCGATCGGGTGCACGCGGGCGAGCTCGCTCACCTTCGCCGTGGGGGCTTCGTGACGCTCGATGGCGCCCGCGATTCCCGAGGAGATGAGATGATCCTCGATCGCCGCGAGCCGCGCAGGGCTCTCCGGGTGATGACGGCCCATGTCGTGCTTGGCGCAATCGCCATGAGTGATGAACGCGGTCGCCATGGACTTTATTCCTTCGATCCCATCATAGCGGCTTTCAAGTAAACTTACGACCTTGGACAACACAGCAGGCACAAAGTCACGATGTCCTTTCCGCTGATCCAGGGCGTCGTCCAGCAGGCGGGAAAAATCATCCTCGGCAAGGAGCGCCAGATCCGCCTCGCGCTCGCCTGCCTCCTTGCGAGCGGACACCTTCTCATCGAGGATCTGCCGGGCGTCGGCAAAACCACGCTCGCGCAGGTGCTGGCGAAGCTTCTCGGGCTGGACTTCCATCGCATTCAGTTCACCAGCGACATGCTCCCCGCGGACATCATCGGCGTTTCGGTATACGAGCGCGAGAGCTCCTCTTTCAGATTTCACCCCGGGCCGATTTTTTCGCAGCTGATTCTCGCCGACGAGGTCAACCGCGCCACACCCAAGACCCAGTCGGCGCTGCTCGAGGCGATGGAGGAGCATCAGGTCACGACCGAGGGCGAGACGCGCAAGCTGCCCGAGCCGTTTTTCGTGGTCGCGACGCAGAACCCTTCGCACCTGGTCGGCACCTTCCCCTTGCCGGAATCGCAGCTCGACCGGTTCCTGATGCGCATCGACCTCGGTTACCCCGACCGGCAGGCCGAGCGCACCCTGCTCCAGGGCGCAGACCGCCGCGAGATGATCGCCGGGCTCGACGCCTGCCTGGGACCCGGTGACCTGATGGATCTGCAGGCCGCGGTGAAAACCGTTCACGCCGCCGCGCCGCTGCTCGACTACATCCAGGAATTGATCGAGCATTCGCGGCGCGCGCCTGAATATGCAAACGGCCTGTCCCCGCGCGCCGCGCTCGCGCTCCTGCACGCGGCGCGCGCCTGGGCGCTCCTCGAGGGGCGGGACAAAGTCATCCCCGAAGACGTGCAGGCGGTGCTCCCGGGAGTGGCCGGCCACCGCCTGAGACCGATCCACGACGGCGTTCGCACCTCGAGCCTCGACAAGGCGGCACTCCTGATCTCCGCCGTGCCTATTCCCTAAGATGCGCCGTGAACGCGCCATGAAGCTCGATCGGGTGCTCCAGTACTCGCAGGCCTACAATTTCTACCGGTGGGTATTCAGACGGCACGGGCCCGAGCCCGGCGTGGTATTCCTCACCCAGCGCCGTGTCTACATCCTGCCGACGCGTCACGGCCTGAGTTTCGGAGTCGCGCTCATCCTGATGCTCATCGGATCGATCAACTACAACCTGTCGCTCGGCTACGTACTCACCTTCCTGCTCGCCGGGCTGGGCGTCGTTTCGATCCTGCACACCTTCCGCAACCTGGTGCACCTGTACGTGAGCGCCGGGCGTGTCTCGCCGGTGTTCGCGGGCGATATCGCGCACTTCCAGATCGCCTTCGAGAACACGGGCGACTTCGAGCGCCACTCGCTCGATCTCGCCTGCGGGACGGCCAAGGCGCGATTCGACGTTCCGGCCCATCGCCACTGCACGGTCGAGCTCACTTTGAAGACCGAGAAGCGGGGCTGGATGCCGCTGGAGCGCGTCACGGTCGACACGCGGTTTCCGCTGGGCTTGATGCGTGCGTGGAGCTACGTGCAGCCCGACATGCGCGCGCTGGTGTATCCGCGGCCCGATACCGCCGCCCTCCCCGTTCCCGAAGCCGATTCCGAAACCGGCGATGCGGTGTCGACCGGCGTCGGCACCGACGACTTCGCAGGCTTGCGACCGTATCAGGCGAGCGACTCGCCCCGGCATGTCGCCTGGAAGGCTTCGGCGCGCAGCGAGATCCTGCTCACCAAGCTCTTCGCCGGGCGCGCCTCCTCGGAGGCCTGGTTCGAATGGGACAAGCTGCCTCCGGGGATGCCCCTCGAAGCGCGGCTGTCGCGCCTCACGCGCTGGGTGATGCTCGCGGAGGAACGCGGGCTGCGCTACGGGCTCAAGCTTCCGGGGACGACCCTCCCTCTGGGCGAAGGATTCACTCACCGCGAACGCTGCCTCAGGGAGCTGGCCCTTTTCCATGGCTGATGCAAAGGCGCAGGAAGCGCTGCCGGCGCTGCCGCTCACCCTGCTGGTCGTCGGGTCCGCCCTCACGGTGGCCTCCCATACCCTGTGGCTGCCTGTCTGGTTCAGCATCGCGGCGGGGACGCTCCTTTCGTGGCGCGCCGTCCTGGCGATGCGGGGAAGCCCCCTGCCCCCGCGCTGGCTGCTCGTCGTGCTCACTCTCGCTACCGCGATCGGCGTCTATATTTCCTACAGCACGATCCTGGGACGCGATGCCGGCGTGACCCTGCTCGTGATGTTGCTGTTCCTGAAGCTGCTGGAGACGCGCGCCCCGCGCGACGTTTTCGTCGTGGCCTTCCTCGTTTATTTCGTCGCGCTCGCAAACTTCTTCTATTCGCAATCCATACCGATTGCGGGGCTGATGCTGCTCACCGTGACCGTCGCGACCACCGCGCTCGTCGGGTTCAGCGCGCCGCGGCGCTCCCTGACCGAGGATCTGAAGACGGCCGGCCGCATGCTCGCCCAGGCGGGGCCGGTGATGCTGCTCCTGTTTTTCCTGTTTCCCCGCGTTCAGGGGCCGCTGTGGGGCCTGCCGCAGGACGCCTACACCGGCGTAACAGGTCTGTCGGAAACGATGTCGCCCGGAACGATCAGCGCGCTCTCGTTGTCGGACGCGATAGCGTTCCGCGTCAAATTCGAGGGAGAAACGCCGCCTCGGAGCCAGCTCTACTGGCGCGGGCCGGTGATGACGGACTTCGACGGCCGCACCTGGCGCGTCGGCCCGCCCCAGCTCCTGCGCGAGACGGGCAACGACACCTACGGCGCGCCGATCGGCTACGAGGTGACGCTCGAGCCCCACAACCGCAGCTGGATGTTCGCGCTGGAGATGCCCGTGGGCATCCCGCAGAACGCGCGCATGACGCGGGACTATCTCCCGATCTCCCTCACCCCTATCCGCAGCCGAACCCGCTACGAGATGCGCTCCTCCCCGCAGTTCCAGGCACGCAACGGCGCCAATCCCAGGGATCTCGCCGCGGCGCTCAGGCTCCCCCCTGGCGTCGATCCCCGGGCCCGGGCGCTCGCGGGCGAGTGGCGTCAATCCGTTCCCGACGACACGGTGATCGTGCAGCGAGCCATCGATTTCTTTCGCGGCAACCGATTCGAATACAGCCTGGAGCCGCCCAAGCTCGGCGAGCACTCGGTGGACGAATTCCTGTTCGACACCCGGCAGGGGTTCTGCGAGCACTTTGCGTCGAGCTTCGTGTTTCTGATGCGCGCGGCCGGCGTCCCGGCCCGCGTCGTGACCGGATACCAGGGCGGAGACACGAACCCGGTGGACGGATACATGGTCGTCCGTCAGGCCGACGCGCACGCGTGGGCGGAGGTGTGGCTGGACAGCCGCGGCTGGACGCGGGTCGATCCCACCGCGGCTGCGGTCCCTGTCCGGGTCGAGCTGGGTATCACCGCCGCCGCGCCGCTCGGAGCGCCTCTGCTGATGCGCGACGGTCTCGACTGGCTGAAGGGCCTGCGCAACAACTGGGACGCTCTCACGAACCAGTGGAACCAATGGGTGCTGGGCTACAACCCGGAGCGTCAGCTCGAGATGCTTTCCCGGCTCGGAATGAAACAGCCGAGCTGGGAGACGATGACGCTGATGCTGTTCTGGAGCGTGGGCGGCGTGCTGCTGCTGGTCGCGCTGTCGCTGCTGCGCGGCATGCGGCGCGAGGATGCAGTACAGCGAGCGTGGCTGCGCTTCTGCGGCAAGCTCGCACGCGCGGGTCTTGCACGCGCGAGCACCGAGGGGCCGCTCGACTACGCCCGCCGCGTCTCGCTTGGGCTCCCCGCGAGCGAGACCGCTGTGCGCGCCATCACGGCGCTCTACGTCGAGCAACGCTACGGCCCGGCAGCCGACCGGGAATCGCTCTCCCGTCTGAAGCATCTCGTTCGCGCCTTCGCTCCATGAGGAACATCGCGCTTGCGGTGCTGTTCGCTCTCCACGCGGGCCTCGCGTGTGCGGGATCATCCTCTTATCAGAATCGCAAGGACGTGAGGGAGTTCGTCGCGGAAATGGTGAAGAAGCACGGCTTCAACCGCAAAGAGCTGAGCCGCGTGTTCGCGCAGGCGCAATACCAGCCCGCGATCGTCAGGGCGATGGACCAGCCGCCCGAATCGGCGCTCGCCTCCTGGCAGGCCTATCGCGCGATCTTCATCAAGCCGGAGAGGATCGAGGCCGGAGCCCAGTTCTGGAACCGGAACGCCGACGCTCTCAAGCGCGCAGCAGGGGAATACGGGGTGCCGGAAAACATCATCGTCGGCATTATCGGCGTCGAGACGGTCTTCGGCCGCAACATCGGCACCTATCGGGTCATCGACGCTTTGGCGACACTCGCCTTCGACTACCCCAAGCGCGGCGAATATTTCCGCGGCGAGCTGGAACACTACGTCGTGTTCACGCGCGATCAGGGAATCAATCCCCTGCGGGTGAAGGGGTCCTACGCGGGAGCGATCGGCATTCCGCAGTTCATGCCCGGCTCGTACCGGCGATTCGCGGTGGATTTCGACGGTGACGGGCAGATCAATCTCGCAACCAGCCCGGCCGACGCGATCGGAAGCATCGGAAATTTCCTGAAGTCTCACGGCTGGGTGCAGGGACAGCCGGTCGCTCTCGGTGCCGACGTGACCGGAGACGGATGGCGCAAGCTGGCCGTAGGCGGAATCGTGCCGGCCACGCGGCTCTCTGACTTGCGGAGCTACGGAGTCAAGGTCGCGGCCGACCTGCCCGGGGACACGCTTTGCGCGCTGATCGAGCTCGAGACGCCGGGCCAGGCGTCGGACGTCCGCGTGACCCTGCAGAACTTCTTCGTGCTGACCCGTTACAACCGTTCCAATCTCTACGCCGCGGCGGTGCTCGACCTCGCGGCCGAGGTCGCGCGCGCGAAGTCCGCCGGCTCGCAGCCGGCCACGGGCAAGGAGGGAAAGTGACCGGACCGGTGCGCCAGTACCGCTACTACGAATTCGTGATGGCGGCGTTCGTCACGGTCCTGATCTGCTCGAACCTGATCGGCCCCGCGAAAATCGCGCAGGTGGATCTTCCTCTCGTCGGAATCGTGTCTTTCGGCGCAGGCGTGCTGTTCTTCCCGATTTCCTACGTGTTCGGCGACATCCTCACCGAAGTCTACGGCTATGCCCGCTCCAGACGCGTGATCTGGGCTGGCTTCGCCGGCCTCGCCTTCGCCGCGATCATGTCGGCGGTCGTGGTGTGGCTGCCTCCCGCGCCGTTCTGGAACAACCAGGCGGCCTACGAGATCGCTTTCGGCTCCACCTGGCGCATCGCCGGCGCCTCGCTGATCGCGTTTCTGTGCGGCGAGTTCGTGAATTCGTTCGTGCTGGCGAAAATGAAGATCCTCACGCACGGACGGTGGCTTTGGACGCGCACCATCGGCTCGACGATATTCGGCGAGGCAGTCGATTCGCTGCTGTTCTATCCGCTGGCCTTCTGGGGGAGCGGGCTGATCCCCGACGAGAGGCTGCCGCAGATCGTTCTGGTTCAGTTTGTTTCCAAGGTCGGGCTGGAGGTGGTGTTTACGCCGATCACCTACGCGGTGGTCGGCTGGCTGAAACGCGCCGAGCACGAGGACTACTACGACACCAACACGGACTTCAATCCCTTCACCCTCAAGCCTTGAAGCGCAGGGAGGAAACGCCAAGTATTCACGCTTTCCGGGCGTCCCGCTGGAGAATCGGGCGTAAAATGGACTTGTTTACGTCCCAGGTTTACCGGCCTTTGAACCGCCGCGGCAACGAATACGACGTTTCCTGCCAGGTCAACACCACCGATTCGACGCTCGTCAACTCGGAGGTAGACCGGGTTTTTCTCGAGCTGTACCCGAACTCGTCGACCGAGAAAATCGACCGCGCTTTCCACGATCTGACGACGATGTATCGCGGCGGGCGTCCCGGCTACCATGCTTGCGACACCGCTTATCACGATATCCAGCACGTGCTCGACGTTACGCTCGCCATGGCGCGGCTGATCGACGGATACGAGCGCGCCCGAATCGGACTGGAGTCGCTGGACGCCACGATGTTCCGGCTGGGCGTGATCACCGCCCTGTTCCATGACTGCGGCTACATACGCACGCTCGACGACAGGATGCACAAGAACGGGGGGGAGCTCACGCTGACGCATGTCTCGCGCGGAGCACGCTTTCTGAGGGACTACCTGCCCAAGATCGGCATGGGTGAGGTGGCCGATGTCGCGGCTGCCCTGATTCACTTCACCGGCTACGAGATCCCGGTCGCGGACATCAGGGTGCCGTCGCTCGGCTACAAGCTGCTCGGCAGCCTGCTCGGTTCCGCGGACATCATCGCGCAGATGTCGGATCGGTGCTATCTCGAGAAGTGTCGCGATCGCCTCTATCCGGAGTTCGTCGCGGGCGGAATCGCCCGCAAGCGCTCTGCGGACGGCAAGGAAGAGGTCGTGTACCAGTCGGGCGAAGACCTGGTGAAGAAGACGCCGCACTTCTACCAGGGCGCCAGCCGTCGGCTCGACGCCGACCTCGGCGGTACCCACAAGTACGCGCGGAACCACTTCGGCGGGCAGCACCTCTACATGGAAGAGCTCACGAAGAACATTCACTTCGCGGAGTCCATCAACGACGCAGGCAACGGCACCGCGTTGAAACGCAATCCGCCGACGACCCTGGAGGACTAGGGTAACGAGGTTCTCTAGAGAAGCGCTTCCTTCGACAGGCAGCGCCGCCGCAGGATTTCCCGCAGGTGCGCCAGCGCTTCGAGCTGAATCTGGCGTACGCGCTCGCGCGTGAGCCCGAGCCGGGCGGCGAGCTGCTGAAGGGTCTGCAATTCCCCCCGGTTCAAACCGAACCGGCACTCGATCACGGTGCGCTGCCTGTCGGAGAGCTGCACCAGCCACTCCCGAACGAGCGACTCGATCTCGTTGGCCTGCAACCGGGATTCGGGGCCCACGATGGTCTCGTCGGCGATCGCATCGCCGACGGAGAACATCGGATCGGCGCCCAGAGGTACGTCGAGAGACGCCACGTGCTCCCCGCGCAGGAGCAGGCCGCGTACTTCCACCGGGTCCCTGCCGAGGAGATGGGCGATGTCCTCCGCCGACGGCTCGCGCTCGGCGTGCGCCTCCAGGTAGCGCCTCGCGCGCAGCACCGTGGTGAGCTCCTTGATCACGTGCACGGGCAACCGGATAGTGCGCAACTGGTTCATGATGGCCCGCTCGATGTTCTGCCGGATCCACCAGATGGCGTACGTGGAAAAACGAAAACCGCGCTCGGGATCGAACTTCTCGAGGGCGTGCATCAGGCCCAGGTTTCCCTCCTCGACCAGATCCAGAAGCGGCATGCCCCGGTTGAGATACGATTTGGCCACGTTAACCACCAGGCGGAGGTTGTGCTCGATCATTTTCTGCCTGGCGTCGAAGTCCCCCGCAACCGCGCGACGCGCATAGTGCAGCTCCTCCTCCGGGCTGAACAGGCGGTTGAGACCGATCTGATGCAGATAGAGCTGGGTCGCGTCGCTTAGCACGGCGGTTTCCGTCGCGTCGTCGCGCGCATGCGCTTCGTCGAGGCTTTCCGCTGCCTCCATCGCTTCGAGCCTGGACTCCTCTGAAACTGCAGAGCTCACGAGCGGCGTTCCGGCAGGAATTTCAGCGGATCGACAGGCTCTCCCTGGCGCCGTATTTCGAAGTGCAGCTTGACCTGGGGCGAGTCGCTGTTGCCGATCTCCGCGATCTTCTGGCCCTTGGCGACGCTCTGGCCTTCCTTCACCAGAACGTTGCTGTTGTGCGCGTACGCGGACAGGTAGGTGTCATTGTGCTTGATGATGACCAGCTTTCCGTAGCCGCGCATCGTGCCGCTGTACAGGACGCGACCCGATGCCGATGCGTGCACGGGATCTCCGACCTTGCCCAGGATGTCGACGCCCTTGTTGGTGCCCTTGGAGAAGCCCGACAGAACCCGCCCCGAAGCCGGCCACATCCAATCGACGCCGTCGGATTCGGGCGCGGCGTTCGGCTGAGAGGCGGCGGCCTCGGCTTTCACCTCCGGTGGAGACAGGCGAAGCATCAGCGCGAGGTTTTCCTCGGAATAAGGCAGCTTCATCGCCTTGGGAGCGGTCTTGAGGAGCTCCGGCCGTGGAGTCTCGGCCGCGGCCGCGCGCGGCTCGACCGTCGCCCCCGGCGAAGCGGGAGCGGCCCGCTGGTCCCCTCCGAGCGGACGCGCCTCCACCGCTCCCGGCGTGACGATCGGCTGGACCTGAACGCCTGCCTCCGGCTGCGCCTGCGCCCGTACCTCCGCCTGCGCTTGCTGCTGCGCCGCCGCCGGCCGCAGGCGAAGGACAGCGCCGGGCTTCAGTGCGGCGGGGTCGGAAATATTGTTCCAGGACGCGAGCTCCCTGTAGTCCAGACCGTTGTCCAGGGCGATGCTGTACAGGGTGTCGCCGCGCTTGACCGTGTAGGTTTCGGGTTTCTGCGCCGCCGGAGGCGCGACGGGCTTCGCAGCGGGGGAGCGCGTTACGGTTCGCTCGACCACCGGTGCCCTATTAGGAGTCGCGCACGCCGCGAGGAGGGCGCAGGCGAGCACTGCGACGAGGAACTGGAGCAGCCTCACTGCTTGCCTCCTCTCAGGGGCACAAAACGCACGGCGTCCAACCATTCTTCTGTCAACCCGGTCGCCGTCCTTTCGACAAGACACAGCGCCTGATCGCCGCTTCCTACTGGCACGATCATTCTGCCACCTGGAGCAAGCTGCTGCAAAAGGGCATCGGGAATTCTCGAAGCAGCCGCCGCGACGATGATGCCGTCGAAGGGCGCAGCCGCAGCCAGCCCCAGCGCGCCGTCGGCGTGGACCAACCTGAGGTTGGACAGCCGCAGGGAGCGCAGGTTGCCGCGCGCTTTTTCCAGCAAGCCGGCGATACGCTCGATCGAGTAGACATTTTTCGCGAGGCGCGCGAGCACGGCCGCCTGATAGCCGCAGCCCGTCCCTATCTCGAGCACATTGGCGAGGATCCTCCGCGCGCGCATGGCTTCGATCATGCGGGCCACCACGAAGGGTTGGGAGATGGTCTGCTCGAAACCGATCGGCAGCGCCGTGTCCTCGTACGCGCGGCTCGCGAGCCCCTCGTCGACGAACACGTGGCGCGGCACGGCAGCCATTGCCGCCAGGACGGCCTCGTCGCGTATCCCCTGCTCTCGCAAGCGAGCGACCATGCGGTCGCGCGTGCGCTGCGAAGTCATGCCGATACCGCGGGTCTTCGACAGCTTCACTTCTGGAGCCACGTTCTCACTACGGGTATCTGCTGTGGGTGAGTCAGGTCCATCTGCAGCGGTGTCAGCGATACGCGGTCCGACGCCACCGCGTGGAAATCCGTTCCGGGCCCGGCATCCTGTGCGCTCCCGGCGGCGCCCACCCAGTACACGGTCTGGCTGCGCGGTGTGGTGGCCTTGATGACGGGCTCGGCCTTGTGCCGCTTGCCGAGCCGCGTCACCTCGAGTCCCTTCAGCGCCTCGTACGGGATGTCGGGAACGTTCACGTTGAGCAACACCGGCTCACTGAACGGCCGTCTCTGGAAGCGCTCGACCAGCTCGCGCGTGACGCGCGCCGCGGTATCGTAGTGCCGCCCGGCCTTGCTGGTCAGGGACACCGCCATGGAGGGAATGCCGAGCAGGTAGCCCTCGGTCGCTGCCGCCACGGTGCCCGAGTAGATCGTGTCATCGCCCATGTTCGCCCCGAGGTTGATCCCTGAGACGATCATGTCGGGCATCTCCTCGAGCAGGCCGGTCACCGCAAGGTGCACGCAGTCGGTGGGGGTGCCATTGACGAAGCGGAAACCGTTCGCCGATTCGCGCACCGATAGCGGCCGATCGAGCGTGAGGGAGTTCGACGCCCCGCTGTGGTCGCGCTCGGGCGCGACCACGGTGATCGTGCCCAGGTCGGCGAGCGTCTTGGCAAGGATCGCGAGGCCAGGCGCGAAATACCCGTCGTCGTTACTGAGCAGGATCCGCATCTATCTGGCTATCTTATTGATCAACAAGGAAAATCAAAACGCGCGACCCACAGGGGCTGGCCCCTAGTGTTCCGGCGGAATTCTACTCGAAGCGATGCAGGTGCGCGGACGAAACTGCTTGAGCTTGCTGGCGGAGGTGTTGCCCGTACGTCAGCAGCTGTTGGATTTCACACAGCAGCCGGGGCATCCGAAGGCCCCGGCCTGCCGCGGGTCTAGCGCGTTTCCAGGCCCTTCGCGAGGCCCATCTGGCCGAAAAACCCGGCCCGGAATCCCTTGGCGTAGTCGTCGATCCCCACTTGCAGATAGAGAGACAAGGAACTGCCCTCGGCGCGGGCGGATTGCCCATCGGCTACCCCGTTAGCGTAGGCCGGGGTTGGCCCTTCGCCTCCTACCATCCTGAGCTCCGCTACCGTACCCATGCAACCCTCCTGTGGCAGTGTTCGAAGGACCAGTTGAGCAAGCCCCGTGCCACGTCCGATTGGCACAGCGCTATTGGGTTCACAACATGCCGCGGCAGCGTTTCTCCCGCGTTAAGGAGTACCCCGCCAAAAAGCCTAGGCGGTACTCGTCGAGGTCCCCTACGGGGTACGCATGGCTTTGTGCCCCGGTTGTCCGCGCCGCCCTCCCGTCGACGTAGCCTTCGGCAAACGCCTCCGACCAGCCGTTTTTCTCGGCCAAATCCCTGAAGTCATCCCTGAGCTGCACTTTCATGCTTCCCTCCGATTGGCGGGCGACAGGGACGGGGTGAGCAAGTTCCGGGCCGACGGCAGGCGCCGGGCCGGCAAAACGTGCGTCGCCGGTCGACTTCAGCGCCGGGCGGAAGAGAGCACGCCGCGTACGTCTTCAATCGCGGACAAGGCGCGCTGGAGCTGGTCGATATCCTGGACTTCTATGGTGAAGTACATCGAAGCGACATCGTCGTGGTTCTGGGTCTTGGCGGCGATGACGTTGGTTTTTTGCCGAACCAGGGCTTCGCTGACGTCGCGCAGGAGTCCCTGCCGGTCGTTACCGCGCACCACGATGTCGACCGGATAGACCCTGGCGCCGCTATCGCCCCACTCGGCGGCGATGATGCGCTCGGGAGCACGCTCGATCATGCGGGCCAGGCTCTGGCATTCGCGCCGGTGGACCGACACGCCGCGTCCCTTGGTGACGAATCCCGAAATCCGGTCCGGCGGCGCCGGCTTGCAGCAGCGCGCGAGCACGGTGAGCAGGCGATCGATACCCACGACGAGAACGCCGCTCCCCGCCTGAGCAATGCGCCCGCCGTGCAGCCGCACTTCCGCCGGGGGTTCCTGCTTCGCTTCGCCGCGCAGCGCAACCTGCAATTGCCTGGGGCCGACCTCTTCGCGTCCCACCGCGGCAAACAGGTCGTCAGGCCCCTCGAAGCCGAGTCGCTTGGCGAGATCTTCGAGGCTCGCCGCGCGCACGCCCTCGCGCTTGACCTCCCGCTCGACCGCCGCGCGCCCGGCGGCGACCACGCTCGCGAGCTCGCGGCTGTTGAACCACTGGCGCACCTTGTTGCGCGCGCGCGAGCTCTTGATGTAGCCGAGCGCGGGATTGAGCCAGTCGCGGCTGGGCCCGCCGCTCTTGGCGGTGATGATGTCGACGATCTCTGCGTTCTTGAGCCGGTAGTCGAGCGTCACGATCGCGCCGTTTACCTTGGCGCCACGGCAGCGGTGGCCGATGTCGGTGTGCAGTGCGTAGGCAAAATCCACCGGGGTCGCCCCTTGGGGAAGGTCGATGACCTTGCCCTGCGGCGTGAGCACGTAGACAGTGTCGTCGACGACCGCCTGCTTGGACTGCTCCATCCAGTCCGAGGCGTCCACGACTTCGTCGCGCCAGGCGAGCACCTGGCGCAACCAGGCGATCCTCTCGTCGGCGGGGTCGCCCTTGCCGCGCCCGCCGCGCGTTCCCTCCTTGTAGCGCCAGTGCGCAGCCACCCCCACTTCCGCGTCGCGGTGCATCTCGTGGGTGCGGATCTGCACCTCCAGGGATTTCCCCTCCGGCCCAATGACCGCGGTGTGGAGCGAGCGGTAGAGGTTCGCCTTCGGCCGCGAGATGTAGTCGTCGAATTCCCTGGGTATCGGAGCCCACAGGTTGTGCACCACGCCCAGGACGGCATAACAATCCTTTACCTCCTCCACCAGTACGCGCAGACCGCTTACATCGTGGATCTCCGAGAAATCGAGCGACTTCGCGCGCATCTTGCTGTAGATGCTGTAGAGATGTTTCGGCCTCCCGGTGACCTCGGCCCGGATTCCGGCCTGGGCGAGCTCGTCCGCGAGCTCGGCGATGGCCTGCTCGACGAAGCGCTCGCGCTCGCTGCGGCGCTCCTCGAGCAGCCCGGCGATGCGCTTGTAGAGCTCGGGCTCCAGGTAGCGGAAGGAGAGATCCTCCAGTTCCCACTTGAGCTGCCAGACGCCGAGACGATTGGCGAGCGGCGCGTAGATGTCGAGCGTTTCGCGCGCGAGCTGGATGCGTTCCGCCTCCGGGGCGCGCGCGAGCCAGCGCAGGGTCTGGGTGCGGCTCGCCAGGCGCAGCAGCACGACACGAATGTCCGCGACCATCGCGAGCAGCATCTTGCGCAGCACCTCCGCCTGCGGCGCCGAATCCCTCCCCAGGGCCGCCGCGCGGGTGACCACTCGCAGCCGGTTGAGGCGGTCGATCCCGGACACGAGCGCGGCCACGGTCGCGCCGAAAGCCTGGGTCAGTTTCTCCTCGGCCTGGGGAAGATAGGCGGGGACCGCGAAGAGCACGCCGGCGGCGAGCGAGTCGACGTCGAGCCTGAGCTGCGCGACGCCGCGCGCGAGCCCCAGAGCGTGCTCGTACGCGGGTTCGCCGGTGCCGAGCACCTTCTCGCCGTAGACACCTCGGGCGAACTCGAGCGCCCGCACGAGGGCGCGCCGATCCTCCTCGGGCGCCGTGGCGGCGAGAAGATCGTCGCCGATTTCGCCGGCATTCGGGCGCGTTGTGGATACCATGATCGAAAGTTTATCCCACGCTATGGCGCCGGGGAGCGCCGTCCCGGATAATCCGCTCTTTTTGGAGGAACGGAATGCAAGACGGCCTCGCGCGGCAGCGCGCCCTGCCCTACCTGCTGCTCCTCGTCGCCGCCGCCTCGTTCGGCGGCAACTGGGTCGCCGCCAGGGTGGTCAACTTCGAGGTCGCGCCGTTCGCCCTGTCGTTCTGGCGCTGGGCGATCGCGTTGGTCCTTCTTCTTCCTTTTGCAGCTGCGCAATTGCGCGAGGATGCAACGCTAATCCGCCGCCACTTTCTCAAGCTGTTCGTGTTCGGCGCGATCGGCGCCGGGGGCTTCACTCTCCTCGGCTACTGGGGCGTGAGCTATACGACCGCGATCAACGCAACCCTGCTGAACTCCTCGCTGCCCCTCTTCGTCGTTCCCCTGTCCTGGCTACTGCTCGGGCTGACGGTCAGTGGCAGGCAGCTCGTCGGGCTGGTGCTGTCACTCGCTGGCGTGGTTTCGATCGTCAGCGCCGGGAGCCTGCAGACGCTCGCCCAGCTCAGACTCAATCCCGGGGACTTCCTCCTCCTCGGCGGCGCGTTCCTGTGGGCGATCTACACAGTGACACTAAGGTGGCGCCCCCCGCTTCGCGCGCTGTCGTTCCTGTTTACTACCGTAGCCGCCGCGGCCGTGGTGTCCCTGCCGTTCTACGCTTGGGAAATGTGGACGGGAAGGACGATGGACGTAACGCCCACGGCCGTGGTGACGATCGGTTATCTCGCGGTCTTTCCGTCGATCGTGGCCTACATCTGCTGGAACGAGGCAGTGACCGCGCTCGGACCGAACGTGGCGGGATTCTTCAACCCTGTAATTCCGGTGTTCGGCATCCTGTTCGCGGTCATATTTCTCGGCGAGCCGCTGCGCGCCTTCCACCTCGCGGGGTTCGCCCTGGTCCTGGGGGGCGTAGCCCTCACCTCCCGGCGCTGACGATGGGTTTTTTTCGCGAATGGCGCCGCAAGCGGACGCTGAGAAGCGCCAGTCTCGACGAGACCTTGTGGAAGGGGGTCGCGGGCAAGCTGTCGTTCCTGCGGGGACTGTCGCAGGAGGATACGGCCCGGCTGAAAGAGCTCGTCGTTCTTTTCCTCGCCGAAAAGCAAATGCACGGCGCTCACGGGCTCCAGCTCACCGACGAAGTGCGCCTGTCGATCGCCGCGCAGGCCTGCCTGCCGATTCTCCATCTCGGCCTGGACGTCTACCAGGGCTGGGTCGGCGTTATCGTCTACCCGGGCGAGTTCCGCGTGCACAAGGAGGAGGTCGACGAGGACGGCGTGGTCCATACCTTCGAGGAGGAGCTCGCGGGCGAGGCCTGGCCCGGCGGGCCGGTGATCCTCTCGTGGGAAGACGTCGGCATGGCCGAGCGCGGCTACAACGTCGTCATCCACGAATTCGCTCACAAGATCCACATGGACGGCGGGGACGACCCGGACTACCCGACCGCCAGGGCCGGCATGGATGCGTCCGTGTGGCGCAAGGCCTTGAAGGAAGGCTACGACCGGTTCTGTGCCGAGGTCGACTCGGGCGAGCCGACTTTCATCGATCCTTACGCCGCCGAGCACCCCGCCGAGTTCTTCGCGGTGATGAGCGAAGCCTTTTTCACCGAGTCCGCCGTCCTCGTGCGAGACTGGCCGGAGCTGTATGCTCAGCTCGCGCTGTTCTACAAGCAGGACCCGGCCGGCAGTCTGTAATATTAGGCTCGCTTTCACTAAAAAGGAGGCTTCAATGACGGCACTTTACTCGCTCTGGCTACCCATCCTCGTCTCGGCCGTTCTCGTCTTCATCGCGAGCACGGTGATCCACATGTTCCTCCCCTGGCACCGCAACGACTATCCGAAGATGCCGAACGAGGACAAGGCGCTGGACGCGCTGCGACCGCTCGCCATTCCGCCGGGCGACTACATGGTGCCGCACTGCACCGGCCCCGAGGAGATGAAATCGCCCGCGTTCAAGGACAAGATGAGCAAGGGGCCGGTGATGATCGTCACCGTGCGGCCGAACGGGATGCCCGGCATGGGAGGGTATCTGGTGCAGTGGTTCATCTTCTGCGCGGTGATCGGGATCCTCGCCGGGTACGTCGCTTCCCGCGAGCTGCCTTCGGGCGCCCCGTACCTGCGCGTCTTCCAGCTGGTCGGCGCCTCGGCTTTCATGGCCTACGCCGCCGCCATCTGGCCGATGTCGATCTGGTACGGCCGCTCGTGGACCACGACGTTCAAGTCGACGGTCGACGGGCTGGTCTATGCGCTGATCACCGCAGGAACGTTCGGCTGGTTGTGGCCGCGCTAGGCGCGCTAGTTACGGGCGCACCTATGTAAGGATCGCCAAGCCTCGATGCTGCGCGCGCTCAGTCGTCGTCGCACACCGGAACGCCGGTCACCGTGTAAATCTGGGTGAAATCGAAGTTTTGACCCGCATCCGTGGCGAGCGTCAACGTGACGGTGGTGTAAATCAGACCCTGAGTCGACGGAGTGCACCGGATTGTCGTCGGATCATAGGTCACGAGGTATGCGCAGGAGGCGCCCGGCGCGACCGAGGCGCCGCAGCCGTCCGATGAGATCGAGACCGCGCCTTGATTGGGGACCCCGCCCAGAGAACCTGACGGCGCGGCGCTGACCGTGACTTGGGCGACATTCAGGTCGAAGTCCCCGTTGCTCAGCAAGGAAGCCGAGAACGTATAGGGTGCGTCCGGAATGACGTAGAGCTGCCCGTTCGGGGACTGCCAGGTGTAGTGGGAGCTCGGAGTGATGACGAAGGCCTTGTCGACTCCCGAGATCGCCGAGTCGCTTCCGGTCTTGTTCGTACCGTTGTCGGCGTACACGGTCCTGGTTCCGTCTACGTAGAGCGGAGCGGGCGCCGTCGGCGCGCCTGCGACTGTACCCGTCGGATTCCCAAACAAGTCCCACGTCCCGGTGTAGTCATACTGAGTTGTGGTGCAGTGCGCTCCGCGACCGCTGGAACACCGGGTGACGGCGTAGTGAATCAGACCGCTGACTCCGCCGGCATCCGTCAAGGCGTATCCAACCACGTTGATCCCCCTTGCTCCCGGGGGCGGAGCGAATTGAAGCGTGTACTCGTAGCCATAGGCCGTGCCGAACAACATTGACGCGATTGCCGCTACGACTTTCTTCATGGCTTCATCTCCTAGGTTGGGCTACGAAGTTTGTTGTCTTCCAGAAACTACATCGCGCACGTTGCAGAAGATCATGCCGATATCATTCACGGCACGTCAAGATCGATTCGGACTTCGTGAGGGATACGCGCACGGTTGCGGCGCGAACAGGGCCTGTACCTGAAAATCTTGTAAGGTTCGCTAGCCCCCGTAGGCAAAGCCGATACCGATGGTGTTCTGCCTGAAGTTGTAGTCGATCAGGCTCTCGCCGTACCCCGAGGTCGCCTGGATGTAGACGCGCGCCGCGCCGACCAGCTTCCGGCTGGTCCAGTCGAGCTGGGCGAAACCCCGGCCGGTGCTGAATGAGCGCCGCAGCAGCAGCGACATCGACTTGTCGTTGTCGAAGCCCCAGTGCAGCACGACGTCGCCATTGCCGAGGTAGTCCTGAATGTCCGGGTTGTCGTCCTTTTCCACGCTTTCCGGAATCCGCCACCAGGCGCGCCCGACCACCGCCAGCCGGCCCCACTCCCAGCCGCCCTGGGCGTATAGGCGGTTCCAGCTGCGCGACTGCGGCAGCGACCGGCCGTTCGACTGGTGCACGGCGCCGATATTGAGCAGCTTCCAGCCGTCCTCGGAGTTCCCGGTGCCGAAGGTGAAGATCACCTCGGGCTCGTAGTTGGTGTCGCGGAAGGGACGCGACAGCCGCGGCGTATATAGCTGCCAATAGGACTGCTGCGTGTACGCGAACCACAGGCGCAGGTCGCGCAAGCCGAGAAACTTCTGGCCGAACTCGTGCCGCGACACCAGCTCCGACTTGAAACTCAGCTGAAACGCGAGCTCGTCGTTGTTGTAGGGGATCGGGACGGGAACAGTGTGATCCGGCGCAGGGCTGGACGGCTGGGTGTTGGCTTGGTTGGTCCACTTGCCGACCAGCACGTAGGTCGGCCGGTGAGGCTGGACGTCGTCGATGCTGATGCGCCTGTCCTGGAGTCTCCAGTGGCGCTCCAGATAGCTCGGCTTCGGACCGGCCACCTCCTGCTCGACGGCGTCGAAACACTCGAGTCGTTCCTTGTCGTCCTGAATGTCGCGGCATTTCACATAGTCGGCGTCGGCTGCGAGCAGCGGCGCAGCCAGCGATCCTTGCAGCATGATCAGTGCGACGCCGCAGACGCGGCCCCATCCTCTCATCACGCCCCCAGCAGGAAGTCCCGCACGATCGTGATCTGGTCCGCGTGGATGAGCGTGGGCGCATGGCCGACGCCCGGAAGCTCCACGACCCGAGCGAGCGGGCCCCGCGCGGCCATCTGCGTCGTCGTGTCGCGCGAGAGCAGGTCGGACTGCTCGCCGCGCAGCACCAGCGTCGGGCAGCGTATGGCGTCGTAGAAACCCCACAGGTCCACGTCGCTGCCCGGCATCTCGGCGTTGAAGGGCACGGCGATCGCCGGGTCGTAGTGCATGCGCAGCGATCCGTCCGCGTTCCTGCGCACCACGTGCTCGGTGAGGAACCGCCATTCGGCGTCGGAATGCGGACCGAAGGAGGCGCTGATGGACCGCACGAACTGCTCGGCGGCCTCGATCGTGGGGAGCGGGGGCCACTTGCCGAGGTACGTCGCGATACGCTGCAGCGCGGCCACGGTCAGCACCGGGCCGACGTCGTTCAGCACCAGACGTTGTATCGGCGACTCGGGAATGGCCGCGATCGCCA
>Ga0137403_10001137_pt2 | contig 23821 bp, 25 predicted proteins | sample CZOMad2_1_16fung_FD_122057 | JGI IMG/M metagenome (GOLD analysis project Ga0137403, IMG submission 122057) | Vadose zone soil fungal communities from Angelo Coast Range Reserve, California, USA - CZOMad2_1_16fungal (Hybrid Assembly) | ecosystem: Environmental > Terrestrial > Soil > Vadose zone...
CTGGTCTAGAACAAAAATCAATAACTTAGACGTGAGGTCCGAGCCCCGCCCGGCTCTTAAGCCGGTTCTCTGTTCCATTGCTCCCCAACACCCAACAACAAGTGGTACGCAAAGCGGACATGGAGATCGCGTCTCGAGCTCGCAAACCTAGATTTCGACTCTGTTGTCGTAGAACCCAGAGCGCTTTGGCGAGCATGGCCTGGGACATCTCTCATCTTACCTGCCACAATTGGGGGCTTCTCTCCCGATATCCTCATAAAGTCGCAGGATACTGATGGCCGCGAGCACTTTGCCATCATCGAGAATAAGGTCACCTATGGTGCGTGCCTTACAAACGCCCAGATCAAGAATTACCAACAACTCGCTGACTGGCTCCTTCAGCAAGGTTTATCCTTTGACATTCTGTTTCTTCAGTCCGCCGGATGCTGTCCGGAGCTTTATGAACAGGCCCGGCGGATTCAGTGTGGATCCTGGGGCGCAAACTTGGGAATCCTGCTCTGGGAACAAGTGTTGCGTGAAATGCACCGTACTTGTTTCACAGCGGGGGGCATGCCGACGGAGGCTTGGCAGGAGTATACCGCAATCTTAGATTCCGATTGCGTCAAGTGCGAAGCCTAACCACCCAGTGGAGCGGACAGCCCATAGCTCAGGCTTGGTCCTTATGCGTGTGCGTGGCTCCGTCTCTGCGGGCCACCGCTCACTCGGAGGGTTAGGTGTCTTGCCGTGGCTCAGTGATCGGCTCAGGCGCGCACCAGCGAAACATCACCTCCACCCGGTTGGCCACGTGCAGCAATGGCGGCAACTCTAGTGGCGCAATCTCCTGTCGCCGAATCATCACATCTGGATGCTTTCGAGCCTCATGCAACGGCGGCAACTGTTCCAGTTCCTCCACCGTATACGAGCGCTGTTCATGCGGTCCTGAATCCGCGTCCAGCGCGAGCGCAACCCAGGACACCCCCGCCGCGCTTCACGTATCGCCAGCGTTCATCGATACTCCATGCGAGCGAGGTCGCTCACTCCTCTGTCATTTCTGCTGACGATCTCGGAGCTGGTATGGAGTCAGCTGGTCCAATCAGTCGCGGACGCCCATCTCTGACTCATGGATGTCATACTCCCAACGCGTCGCGGCCACTGTCATCTGACGTATCCAGCGTTGCACCAGATCATACACGCGGGATCCATGGCCATGGGGACTCCCGGCCACCAGCTCCCGACGATGAATCTGAATCGCGTCGCCCTCGTGTTGATCACATGTGTCAGCCAGGTTCGACACGCGGAGGACGCATCCATGACCTGCGCCCTGCGTCTCACTGTTCACCTTGGTCTGTGGGATCCCAGTGGTTTCCGAGTCGAAGGTGGCGGACTCAACGCTCATGATCACCTCCAAGCGTCTTAAGATCATCAAATAATTCCGGCGTGGATAGCGATCCCTCCCAGTTCACGATGAGCACGACTCGATTCAGACGAATCCATGCGGTGACTCTCCCCAACTCTTCCCGGGTGAGCTTGCAGCGACCTTCCAGGAGACGTGGCCGTTCATCGAGTGAGAGCATGAAATTGTCGTCATTCCAGATCGCCGTCTTGTAGCCAATCCAGTTGCTGACCAGAATACTCGGCACCTGCAATCTGTCGGGGAGATCGTCCACGTAGGGATATGGATAGGTATAGATTCTCATCGGGATCCCGGTGGTCTCCGGACTGTGATCTGCGAGGCAATAGCCACTATCCTCGTTCCGAAAGAGCTCCATCAATGCTCCTCTACTGTCGCATGGAAGCCGCAGTGGGGACAGATGCGATTGACTGAGGTCCGAGGGTGAATCGGTGGCGCGGTTTCCACACAGGCCTCAAAGGGTGAGACGATCCCTCGGACGGTTTCGAGGACCCGCGGGAGAATCTCATCCCAATTAAAGAGTCGCCCAATACCCATCTCTAGCTCATACGCTTGCACTTGGATGTATGCCACTCCCGGGATCTTCAGCAGGTGAGCTGAGAGCTGAAAGTTCGGCTCGTCAGGCGGCTCCGCTGCGGCAATCCGCGAGCGAACGTATGCCCAACGTGACAGTGGCGTATTGGTATGAATGACTCGGCGCCAGGGATCGGGGAGGTACTCCAGTTGATAGTTCATGTTGAACCTTTCATGTCACGTTGATACGTGAGATTGAAACCCATCGGGTGAAACGATGATTCATACCACTGACATCCCATATGCTCAAACGTCAAGAGTCCTGCTCGTGGAGACTTCGGATTCGTGCAGACGCCTCAGTCCATACCGCGCTGACCTAGGAGTTGATGGTACCAGTAGCATTGAGCCGAACAATCATCGTGATACGCGATTCCTGATTCATACGCCTCCTTGTCCCGACAGACATTCCAGAGTTGTTGATGCGTCGTAGTGGGGTCATCTCCTCGTCCTTTGCGACGTCGCATAACTCCCTCGCGATGCGGCGAGTCGCCGCGTCTGAGCCCGCAGTATTCCTACCACAAACACTTCACAACACGCGCCTCCGGGGCTATGACTGGCGAAGGTGCATGGCTTCGAGAAGGCTTCCAAAGGATGCGGAAGTTGAGTCGCTAGCAATTCAATATGCTCGGAAGTCGCCCTGACTGGATGAGCACTCACGGTCAAGACAAACCCAGGAGGACCCGGAGTCGTCCAGGCCGTCGCCGACTTCATTGGCCATCGGTGCCGGCCATGAGCCCCGGCTACGGAAACCGTTGGAACCGAACGAGCAGGGGCAGATGAACCTCTGTATGCGCGGCGGGCACGTGCATCAAAAGGCGTCGAGTTCGAAGATGCGGGGCGAGCCGGACCTCCGTCTGCGCGGCGGGCAGGGACATCGCCTCCATCACCTGCCGGATCAGGGGCTCGTGTGTGAGGATCTCTGGCCCGAGATACACATGGTACCTGCCCGTCGCCTTCACGAACACGACTCGACCGCGCGGGTAACAATCATGAGGCAACCCTTCGAGGGTGCGGATTATCCGCCTGAGATTGTTCCAATAGGACCGATGCGTGCCGAATTGGGTGATCACCTCCCGCAGCTGCCGTGCTTCGGGGAGCGGCGTACTGTCGAGCCAGAGCTCACCCGTGATGACATAGAAGATTCCCACCTCGGGCGTGCCCGCTTCCCGCCAGCGCTCGATGCGTTGCGCTCGCTCCTGGAGGTAGCACTCCACACAAAACCGAGGCGATCCGCCTGCATTTAGCAACCTCCAACTCCCCTACTGGTGTGGCTATACCTGATGAGGCCCCCTCACGGATCCCAACTCGATGTGTCACTCATGGCGCGCGTAGGCTCCGTTGACGCGTGGCCGCCGACCGAGCGGGCTGTTGATACAGAGCCACCATCGCCGTCGCTCGCGTGCGGAACTCGTCCCGGAGGTCTATGGGGGCGAGTACCTCCACGAGCTCCCCAAACCCCAAGAGCCACCAGCGGAGTTCCGCCGTATTCTCGACCGTGGCGCGCACGAGCACGCGCTCGTCGTCCAATTCCGTGAGCACTTGATCCGCACCCAACGGTGTGTCGTGGAGGTGGAACGCCGCGCCATGGCGGAACACCGCCTCCAGGCGCATCGGCTCGCCCACCGGGTAGCCAAACTCCCCCTCCCGGATGTAGCCATCGAGGTCAAACCCCTCCGGCACGCTCGCCGGGGCGTCCAGCACCTCAGCGCGGTGGACCCGATGCAGCACGACCTGCCGGACGTCGGTATAGTCCCAGAACGTGCACACCAGGTAAGCGAGGCTGCCCTTCACGACGAGCCCCAACGGGTTGAGTTCGCAGCGCAGGAGCTCGCCCTTCTCACGCGACCGATAGGCCACGTCGAGCCGGCGGCCGTCCAGCAGCCCCCGGGTCACCGCCTCCAGAACGGTCTCATCGATCTCCGGCGGCCGCAGCGGGGGGCCGCGGTGGATGACGCGCACTTTGGCGGACCAACGGCCCAGCGCGTTGGTCGGGAGCGCATCCAAGATCTGCTGCGCCTGGGTCAGATACGGCCGGATGCGGCCCAGTGTGCTGCGCGGCAGCAGGGGGGCCAGGAAGCGTTCGACCAGGGTGAACGTCAGCGCGGTGTTGGGGTCCATGCCCGGGAGGTCGAGGACGGCGGCCTCCGGGGCCCAGGACCACCCGGCGGGGCGGTGCTCGTCGCACGGCAGCGGAAAGGCCCGCGCCAGCTGATGCAGGTCCCGCTGGATCGTCCGCCGCGTGACGGTGTAGCCCTCGTCGTGGAGCCGCCGTTCCAGCGCCGCCGTGTCGATCTTCCGGGGGGCCCGCGGCAGCATCCGCAGCATGGTCAAGAACCGCAAAATGGGATCGTTCATGACGGGATGATGATTCCTCCCCCTTAGTGCCACAGCTGATGCTCAGCGCCTCCCGCGGCCGTATCAACCGAAAGCCGCCGATACACACCGGCTCACGTCTGGCACACCGTCGGGGTGGCAGACGGCCCATAGGGCGGGGTGGGTGGTGATTGGTGTCGAGCGAAGGGTCTCGCACACGGCTCCCGCGGGGCAGGGGTCGCCGATGGACAACCCCCGCCGTCCGTCTTTGTCGGCTATCGTGTCGAATGCGTACTGATGAGTCGGTTCTTCTCGTCGTAGGTGTACACAACTCCCCCGCGTCGCACGCTGACCGTGGTGGACGTGTACCCCACCAGGCCGTCCTCGGGTTTATGCCCGGCTGTGATGCTCAGCAGTAGCCGGTTTTTCTCGTCATAGACATAGACGACGGAACCTCATTTGATAGCTGTCGCGACGGGCATGGTGGTCTTTCCTTTCCTCTCGGGCTCATGGACTGAGCCTCATGCTAACCAGTGCGGGTGGCACAACGCCGACACCACAGCGCTGTGACACCGAACCGCCGCTCGATTCCAGGGCTTAACGGTGTACCCTGGGGATCTTGGAGGCGCACCCGTGATAGAGCTCCCGTCGGCACAACGGGACAATCCTTCTTGCTTCGATCGCTTCGCTCCTGATGCTTCCTCGTGGCATGACGCTACTCACAGTACCATGGCGATGCGACAGATTATGTCGCACGCTAACAATGCCCTTCAAAGACTCTGATGGCAGCGCCTCCCTAAACGCACGGTTTCAGCACTGACGCGGCTGAGCAGTAGTGCTTGATAGTATCTACTGATCAGGCCATAAAGATCCCGAGCTCAGTGACTCGTGTGCAACGGCTCCCATGGGGCGCATTACGTGTGTGCCTTCTTACACCTGATCGATATGGCCCAATGGAAGGTTTCAGCCGCGCCCGGAAGCGGAAGGGCAGCGGACACTGGAAGGCGTTGGCTGCAAACCCTTGTGACGCCATTCCGTCTTGGGCTGCTATGATGGTGCCCTATGGCAGAACCTATGCTGGTCCCGCCGGAGTTACCGGGGAACAGCGGACTCTCTTGATCGAAACACTTCCCATGTGTTGAGGAGGAAGGAGACATAAGACACACGTTGCGGTCGAAAACTGGCAATGAAGCTTTGCACACACTGACGGGACAGGAACACCGGAGTTTCTCGGATCTCGTCAGGGGGATGCTCACACGATATCTGGGAGGTAACCACGAGAGTGCACGACAGCGCCTTGCCGCGATGGGAGGTATTGGCGCCGATGCCCATACCACCGGCCAAGACCACGACGGCGTTTTATATCATCCACGCTGATGGCCCCTGTGGAGCACGCCTTTGTCGACACCACTGCCTGATTTGCGTCCGTCAATCGCCTCGACCCCGGCCATGCACGCATTTGCAGTGTGTTTCAGACGTTTCAGGGGCGGCTCGTCACGTCCAACTTCATCGTCTATGAGACCGTGACTTTGTGTCTGTACCAGCCGGGGGTATCGGGTAGCCGCGAGTGACGCTTGGGCATGACTACATCGAACCCCATATCGCTTTAATCGCCACGAACATCGCCTTCTGCCGCTCCTCAACTTTATCACGCGGGAAAACTCCTTCGGCGGTTGGCTCGATCTTCTGCAATTGCAGTTCATGCGGTAACTTATGAACATCTACATCCGGTAGGTGCCCGACCAGCAACTCGTTCCAGATCAGATTGCTCTTTCTGTAAGTGTCGCGTTTGTCCACGTAGATGTCGTTATTACTGCTGAGATTGTGACTGTCCTTGAGCAGTAGCACCATGCCCAGCAGGTTGCGGGTCTGCTGAAAAGCGCGTTCGTCAAACACTCCGTCCTTCATAAACAGGGCTTTGTTCTCGTCGTGCTGGGTATAGATATGTTCGAGATGTATTGCGAAGCGTGCCCGCCCAGCACGATTGAAGCGGTTCTCTAGTGTCGCTAGATCGCAAGAGCCGAAAGACTCTCTGCCAATCATCTGGGCCAAGTACCGGTCAATCCGCATCAGGATGTACTTGCTAAAGTTCAGCCACTTATTGGCTACACCTTTGAACCGCTCGTACTCGAACAACTCCCTGGCCTCGTTGTGCTGCCCTGCGGTGATCGTTCCGGCTTTTTCCAAGGCAGCAATGAGAGCCTTGTCGAACTCTCCCTGCGTCGCCGAGATGTCCTTCTCCCGGATTGCTGCGTTGAGGGGATAAATTAATCGTTGGAACTCGTTGCTGTCGTATGCATCCAGTAGGCGCAGAATCACATGGAGCTGGTCAAACTTCCGCGCGATAGCCTTAATTTTGTCCTTCTCGTTCAGATCGTTGCGCTGGATGTTCGAGAGCAGGAGCAAGTACTGCTGGTTCTGATCTAAAAGTTTGTTAAAGATCAGGTACTCCTCGTCGTAGGACGTTCTCAGTCGGAAGTACAGATCTGCAAAGTATCGAAAATCCTCTGTGATCCTTCGGAACAGCAGGTCGCAATGCTGAAATTCCCCAAAGAACTTACGGATCTTCGAGTTCTGGTACATCTCGTAATGGTAATCACCCTCAAGCTTCTCATAGTCCGTCTCGCTGTCCGCGAACTTGGCCCGGAAGAAGGCCCAGAAGAACAGGTCGAGATCAATAGTCTTCTCAGTGGTGTTCCTCAGCTCCGTGGCAAAGTATTGATCCTGCAATTCCGTCCAGACCTGATTCGCCTTTTCCCTCTGTACCGGGGGCAAGCCACCGATCAGTTTACCCTTGAGGATTTCGTATGCTTTCAGACCCAAGCCACGAGCGTTCACCACCTCGAAGATCATCGCGACGTTGTCCTGCCGCTCGATGCGAATCTCGACGATAGAGATTCTGTCCAGCAGGTACGTGATATAGTAGGTCGTCTTGATCAGGTCGTAAGCTCCGGTGGATCCTGATCCGAGAAATTTTTCCAGATAATTGCTAATCATCTCGAAGTTTTTGCTAATCCGTCTCCGGGTCTCGTCTCGAAGCTCGATCTGCTGGCTTTCGATCAAGGCTCGGAAAGCATCCTCTCAGTTCTCGTTGAAGATCTTAAATCGTTCCACCTCCCCAAAATCATTGGTCTCGAAGATGAGCTGCTCTACCACCTTGCTGCTGAAGGTCTTGCCCCTGTTAGCGGGGTCCTCCTCGATATTTTTTAGGATGCCGTAGAGCTTGATGAGAATCAGCAGGAGGGTTGTGAGCCGCTGCTGCCCGTCTACGATGGAAGTATTGGCTGCTGTTGTGTGTGTGAGATACGTATTTAGGAAGTATGGCTCGAACCTTTCTAGCACATCCTGCTGGATCTCCCTGGGGTGTGTCTTCTGGCGGTCGTGCTGGCGGAATCGTACCTCGATATCGTTCAGGAGGGTCTTAACGTGTTCTTCCGTCCACTTGTACTCGCGCTGGTAAATATCGATGAAGTACGGCCGCTGGGCGTTGAAAACGTGCCGCAGGGTCTGATCTTGCGGGGTGATGAGGCTTTTGATTATGCTGGTTTCTGCCATGGCTATCCTCATCAGTGTGGCTCAAATTGTCCCCAACGGTTCGTATCATTGCCAAAGACAACATCTCCTCAAAACTGGGACGTCCGTATGTGGTGACACTCCTCCCCCAACAAGGTCTGCGGACTCGCCGTCCAAGGGTAGACGAAGGTCATGCTGGCCTGCTGGCAACAGGGGGGATGTCCCGGGTCTTCAATTGCTGGGCCTCCAAATTGATCTTGGCCTGGAGAATCACTGGGGGGCCTGCCGCATCTGGGCGGAGATGGCCAGCGATGCGCTGCCGGCGTCATGTAGGTCTGGCACCTGCAAGATGTTCTTCATATACCATTTGCAGCGCTCAGGAAGCTGCCCGACGATGAGATCATGGCTCATGGGGTTCATCCTGCTGAAACAGAGTAAAGTTGAGGGATTCACCAGGATGATCCATGGACCATCTCCCTACCATCTGAAGGCATACCCCGTATCATAGGAGGTTAGAGCTTTACGATCTCAGCAGCCGGGTCTATAAGTGGGAGAATATCTCGGTAGTCGATAATGGCGTATTCTACAAAAAGGCCCAATATTGTCAATTTAATTTAATTATGATCTGTAATAATCATAGTCTATGGCAGCTCGATGATGATCGTTCTCCCAGATCTGCAATCCGTAAACCCACTCATCCGATGCCCCCTGGCTATGGGTCATGCATCCTTCTGAGCCCTTGCGAGATCCGTCTATGGGCATGCTTTCCCGAACGGAAGCGGGCCAGCTCTATGCCACGCAGAGAGCATCAAGGCTGGATGAAATCGTCACATAAAATCAGTCGCATAGCGAGGATTGCAGATGCTACATTGGTAATGCTCATCGGTCGACAGCTCGACCCGCTGCTTGCGTAGGCACAGTTCCCTCTTGAACAATCGGATCGTTTGTCGCTTTTTGACGAGACATCGATCGAGATAGGGCATGTACGTATCATGTGGCTTCGCATAGCTTACACGACCGCGCGGGTAAAAGTCACATGAAAGGCAACTCGATAGCTTAAGCCGTTTCGTCAGTATCGACCAATATTCCATATGACCGTATGAATACGTTTTAAAATCTCCCCAGTCTTCACCATCGCTCTTGGGTATAGATTCCATGTGGAGATCTACACCAATGACGTAGAAAATTCCAACCCGAGGTACATGTGCACGCATGAATGACTGCTCCTCCTATATATTTTCCCTTATACCTCTTATTAGAGCACTCTCTTGAATTATAGCCGTCTCTAAAAATTTCTGATTGGTGACCACATGGATCATCTCTAGAAGAGAAAATCACCCTGCCGGATATCACTACGCATATGATTTTGTAAATCGAATTGTGTCGTAGGATTTGTGTCATCATGTCGCAACGCAGAAGCGCCTGATGCCGATATGACATCGGCCTGCAGAGCGGGAACGAGGACTGAGAGGACACGAGGTTGTCTGAAAGGCCACCCTTTCAGTACATGTCCATCTTCACATACTTTTGTTCGTCGTGAGGAAAATGATCCGCAGGTGGCGAACTGTGATTCAGGCATGACCGTGCGCGATGCGCGCAGGGTCATGCCTGAAACAGCCAGGTGGCTCGTCGCCATAATCCGACGGTGTGGGCAGCGCCTGTTGCCGTCGGGCGTATACGAGACCTTCGTGAGGTGATGGGGTTGGCGATCGTGACTTTGCATGGACATTGATGCTTCAGGAGGGAGCCTCCAAGCACCTGGTGTCTAGGATGGTCTCCCGCGGGCGACAGGACAGGCGTAGACCAGATGTGCTGTGGTCCCTCGACCGTGCATGCCCTTCTTCGGTGTGAGTCTCGCCCAGGTCGCTCCCCCCACTCGACAAGGACATCACCATTGCGAGGCCTGGAAGTGGGCATTCGTCCAGGCTAAGAGCGGCTCAAACACTGTGGGCGCCCCACAACGCAACGCGTGAGGCAAAAACCTCCGGGGACGTGCACAGGCCGCAAGCGTACCGACCCGTTGCCGTGCGCCGTGCCACCACACCTCCCACCACTCCCCTTGGGAGCTGGGAGAGAGGCCGACCATACACTCTGTGCTGATGGCACACCGGACGGCGGGCGTGATACCCGCACATGGCAGCTCAACGTCATCCCCGCGCAATGGCACCACCCGCAGGGGGTGGTGAAACCGTGCCGCACTGTGGGCAAGCCACCGGTCAAACGTCTTGCGCACAACATTCTTGGGCATCCCACCGTCCTTATCACCGATCGGCGATGGTCACAGGCACTAAAACAGCCCCATCTTCACGTAATCCTGTTCGTCGCGAGGGAAATGGTCCGCCTCCGTCCAGCCCTCGTCCTTCAGGTCGCTGATGATGTGTTGTCGGGCCACCGGTCCGGCCGCATCGCCGAAGAGGGCGACGACCTCGCGGATGCCGGCGTCGTGATGCCGCTTCTTCCGGTGCCGATAGCCATACTCCGGGGCCCCTGCGAAGGCATCGAGCCAGCGGTGAACCTCGACAGAGGGCTGACCGAACAACCGGATCGACTCCGCACAGTGGTCTTCAAATCTCGCCATGGCAGCTCCTCATAAGCGTGGGTCGACCGCTTCGCTCTCCAACGCCAGCACGCCGAAGACACACGCATGCACCCGCCGGAGCGGTTCCCGTCTGACAAAGCGTTCCAGGGCCTCTATTCCGAGGGCGAATTCGCGCAGCGCCAGGGCTCGCTTGGTGCCGAGGTGACGCTGACGCAGGCGCGCCAGGTGCTCCGGAGCCGTGTACTCGGGGCCGTAGATGAGCCGCAGGTACTCGCGCCCCCGGCATTTGATCGCCGGCTGCACGAGCCCGCGCCGGCCTCGTGCGATGAAGTCGAGGGGTTTGACGACGATCCCCTCGCCGCCCTGTGCGGTCAGCTCCTCCCACCATGCGAGCATGGCAGTCTCACCGGCGGTGTCGGTCAGATCGAGGACGCGGGCGGCCGTCCCCTGCAGGCACGGACTGGCTGACGCGGCGACGATCCGGCCGATGGTGTCCAGGTGCCACTGGTGGGTCTTGTCCGCGTGCACGGCCCCCTCCGTGGCCAAGATGTGAAAGGGCGCCAGTCGCAGATCCTCGACGCCCTGCACCGGCCAGCCGTAGCGCTGGTACACCTCCCCATACTGCGCCACCATTGCGGCGCGCTCCTGATATCGGGCCGACAAGGCCCCGACAGCTAAGCCGCGCTCGGCGGCCTGTTGTAAGACGGCTAACGCCTCGGTGAACGCCGCTCGCCCAGCTGCCCCTACTGGCGCGTATTGCTGTCGGAGGAGCCCTTGCGCCTTGAACGACCACGGCATGAGCTCGCCGTCCAGGCATACCCAGTCGGTCTCGAACGCCACCCAGAATCCCGCATCGGTGAGGGCCGAGTGGACGTGTGTGAGCAAGGCACCCTGCGTGGCGGGGTCGGCGAAGAAGGGGCGGCCGGTGCGCGTGTAGCAGATGCCGATGCCGCCATCGACCGTGCCGAAGCGCCGCCGGGCCGCAGCCTCGCCACGGCAGACGATGACGATCGCCCGCGACCCCATGTGCTTCTCCTCGCAGATGACGTGCGAGATCCCTTGCCGCCGGTAATAGCCCAAGACCTGGACCGGGTCTTCGAGGCGGTCGGGGCCGTCACTGGTGTCCGGCGGCGCTATCGTCGGCGGCAGATAGATCAGCCACCGCGGGTCGACGGCGAAGCGGCTCATCACCTCCAGGGCTGCCGCGCTCTGCTCCTCACGGATCACGACGGTGGGCCACAGACGCGTGTGGACCGCGTGTTTTCCTATGACATCACCGACATCGAGCAGGTCATCCGCCTCTTGCTGGGCGGTGCGGGGGTCGGCGGTCGTCGGCACGAACGGCCGGACGGGCTCGGTATAGATCCGGGCCGCCGGGACCGACACCAGTGCCAGCTCCGGATACCGCAAGGCGGTGAGCTTGCCGCCGAAGACGCAGCCGGTGTCGAGGTTGATGGTGCGATTGAGCCACTCGGCCTCCGGCACGGGCGTGTGCCCGTAGACGACGATCGCCTCCCCGCGGTACTCGGCGGCCCAGTGATAGCGGATCGGGAGGCCAAACGCGTCGGTCTCCCCGGTGGTCTCGCCATACAGGGCAAACTCGCGCACCTGCCGTGAGGCCCGGCCTTGGAGATCCGCCTTCATGCCGGCATGGGCGACTACGAGCTTGCCGTCGTCGAGGACGTAATGGCTGACCAGGCCGTCGAAGAAATCGGCCATCGCACGACAGTAGGGTTCCCGCCGGTCGGCCGGCAGGCGGTCGATCTCGGCGAGCGTCCGTTCCAGCCCGTGGGTGACGACCACGTCGCGGCCGCGGAGCTGGCGCACCAGCTTGGTCTCATGGTTGCCCGGCACGCACAAGGCGCTGCCGGCGTCCACCATGTGACGGACCAGCTGGTAGGTGTCCAGGATACGCGGCCCCCGGTCCACCAGATCGCCGAGGAAGACGGCCTTCCGCCCCTCGGGATGCCGGTAGACTCGCGCATAGAGCCCTGCGCCCTCGGGCGGTTGTTTGCTCCAGGTGTACCCGAGGGTCTCCAGCAGCCGCTCCAGTTCATCGCCGCAGCCGTGCACGTCGCCGATGATGTCGAAAGGGCCGTGCTCGTGCGTGCGGTTGCTCCACAGCGGTTGGCGCTCGACGGTGGCCGCGGCCACCTCCTCGGGCGACGAGAGCGTATAGAGATAGCGGAAGCCCTCCCGTTTCAGACCGTGCCGCGAGCGTGTGAGCTGCTGGATCTGCCGGCGGATCACCGACGGCGCGAAGTCTCGGCCCGGCCGGTGGCGGTTTTGCGCCTGGCAGACCTCCGCCGGCAGGTCGAACACGATCGCCACCGCCAGGCAGTGGTGGTCGCGGGCCAGCGCCAGCAGCGGCCGCCGCGCCTCGGGCTGCACGTTGGTGGCGTCGATCACCGTCAGCCGTGCCGCCGCCGACCGCTTGGCGGCGATGAAGTGGAGGACCTCGAAGGCCTCCGCTGTGGCCGCTTGGTCGGTTTCGGAGTCCGCCACCAACGCCCGGCAGGCGTCCGACGACAGCACCTCCGTCGGCCGGAAATGGTTCCGGGCGAAGGTGGATTTCCCCGCCCCGGAGGGGCCGATTAGGACCACGAGGGCGACTTCCGGAATCGTCAGGTGCATCGGGTGAAGACCCCCATCTGTGTCGGAGACCCCAGCACAGGGTCCTCCGGACCCACGGCTGTAAACTCCACGCGGTACCCGTACTGCCCGGCGACACGCGTGGCCCACGCCTGGAATTCCGCCCGCGTCCATTCAAAGCGGTGGTCGCGGTGCCGGAGCCGGCCGGCGGCCAGCCCCGGCCACGTCCGGTTGTACTCCCGGTTCGGCGTGGTCAGGATCACCGTCTGCGGGTGGGTGTCGCCGAAGAGGACGCGCGCGCACGTCTCCAGCCGTATGGGCTCCAGGTGCTCGATGACTTCGACGAGCACGGCCGCGTCATAGCCCACCAATCGGGGGTCGCGGTACACCAGCGAACCCTGGATGAGTTGCAGGCGCTGGCGCTGCGACGGAGGCAAGTCCTCCAGGTGCAAGCGCGCCGCCGCACGGTCGAGCTGGCGCCGGGACACGTCCATGCCGATGACCTCGGTAACGCGTGCGTCGTGCAGCAGCCTGCGGACGAGTGTGCCGGCGCCGCAGCCCAAGTCGAGGACGCGCGAGACGCCCCGGTCGTGCAAGGCGGCCAGCACCGCCTCCAGACGTGCATGCTGGAGTCCCATAGGCGTTTCCAGTTCGGCCTTCGTGTCGCCCGCCTGCACGTCGGTTGCGCCGCGATCGGCGTCATCGTCGGCGGCGAGCTGGGCCAGGGCGGCGTTGGTGAGGTCGCGCTGGTGTTTCAGATACCGACGGGCGATGAGCTCCCGCTCGGGATGCTGGGCCAGCCACCCGGTTCCGTGCCGGAGGAGTTTGGCCACTTCATCGTCGCCGATCCAGTAGTGCTTCGCGTCGTCCAGCACCGGGATCAGCACCGAGAGATGGCGCAGCAGGTCCCGCAGACGCAGCGTGCCGGTCAGGGTGACGGTATAGTACTCGCTGTCGCCCCAGGCGGGCGCGCGCTCGTCCAGGGGCTTCCGCGCCGCGCTCACGTGGTACCCCAGGGGCTCGAACAGCCCTCGCAGCACCGCTTCACCTCCCGCACAGGGCAGCACGGCAAGGCGGGCCTGCAAAGGCAGCGGCGTCTCGGCCAATTCCGGGCGCGCCTGGCACCGGCCGCTGAGCGCCGTGCCAAACACCGTGCCGATGGCCACGCTGAGGAACGAGGAGGCCACGTACGGGCGGTCGTTGACGTAAGGCTGCAGCACAAAATCGCGGCCGGCCGGCGTGTGCCGCGTCTGGGCGAGCTGCACCGGATCGATGTCGAGGAGCAGGGCGGCCGTGCAGCGGTCGGGACCGGCGTCGGGGTAGAAGACGTGCGCGCGGCCGAAGCTCAGGCCGAAGGTCTGCACCCGCGCCGGGTGTTTGTGCAACAGGTAGCCCCGGTCGGTGGCTGGGACATGGGTGGTGGTGAGCGTCAGCAGCATGGATCCTCTCTTCCGTTGCCTCTGGCACTGACCCGAGCTCTCCCCGGAGAGCCGCCGTATGTCTAGAGAGGCCGGTCATCGCTGGACAGAGTCTACGACACCCAGGCGACAGATCACGTCGTTTCCGGACCGGTCTGGCACTCCCACGTGCAGCGCGGCGAGCGGGCGGAACAGATGCACCAGTGATGGGGCCGTGTGACGTCCACCGCTGGCGGGTTGTGGCATGCGAGTCGCCGCATGGGAGGTGATGGGCCCGCTGACCGACGGCGGGGATACCCGAGCTCACCAGTATACCACGCCGTCAACCATCACCGGGGCGCGCCACCGCTCCCCTTCGCCGTGGGAGAGTCCGAGAGGTGCTCGGGATCCAAGACAAGCGGCACCCGCGCTTGTTGAAAAAGACTCGGCCGCTCGTCCGCCGGGGCTCATGGCCGGGCCCCGCCGCCGTGGGCAGGGGCGATCCGGTGATGGTCCATGCCGTCTCCTTACCCGACCCATGCAGGGGAGGAGAGGCGCGAGCCGTGGCCATCCGGTGAACCCTTGCCCCTACCTCCAGAGGCCGTCATACCGGATCGTCGATCCGAAAGGCATGGGTGCGCCGACGGCGATCAGGTGTGGGTGCGACGCGGGGCGGCACCGCACCGATCATCCCCAGGCCTGTGATGCCCCTCCATAGCCCACGCCCGGCCCATCCGCGAGGGTGGTCTGAACGATCGACGTACCCAAGCGCATGGGGCCGCACGGGTACACGGCACCACCCCCGAGTGTGTCCTCATGCCTCGGCTCGCCCGCAATCTCGACCCCAAGGTGACCGCCCGGCGAAATACCTCGGCGATCTGCGATCGGCACGCGCTCGGGTCGTGTCACGAACGACGACACCGCCCCTGGGCGTGGCGCCGGCCGCTGGGCCGCGGACGCCAGTGACGCCAGCACGACCATGCGGTGCACAATCGCTAATGACTGCCCCAGCCCGGCCGTGTGGGGCATTCGACGGGTCGCCGTCCACCAGGGGCAGGCCCAAGCATCGGGTCAGGGGACAGCCTCCGCGGGGACGCCTCGCGGCGGACCTTCTAGCCTCTGTTGGCCCACAAGCGTTGAGACCGCGCTTTTCCCGCAGGCGTTCGGGGGGAGGCCGATCATAGCTCCGCCAACCGGCGGCACCCGGCGTATGCCGGCAGGCGCCTGCCGAGAGACGCTAACCGTTGAATCCATCATCCGTTCCTTGAAGTACCGTGCATACGGTCCATGGTATCCAGATACCGTTCATATGTTTGCCTGTATCTTCATCCTGCTACATGGTCGTGTATGAAGGTACACTGACTTGCTTATAGATGTATTTAAATACATTTTATTCTTCAATAGTTAAATCACAAATCTTCTTGACAGATGTCATTATTCGCTTTATATTTGTCTCATTTGATCGAATCCTCTACTTGATTCGTTAAGGTTTTATTATTTCCTTAAAAACTGCTTAATGTACTCTCTACCTACGTTACTTACTTGAGAGCTTGTCCATCTCTCTCCGAATACAGCATCTAATATTTCATATAAGTCTCCTTACCACCCCTGGCAAGGAAACGTGGGTGGATAGCTGCCCTGCGCCTGCTCCCAGCACGCCTGCGTGTGCCCCCCACTGAGGGGTTGGGACACTCACGCGAGGTCAGAGCGCTCGGCGGCGACCCTCTCCCCTGCCGACCGTTGAGCCTCGCACGCCATGGTGCCAGTGGCCTGCCTACGTACGCTAGGCACGCCGATCACCTGGGTGCGGCATCGCCACGGCGCATAGTCCCGGACGCCGGCGCGGCAGGGTGGATGCAGTGGGTTACCAGGCCTGACGCGCCTCACGGCGGCCGATCCGTCACCCGTGCCGTCCACCGTGTGGCTGGACGCCATGGCTTCCGGGAAGACCGCTTGTCACAGGCAGTGCCAACGGACGATGACGCGAAACCATCGTCCTTGCGAGGTTGTATCCATTTACAGGAGGGTTACAGGATGTCGGTATTGACGGAGACCCGCGAGCACCTGCACGACTGGCTGATCGCCCGTGGGGAGCCACACTCGCCCCCCACGCCCAAAGCGCTGGCCGAGTTCTGCAGCTTGGTTTTCTTGGTCGCAAAGGACGCTGCCTCCCCACCGGGGCAGAGTATGTCGCCCGAGGAGGAAGGTACGGTCGAGACGATCAGGAGGGAGCTCTCCGAATCCGTGCGTCTGGTCCGGACAGAGTATGAGCGTCTCATCGCAGAGGCCCGTCAGCGCGGTCTCGGCGACCAGGACGCGAAGCTTGCGGCATTGAAGATCATCGAGCAAGAATTCTTGGGGCCGCACTACCAGGGTCTGACCGAAGCGGTTGACACGTTGTGCCGGCTGATGAACCTGCAAGACTTGCGTCGCGTGATCCTCCAGAGGCTGCGGAATGCGTGGCCCGGTCCGCCGGATGCGTTCGTGCGGATGCTCCTGTCCGACCTCGTCCAGCTCGCGGTCGATACGTCCGGGGGGAGGTTCCAGGTAGATCACTCTCGTCTCTCACCCTGCCGGTCCCCACGCGAGCACTACCTCACGGGCTTATGGGAGCACTTCGAGCTGGAACTGGTCATCCTGCGCGAGACGTTGGCCCAGATGGCGGTGGAGGCGGACGCACGGGGGTTGTCCGGGCGGGCCGCGGCCCGCCTGCTCGGCCAGCGCGCCGCCGAGGAATTCGTGCGGGGGAAAGGGGCTACCCGCCCGCGGTAACGCCCCCAGGGACGGCGGGCGGTGCCGGCGGCGGCCCGCCCCTGACGCAGAGGCGTGTCAGGGTGCCGGGCCTCGGCTCCCGGCACCGCCCGTCGCGGCCGCGCGCGCTGTGATGCGTCGGTGGCCGTGCCAGCGGCGGGTCACCGGCGCCGCGTCGGGGCCCTGGCATCCCCGGGACGGCCCGTGCGACCGTCGGCGCGGGGTGAGCGGAGCAGCGGAGATGCTCAGGCGCTCCACGCGTCTCGGGCGCGGTGGATGCACGACGGGAGGGTAGGCCCTTGGGGTGGGTGCCCGAGCCCGCAGGTGACTGTGCCCACCTGGGCGCGGGGGGGGGGACCACCGGGGGCACGGAAAGGGGGGAGCGAAGGAACCACGGGGGGTCCTAAGGCATCTGACGGAGGAGTCAGCGAAGCGAGCGATTCCGTTGAGTCGAGGACGGGACCGCGGCGGTGACATTCTTCGTAATGTCGGCCCGCCACGCAACACCAGCAGGAGATACGGATGGTGATGAGGCTAGTAGGACCACAGACGCGAGAGCCGCTTGATTGTCCACCACCACCAGTGGAGGTGGACGACAACGGCGCTAATTTCACCGGCAACGCCCTAGTGGCGTGACCGGATGGCTTTGCATGGTGGCGCAAACGGACGGAGGAGAGTGACGATGATTGATTGGCAGGGGTTTGCTGGGCAGACGGTGATCGTCGGACAATCGGGGAGTGACTATGAGGCCCCGGGAATCGATCTGCAGCGCTGTTACATCCTGGGCTTGTTGGAAGACCGGAACGATCTGCCGGAGGCCGTGAAGGCGATCATCGAAGATGATGCCGAGGAGGCCTCAGAAAGTCTCTGGGTCGTCCACGTGGCCGACGATGCCACCTGTGGGCAGGTTCTGCCCCTCGTGGTCTTCGATGATCACCAGCGGCTCCGCTACGGGCAAGAGTTTGTGGCCGCTGCCCGAGACACGGGAATCACGACGACGGTGTGCGTCATACGTGGCGTCAGGTTTGATTGATGCGCCTTTGGCTCGTCCCCTGTTCACGGTTGAAAGAGTGGGACGTCCGGAATCTCCGAACGTCCCCGCTGACCGTCAAGACAGGTACGGCAGGAGTCAGGCGTCTGAATGCCATGTCTGACCATCACCGCCCTTCTCGCACGAGTCGCCTCATGGCCGGTGCTCCAGATGAGAAGCAACCGTGGACCACCCTCCCACCGGAAGCCGGCTGTGCAGTTGGGCCTCGACCATTCCATGCGTGCCGGCCCTACACGGGGGTGCAGACCTTCCAGCTCCACAGCGCCCCTTACGCGGCTGGTTGGCGACGCTGAAGGCGGCCAGAGACTGGGTGCCGGGCTTGCTGTGGCAGGGTCGCGCCGCCGTGGTCGCGGCATTCCTCTGCGGCCGCTCCGCCGCCGACGGCTGCGCCACGGATGATGCCACCGGCCGGGTATCGATCGCCTCGTTGCGGCCCCGCCTCATCGCCGAGTGGCAGGCGCTGGTCCTGGCGCTCGGCATCCCCGCCACGCGCCGGCAGCAGACGGGGGTCGGCCCCGGCCAGCGCCACACCGCGGCCACCCTGTCGGTGGTGGCGGCGGGGCTGCCGGCCTTCGCGCGCCAGATCGGCTTCACCGTGCCCCGGCGGCAGGCTGCGCTGGAGGGGCTGCTCCGCCGCTGGACCGGCAAGCAGGTGGTAGGCGGCCTGCCCCACCTGAGCGACAAGGTGCGCGCGCTCAGGCTGTCCGGCCGCGTGCGACAGCTGTTGAACAATACGAGCTCGCTGGGGCGGCCGCTTTCGCCCGCCCTGGCGGCCCAGGTGGCGGCCTTGGAGCCGTCGCTGGTGGCGCCGCTGGACTTGCACCGGATCCTGGCGTACGGGCAGCTGTTCCTGCGCGAGCAGGCCGTGACGCCGGCAGGGGCCTGCGAAACGCACGCCGTGGAGGTGCCGGGGGCGCAGACCTGCGTCAGCGGTGGGTTCCTCTCGGGGGCCCCGGCCTGCGGACAGCCCCGAGTGCCAGACGGATAAGGGCCTGAGCGCACCGACAATAGGCCCGAGGGGCACACCGGCCTCGATCTCTGTGATTCCGCCCCTCAGCACGCCGCGCCGTCGGGCGGGCTCCACGACGGACCGCTGCTCCCCAACACGGCGCCCGCGCCGTGGAAAATGGCGGCCGCCCGGCACACGTCTGGTACGCTCGGCTGGGGGTGCCCCCCACCGGCAACGTCCTGCTCGAATCGTGCCGCCTGACCGCCCCGGAGTTAGCCCCGGTCGTGCGCAAGGTCGCCTTCGCTGAGCCCTTGCCGGCGGCCGAGGTCCGGTTCATCACGCAGGAGCTGTCGCGTTATGTGCGCTTCCAAGCGCTGAAAACGGCGTTGCGGGACAGCGTCGAGCCCCTCGGGCGCGGCGACCTCGACGCCCTGGAGCGTGGCTTACAGACGGCCCTGCAGATGGGCCGCCGGTCGATGGACGGGGGTGAGCTGTGGTACGTCAGGCAAGTCGCGGAACGCTTGAGCTTTTCGGCGCAAGAGTCGTTCATGGCGATGCTGATTCCGCCGCTCGACGCCGTGGTGAAAGTGGGGCGGCAGGACCTGGTGGTGGGGTTGGCGGCGCCGAACACCGGCAAAACTTTTTTCTTATTGTGGATGATGTTGGCGGCGTACGTGCAGAAGAAAAAAGCCGTGTTCTACACCCTGGAGATGCCGGCCATCACCCTGGCGCGGCGTCTGGACAGCGTCGTCGCCAAGCTCAACACCGCCGACCTGCCACGCGCCCGTGGGCTCGTCCTGCAGCGGGTGCATAAGCTCGGGAAGGTGTACGGCGACAACCTGGTGTTCAAGAATTTTCCGATGCAAGGCACGGACGTCTTCGACCTCCGCCAGCACGTGCAGAGTCTGGTCGCCCGTGGCTTCACGCCGGACATCATCTTTATCGACTACGCCGACCTCTTGCGCGCCTCGGTCGACGAGGGCAGCCGGCGCTCGGACAACGGACGCTACTTCGAGATCGGCACCATCTACGGGGCGCTCAAAACGCTCAATCAAGAGTTCAACTGCACGACGTTCACCGTGTCGCAGGCGCGACGCGCCGGCTCCGGGGAGCGCCGAGTCCAAGAACCACCGGGCTTAAAAAAACCCCTGGAAGAGCGCGAGGTCTTAACCTTGGAAGACATCACGCTGTCGTATGAGAAGGCCATGATCGCCGACATCGTGCTCAGCTTCACGCAGACGCCGCAGGAAAAGCGCAATCAACGCCTGCGCGTCCACGTCGCCAAGCAGCGCAACGAGGCGGCGGGGCAGGTGGTGCCGATCCTCACCAATTTTGCCAAGGGGGCGTTCTTTCGATTCGTGGCCTAGCGCGCAGCGTCTTGGGGAAGCGGCCGGGGTGATCGTGGGGATGACCTGCAGCCGCGCCCGAGGCGCCGCGCGCCGGCGTCAGAGGGGTGTGGATACGGGGATGCTACGGGCGTTCTGCACGGCGATGTTGGGGCTGTTGGCGTCACTCGCTGGCGTCTTCGGCGGTACCTTCGCGCTGACCGCCATCGCCGACTGGTTGGCGCCGTACATCGCCACCGTCTTGAACGCGGTGGCGGAGGGCCTGGTCCGCGGCTACCGGCGGGTGCGCCGCGGGTATTACCAGGTCAAGCGCTGGTGGTGGCTCCGCCGGGCGCGGAAGTGGCGGGGCTGACGCATGAACCGAACCGAGCTGATGCGCCAACTGCGACGGCGGCGGGTCGACGTGCAGGAGCGCGGCGACGAGCTCAAGATGAACTGCCCCGTGTGCGGGGACCAGCGCGGCCGGCTCTTTTTCAATACGGTGCTGCAGAAGGGCTACTGCCAGAACGAGTGCGGCGGCTTCAGCCAGGCGAAATTCTATGAGACCTTCGGCCTCGTCGACCTCGACGCCGCGTCTCGCAGTGACGTGGCCGAGCTGCTGGAGCGCGAGCTGCAGGTCGAGGACGGCGCCGCTCAGAAAAAGGGGCCGATCGGCGCGCCGTTCCCGATCTCGTCGGCGGTCTTGGCCTGGGGCCACCCGGTGGGCTGGGGCTACTTGCAGCAACGGCCGACGCCGGTGACCAAGGAGCAGGCCATGCGGCATTTTCTGACCTACGTGCCGTCGTGCCGGCGGCACCGGAATAGTTTTGATCTGACCTGCGTGTCGTGCTACTGCCAGCGGCGCGTGGTGATCCCGATCGTCAAGGTCGGCTTCATCGCCAGGGACGTCACCAAGCAGTCGCCGTTGAAGGACAAGACGCTGCCGGGTGCCAAGATCCGCACGACATTGGACGGCATCGAGCGCCTGCAGGGGACATGCGCGGTGTTGGTGGAAGGCGTGTTTGACTATTACGCGCTGGAGGGGCATCTGCCGGTGCTGGCCACGTTCGGGACGTCATTGTCGGAGTCGCAATTGGTGCGGCTCTTGATGGCCGGCGTCGAGGACGTCACGCTCTTGTGGGACGGCGACGCGGCCGGGCGGGACGCGGCCGAGCGCACGGCCAAACGGATTCAACCCCAGGTGCGCGTGCGCATCGCCGAGCTGCCGGAAGGGAAAGACCCCGATCAGCTGCCGGTGGCGCAGGTGCAGGAGATTGTGCGGCGGGCGGTGCCCTACGGCGGGCTGTCACACCACTTGCAGCGGGCGGGATTGATGGAGCAGAGACGGAGGGCGACACGATGACGACCGTGTATAGCGGGCTGCCAGGAGCCTTCACGGCGTACAAGGTGGTGGCCTTCTACGAGGACAACGACAACCGCTGGTGCTCGTCGACGGTCGTCGGCGACGCCAGGGTGGTGTACGAGGTCGGCCAACCGGCACAGGCGCCGGGGTGGCTGGCGGTGTTGGGATATTTTGTGACAGCGTTCGACTCGTTAGCACACGCGGCGCAGTACTGGGACAAGCTGGGGTTGAAGGGCCACTGCGCCGTCTTTGCCTGCGAGGGGCTCTACGCTGAGCCCCTGCCCCCCAGGACGACGCCATGGTCTATCCGGCGTCGCACCGATACCTTGACTTCGTTGGAGGTGCCCTGGTTGGTCTGGCCCGAAGGCACGATCATGGTGCAGCGCCTGACCCTGTTGGAGCGCGTCCCGGAGGCCACCATCCGCGCGCTCGTGACGGTTTGATGACCTGCGGGCCGGTCAAATGGTCCGACAAGACGATGGGGACGACCTGCGGGCCGGTCGAATGGCCCGACCGAATAAGTGGTATGACCTGCGGACCGGTCTGATGGCCCGACGCCCAGTCGATGACGTACGGAGGCTCTCGCATGGACTATCACCTGTATATCGGCGTGGGGCAGGGCGACATTCACCCGCAACACCGCGAGGTGATGGCGGCGTTGCCGGGCGAGTGGATCGTGATCGACCGCTACGTCGAGCACCCGGACACCTGGCGTATGGACGGCGCCGCCCTGGGCTTCAAGGACCAGAGCCTCGGCGCCGTGTACGCCAGCCACGTGCTGGAGCACTTCCCGATGCGGGAGACGCGGCGCGTACTGGCCGAATGGTACCGGGTGCTGCGGCCGGAGGGCCGCTTGATCATCAACGTGCCGGACCTTGACTGGGCCTGCCTGGCCTGGCGCCACCCGGCCCTGCGCACGGAGTATTTCCGCCACGACGAGAAGTTCTTGGAGATCTTCTACGGCGGCCAGGACGAACCGGGCGAGTGGCACTACACCGCCTTTTCGGCCAGCCGCCTGCGCGGGCTGTTGTACCAGATTGGCTTCTATCACGTCGACACCGAGCAGCGCATCGACGCGCATGACATGGGCGTGGTGATCGCCACAGCGGTCAAGTAGTGGTCAAATAACGGTCAAGAAAGGGCAGCATGCCCACGGTGGATGGCGCGTGGTTGGGACCGGTGAGGCTGTCCGTGGCGGACCCGTTGCAGACGTCCTCGGTGACGCTGGTGAGCGCGCTGCTGGTGCCGGGGAGCGTCGCGCGGGAGCGGTTGCGGGGCCCGCGCGACGAGCCCCTGCTGCTCGTGAACGGCCGGCCCCCGCGTTCAGGCCCAGGTCGCCGCGCGGAAACGGATCGGCAGCGCCTCCGGTCCGCTGATGCCCAGGGCTGGCCGCCAGGGCACGGCGCCCGCCAGCTCCGGTTCGCGCAGACGGGCGGCCAGGATCGGCAGCGCCTCCGCCAGCTCCGCTCGGGCCAGCGGCGCCCCGAGGCAGGCGTGGAGGCCGCCGCCGAAGGTGAGCTGGGCGGGGCGTTCCCGTGTGATGTCGAACCCCTCGGGGCCGAACACCCGGGGGTCGGTGTTCGCGCTGGCGAGGAGCAGGGAGAGGAAGGTGTCGGCCGCAATCGGCAGCCCGTTGAACGCAAAGTCCTCGGTGGCGACCCGCCAGATGGACGGCACCGCGGGCCGCCCCCGCATGACCTCCTCGACCGCCCGGGCGGCGAGGTCGGGTTCTTCGGCGAGCCGGCCCCACTGCGCCGGGTGCGCCAGGAAGGTGGCCAGCGCGCAGCCGAGCTGGTTGCGGGTGGTGTCCTGGCCGGCGAACACCAGCCCCGTCACCAGGTGCCGCAGCTCAACATCGCTCAGCTGGTCGCCGGCTTCTTCCGCGGCGATGAGGGCGGAGATCAGGTCGGGTCCGGGGGCGGCGCGTCGCGCGGCGAGCAGGTCGTCGACGCAGGCGGCCAGCCCCAGGAGCGCCGCCTCGATCCGGGGCCGGTGCTCGGCCACGGCGTAGCTGAAGAGGAGGCCTAGGTCGGTGGCCCACCCGTGGAAGTCCGGGTAGCGCTCG
>Ga0137403_10002231_pt1 | contig 23816 bp, 20 predicted proteins | sample CZOMad2_1_16fung_FD_122057 | JGI IMG/M metagenome (GOLD analysis project Ga0137403, IMG submission 122057) | Vadose zone soil fungal communities from Angelo Coast Range Reserve, California, USA - CZOMad2_1_16fungal (Hybrid Assembly) | ecosystem: Environmental > Terrestrial > Soil > Vadose zone...
TTTTATTATGGTGCATTGATGGCATTTTTGGCTTTTATCTTTTTGCTGTATGGACAGCTAAAGCAAAGAGTTAAAAAAGGCTTAGCTTGACAACTCTGTAAATAATTGTTTATGCTAAGAATAACTATGGATCAGCAATCCCAACAAACAGTTCCGTCTCAGATGCCTAGCCCAACAGAAACGCCTGCAGCTGTCGCTTCACCAGTTACTACAGCGATGCCTCCTAATCCAGTAACTCCTCAGAAATCTTCAAAACTCGGTTTCTTGTTTGGTATCTTAGGGCTTATTATTGTTGTTGTAGTTGGAGTTGTTTTATACAAAGTTTATATGGGGAAATCGCAGCAATCTCTGTATAAAGATCAAACCGTGAATAAACAAACAAATACAACTATTCCTTCGCCAACACCTATCGTAAGTACTCCAAGCAGTGGTGATCCACAACTGGATCAACAAAATCAGACTGTTGATACTAGTATGAGTCAATTAAATACTGATATAAATAATGCTGATAAAGGATTACAAGATCAGCCAGTTAATCTTAGTCAATAATGAAACAAAAAATTATTATTTTGAGTTTATTTAGTTTGTTGGTAGCTTTTATAGTCTTACCTGCTTTTGCCCAAACAGGTTCTTTACGAGAAAAAATCCGTAATAGCTCAACTGCAGCCAATATGCCAGAGTACCAGCAGAATAAAACGCAAACAGTCACTACAAATTTAAAAGATCGAGCTGATCAAGAAATTACGCGTCGTTTGACATCTTTACAAAATCTCTTGACAAGAATTAGTGAATTTAAAAAGCTCTCAACTACACAGAAATCTTCACTGACTACACAAGTGCAGGCAGAGATTGCTGCGCTTACGACATTACAAGCAAAGATCAATGCCGATACAGATACACAAACACAACGTACCGATGTCCAATCAATAGTACAGTCCTATCGAGTTTATGCACTTTTTATTCCTCAAATGCAGATACTTGGTGCGGCTGATAGAATGCTTACTGTTACTGATAACTTCACAACCGAGGCAACAACACTACAAACGAAGATCGATCAAGCGAAAGCAGATGGGAAAGATGTCACAGAGTTACAACCATTATTAACAGATATACAAGCAAAAATAGCAGATGCCAAAAAGCAAGCACAAGCTGCTATTGATGCAGTAACACCACTTACTCCCGCTGGCTATCCGGGGAATGCTACGACACTACAAAGTGCAAGAAAGATGTTAGAAACTGGACGAAATGATCTTTTGTTAGCACAACAGGATATAAGAAAAATGTTTGTTATTTATGTACAATATCGGAAAAATATAACACCAAGTGCAAGTCTTAGTCCTCGTCCAAGTATTACCTGTATGCCTCGACCAAAATGTCTTGATGCGGTCCCTCATTGTATGATCGCGGAACCAGCAAATGGTTGGTGTCCAATGACCACAAAATCAACGAATACAGCGCAATAATAAACTAATCTGGCGAGACAGTTTGCAGAGTGATCTCTGCTATTTTTTTCTCAAGCAGGGGATACTTGGACAAATGTGGAAATATTTTCATTGCATCTTCTTTGGCTTGGTGAATAAGTTCTGTATCTGAAAAAGATGCGACTTTCAATTGGGGTATGCCGTGCTGTGCAGTTCCATACAAATTACCAGGACCCCGAAGTTTAAGATCAAGTTCTGCAAGTTCTGCTCCCGAATAAAGTGTTTCCATTCCTTTAAGCCGTTGTGAGTTGAGCGCATTTTTATTATCTGTAAAAAGAAGACAGTATGATTGTTTATCTCCTCTTCCTACGCGTCCTCGTAACTGATGTAATTGAGCAAGACCGAATCGTTCTGAGGCTTCAATGAGAATAATAGTTGCGTTAGGAACATCAATTCCAACTTCTACAACTGGTGTTGCAACTAATATCGCAAATTTTTTTTCTCTAAATTCTTGTAATACTTCATCTTTTTCTTTCGCTTTTAATTTCCCATGTAAGAGTCCTAGTTTGAGATCTTTGTAAACGTCTTTTTGTAATCGTTCATATTCTTGTTTGACTGCTTTAATTGTTTGCATAGTCTCAGAAGGTTCGATAAACGGACAAACAATAAATGCTTGTGAATTTGTTTCCATAATTTGTTTGCCGATCCATTCATAGGCAGCGTCTCTTTTTTCTGGAGGTACAATCCATGTTTTTACCTTTTTGCGACCTGTTGGCATTTCGTTGAGATAGGAGAGATCCAGATCTCCATACATTGTTAATGCAACAGTTCGAGGTATTGGTGTTGCAGTCATTGTCAGTAAGTGGGGATTTTTTCCTTTTTGTTTGATAAGTCCTCGTTGCTGGACACCGAAGCGTTGTTGTTCATCGATGATGACCAAACCAAGGTTTTTAAATATAACTTTGTCTGATAGCACTGCGTGAGTGCCGATAAGGATATCTAGATTTTCAGCATCATTCTTGAAAGAGATTTCTCGATTTCGTTTCACTTCGCTCGAAATGACAGATAATTTTTTACTTCCAGTTAGTAAATTAACTTTGACTGCTAATGGTGACAAAAATTTCTCAATTGATTTATAGTGTTGCTGTGCCAATATCTCTGTTGGTGCCATCAGCACTGATTGATAACCATTGAGATGTGCGACATACATTGCGATTGCGGCAACAACTGTTTTTCCACTTCCGACATCTCCTTGTAACAAACGATTCATTGGTTTATCTTTCGTAAGATCTTGAAGGATCTCCTCAATTGCTTTTTTTTGAGCTTTTGTTAAGGCAAATGGTAATGATGCAATTGCTGTATCGATTTCTTTTTTAAATTTTTCAGTTTCGTAAGGAATAACTTTTGTTTCTTTTTTCCATTCATAGCGTCTTTTTTGCGCAGCAAGTTGCATTAAGAAGAATTCGTCAAAAGCAAGCCTTGTTCTGGCTTTGTTGGCTGTCTCCAGATTTTTTGGAAAGTGAATTTCATTGATTGCCTCAGTCAGATTCATAAAATGATTTTCTTGAAGAATCATATGTGGCAGGTATTCGAGGAGCTCTGCTTGATTGTTTTGAAGGAGGTTATATATTTGTCGACGAAGCCATTTTGAAGAGATTCCTTGTGTCTCGGGATAAACAGGGATTAAGCGTCCTGTATGGATTGTATTCGTTTGATTATTATAAAAAATTTCATATTCAGGAGATTGTAGAGAGATTTTTTTACCAAAACGACCGACTCGTCCTGATGCAGAGATGGTACTGTTTGGCAAAATAGTTCTTGTTAAGAAGGGTTGATTAAACCATGTCAGTTCAATACTGCCTGTATGATCAACCACAGTTGCTTTTTGCATTGTTTTGATTCTTCCACCTCGTATATAGTTGGTTTTCATATCAATTACTTGTCCTTGGATGGTTACTGTTTCTCCTGGTTGAATCTTGCTGATTTTAGAAATAATGGAATAGTCTTCATAACGGCTGGGGAGGTGCAGTAGAAAATCCTGAAAGGTAGTGATGTTAAGTTTTTCAAGCCTGCCAGCATACATTTTGAAGATACGTCCGCCTTGAGTAATTGGTGAATTTAAATTCATAGTTATTTATTGTGTCATTCCGAATTTATTTCGGAATGACATTATAAGATTCAATTTTATTGAAGAAGCGCAAGGTATGGCAAAAATGATGCGATGATGAGCGCAAGGGATGCGATGATAACGATAACTTTCCAAATCCAACTTCTTTTTCGAATAGCGTCCATAAATGTATATTTAGTATCAAGAATGTACTACTTTAACAAATCTTCTTTTACCGATTCTTACTAAAGCTTCTTTATTCTCCATTAATGATGAGATCAAGCTATTTGGATCTGTAATTTGTTTATCGTTTACACTTACACCGCCTTGAGTAATTAGCCTTTTAGCATCAGATTTACTTTCTGCTAAATGCGTTTCAAGTAAAGCGTCAACAAGAGTTGCGTCTGCTGTTTTAATATATATTATTGGTACATCCTGAGGAAGTTCTTTCTTTTGTACGCTTTTTTCAAAATTTTCCGCGGCTTTCTCTGCTTCCTCTTTATTATTAAGTTGTTGTACGATTTCAAACGCTAACCTTTTTTTATATGGCATTGGGTTTTCTCCTGTTTTAAGTTTGTTTGCAATATTTTTTATTTCTTCTGTTGATATGTCTGTTAAGTATTCAAGACCTTTGATAATAATATCATCGCCAAGTGCCATGATTGCTCCAAACAATTTTTCTGGTTTATCGGTTAATCCAATTACATTACCTTCAGTCTTTCCAATTTTTCGTCCTTGGGAATCAGCTAATAGTGGCGTAGTCATAACAAATTTTTCTTTATTGAGGTAATCTTTTACTAATTGTCTTCCGACAAGCATATTAAATAGCTGATCGCTTCCGCCGAGTTCTAAATCAACTTCCATTGCAACTGAATCATATCCTTGTAGTACTGGATAAATAAATTCTCTCATGTTAATCGATTGGTTTTGTTTTAAGCGTTCTTGAAAAAGATCTCGTTCAATCAATTGTTGCAATGATAAGTGACCAAGAATTTCAAGAATATCTTTAAGCCCAAGTTTATTGAGCCACTCACCGTTATAGAGAATTTTTACAGCATTTTTTCCTTCAAATCGGACTATTTTATTTGCTTGCATGACGTAATTTTTAGCATTTTCCCGTAATTCTTCTCTTGTGAAGAATTTTTCTCTCGCTTTTAACTTTCCTGATGGATCTCCAGCTTGACCTGTTCCGTCACCAATAAGAAAAATAACTTCATGACCAAGATCTTGCCATTGGCGAAGTTTCCTGAATCCTACCATATGACCAATATGAAGTTGTGCGCCAGTAGGATCAAAACCCTGATAAAGTTTTAGTTTTTTTCCCGCAAGAAGCAGCTTTTCTAAATCTCCTTTGGAGGGATATATTGTATCAACTCCTCGAGTTAATAATTTTTCGATTTTATCCATAGGGTGAGTATAGCATAATTTTTTTTAAATTTGCTATAATAAGGTACTCCTATGGATTATAAATCTCTACGACGACGACGAAGGATGACGCAGGGCTTGCGCGGGGATGTTTCAAAAATATTTGTAATAAGCAAGCTTTTAAAATATGCATTTTTTTGTTTGGTTGCTCTTGTTATTGCAACACCGTTTCTTTTTTTGTGGTATAGCCGTGATCTTCCAACGCCTGGAAAGCTTGTTGTTTCAAAGTATAAAGACGCTACAAGAATTTATGATAGAAAAGGTACGCTCCTCTATTCTGTCTATCAAGATGAAAATAGAACGTATGTCAAGCTTGATCAGATTCCAAAATATTTGCAAGAAGGAACGATTTCAATTGAGGACAAAGATTTTTATCAGAATAAAGGATTTTCTCCGGTTGGTTATGTCCGTGTTGCCAAAAATGCGCTTATGGGACATGGGCTAGCCGGCGCATCAACGATTAGTCAACAGCTTGTTAAAAATGTTCTGCTTAGCAATGAACGAAGTCTTCCTCGTAAAATTAAAGAACTGATTCTCTCAATCCAAGTAAATCAAACATATACCAAAGATCAGATTTTGGAAATGTATCTGAACAACATTCCTTATGGAGGTTCAGCAATTGGTGTTGAAGCAGCATCTGAGACTTACTTTGGCAAGAAAGTAAAAGATCTTGATCTTGCTGAGTCTGCTTTCCTTGCTGGGTTACCGCAGAGTCCAAGCGTTTATTCACCATTTAGTGGGAATAAATATTATATAGATCGTACGCAAGCTGTCCTTAAGCGTATGAATGAAGATGGAAAGATTACTAAAGATCAGCAAGCAAAAGCATTAACTGAGATTACGAATGTTTCTTTCAAGCGAGAGAATACAAGCGGTATTAAAGCGCCTCATTTTGTGATGTATGTTAAAGAACTGCTTGCTAAGCAATTTGGTGAGCAAACGGTGACAACAGGGGGTCTGCAAGTTACTACCTCTCTTGATTATGATATCCAACAAAAAGCAGAGGAAGTTGTCAAAGATGAAGTCGATAAGCTGAAAGTATATAAAGTGAGCAATGGCGCGGCTATTGTTGCTGATCCAAAGACTGGGGAAATCTTGGCAATGGTTGGGAGTAAAGATTATTTTGATCGTGAGAATGATGGAAATTTTAATGTGGCTGTTTCAAATAATCGTCAACCAGGATCTTCGCTTAAGCCTGTGATGTATGCGACTGCTTTTGAAAAAGGCTACACACCGGCAACGCTTATCATGGATACTAAAACAGATTTTCCAACCCCTGATTCAACTGATGCAAAAGTCTACACGCCGGTTAATTATGATGGAAGGTTTCATGGTCCAGTCCAAGTACGATTTGCTCTTGGCAATTCTCTTAATATTCCGGCTGTAAAGATGCTTGCGATAGTTGGTATTAAACCTGTCATGCAAAAAGCCTATGATATGGGTATTGAGAATTGGCAGCCGACCAAAGAAAATCTTTCAAGTGTTGGATTATCTCTCGTTCTTGGAGGACGTGCAACGTCACTTTTAAATGAGATCACTGCATACAGCGTTTTTGCAGATAAAGGTGTCAGGCAAGACCCCGTGACTATTTTGAAAGTCACTGACAAGGATGGACATGTTTTGTATGAACACAAAAAAATAGAAGGCAAACAAGTCCTTTCTCCAGAAGTTTCATTTTTGATCTCCCATATTCTTCTTGATAATAATGCCCGCACGATGGAGTTTGGTCCAAATTCTTATCTTGTTATTCCGGGCAAAACTGTTTCCGTAAAAACAGGAACAACTGATGAAAAACGCGATAACTGGACATTTGGGTATACTTCTTCATATGTTGTCGGTGTATGGGTTGGTAACAACGATAATACCCCAATGAATCAAGCAATTGCCTCAGGTATTACTGGTGCTTCACCAATTTGGAATAAAATCATGACTTTTGTTTTGAAAGGCAAGCCAGATGAGCCGCCACAAAAGCCAGATAATGTTGTGGCACTCCAAATTGATGCTTTTGCGGGAGGACTTCCTCATGGCGGACAACCAACACGTTCAGAATATTTTATCAAAGGTACAGAGCCAACGAGTGAATCGCCTATCTATAAAAGTAAAGACGGTCAAAATTATTTAGTGTTTCAGGAAAACGATCCTGTCTCAACAGATGGACAAAATCGTTGGCAAAAAGGGATTGATGATTGGTTAAATATCGATCATAAGGATGACAAGCTGTATCATCCCCCAGATGATCTTTTGAAGAAAAACAGCGATACGCCCACGCCTACTCCTCAAGTGCAAGGAGCAGAGGTAACTCCGACGGATACACCAACGCCCACCCCTTAGACAAAAATCTCTAATTGATAGAGTTTGACATCTTGTACAGAATTATGAAAAAGTTTATTTTAACTGTATGTTAACGCAAGATGATTTACAGCTAATAAGAAATATGATGCGGGAAGAAATTGGAGTAGAAGCAAAAAGGACAAGACACGATATTACTACTGTTGGCGTACATCTGGAAAGCAGAATGTTTAGACTGGAAAATCAATTAAAAGATGTTGAAATCACTACAACAAAGATTGAAAATGAATTAAAGCAAGCACATGAAGATATAAAGGTTCTAAATAAAAAAATAGAAACTGTTGATATGAAGGTAGAGACATTTAATGTGAAGTTTGATGAAAAAATTGCAGGATTATCTCATGATATGGCAGATGGGTTTCAACTTGTTATTAATACTATAGATGAACTTAATACAGGACGAGACAAAAGAATAAAAAGGTTAGAAGATCATGTTGGAGTTCCTCAGTAATTCATTTCTTCTACAGATAAGCATAACTCTGCTTCTCTTTATTTTTCTCTATCCTGTGGGTTTTGTTGGTCTCTCAATACTCTTTGAAACACTTCACCAACTTCTACAAGGCGTTTAGCAGCATCGATAATTTCAACGGGGTCTTGTGTGCAAGCTGATGGTGATGGATTGGGAATAGCACACAAGCACGTTATATTCGATTTGCTTCCTCAAGCAGTACGGATACTTGCTCCTGATCAATCAAATCGTACACAAAAAGCTTTTCGAGAATCTGGAGAACAAATCGTTTGGGAACAAACAAAAAAGATTCTATAATCAGTTCATTCCTTCAACCTTGCATTATATTTTTCTTTGAGGGAGTTAAGGATTTTCATCCTGACAGGAACCACGTCGTCGCTGGTTAGATTCTTTTGATAGCTCTGATAGATGATGTGGAATGTTCTTGTTTCTTCATATTTATCCAAAAGAGAAACTTTTTTAATAAGAGTACTTTGTTTTTGAATCAGTTCAATCAAGTCCCCTGTTAAAATAGTTGCTGGTGCAACAATTGCTAGATCCTCAATAACACTTGGATATTTACTGAGCGGTTGATATGCTTTCTTTCGAGTCGCATGTTTGAGTAAGAGTTGGAAATCTAATTCAAAGTCGATTGTTTCACTATCAAGTATTTCTATATCTCCAAGTTTTTCCTTATCAAAAAAGACCGTTGCTCCGTCTCCTCCCTTTTCAAGTGGCTTAAAGACAAGATTTTTGATCCCAAGTTCAATGAGCAGTTGCTCGATAAGGCCTTTTACCTCATAAAAAGAAATTGCAGATTTTTTTATCACTCCTGCAAATCTCAAAAGCTCGTTTGGTAAATTATTTTGTCTTTTGTGGTAGACGTTAGCAATTTCAAAAATTTTTATTTCAGGATGATTTTTATTTTTGGAAACAACTTGTAAAAGACTTGGCACCAATGTTCGTCTCATGTAGACCATATCTTCTGATAAGGGATTTTGGATAGTAACTGCATCTTCAAGTGGTCCTTCAAAAAGCGTTTCTGAAACCATGGGATAGGTATAGACTTCAGTAAATCCCCAATATTTAAGTGTATCTTTCGCCATATCTTCCCAAGAAAAAGGATTGGTGTCATCGTTGATAATCGCAGCAGTATTGAGCGGTGGAAGACTGTTTGGAATATTATGATAACCATAAATTCGCGCAATCTCTTCGATAATATCTTCAGGCATTTGGATATCTTTTGTCCGGAAAGATGGCGGTCGGGCTATAAGATTGCTATTTTCTATTTTGACTTCAAAACCAAGTTGAAAAAGCATGTCCGCAGCTTTTTTAAGAGGAATAACAACACCAATAAGATTATTAATTTTTGTTTCCGTAACAATAATTGTTGGGATTTTTTGTTTGTTTGGATAGATATCAATAATGTCTGAAACAACTTTGCCATCAGCAATTTTTTCAAACAACTGAATACCATACAATAATGCATCCATTGCTAATTCTGGATCAATTGCCTTTTCATTGATGACTGTTGCTTCAGAACGAATACCTGTCGACATTGATGTTTTGCGGATATGCCCTGCCTCATTATTATCGATAAAAAATAAAATCCTTTTTGTTTGATTTGTGACAACGCTCTTCTCAAGCCCCATGATACCAAGAAGATCTACTACCTCTCCTTTATCATTGGTTGCAACAATATCTCCACCGGGGAGTTTATATATTTTTTTATCAAGCGTTATAATTTCTTCTCCAGGTTTTGATTCGCGGATAGTAAGAGTTTTGGTTGCAAGTCTATCATAATCAAAGACGTGAGTTGGATGTCCAATAACCCGCATCACATAATTAGTAACATCAATCAGATTACTCAGACTTCTAATATCTGTTGATTCTAATCTCTCTTTGATAATTTTTGAAGATTGGTTTGCAGTCACTTCCATGACAACTGCACAGATGCGATTTACAAGTTTTTCATTATTTTTTATGGTGATTGTTTCTATAACTTTTATCTGTTTTGGGTGTACGATTTTTGGAGCGACAAAACGAGCTTGCATATTATTTTCAGAAAGAATAGCTGCTGTTTCTCTAGCAAGACCAGTGAGTGACATAAGATCAGGTCTATTGGTTGTCACTTCAATATCGTAGAGAAAATCGTTTTTATACTTTTCAATTCGCTCGACAGAAACACTTGTCAGAGAAAGTTTCTCTGCAATTTGTTTTGGCGTTGCATCAGTTTTGAGATATTCACGCAACCAGGAATCAAGGATTTTTATATTCATATTAAAATTGTTTCAAAAAATCTAAATCGTTGCTATACAACAATCGTAAATCATCAATTTCTATTCCTTCCTTCATCATTAATACTCGCTCTACTCCCCAGCCAAAAGCAAACCCTGTGTATTTTTCTGGATTGACTCCTCCATTTTTCAAAACATTTGGATGAACCATCCCTGCTCCTCCTAGTTCGAGCCAACCTTCTTTACACAATTTACATCCCTTGCCTTCGCAAACGCCGCAAGAAATATCAACTTCAAATGACGGCTCGGTGAATTGAAAATGATATGGACGAATACGTGATTTTCTTTTTTTTCCAAAATATGATTTTACAAAATAATCCAATGTTCCTTTCAAATGTCTGATTGAAATATTCTCATCAACAACCAAACCTTCAAATTGATGAAACATTGGCGCATGGCTCACATCTGATTGTCGTCTATAACATTTGGCTATGTTAAGCATTTTGATTGGTATTTCTTCTTTTTCAAGTTCTCGTACTTGTCCTGAAGATGTATGCGGTGTCAAGACAACCGGGCCCTTCTTAGTATCTGGTTTTTGTTTGATAAAAAATGTTTCCCAATCGTCTCGTGCCGGATGATTGTCTGGGAAATTAAGTGAGGTAAATGCATACCAATCCCATTCTACTTCCGGATGACGCACTCTCGCAAAACCAATTCGTTCAAAAATTTCTGTAATATCTCTAATTGCTTGAGTTACCAAATGTAAATGCCCAAGAGGCGGTCTAATGCCTGGTTCGGTGACATCAAGCGTAGTAGTCTGTATTTTTTTCTTGCCAATTTCATTCTCTCTTTGTTTGATGGTATCTTCAAGAATACGTTTGACTTCATTGGCAATCCGACCAACTTCCGGGCGATCTTCAAGAGCAACTTTTGGCAAATTTTTCAAAAGTTGGGTAAGTTCGCCATTTCTTCCCAAAAATTGCAAACGTATTTCTTCAAGATCTTTAACTGAATTTGATTCTAGGATAAGAGAAAGGGCATTGTTTTTCAGTCGTAATAATTGTTCTTGCATAGGTTTGATTTATTATAGCATTTTGTACAGTATTGTATTATCGCTCAACTAATAAAAAGCTGGTGTAGTTTTCTTTCAGATCTTGGAGATTGTCTTCAACAATTGTCAAACCATAGATCTCTGCGAGAATTTTACTTCCCATTGTTGCGATATGTTTTGCAAGTTTTCCTTCTGAGAGTTCTTTCGCGACAAGCGCGTGATCAATGAGTTCCCTTTCCCCAGATGTTTGTTGTAAATTTTGATATTTTTGTTTTAATGTCTGTTGACACTGCGCGAGTACTTGTGGATGGGTCATGATTGTTGTGATGTCGGGAAGTTGTGCATCTTTACGGATCATAAGTGCGTGAGCAATTTTTATTGCATATTCTTCAATAATCGTAAATTTATATTTTGCCATGGCTTCAATACTTTCGTTAACAATACCGCCAATCGAATTATGAATTGCAAATTGTCCTTGATCAATATCTCCTTCATGCAATGCCCTCAATACATTTTCTGAAGTATGCAAGTATTTTATTTTATATTTTGTTATCTTATTACGTTTAAAATAATATTGCATTGCTTCTTCATTAAAACTTCCTTTTCCTCCTTGGATGCCGATTGTTATAAAATCGGGATTTATCTGTTTTGGTAATAATTTATTGTACAATTTATCATAAGCTGTTCCTAGTCGAAGACGCATTTGTTTGGTGTAAGGATTGAAATGTTGGAGGTTGGTAAAAAGTTCCCATGTATCATTGCATGTTTGTTGTTTCATTTCTTCTAACTTTTTTGCGCCGATGGTATCAATTGGGGTTGGTTGTATACCAAATTCATCAAGCAATCTTCCTATAAAATGAGTTAATCCCTGCGAATTCGCTGCCATTTTGTCATGTTCCTGTGCTGTTAATGCAATAACGCGTAACTCTTTTTTTGTGAAATAATCTTTCCAAAAAGTATACGTTTCTTGATTAGTTTGAAATTTATCAAGTATCAATGGAAGCCCCGTAAAACCATTTTTACTACTATCAGGACCAAACATTGGATGGGTTAAAAGTGCCTGTGTTTTTATGTCCTTAAGATATTTTTTAAATATTTCGGCAGGATACATCTTAACTGAAAGGACATCAATCAGGATATGTTCGGGGAGAAAATATTTCTTATGTGTTGCAATTACTTCTTCAAATGAAGCAATAGGAACTGCGTAAAAGATCACCTCGTTTTTATATATTTCTTCCAAGCTAACATCGCCATTTCTTGTATAAATAAGAATTTCAAAATCTTTTTCTAACAGCCGGTGAAGTGTTTTCCCGAAACGTCCGTAACCAATGATGCTTACTTTTTTCATGAATTTTTTGGTGGTCGCAGTTTGCGGAATTTACTAAGTTGGGTAACAAGTTGACCAAGCTCTTTTGTTGTAATGTGTTGGTCTGTGTCAGATGGTGAAGTACCTGCTTCAATGAGAACACCATCATAAAGAAAACCTTCATCGGTTTTTATTTGCATTGCTTCGATAATTCCTTCAACAATTTTGTCTCGCATTTTAGGACCATAACTATGACTTGGATCAAAATAAAATTTTGCATGTGGGACTTTTAATTTTACTCGCTTCATAATTTCGTGGATAAGTGCATTACGAAAATCACCACGACCTGGTACATCAACTCCTCGATGAATAAGAATAAGATTATCTTTTACATTTTTTGCATACGTTGTTAAGCCAAGCCATGTTTTTTCAAGTGATGTCTCTTCTTTGTAGTCTGGATGATTTGCAATTTCAAGTGGATCTTTTCCTAAAAATTTTGCATGTTTAATACCAAGATGCCAATTATTTCGTGACGCAAATTTACTCATTTCCAAAATCGTCCAACCCAATTGATTCACTGCAGGGCTCCAAATAAAAATATTATTTTGTAATGTTTTTGCCTGTTCAAAAAAAGGGAGTTGAATATGTGGTATCATAATTTCTGTTGAGATCATCATTCCTGTTTTTTGATAAATTTTTTCCGCGAGTTGGATGCTTGGTAATGTCAGCTGTTCTCTTTCTTTTTCAGATAAATTGAGACACTGTTTGATAATTGGAAAATCGATTCCTATTCCTTTTTCATCAACGGGAAGAGCAGATCTGGATTTCAATCCGACAACTCGCGTACCATAAATTGCCCGTTTTCCATCTGGAGTTGTAAGAGGTGCTATCTCATTAATAATTTCTTCCACGTTCTCAAATGTTATCGAACAAGGACCTGCGATAATTTCTAAATCATATTGTGTATTTTTATTCATAATTTTATAGTTGCGCAAAGTACTGTGCTATTGTTGGCATAGTTACTTCTTTTGCTTTCAATTTATTACTCAAATTTGCAATTTCTTTTTTGGTTGGGAGTGCTGCTGCATTACCGATTTTGGTGCAATGCAATGCTGCAACTTTATTAGCATATCGAACGCACTCTTTTATTTCCCAATTTTGTAAAACGCCATAGATAAATGCTCCACGATATACATCGCCTGCTCCTTGGACATCAACGGCTTGAATATGAAGTGTTGGAATAACTTCAAAATTTTTGCCGTCATAAATAATACTACCCAATTCTCCTGCTGTTATCACGACCGTCTTTCTTGTTATTTTATGTAAAGAATCTAAACAGGAAGATAAATTTCGACAATCCTCAAGTTTTATTAATGCTTCAATTGGAATAATTGGATAGTCAGCATATTTTATCATATCAAGAGTCAATGCAGAAATTTCCGTTGATGGATCAATAATAATTTTTGCTGTTGTTTTTTTCTTTTTCAAAATCTCATAAAATGCCAACGGCTCATGTCTATCAATAATAATAATATCAAATTGACGAATAAAGTTTCGATCAAGATGTTTCATAGGTGGATGTTCGATATCTCCCCGAACTTTTTTACGGGAACCATTTTCAGAATTAATAATATAGTTATTTACTTTCGTATGTTTTTGTAATTTGGCAAGCAATTTGACATTTTCATGCTTGAGCGTTTTTTTGATAATTTCAGCTTCTTCATCTCTGCCAAGCGTTGTAAGAAGTGTACAATCAATTCCCAAACGAGAAAGTAATAGCAATGCAATAAGTGATGGCCCACCAACATGTTTTTCCGACACGTGTGGTCTATTCATAATATATGCATTATCTATAACTGATTCTCCTATTCCTAAAACTTTCATATTTTTAAACAAAAAAAACCTCCCTAGTGGGAGGTGTTGGTTTTTGGTTTATTTTTTAGTTAACTTTCTAAACCATTACGCAACCTCCCGGGTTGGGAAGTAAAATAAAACCAATAAGATTGCGTTTGTTGATTCATATCGCTTTTTGATTATAGCTAAGATACTTCTTGATAATCAAGTAGTAGTTTTTTCACAGATTTTGTGCCTTATTTCTTAAATAATGATCCATAATAACGAGCGCGCCCATTGCATCAACAATTGGTACTGCTCTGGGTAATACACAAGGGTCATGTCTTCCACTTGCTTTAAGAAGTACGGATTTTTTACTTTTATCAACAGTTTGTTGCTGTTTACCTATCGTTGATACAGGCTTGAACGCGACACGAAAATAAATAGTTTCTCCATTTGATATACCACCTAATGTGCCTCCTGCGTGATTTGTTTTTGTTTTTATTTTACCTTGCTCATCGGTATAAAAAGAATCATTGTGTTGACTTCCTCGAAGTTGTGTTCCTGCAAAACCAGAACCTATTTCAAATCCTTTGACAGCATTGATACTCATCATCGCTTTCCCAAGATCTGCGGGGAGTTTGTCAAATACTGGTTCTCCAAGGCCGACAGGAATACCTTTAATAATACCTCGGATAATTCCACCAATTGAATCTTTATCGTTTTTAACTTCTTCAATCAGACTGATCATTTCCTGAGCAATTTTTTGATCCGGACAACGAACGATATTTGATTCAATTTGTGCAAGCGTTACCAAATTAAAATCAATAGTTGTTTTGATATCACCTACTTGCTCAACATAACTCAAAAATTCAATGCCAAGTTTTTCTTTCAAATATTTTTTGGCGATCGCTCCGGCTGCAACTCTTCCTAATGTCTCACGCGCAGATGCTCGCCCACTCCCCTTGTAATCTCTCATACCGTACTTCATTTGAAAGGTATAATCTGCATGTCCTGGTCGATAAAGATCCTTCAAATGGAGATAATCTGCTGATGCAGCATCTTTATTGTAGGCCAGAAGAAGAATCGGTGTGCCAGTCGTTTGTCCATCAAGCACGCCTGACAAAATATGAATTTGATCTTGCTCTTTTCGAGGAGTTGTAATACGACTTTGTCCGGGCTTTCGTCTATCAAGTTCTTTTTGAATATCTTCCTCAACAAGGGTAAGACCAGGAGGACAACCATCGACCACAACGCCAACAGCGCCACCATGTGACTCTCCAAATGTTGTTATCCGAAATAAATGTCCAAATGTATTGCCAGCCATATTATGATAATAGTTTAAAAATAGTTTCTAACTGTGTTTTGGTTAATTGTCCGGGCGCTGAATTATCAGCAATTGTTTGTGGTGCAAAAATCATTTCGTTTCCCCACAATGTCCCAAACACTCTTGTTATTGTACCAAACTTTCCCATGCCAAGAACAATATGTTTTTGTTTCTTTTGTTTAAATGTTTGCTGCAATTGCAATAATCGCAAAGCATTGTTTTCTGTTTTACAAAATGTTGCTATTTTAAAAATTGTCGGATTGTTATTTTTCATTTTTTCAATAATGCCTTTTAATGTACGATCTGTCGGCGTCAGATTATAATTATGGTAAGAAACTATTGTCGCGATATTACCTTTACTCATTTTTAGATAATCTAATTCTTTTTTGTTTGCAATAATATCTAAATCAACAAAAACATTTTCTTGTTTTACTAATGAAAGAATAACAAGTCGTTTTTTAAAGGTCATTTTTATTTTTTCAAGATTTTGTCTTCGGAATAAAATAATTAATTTATCGTGTAACAAATCAATAAGTAGTTTCATAAATGCATCATCAACATCCGTAATATAATCTAGCCAGACTTCAAAATATTGATAATTTTTTAGATTATCTTGAATGCTTTGTATAACTTCCTGTTTTGTACTTTTTACAATTGGCAAACAATAATTTATTTGGTTCATTTTTCTAAAACCTTTCTCATTGCGTCAACTGGCGCATCATATCCAGTGAACAATGTGAATTGTGCAGTGCCTTGGTGTAAAAGCATTTCTGTCCCTACGATAATTTTTGCACCTTTCTTTCTCGCTTCTTTTAAGAATTTTGTCGTACCACCTGGTGTATAAACAATATCAAAAACAATATGATTTTTTGTAAGCAATTCTTTGGGTAATGGTGTTTCATTTTCTTGAGGATGTAATCCAATTGCTGTTGTATTAATGATAACATCTGCCCTTTTTATTTTTTCAAAAGCATTTGGTTCAAGTGCTTCTCCGCCAAATTCTTTTGCAAGTTGTTTGGCTTTTTCAAAAGTCCTATTGTAAATTATTAATTTCGCTTTTTTCTTTGTAATCGCGTATGCAACGGCTCGAGCTGCTCCGCCAGCACCAAGTAATACAATTGTTTTATTCTGTAATGAAATTACTTTTTCAAGCGGCGTGACAATTCCAATCCAATCAGTATTGTATCCTTTTAGGACACCGTTAGCATTTACAATTGTATTTACAGCGCCAATTTTTTTTGCGACAGAATCTACCTTATCAAGATATTTCATTATTTCCATTTTGTGAGGAATTGTACAACTAACTCCTCTGATATTCATTGCGCGAACACCTTTGATAAAATCACTAAGGTCTGAAACTTTTACATGACATGCGACATAGACATATTCAGTGTCTATCTGTAATTTTTTATATCCTGCGTTATGCATTTCTGGAGATAATGAATGTTCAATCGGATCTCCAATGACCATACAAATTTTTGTTTTTGCTGAAATATTCATAAAGAGTATTTCTCCTTCTTTAAATACTGCATGATTGTTTCGACAACTTTTGTTTTATTGATATTTTGCGTATCAATAGTAATATCAGCAGCCTTTTTGTAAAGTGTTTTTCTTTGTTTCCATAATGCTTCCATTTCTTCTTTGCGCGATTTTTTGTTTGTTAATGCTACTCTGTTTGTGTCATCACCAATTCTGTTTACTAATACATCAATCGGTGCTTCCAGAAAAATACAGATTCCGTTTTTCTTTAATGTTTCAATATTTTCATTTTGTAAAATTATTCCTCCACCTGTTGCAATGACGCAATTTGTATCATTTGCTACTTTTCTTGCAATGATTGCTTCTTGATTTCTAAAATAATCCCAGCTATGTTTTGCAACAATTTCAGGAACAGTCATTCCAATTTTTTGAACAAGAAGTGTATCAAGATCTAGAAATTGTTTATTAATTTTTTTTGCAAGCAATTTTGCAATTGTTGATTTTCCACTTCCTCTCATACCAATCAGAATGATATTTTTGTTATTTTCAATTTTTGTTTGGACACCAATCTCATGTAATTTTTCCCAAAAATTTGGAAATGTTTTTGTGACGACGTCAGTGTCATTAATCATCATTCCAGCTAATTTTGTTCCAGCAACTGAAAAACTCATTGCCATTCGGTGATCGCCATAGGTATTAATTGTTGCTGCTTTTGGATTGCCACCAAAAATCGTTAATGTATTTTTTGTTGCTGTCGTTTTGATACCCATTTTTTTTAGTTCATTTTGTACTGCAACAACTCTTTCAGTTTCTTTAACACGAAGTGATTGCACGCCGGTAATTTTTGTAACACCATTTGCAAATGCAGCAAGAACAGCAAGTGTTTGAGCTTGATCTGGACAATTTTCCATATCCACTGTGATAGCTTTTATTCCATGACCTTTAATAGTAATTTGATTATCACCATACATTATTTTACTGCCCATCTTTTCTAAAATTTTAAAAAATCTCATATCTGCTTGCGCAGAGTCAGGGTTAATATTCTTTATTGTAATAGTAGATTTTGTTAGTGCTGCAATTGCAGCAAAATATGACGCACTTGAAAGATCTCCTTCTACAGTATATTCTTTGATTTTATAATTTTGATTTTCTGGAACAGTATAACTTTTGTAATTTTTGTTGTTAACAGTGATACCAAATTGCTTCATCGTATCGATGGTCATATCGATGTAAGGTTTTGATATTTGTTCCCCGTCAACTGTTATAGTTAGTTTTTTGACAAAAGGCGCAACCATAAGAATTGCAGAGAAATATTGACTACTTATTGCACCATTCATATGAATATTTCCAGAAGAGAGTCTTGATGATGTGACACGAAGAGGTGGAAATCCTTCTTTTCCCAAGTAGTCAATTTTTGCACCAAGCTGTTTTAATCCATCAACTAAATCACCAATTGGTCGTTTATTCAAACCCTCTTTTCCATAAATTGTTTTTATCCCAGGAATAACTGTTGCTAAAGCAAGGATAAATCTGATCGTTATTCCTGAAAGATCAGCATCCAAATCATATAAGCGATTTTTAATAGTTGTTATATCACTTTGTACTTCTATCTCATTTTCTTTTTGCAATATTTTAATACCAAGTATTTGCAAGCAAAGTATCATTGCTTTTGTATCATCACTCAAAAGAGGATTTTTAATAACGACAGTCCCTTTTGTCATTGCTGCCATAAGAAGCGCTCGATTGGTATAGCTTTTTGAACCAGGAATACTAATTTCTGCTGCTGTTGATTTTTTTAAAGGAATAAGTTTTATTGTTGTCATTGTTTTATAATAATATATTTTATTGCTTCTAAAATATTTTCTGTTGTCACCTGGTGATCTTGTATTGCTTCACCAATTTTTTTAAGTAACGTAAAATTTATTTTTCCTTTTGTATTTTTTTTATCTAATTTCATCTTCTCAAAAATTCCATTTGGATTATCTATTTGTATTCGTGTCACCATACCAGCTGTGGTGACTTTGTTTTCAATAAGTATCCTTTCTTCTTTCGAAAGTAAACCAACTTGTTCGGAAAGTTTTGCTTCTGCAATAATACCGATACTAATTGCTTCTCCATGCAATAAAGGTTTATCTGTCTCAAGAGATAACGCTTCAATTGCATGTCCTATTGTGTGACCAAAATTTAATAGTTTTCTTTTTCCCTTTTCCATCTCATCATTTTGTACAATAGCTTTTTTTATTTGACATGAACCAGTTATAATTTCTACTAGTTCTTCGTCAGAAAATTTTAAAGGATTTTTACTTGTTACTTTTTCAAAATATTTTTTATCAGTAATCAAACCATGTTTGATTATTTCGCCAAATCCGGCAATAAATTCTCTTTTGGGTAAAGTCTTTAGTGCTGCTGTATCAATAATCACAGCTTTTGGTTGAGTAAATGTCCCAATAAGATTTTTTATTCCCGCAAAGTTTATTCCTGTTTTTCCTCCAACACTTTCATCAACTTGGGAGAGAAGTGTTGTAGGAATATTGATGAACGGAATGCCCCGCATAAATGTTGATGCAGTGAATCCACCAATATCACCGATAACACCTCCTCCTAAATTAATGACAAGGGATTTTCTGTCAAGTTTTGCCTTATACATTGCCATCCATATCTTTTGAGCATTCTCGATATTTTTTTCATTTTCTCCAGTTGGTAAAATAATCGATTGTGTCTCTTTTGGAAGATTTGCTAAAAGTTCTTGTAAAAAAATTTTGGCAACAGTATCATCAGTAATGACAAAAATTTTAGAAATATTTGTTAAATCATAGAGTTTAGCGATTTTTTCTATGAGATTAGTTCCTAGATAAATAGAATAGCTTTTTTGTTGCTCTTTTAGATTAATATTTATTTTTTTCATAAAAAAACCTCCCTGATGGGAGGTGTATTCTGGTTTTTCTGTGGTTTAAACCATTACGCAACCTCCCGATTTAGGAAGTAAATGTAAAGTAAAACCAATAAGATCGATTATTTTTCATATTATTTAACAGTTGCAACAATTTGCTTGAAGGCTTCTGGATCTTCGACAATCAAGTTACTTAAAATTTTTCTATCAAGAGTAATGTTTGCTTTTTTCAATTTATCCATGAAGACGCTGTAAGACATGTCTTCAAGTTTGACTGCTTCACCAATACGAACAATCCAAAGAGAGCGGAAGTTTTGTTTGCGAAGTTTGCGACCGTGGAAAGCGTATTGTCCAGCGTGAAGGCTTGATTCTTTTGCTTTTCTAACAAGTCTATTTTTGGTGCCACGATAGCCTTTTGTTTGAGCAAAAAGTTTATTATGTTTTCTTCGTGATACTGTGCCTCTTTTTACGCGTGCCATATTAAGCTACTCCTAACATCTGCTTTATTTTTTTCGCAAATGCTCCTTTTAACTGTCCTGGTTCTTTTTGACGTCGGATTCTACTTTTTGATTTACTCAGTTTTTTGTGGCTACTATACTGATGACCAAACATCACTTTCCCTGTTTTGGTCACTTTAAAGCGCTTTGCGACTGAATCTCTAACTTTTTTCTTGATTTTCTTCATGTTTTTTTCCTTTCTCGACAGACAAAAGAGCTATCATTTGTTTGCCTTCAAAATGTGGCTCTCTATCGACTTTTGAAATATCCGAAAGAGCCTCAACTACTTTATTAACAACTCCTTTTCCAAATTCAGATCGAGTAATTTGTCTGCCTCTGAATTTAACAACTAATCGTACTTTATCTCCGTCTTCTAAAAATTCTCTTCCCCGTCTGATCATCACTTGTAAATCATTATCAGACATAAATGGACCAAGTCGTACTTCCTTGGTCTCAGAAACTTTTGCCTTTTTCTTTTCTTCTTTTTTCTTTTTTTCTTGTTGATAAAGAAATTTATTATAATCAATCAACTTAGCAACAGGTGGCTTAGCCATTGGCGCAACTTCAACAAGATCAAGTTCTTGTTCTTGGGCAAGTTTTAACGCTTCGTCTTTGGATAAAACTCCAACTTGTTTCCCTTCAGCATCGAGAACTCGAAGACTTGAAGCAAAGATTCGTTGGTTTATCCGGTACCTTTTTTCCTGTTGTTGTTTAAATTTTCTTATCAATTGTTTCTTGTAATTGTTGTAAAAATGAAGAGATCTTTGTACTTCCAAGATCATCTCCACCTCTTTTACGCACAGAAATTGCCTCATCAGCAACTTCCTTGTCCCCTATTATACCCATAAAGGGTACTTTTTGTAAAGTGGCGTCTCTAATCTTAGCCTGGAGTCGTTCTGAACGCGTATCTACTTCAGCTCGGATACCTTTATTTTTGAGTTCTTGAGCGGCTTTTTGCGCAAATTCATTATGTCTATCTGCAATAGGAAGAAGCGTTACTTGGATCGGTGCAAGCCATGTTGGGAATGCTCCAGCGTAGTGCTCGATAAGAATTGCGATAAATCGTTCAGAGCCAATAATTGCTCGATGAATCATAACCGGGGTTTTTTTCGTTCCATCTTCATCAATATATTCCAAGCCAAATCTTCCGGCCATATTCATATCAAGCTGAATCGTTGAGAGTTGCCATTCACGTCCAATTGAGTCTGTTGCCATAAAATCAAGTTTTGGTCCATAAATTGCAGCTTCGCCCAAGGCTTCTTTAAATGGCAATTTTTTATTTTCTATTAATTTTTTTAAAGTAGCTTCTGCTTTGTTCCAGACTTCATCATTACCTAAATATTTTTCTGTATATTCAGGATCTCGCAGAGAGAGTCTGATCCAGTACTCAAAACCATAGGTCTTTAATGCTTCATCAACCGTATCTAATACTTTTTCAAATTCTTCTCCGATTTGGTCCTCTCGACAAAAACAATGGCCATCGTCTTGAGTAAATGCTCTCGATCGGAGTAATCCGTTTAATTCTCCAGGTTTTTCGTCTCGATATAAGACAGAAAAATCAGAAAGTCTGATTGGTAATTCTCGGTAAGATCGTTGCCTACTTCCAAATACCATGCAATGTTGTGGGCAATTCATCGGTTTTAAGAAAAATTCTTCTTTCGAATAATGCGATTTAACTTCAAACATATCATCTTTATATTTTTCATAGTGTCCCGATACTTTAAAGAGTTCCGCCCGGTTCATATTAGGTAAAGTTGTTTCTTGGTAGCCTATTTTGGTATTGAGCTCACGGCTATAATTATAAACAGCGTTTCGCAATATCGTTCCTTTTGGTGTATAAAGTGGTAAGCCAGCGCCTACTAAGTCTGAAAAAACGATAAGATCGAGCTCTCGAGCAAGTTTTCTATGGTCTCGTTTCTTTGCTTCTTCCATCATCTGCAGATAGTCATCAAGTTCTTTTTTTGTTGGGAAAGCAGTGCCATAGATACGAGTGAGCATTTTATTCTTTTCATCTCCTCGCCAATATGCACCAGCAATTGAGAGTAGTTTGAAATGTTGCATTTCTTTTTGTGGATCATCAGCATGGCCACCTTTACATAAATCCAGAAAGTTGCCGGGATTATTTTCTGTAATTTTTTTACCTTGTTTGGCAAATTCTTCAATAAGTTCTAATTTATAAGGATTATCTGCAAAATCTTTTTTAGCTTGATCAACGGATACTTCTTTTATTTCAAATTTTTCCCATTCTTTAATAAGCTCTCTCATTTTCTTTTCAATTTTTTCAAGATCCTCCTCTGAAAGTTTGACGTCTCCCATATCAAAGTCTTGATAGAAACCATTTTCTATTGCCGGTCCAATGGCATTTTTTGCATTCGGCCAAAGTTGTTTAACAGCAGCAGCTAAAAGATGAGCGCAGGAATGTCTTATATTGTGAAGATGATCTTGGTCTTTCATAGGTAAGGCTATTATACTCAATGTGAGCCCGATTATAAAGAGGAGGTTCCTATTTTTAAAATACTACAGTTCTAATTTTTTACTAATGTCTTGCATCGTTACTTCAGCAGCTAGAGAGTGTTTGATAAGATTTTTATTGGCTATGTATTTCGTTAAGAGTTGATATGCTTCTTCTCGTATCATAGATAATAAAAAAGTGGGCCCTAGAAGATTCGAACTTCTGACCTTTGCAATGTCAATGCAACGCTCTAACCAACTGAGCTAAGAGCCCGTTTGCATGATCGATTATATCATATTATTTTACTGACAGGAGAAAATCTTTTAGGATTTGATAATAGTGACCTAAACTTTTAATATCAACCCACTCTTCATCACTATGATGTCCTTCACCAACTGGGCCAAATTCTACGCCATTGATATGATGCATAGAATAAAAGATAATATCTGATCCTGCATAGCTAGGTGTAATTTCTGGTGTTTTCTGAGTGACTCCTTCCAAAGCTTGTGCGAGCTTTTGTAAGTAAGTATTCGTTTTTTCTGTTTTATGGACAGGCATAAATTTTATCTTTTCCATTATTACTCCTTCAGGCAAGAATGATTGTATGTTTTTTAATATGTTTTCAGCATCTTCAGGGATAAAACGTATATCAAGTAAAGCTGTTGCGTCTGCGGGGACAATATTATGGGTAATATTATTCGTTTCAATTTTTGCCAGGCTTACTGTTGTTTGCCATGTCGGTACTTTGGGAGTTGGATAATGTTGCAAGATGGTATTTACGGCCTCATAAAGTTTCAGCAGAGCATTTTCTCCGTACCAGAGATGACCTGCATGTGCTTCTTGTCCGGATGCAATCAGTTTAACAACATGAAGTCCTCGTAATTGATTGGTAATTCGTAAATTTGAACCGCATTCTCCGGTAATAGCAAAGTCTGCCGTAACTCCTTCTTCTAATTGATGATTAGTTCCTTTATATCCAACAATTTCTTCATCA
>Ga0137403_10002235_pt1 | contig 23807 bp, 21 predicted proteins | sample CZOMad2_1_16fung_FD_122057 | JGI IMG/M metagenome (GOLD analysis project Ga0137403, IMG submission 122057) | Vadose zone soil fungal communities from Angelo Coast Range Reserve, California, USA - CZOMad2_1_16fungal (Hybrid Assembly) | ecosystem: Environmental > Terrestrial > Soil > Vadose zone...
GGTGGCTAGATCGATGCTGCCCACCAGCTCGGAGATGTCCTGGCTTTTGGGATCGGAGGGCACGAAGGTGCCGATGCTCGTGCGGTCCTTTTCCGAGAAGAAGATGCGCTGCACCGGCACGCGGTAGATGTCCTGGTCGTATTTGTCGCGGAGATTGAGGGCACACATCGGGCAGAGCTCGCCCTCGATGTAAAGGCCATAGTCGTCCAGGAGGTCCTGCCGCAGGGGGTGCGGGATCAGATGCAGGGGATTTTCATGCTGCGGACAATCGGTGATGGCATAGACGGCGCCATCCTCCGTGTGCGTGAATTCCTCCAGGCCACGTTTGAGCAAGATGACCAGCTGACTCTTCCCTGAAGACGGTGGCCCATACAGCATCAGGATGCGTTTCCCGACCTCGGACCCCATGGCCGCGGCTTTGAGGTACTCCACCACTTTCGCCAGCGCGTCGTCGATCCCAAAGAGTTCCCGCGCGAAGAAGTGAAAGCGTTCATTCCCCTGGTCGTCGAGGTCCACCCCATAGGAGCGGACCATATCATAGATGCGCGCGTGGGCCAGTTGCGCGAGTTTGGGGTGCTCCAGCACCATCGGGAGATAGTCGCGGAAGGTGCCGTTCCAATGACTCACACGGTACTTCTGGGTGTGTTCATCGATCTTTCTGAAGATATCGTCCATCGACTCCCTCCTTGCCCTGTCTCCCGGCCCAGCGGGCGATGAGCCCCGCAGGCTTGCCTGGTGCTACCTCGAGCACCACAGTCCGTAAAACCGTAATTTTACAGACAATCGGGAGATCGCATATTCTATATCACTCTAAGGTCTCTACCCACCCATGTCAAGGACATTCGGTGCCTTGGGGACGGCTTCTGACGTTGATATGACAGACGAAGCTCGATCGACGATTCATGAGGTGAACCTCCTCGTGAGTCTCTTGCTGCATAATGTAGAAAATGTTTGATAAGGTTTTACCGTATGATAACAAATACCGGTAAATGGAGTCTCGTCGATGAGGATCAGCATTTCCTCAGCAGCGTTGCAGTAAGTTGGCATGATCCGGATCGTGATCGCTCAGCGGCCGCGCCGGGGACTTGACGATTCGAGGGAAGTTGGCGGATAATGCAGGGCATGTGAGGTCTGATGTCCATGCTCAGCAGCCTCGCCGGCCCAACGATTGTTGGCGCGTTGTTCGAAACTGCCAGCCCCGATGACCTGAAGACCCAATACTGCGGGGTGCATATGTGGCGTGAGGCGATTCAGCAGGTGCTCATCTCGGAAGCCGAGCTGCATTGTCGTATTCAGGCCCTTGGGAGAGTCATCGCCACGGATTATCAGGGCAGAGAGCTAGTTTTCGTCGCTGTGCTCAAGGGGGCGCTGATGTTCAGCGCCGACCTGGCACGGGCGGTTGATTTACCGCTGACGATCGATTATATTGCCCTCTCCAGCTATGGCAATCGCCATGTGTCATCGGGTCGGGTCCATATTCTCAAGGATCTGTCCGAGAGTATCACCAACAAGCACGTACTGATTGTCGAAGATATTGTCGATACGGGTATCAGCCTCCAATACCTCTGGGACCATCTCATGTCTCACCATCCAGCGGACTTGAATGTCTGTGCTCTCCTCGATAAGCGTGCCCGCCGGCGGGTTGAGCTGCCGATTAAATACACCGGCTTTGACGTTCCTGATGCATTTGTGGTCGGCTATGGCCTGGATTACCAGCAGCGCTACCGCAACCTCCCCTTCATCGGCATCCTCCATCCTGAGGTCCTCACGCCAGAGCCCCGATAGGGCTGACCGTGATCGGCGGCCATCGCCCCGTCAGCATGGTTCCGGCCACTTCGTTAGGGGTCGAAAGTCGGTGTCTCACAAGGGCTAAGCGCCTTGACAGGATGTTTACCGTCATGATATACGAAAATCTGCGCCGGCCATCACGGCTCTCTTTCCTTCACACCGGTATGGTCAGAGCGGAGGGCTCAACCCTCAACGCCATTGCGATATCAGGCATGGGAGGATCAGCACCGTGGTCGATTTCGATCGAAGTGCCTTGGGAGTGGAATCCGCTCCGGTGAGCTACGACGTGGAAAAGGGAGCCATTCGCAAGTTTGCTGAGGCGATTGGGGACGACGATCCCATCTATTCCGATGAACAGGCCGCGCAGGCCGCTGGCTTCAAAACCATTGTCGCGCCACCCACGTTTTTGTGTACCTTTCGCGCACAGGAATTGCCCGATTTGAAGATCCAGTTTGGCCGGGTGCGCCTCAACGGTGGCAACGAATATGCCTACTACCAGCCGATCTACGCTGGGGATACGATCACGCTGACCGCCAAATACGCCGACGTCAGCGAACGCAGCGGCCGCACCGGCAGCATGGTGTTTGTCATCACTGAGCTCACCTTCAAGAACCAATATGGTGAGGTGGTCGCCAAAGGACGGAATACCGGCATCATGCGTGAATAGCGAGGATAGGACCCATGGCCAAACGACCGGTCTACTACGACGACCTGAACGTGGGGGATGCGCTTCCAACCCTGGTGAAGGAGCCCACCACCCGACAATTGGTCAAATACGCAGGGGCCTCAGGGGATTACTACGAGATCCATTACGATCATCATTTCGCCGTCAATTCCGGCTTGAAAGATGGCGTCATCGTGCATGGATTGCTAACCGCCGGGTGGATGGCACAAATGCTGACCGATTGGCTGCCAGCGCCAACGGCGTTGAAAAAATTCGGCGTGAGTTATCGCGCCATGGCCCGTCCGGGCGACACGATTAGCTGTAAGGGCGCGATCACCAACAAATACGACAAGGACGGCGAGTACCTCGTCGACTGCGAGATCTATGCTGAAAATCAGCGTGGCGAAAAGTGCGCTATCGGTCACGCCACGGCCGCCCTGCCGACGCGCGCATAGCACCCGGAGCCCGTCTTCCCTCCCCACTCAGGCCCATCCCCCACATCATCGGGGGATGGGAAGATCATCGCATTCTGCTTGCAGGTGAAGGAATATCTTGATGCACAAGGTCTGGCCTTACTTGATCATCTTGAGTGTGTGTTGGGCGCTATGCCGCGTGGCCACAGCGCAGCCAACGTCGATTCCTGTCGGTCGCTTCCAACTGATCTCGGTATCAGCCGGCCAGCAATCGGGTGTCTTCCTGCTTGACACGGCCACTGGTTGTACCTGGCAGTTGGGTGCCAACCCTGACACCAAGCGTCTCACTTTTATCGAGATGGATGTGGAAAACCTGCACTGGAGTTGGGGGAGCGGTGCCCAACAAAAATTAGCCCAGAAAATCGACGAATCCAGACTCCCCGAGGAACAGAAAACCCTGCTCAAGCAAGAGTTGAACAAAACTGCCTGCGGCTGGACTCCTGTCGTGCCTGCACCATCATCGGCTGGCTCCACAGCCACACCTGAAGCGACACCAGCGAGAAAACGATAGGGCAGCGCGGGTCATGGCGAATGTTTGGCCATGGACAATCGATTGGGCCTGGAGCATAGTGTCCCCATTGGTGGGAGCACATTCTCAGGTGCGGTAAGGAATGAGTTATGATTGGGAAGGCCTTCGGTCACGATGGCGCTCGATGCCCACCCAGACCATCATCCCCACCTTGAACAGATCGTTCTGGTTATGCAGCACAACTTTCACGGGAATGCGCTGTTCGATTTTGGTGAAGAACTCCCCGGGTTTCGCTTCAGCCAGCTCTGATAGCGCGGCGACGCCCACTGACACCACCTCTGCCTCGAAGCGAAGTTCGGGGTAAGCATCCACCCAAGCACGGGCCTTGCTGTCGACCCTGACGGCGGCGATCTCGCTCAGCGCCGCACGTTGTTCGGCCATAAGATGTTTGACCCGCGCCTACTCGAAGGCCAGCGCCGTTTCGGCCTCCTGCACCTCGGCGCGCCGCCGCATGAGCAGCGCCTGCGCTCGCGTCAATGGGCCACGATACTGTTCGGCGGACAACGTCAAATCAGCCTGTGGTGCGTCCAACTGATGCATCGCCCCCTCAAGCATAGCACGTGCCTGATCAACTTCCGCCTGATAGGCCAGCGGATCGATCTCGGCCAGGAGAGCCCCGGCTTTGACGGCATCGCCGTCGGTGACATGCAGGGCTCGCAGACGGCCGCTGACCTCGGCACTGACTGGCACGCGCGTAGCTTTGATCTGCGCCTCCTCGGTGGTGACGTGATCTGCGGACGTTCACCCCCTGGCGCGCGAAGATTGTCGTCAACAGGGTCGAGGTGGCGCCATACAGATCCTGAGCCGCGACCACTGCGACGCCCGAGACCACTTCGAGCGCCAGCAGCGTGGCATGAATGGCGGCCATCCCTGATGCATAGGCGACCGCCGTTTCGCCCCCTTCCAGCGTGGCCACTGCGCGCTCCAGCGCCGCCACCGTGGGGTTGCCATAACGCGTGTGGACGTAGCCCGAGCGGCTCCCCGCCGAAAATGGCATCCATGGTCTCAAGCGTATCATAGACGAAGGATGCACTCTGGTAGATGGGCGTATTGACTGGCGTGAAATCCGGCCTCGGGGCGCGCTCCCCAGCGTGCACAGCCTGCGTGGCAAACGCTAACGAGGATTCCATGATTGATCCCAGTGCCGCCATCTATCCCTAGAGCCGTTTAGCCTTGCCCCCTACTTTGATGAGCAGGGCTTTTCCATCGGCTATCACCGTGCCATCATCGAGTGTGGCATGCGAGGTAACTTCGAACCGGTTGGACGATTCGCGCACAACCTCGGCGCGAAAGGTGACTCGTGCGCCCACGCCAACGGGGTGGCGCAGGCGCACCTCCAAGCGGGCGGTGACGGCGGTGCTGCCGCGGAGCCAAACTGCATTCACCATGCATTCATCGAGAATCGTGGCCAGAATCCCGCCATGGGCGATGCCAGCAAACCCTTGAAAGCGCTCCGGAATGACATAGGTGGTTCGCACCCCAGCAACCCCCTCCGGCTCGAAGTCGAGGTGGAGGCCGTCCGGGTTGTCTTTGCCGCAGACGAAACAGCGGTGATTATCCTGGAACTCCATGGGATGACGTCTGGAATGATCTGCACCTACTGCTGTGTCAGTGTCCTCTCAAGATCTCGATGATTCTAGCCTTTCATACACCCATCGGGCGCCAACTGTCAACCGAATTCCACGGCATGGGTGGCTGCTCGTCCCCTCTCCCACCAGGCATACCCTCCAGGATAAGCCCTCAGATGGGGTTCCCCTTCCCGCCGGGAGAGGGTGCGGGTGAGGGCAGCAGGGCGTGATCGAGCCATTGATCTCCCCTCACCCCGGCCCTCTCTCAATGGGGAGGGTGCAAAAGGCGTGTCACCGACCGCTTCTACGCCGAGCGAACTGTTGCGTGATTCCAACGCAAGTACCGCCGCTTGGCCGTCCGCTAGGCACGTCTCGCACCCTCCTTCAACGCGTTTCGCGCCAGCGCCATGATGCACAGGTGGGTCCATACATGAAGAGGGGGTATTTATCGCGTGGACAACCGTCCGGGTTGTCCACAAATCCCGCAGATCCTCTTGTTATGGCGGTCTCAAAAACGGCTGTTTGAGAGGCTATATGGCAGATGATTTGAGCACTGCTGTGGCTCTAGAAAACATCTGATCCCTCTGCCCATGTCCTTCTGGAGGCCCTGACGGGCGTCGTATTCGTCCGCGGGACTATCCAGCGCGGCCTCGGGTTGAAAGTCGGTGCGTCCCGGCTTCGCCGCAGTCACTCCAGCGCCTTGCCGGGATGGCTCGCGCTCCCGGGGGGAACAAGCCTAAACTGCTCGACCAGGTCCGGGAGGCGATCCGGATGCGGCACTACAGCATACGGACGGAGGAGGCATATGTCGGCTGGATCAGGCGGTTTATCTTGTTTCATGGCAAGCGCCACCCCCTGGAGATGGGCGAGGACGAGATCACGCAGTTTCTTTCGGTGTTAGCGGGGCGCGGGCAGTTGAGGGCCTCGACGCAGCATCAGGCGCTCTGTGCGTTGGTCTTTCTAAACCGCCATGTCCTCAGCCAGAATCTGGGCTGGTTGGATGATGTGGTCCGCGCCAAGCGGCCGCCACTTCTCCCGGTCGTGTTGACCAGACCAGAGATCAGAGCACTGCTCGGTGATCTGGATGGTGTCCACTGGATCATGGTCAGCCTCTTATACGGTTCCGACCTGCGGCTGCTGGAATGTCTGCGCCATAGAGTGAAGGATATGGACTTCTCCAGCCACCAAAGCTAGATGCGCGCAGGCAAGGGCCACAAGGATCGGCGAACAATGCTGCCAGCGGCGGTGAAAGAACCGCTGGCTGACCATCCGCATGTGCACGGCCTGGTGCCGGCTGGGGAGGCTCCGCCGACCGACCCGAGTGGCGGCCCGCCCGCACGTCCTCCCTCGTCCCCGTCCATGCCCTCGCGAAGCGGTTTCGCGGACGGTTGCTCGCTCTGGGGCGTCAGGCTCCCCCCAACCTGACTCTTCCCGAGTCGGTTTGGACCAATGGATGGGTGGTCGACGGCCAACCGACCGTGCGAGGTGCTAGGCCAGTCCTGAACGACCTGGGCCGGTCTGACTACCGCATCACGCTGACCCACCACCGCAGCCTCGCGATCGAGGATGGCCAGGTGAGCTTCTGCTCCCAGGACTCTCAGGACCAGCGCTGGCGGACCATGACCCTGCCCGCCCACGAGTGCATCCGCCGTTTTCTCCAGCATGTGTTGCCCCAGGGGTGCCACAACGTCGGCGACGATGGATTGTGGAGTCCGGTCCATCGGCCTCTCCTGCACCAACTCCAGCGCTGGCTGGCGAGGCACGCAGCTGCCCCCCCTCCCCCCTCTCCTGCACCAGCGCCGCCTGCAACCGATGTCTGGTGTCCGCCCCTCCGAGCGGGCAACCCTGTCCATCCTGCGGTCAGGGCCTGCTGGTCGTGATCCGTTCCATGCCCAGACGCCAACGGGGGTCACCATGAGCGCCCCAGTGGCCTCCCAGCAGGCTCCCTTCATGCACGGCGCCCCACGTCCTGCCGCCGGTTCCCCGCTGCTAGTGTGTCGGTCTCGGGCGAACCGTCCTGAGGCCAGCGGAGCAGCCCCCCCCCGCGCTGGCCTCCGTTCCCACCCAACCGCCTAGTCTCCAGGCTTCTTCTCGCCGCTGGGGACCATGGGCTATCGTCCCACGCCCCCTCGAAAATGCTTCCTACGCGATTCAGACTGGATTACAATTCCCTAGAAGATGGTGCCGTGGTTCCGTTCAACAGAGTTTTTTGTAGGCTCTACGCCACAAAAACTCTCTTTCGTTAGCCCGATCGTGGGGTAGGGAAGCCGGTGCCTGAGCTCTACGAGGAGATCGCGAGCATCTATCACCTTGTGTATCCCGATTGGGGTGCGGCGATCGACCAGCAAGCCTCTGCACTCGATGCGATCTTTGGCCAGTGGGTGGGCTCACCGCCGTTGTCAGTCCTCGATGTGTCGTGCGGCATCGGGACCCAGACCCTGGGATTGGCCGCCCTTGGTCATCGCCTAACGGCTTCCGACGTTTCGATTGCGGCCGTCGAGCGGGCTCGGCGAGAAGCGAGTCAGCGCTGGCTCTCTATCGAGTTCAGGGTTGGTGACATGCGGTCATGCCGAGATCTGCACGGATCGGTGTTCGACGTCGTGCTGAGTGCGGACAACGCGGTGCCGCATCTGCTGAGTGACGAAGCGATCTTGGAGGCGTTTCGAGGGTTCCACGAGTGTCTGCGACCTGGCGGGGTCGCCGTCGTAACCGTCCGCGATTACTTGCCGGACGAGGATCGGTTGTCACCGCAGCTCTGGCCGTATGGGTTTCGCACAGACGGCGACTCTCGTTACTTCGTCGTGCAGACTCGGGATTGGGATGGCGATGTCTACGATGTGGCGATGTACTTCATTCGGGAAGCGCGGGGCGAGCAGCCGGCAAAGGTTGTTGCGGGATCGTCGCGTTATCGAGCGGTTACGACGGATCGCCTGCAGTCCTTGTTCAGGGAGGCTGGGTTCGATGAGACGCACCGCTTGGACGGCTCGTTCTTCCAGCCCGTGGTGCTGGCGCGCCGCGCGACGGGCTAACTAGGGGCTGCACCCGACCGCGCCCTCGCTTCGCTCGGGCTCGCGGCTGGTGAGCCGCGGAAGTCGTTAGCCACATTAAGCGCTACCATGCGATACGACGAAGCAGAATTGGACTTCGATACGCTCTCTAGCGGGATGTTCGAAGAGCTGTGTTTTGACCTCGTGAGTCAGCTGGGCTTCTCAAAGGTAGCTTGGTAACAGGGCGGAGCAGACCCGGCTGAGACATAGAGGCGGTAAAGAGAGGTGATGCTCTACTCGTCGATCCTTGGGAGGAAAAGTGGTTCTTTGAGTGCAAAAGGCACGCCGCAGGCGTGGGCGTAAAGCACGTCTCTTCGAAATTCGACTGGGCGGATGCTGAAGGCGCCGATCACCTTGTCTTGATTCTGTCATGTTACCCCACTAATCCATGCAGAGATTGGATCGGCAAGAAGCGTGCTACCGCTCGCTTCAAAGTTCATGTTGTTGACGGAAAACACCTCAAACAGGTGCTGCTGAAGTTTCCACCACTCCTCGAACGGTATTTCGCTTCGCCCATCCAGCGAGTGCTCCGCAATTCCATAGTCGACTGGGCGCTGTGTGCTCTTCTGCCAGAGGTAGGACGCGTATCCTACGTGCTCTGCAACTCAGATTTAAGTCGCCTCGATTCACTCGAACGCGCCTGCCTTCTGGCCAGCTCGGCGGCATCACGATCTGGGATTGGCAGCAAGGTAGACGGACAAAACGAACAGTTCGCTGAGAAACTATGTGCACTCGCTCATGAGGCAGAACATGATCGGAACCGATCAGATTTGGTTGCCGGAATAGCCGAGATCTTTAACCGAGGGCGAGCAGAGTTGCTTGAAGAAAGGCATGGGATCATGGGAGGAGACATACCTCAGATTCAAACCTCGTCGGTTCGCTATGACCTAGTCGCCAAGGAACGTTATGTGGAGGGTTTCCTTACTTCGTTCAGGGTAAGTGACGGCTTCTGGATCGAAGCCATTATCGCCCGCGAGCGATCAAGTGGCGATTGGGTTGCGGAAGCCCGGCTAGCCGACACCGCCCATCGGGATACTCGGTTTCGGGTTGGTCCCTGCGAACCGCCGGCGGGCGAGATGCCCTTTCGTGGACTATTCAGCTCTCAGGTTGAACTCACGGGAGGCTCCGAAGGCAGTGGCTAACACGACCTTGTATGTGGACCAAGCTTCGCCCGGCCGCTGAAGGTCAGGCCGTGTGTGCCAGGCATGGCGCGCAGCGCCGTGCCTGGCGCTGGCAACCGGCAGGCGAAAGCCGACCGGGAAGTGACTTGAGGGTGCAAGTCCCTTAGATGCCTTGATGACAGGCACTCCTAGCCGAGCCGCCAGGGTGCCCATCTGGGCTCGACTGGTTTCCCACGTTAGTCGCGGCAACGGGCGACACCGGGATCAAGGACAAGCTAGCAAAGGGCATGCAAATCGGCAGCAGCTCATACAAGGTTCACCTCGACGGTTACAACATCTTGCCGTATCTGGAGGGCAAAGGAGAGAAATCCCCGCGCAAGGAGTTCTTCTACTTCAACGACGATGGCCAGCTTGTGGCAGTCCGCTACGAGAGCTGGAAGCAGGTGTTCTGTGAGCAGCGTGCCGAGGGTACACTGCGGAGCTGGGCGGAGCTGTTCACCTGCATGCGGTTGCCCAAGCTCTTTAACCTATGCATGGACCCATACGAACGCGCCGACATCACATCGAATACACACTGCGACTGGATGGTCGATCGCGCCTTCCTCGACGTCCCCACGCAGCAGTATGTGGCACAGTTTCTAGCGACGTTCAAGGAGTTCCCGCCGCGCCAGAAGGCAGCCGGCTTCAGCACACGGCTTGATGCTCGGCTCTTTCTGCTCGTGGCGGCTCTGTTTGTGGCATCTGCGGAGGCCCAGCAGACGAGACCCAACATCCTCGTCATCTTCGGTGACGACGTCGGCCAGTCGAACGTCAGCGTCTACACGCACGGCTTGGTGGGCTACAAGACGCCTAACATCGACCGGATTGCGCGGGAAGGCATGATGTTCACCGACTATTATGGTGAGAACAGTTGCACGGCCGGCCGCTCGTCGTTCATCACCGGGCAGTCGGTGTTCCGCACGGGGCTATCGATAGTCGGCGCCCCGGGCGCCACCGAGGGCCTTCAGAAGGAGGACATCACCATTGCCGAGGCGCTGAAGCCGCTGGGCTACGCCCCCGGGCAGTTCGGCAAGAACCACTTGGGCGACCGCGACGAGTACCTGCCCACGGCGCATGGGTTCGACGAGTTCTTCGGCAATCTCTACCACCTCAACGCGGAAGAGGAACCCGAGCGGCCCTACTACCCGAAGAATGATGCGGCGTTCGTCAAGGGTTACTCGCCCCGTGGTGTCCTCCACTCGTTTGCCGACGGCAAAACCGAAGACACCGGCCCGCTGAACCGTAAACGGATGGAGACCATCGACGACGAAACGACGAATGCCGCGATCGACTTCATGCAGCGACAGGTCAAGGCCGGAAAGCCGTTCTTCGTCTGGATGAACACCACACGGATGCACGTGTTCACGCACGTCCGGCCGGAGTATACCGGGAAAAGCGGTATGCCCGGCAACGAATACGCCGACGGCATGTGGGAACACGATCAGGACGTGGGTCTGCTTCTCAAGGCGGTGGACGACCTTGGGATCGCCAACGACATGGTCGTCATCTACACGACCGACAACGGGCCCAACATGTTCTCGTGGCCCGACGCCGCGATGTCGCCGTTCCGAAGCGAGAAGGACTCCAACTGGGAAGGCGCGTTCCGCGTGCCGGCGATGATCCGCTGGCCGGGCCGGATCAAGCCCGGGCAGATCTCCAACGAGATGGTCTCAGGAATGGATTGGTTCCCGGCGCTCCTCGCGGCGGCGGGCGATACCACGGTCAAGGAGAGGCTCCTGAAAGGCTGGCAGGCGAATCCGGGTGGGCTCACCTACAAGGTGCACCTGGACGGTTACAACATCCTGCCCTACCTGGAAGGCAAGGAGCCGAAGTCGCCGCGCATGGAGTTCTTCTATTTCAACGACGACGGCGTCCTCGTGGCGATGCGGAATGAGAACTGGAAGTTCGTGTTCTGCGAGCAGCGGGCCCCGGGTAACCTGAATATCTGGCAAAACCCGTTCACGTGCCTTCGGCTCCCGAAGGTGTTCAATCTCCGGATGGATCCGTACGAGCGGGCCGACATCACGTCCGACCAGTACAATGACTGGCTCGTCAAGAACGTGTACCTCACAGCCCAGGCGACGATGAAGGCTGCGGCGTTCCTCGAGACCTTCGTGGCATACCCGCCCAGGCAGAGGCCGGCGAGCTTTAGCGTGGACCAGATCATGGAGAACGTCATGGAGAGGATCGAGCAGGAGAAGCAAAAGCGCTAACGACTGAGACCTTTGAATGAACGCCCGTGAGTCCATCGGGCTTCTGAAGCAGCGAATAGCCGCCTCGAGCATCGGCCAGGAGGCGATGATCGAGCGGCGGCTGCTCGGCCTGCTCGCCAATGGCAACCTGCTTGTCGAAGAATTGCCCGGCTTCAGATAACGGGGTGTTACTGGATCTTCCTCATGCCTCGGTCGACGCGCGTGACGTGTGCTGGCCGAGGCGAAGGTTGTTGCCGATGACCACACATATGTGTTCCGCAGCCGCCGCACGCGGGTCGGACCCTGCCACCCCACCGGATGGTGAGCGCGAACGGCTGCCGGGCCGCAGCGGCCTCGCGACACCGGCGCCGTTGCTCTTCGCGTCGGGGGCCGCCGCGCTCATCTATCAGGTCGTGTGGATCAAGCAGCTCTCCCTGGTGGTCGGCGTCGATGTCTATGCCGTGACGACCGGCGTGAGCGCATTCTTCGCCGGGCTGGCGCTCGGAGGCGCCCTGTTCGGCTGGTGGGTGGATCGCCTGGCGCGGCCATTCCTTCTCTACTCTTTCCTGGAACTCGGTGTTGCCGTTCTCGGCGTCGCCGCAACGCTCGCGCTGGCGCGCGCCGCGCAGCCCTTCGCGGCGCTGGAGGAGGCAGCTGGTCCCCTGGCTTGGGCGCTGCTCTTCGCGCTTGTCGCCGCGCCTGCGGTCCTGATGGGTGGAACGCTTCCCGTCCTGATCCGGTCTCGTGCTCCGCAAGCGGGACAGGTCGGCGCCGCGGGGGGCCGTCTATACGCGGCCAATACCGCGGGTGCGATCGCCGGTGCCCTCTTGACCTCGTTTGTCCTCATACCCCTGTTGGGTGTTCGCGGCACGGCGTTCGCCGCAGCTGCGATCAACCTGGCGGCTGCAGCCGGAGCGCTTGGTCTCGATCGTGCCACATCGCCTCTTGCGCCCGCAGGCCCGGTGCCGAAACTCACCTGGCTTGCGGGCCAAGCGCTTATCGCACTCATGCTGTATGCGGTGGCAGGCGGCATCGCGCTGGGCTACGAAGTGGTCTGGTCCCAGGCGATGGTGCCGTTCATGAGCACCCGGAGCTTCGCCTTCTCCGTGGTCCTGGCGACATACTTGACGGGTCTCGGCATCGGCAGCGCGCTGTACGCTCGCTGGGCGGACCGGGTCCGCGATCCCTGGGGAGTCTTCGGCATCCTGATCGCAGCAGCCGGCCTCGTGGCGCTGCTCGAGATCGCCGGCTTGGGGAGGTGGCTGATCGTCCTGCAGACAGTGGCTGAGAGCGCCGTGCTGACGTTGACCGGCAGCCAGCTTGGAGGGATGTGCACCCGCTTCGCCGTAGCTGCCGCGTGCATCGTCTTTATGCCAACAGCCCTCCCTTCGCGGCGCCGACGATGGGTTCTTGGCTGCAGTGGCCGACGAGCGCGACCGATTGCTGAGGTTCTATGTCGCGGGGCTCCATGCCTACAACGACGAACGGGAGCTGTGGGCGCGCGAGATGAAGCGTGTGTTGAGCGAGGATGGTCGCAATCCTTACTACCGCTGGTTCGTTGGCGGAGACCGGTAAGCCACCACCTGCTTTCCCCGCGGCAAATCCGGATGGCTCCATCGACATCTATTTCGGTCACGACGCTACGCAGGGGCAAGGAAAGAACTGGCTCAGAACCGCCCCCGGCAAAGGTTTTTTCGTCATTCTACGGCTGTATGGCCCGACGCAACCGTTCTTCCGATCAGACATGGTAGCCGAGCGCTCTCGACAAGGCGCAGTAAACCCTACACGACCCAACTGGTGGTTCACCCTGCCCATCTCGATGCTGCTCCTCGTGCTGTTGGGCACCATGAGTACAGGAGCAGCTGACTGCAACGACAAGTCATACCTGCCCTGCAACCCCATTGGACTGTAATCATCTGCCCGGTAAGGCAGGTTATCCTCCGACCCTGACAGACTATTAGGCTAGGCGTCCAAAGGCGCCACCGTCGGCATTTGTGCGTCTCTCATCGCTCGCCTGATGGGGCAAAGACGACGCATGCCAGACGGCAAATGGCCGCTTCAGTGCTAGCGCGACGGTCAAGTCTGTCGGGTAAGAGACGATAAAGCAATAGCAATGGACTCATAGGGCCTCTTCGGGCCGTCTCGCCTGCTGAGACCCCACCTTCCAAGAGTTAATCAACCGCTAAGTGAGAGAGTAAGCAGATGTTACAGGTAACCCTGTGGTCGCGAATCTGTATGCTGTCAATTGTCGTCTTCACATGGCTCTGTGCCGACGGCGTTGCTGTTCCCCAATCGGTGGTGCGGCAGCCGCTTATTGCCTCGATGCCTGAACAGCTGAGGAGCCAGATCGAGGCTGTCGGACGCACCCCCAGCATAACCGTTCGAAGTGAAATAATCGGCGCGCTCGACTCGCTGGTACGGTTCTACGAGTACCGAGGGTTTCGGCCTCTATGGATTGGTGATGAGGGACTGCTGCCACAGGCAGATGCGCTTCTGCAAGTGATCAGCCAAGCGGAGCGTGAAGGAATCAAGCCAACGATCTACCATCTGTCAAGAATCGAACAGCTCATAGCAGAGCTCGGACGGCGTGACGCACACGATCAGTCACAGAACCTGCGCTCTTGGGTTGATCTCGAATTGCTGCTGACTGATGCCTTCTTCATGTATGGCTCGCATGTGTTAACTGGTCAGATCAACCCCCGCGACCTCAAAGAGGCATGGTTTGGTGAGAGGTCGCAGGTTGACCTCGGGACTGCCATACAACAAGCATCGGAAACCGACCGTGTCGCCGAGTTCCTACAAAATCTGCGACCCACGCATGCCGGTTATGCTGCATTGCAAAAAACCCTGGCCTCGTATCGAGACATCTCGGCACGTGGCGGCTGGCCAGTCATCCCCGATGGGCCGAAGCTGCAGAGAGGGGATCACGGTCCACGTGTGGCGGCGTTAAAGAATCGACTGTTGCTGACCTCGGATCTGGATCAAGCGTCCGCGGCCGTCGATGATGTCTTCGACCCTGCGCTCGTACGCGGCCTGCAAAGATTCCAGGAAAGGCATGGACTAGACGCTGACGGCGCGGTCGGAACCTCCACATTGACGGCGCTGAATGTCCCAGCGGAGGCGCGTGTGCGTCAGATCGAGCTCAATATGGAGCGCTGGCGTTGGCTCCCGCAGACATTGGGGGAGCGCTATATCCTTGTCAATATTGCCAATTTTGCCCTGGATGTCGTCGAGTATGGTCGATCGGTCCTGGCGATGCGAGTCGTGGTTGGGAAACCCGCCCGACGAACGCCATTCTTCAGCGCTGACATGACGTATCTGGTGCTCAATCCGCATTGGTACGTGCCACCAACGATCGCCATCCAGGACAAGTTGCCATTGATTCGGCGAGACCCAGGTTACGTGTCACGACAGAATTTTAAATTATTCCGGCATGGGGAGGGAGGAGTCACCCGTGTCGATCCCATGTCGGTCGACTGGTCGTCGGTCAGTGCCCGTAACTTCCCCTATCAGCTGCGTCAGGATCCCGGGCCGCGGAATGCCCTTGGCCGCGTGAAATTCATGTTGCCAAATCCATACCATGTGTACCTCCACGATACCCCTGCACGCGGGCTATTCGCCCAAACCGAACGCGCCTTCAGCTCTGGTTGCATTCGTCTCGAGAACCCTATGGAGCTGGCAGAATATCTCTTGAGAGATGATCCCCAATGGTCACGACAAAAGATTGTCGCCAGTAGTAACAGAGGGACCGAGCAGCTTGTGCATTTGCCAGCCAGGATCCCAGTGCACCTGTTGTACTGGACCGCATGGGCCAATGAAGACGGAGTTGTACATTTTCGTAAAGATATCTACGACCGTGATAAGGTGCTGGATAAAGCGTTCCTGGAGCTCTTTCCCTTTCCAAGACGCGAAGAGAAGGTCGAAATGGTGGCAAAACAATAATCATGAAGAGGACGCTCTCTGCTGTCTGTTTCGATATGGACCGCGGATGTATACCTTACAGGCCAACCAACTCACCGCGCAGGCCTTTTCAGGAATACAAGCGCTGCCGACGCAAGCCTACTATTTGAGAATTTTGGGCACGACACCGTGGGGGCTGAGGTCATGGGATGGTCGGTGGGAGCAAATCGCGAGCCGAGATCCCTGAAGCGCTTGAGATGACAACCCGCGATCGCTCATTTGATGAGAGGTTGCCGCGGAGGAAATCGGCCGTATCGCCGCGTGCGGGCCCGCCTCTCCTCAGCTGCGGTTGCAAAGCGGGCCGCCGCCCGGCGCCGCAATGTCATGCCCGAGCCTGTGGTGACGGCACTTGTCAGTTGGTGAACACTGCTGAGAAATCGCGATACGGCGTGAGGCACGGAGGCCCCTCGGCGTGGAGATAGCGGCTCGAGGACGACTCGTGACCGATCGCCAGCAGACTTGAAGACACTGTCCCATACTGCTCCGAGGTGTGCACACAAATCGCACGATTGCCGCGGTGCTCATTCGGAGCATCAACGACCCGTTCAACCTCCTGATGGCCTTGGCACACCGCCTGAAACGTGGCGAACAGGGCGTCCAGCGATCCTGGAGCCGGGTCCAACAAGAGGTCGCTTATGCCAGCCGGCGTGAGCCGCGACAGATCGATCAGGCTCGAGTTGGTCAGTAGATACCGCCCCGAATCGAGCTCCCGAATCGTGATATCTCCCTCGTTGGCCGCCACATAGGCGTGCTCGGCATCGGCCCACATGAAATAAAAGCTGTTATAGGGCCGCACTCTCCCCTCAGCGATCATGGCGTCTCTGGCTGCACTGGCGTCCTTCTGGCACAGCAAATCGCGGCACAGGAGCCCTCGCGAGCGCCTGGCGGGGTCCTGCGGCTGGGGGGAATGGCGATTCACGATGCCGACCAGGAGACCGAACTCGTTGACGCCGAGCCATGTCCCACCGGCCTGTTCATCAGTGCCAGCATAGATCCGCGGATGTTGATGGATCACATGGGGCGCACGAGCCTCACGGGAATACTGCTCGTCGCGATTAGCCGCCACGATGACCGGATAATTCTCCAACAGTTTATAGTAAAGAATGAGTGTGCACATGCTCGACAGCCCTCTCCGAGAGGCTTTGATGTTCCCGTCGAAAGTGGCAGGCGGCAAGCCTGGCCTAATCCTGGATCATCGTATGCTGCAACAAGGCCACTAGAGATAACAACCGCAACGGTATTCCGTACCTGAGCTGACGTGCTTGAGGCACGATCTCGGCTTCAGTATAGCGCACTCGAAATTTTCCTTTCTACCCTGAGCTGTCTTCGTTACAATGCCTGGCTATGGCGTGATTTCTCCGCTTGGCGGCGATCCTTGTCGCTGTCGGCGCCGCTCATCCATTGATTCCCCTCGTGGCGGTGTGGAGGCCATCTGGTCCGCCATCGCGCGCTCAGCAGCGTATTAGGTGGGCGCAGACGTCCGGGATGAAGGGTCGTCTCCTGTGACCGATCGTGATCTAGGCATGCACCGCCGCATCACCCGCCGCGACTTTCTCAATGGTGTGGCCCTGGCCGTCGGCGGCACGGCCTTCCGTCCCAATTGGGGAGCCGCGTTACTGGGGAGCGATGCGGGCACTTCCCTCGCCACTGTGCAGACGACGGGACGATCTGTCTACCCACCTGCGCTGACGGGTCTTCGCGGCAGTCACACCGGCTCGTTTGAGGCGTTTCACGCGCTCAAGGACGGGACCTTCTGGGACACAGCAGGCTCGATCGTTTCCACACGGGAAACGTACGATCTCGCCGTGGTCGGCGGCGGCATCAGCGGCCTCGCCGCGGCGTACTATTATCGCAAGGCTGTGGGCAAGAGGGCCCGCATCATTGTCCTCGACAACCATGATGACTTCGGCGGGCACGCCAAGAGGAACGAATTCACCGCCAACGGCCGCATGTACCTCGGGTTCGGGGGCACGCAATCGATCGACAGCCCGGCGCCGTACAGCCCTGTCGCCAAAGCGCTCATCGCCGAACTAGGTATAGATGTATCGCGCCGCGCCCAGGTGCTGGACGCCAACCTGTATGCTGAGCTCGGCTTGCGGCGAGCATTCTTCTTCGATAAAGAAACCTTCGGGGTCGATCGGCTGGTAGGCGGGTACTCGCACCAGCTCGCGGATGCGTTCCTAGATGCCGCACCGCTCTCCGAGGCGGTGAAGCGCGATGTCAGGCGCCTGTTAACGGACCAGTGGGATCCCATGCCGGAGCTATCGTCAGCCCAGAGAAAGGTGCAGCTGGCGCGGATGAGCTATGCGCATTTCCTGACACAGGTATGGCACCTCGATCCGGGCGTGCTGTCACTGTTCCAGACACGCACGCACGGCCTCTTCGGTGTCGGCATCGACGCCGTGCCCGCCCAGGATGCCTGGGGGCTCGGCTTGCCTGGATTCCAGGGTATGCATCTCGACCCTGGAGCCGGGCCTGGACAGAACCGCGATGCCATCCGCCATCCCGAGGCGGAGGACTACTTCTTCCATTTTCCTGACGGCAATGCCTCCGTGGCACGACTGCTGGTCCGACGTCTGATCCCCGGCGCGATTCCCGGCTCGACCATGGATGATGTCGTGACGGCACAGGCCAACTATGCGTGGTTGGACATGAAGGGCTCGCCGGTGAGGATTCGATTGAATAGCACAGTTGTGCGGGTGCGGCATGACGGACCTGCAGCGTCGGCAAGGGGAGTGGAGGTGATATACGTGCGCGGCGGCAGGCTGCACCGTGTGTGGGCACGCACGGCAGTGCTCGCGTGCTGGCACAGTGTCATCCCCTATCTGTGCCCTGACCTCCCCGCGCGTCAGCAAGCGGCACTGGCGTACGCCGTGAAGGTGCCGCTCGTCTACACGAACGTGCTCATTCGCCAGTGGACCGCATTTCAGCATCTGGGCGTCCGCGCGAGCGTGTCGCCCGGTCTTTGGCACACCTCAGCGCGCCTGGATGCGCCGGTAAGCCTCGGGAGCTACCGCTCCTCCAGGTCACCCGCCGAGCCGATCGTGCTGCATCTGTCCAAGACCCCATGCAAACCCGGGCTAGAGGCACGTGCGCAACATCGCGCTGGACGCCTGGAGCTTCTGTCCGCGTCGTTCGAGATGATCGAGCGCCACATCCGCGAGCAACTCGCGCGCATGGTGGGCGACGGTGGCTTCGACCCAGCTGACGACATCCTTGCGATCACAGTCAACCGCTGGCCACACGGGTATGCTTACCAATATAATTCGTTGTCAGATCCATTCTGGCTTGAGGGCGGCGAGCCACCTTGTGTCGTCGCCCGGCAGCGCGTTGGGCGCATTGCGATCGCCAATACCGACGCGGCAGCATACGCCTATACTGATGCAGCGATCGACCAGGCGCATCGTGCCGTGCACGAGATTCTGGACCTCCGTTAATGGAGCGCTACAAAGGGCCAGCCTGGGACGCACCATGGGTGCTAGGGGGCTGAGGTGGGAGGGACGAGCCGCCCACCATCAGCCACAACGCCCCACGGTGCTCCGGCATCTTGGTGCGGCTGGTGGTTACCGGACGGCGTGGCGCAAGCCTTTGCCCGCTTTGAAAGTCGGCTTCCTGTCGGCTGGCAGCCACATCTCCTGGCCCGTGCGTGGGTGCCGCCCTTTACGAGCGGCGCGGGATCGCACCCCGAACGTGCCAAATCCCACCAGGGTGACCTGGTTACCTTGACGCAGCGCCTCTTGCACACTGCTGATGATCGCGTGTAAGACCTCCGCCGATTGACGCTTTGTTAAGGCCGTGTCCTTGGCTATGCGCGCCACGAGCTCTGCTTTGGTCATCTCTACCCCTCCTCGCTCACACCGCTTCCCCCTTTGATAGACTTGCGCAGCCTTCATACGTTTGACTTCAATTGAAAGTATTTAATGCATTCCTGAAAATATGTCAATAGTAATCATGTTAGAGTAATCTTCACCAGGTAGGGGCTGGATCACGGTTAAGGCATGTAATGCTCACGGCTGAGCAAGTTCACTGGCATTTCCAGTCGAGGTGGGTTGTGTGCGTCCATTGCCAACTACAAGCGTCATAAATGCCCTTGACATAAGTATCAGTCTATGATAGTCAAAGGGGCTTTCATACGGTTCTTACCATCATCTTTCCACGCGGGAGAACGTTCGCGTGATGATCTATGCCATGGTGGCTCGCTTCCTCTGGAGGCCGCAACTCCTCACACGCTCCTTGGCCTCTGCCTGAGGTCCGGGATCCCGCACGTCACGCCATTCCTCTACCTTGCTGCTGACGGTGCATCAAAGGGTTATCCGCAACTCACCTCAGGAGAGATACCCCATTGACGTCTTGGATCACGTGCGTGTACAGGAAGGGTTCCGCGTCCTGGCTGGACTCTGAACATCACGGCAACCACATCTTAAAGAATCTGGAGGTTCGATGGTAGTGCGCAAACAATTTAGGCGGCGCTGTCGTTTCTCCCTCATGGCGTTACTCCTCGTCCTACTCATCATGGTTACGTCTGCTCCGGCCGCAGCGGGCACGGCAGGCCAGGCCAAGGTGGACCGTCTGGTAATGGGATTGATCACCCCATATCTAGATTATATGCGCCCGTGGATCAATGGGACGGCCGACCATAATATCCAACATGACCCGATGCTCGAGTGGCTGTTTGAGGTTGACGCCGAGACCGGCCAGATTCTCCCCTGGCTGGCTGAAAAGGCCACGCTTGGCCCGGATGGCAGGTCGTGGACCATTCAATTACGTAAGGGGGTACAGTTCCATCACGGCTTTGGCGAGTTTACCGCCAAGGACGTGATCCATAACCACGCCCTGTGGTGCGACGACAATTATCCCGGACGTAAAGATCCCCCGACCTCCGGTTATCGGGAAGGGATTTGTGCCGTCAACCGCTTTGAAGTGATCAACGATCACGAACTCGTGATGCGCTGCCGGGTCGCCTGCCTCGACATTCCCTTTTACTACTCGAGTGCGTCGAACGTCATGATCTTCAGCAAGCAGCAGTGGGATGCTGAGGGGGAGGCTGGCTATGAACGCAAGCCAGCGGGCACTGGGCCCTATATGTTCAAGGAACGTCAGCTGAGCCGGTATGTCCTGTACGAGCGCGCCCCAACGCCCCACTGGAAGTATGGTGTAGTGGACTGGAAAGAACTGCAGATGACCTGGACCCTGGAAGAATCCACGCGCTATGCCCAGCTTCTGGCCGGGGAAACGCACCTCACTGAACTCAATAAGGATCTCACCGACGAGTTGGTTGCCAAGGGGTATAAGCTCATCCGTAGCCGCGGCACCGCCCAGCAGGTGCAGATCATGTTCGGCGGCCTCTATTTCGGGACGGAGGATCCGCAAAAGAAGCGCTACATCGAAAACGGTGGCACCAGCGGCAAACTCGACCAATCAGTGCCGTGGACCAATAAGAAGGTCCGCCAGGCTATGAACAAAGCTATTAACCGGGAGGAACTCCGCCAGGTACTCTATAAGGGCAGAGCCGATTTGATGTACGTCCATGGCTTCTATCCCGATCTGGAGGGTTGGGATCCCAGCTGGGAACAGCGCTTTTCAGAGATGTACGGCTACGACCCTGTGGCCGCCAAGCGCTTGCTAGCCGAAGCCGGCTATCCCAAAGGCTTCAAAGCCAAAGCCTGGTTGTATCCCTTTGCTGGCGCGCCGGAACTCATTCCACTGGTAGAATCGATCCAGATTCAGCTGCGCGAGATAGGGATCGATCTGGAACTCGAAGAGGCGGACTGGGTGGCGGCCGTGCGCCCAAAATTGCGTGATCGCAAAGCCCAAGGCTACCTCTACCCTCTGCCGCCGTCGAAAAAGGCTGTAGAGTCGCAGCTGGCTTTCAACACCGGCAAGAATATTTTGCACCAGTTCGAAACGGATGAGATCTATACCATGTGGGAAGAGCTCCTACAGCTTTCCGATCCAAAGGCGCGGGATGAGCAGCTGCGCAAGATCGGCAACTACAAGTTCGAGAATTTCGAGGTCATCCCACTGTTCAACGTCTATATCGAGGTCATTGTCGATCCCAGAATCGTCGCCGACTGGCCCTTCCCGGGCTGGGATGGAGGCGATATCGGGCACACTTGGCTGATTCAGGCGTGCAAGCAAGCGACACCCTGCCGTTAGCCGTGGCCGTATGGTCATCGCCACGAGCTCAGGCTTATGATGAAGCACTAGAGGAGGGCAGCATGCAGCAGTGGTCGTACCGAAAGATCATCTGGGGCGGGATGGTGGCGCTGGGTTTGATGGTATCCCTCACCTGCGCATATGCGGGCACGACCCCTCCCGCGTCTCCATCGTCAGCATCGGCAAAACTGGAACGCCTCCGTATCGCCATCGCGCCGCTGGGCTGGGACACCAATTTCACCTGGCTGCAGAGCCGCAGCGGCCAGCTCGACAAGCGGCCGGCCCTCGAGTACCTGGTCGGCATCGACCGTCATACCGGTGCCTACATCCCCGAGTTGGCCGAGAAGTGGGAGATGTCCCCTGATGGCAAACGCTGGACTCTCACCCTGCGCAAGGGGGTGAAGTTCCACAACAATGGAGGAGAGTTTACCGCCAAAGACGTGCGTCATTCGATTTTCCTGATCAGCCAGCCGGAGTCAGTGCAGACCGATGCCGGCCTCTGGCGCTCGATGATGGGGATCGACAAGGACGACACGATCGAGGCCGTGGCCAAAAAGGTGGAGAAAAACGTCGAGATCATCGATGACCATCAGGTCGTCATCAACACGAAATTCGCCACACCGGAGCTGATCGACACCATTTCGGCCAATGCCGACCTGGGGATGGAGAGTAAGGCACGCTGGGATGCCGGTGGCAAGGAGTTATACGGTCAAAAGGTCGTGGGCACAGGCCCATTCGAGTTCGTCGAGCGTAAAATCAGCTCGCACGTCCTCTACAAGCGGGTTGAAAACCACTGGCGCCAGACGCCGGAATTCAAGGAACTGGAGTTTCGCTGGGTGCCGGAAGACGTGACGCGACTGGCCACCCTGCTCAGCGAGGAGGTGCATATCTCCGATGTGCCTCGAGCCCTGCAAGGCGACGCTGTCGCCAAAGGCATGAAAATCATTAGCAGTCGCCTCCCGGCCATCATGCATGGTTGGTCGTTTGGCGGTCTCTACTTTGCTTCCCCCGACAAGCTCAAAGCCGATGTCCCGTGGACGAAAAAAGAGGTGCGCCAGGCCATGAACATGGCCGTCAACCGGCAGGAGATTGTCAACAAACTCCTCGGTGGCAAAGGCGACCCGCTCAGGGTCTTTGGCTTCGAGAAGCGCGTCGAACCTAAATCATGGAATCCGGAATGGGATCAGCAATTCGACAATCTATATGGATACAACCCTACCAAGGCGAAAGAGCTCCTGACCAAGGCAGGGTATGGGGCTGGCTTTGAGTTCACCATTTATCTCTACACGCTGCCCGGACTGCCAGAGATCATCGACATCGGGCAAGCGCTGGCGCTGGATTTCGAGGCGGTAGGATTGCGGCCGAAATTGGTAGAGGTCGATTTCCCCAGGGTGCGTGAGCTGTACCGCACCAAGCAGATCCACGGTGCGATGTGGGGCCTGCGACGCTCCCCCAACGCCCTGGATACCGTGCGCATCTTCAATGTCAGCAAGAACGGCGTGGTGTATTCCTATGAACACCCCTTCATTGAGCAGGTCATGGAGGAGTTAGGTCGTGTGGTCGATCCGGATGAACGGGCGCGGTTGCTGCGGTCGATCGGCGATCATAAATTCAATGAGTTCGCCGAGCTCCCCGTGGCGGCGCTGTTCGCCGATGCGGCAGTGAATCCGAAGTTCATCGCCGAGTATACCTTTCCGGGGGTGATCACCGGCTTCTACACGCACCTGGAGTACATCAAGCTGGTGCCGTAACTCCTTCTCCCGCTGGGAGAGGGCTAGGATGAGGGAGGGGTCGATGCAGCGCTACATCCTGAGGCGTTTCTTGCACAGTTTATTGGCCATCTGGGTGCTGAGCATGATCGTGTTCAGCCTGGCACGGGTTACCGGCAACCCTCTTGACGTCCTGCTCCCGCTGGAGGCTGGACCAGAGGAATACGAGCGGGTGGCGAAACACTGGGGGCTCGACAAGCCCCTCTACACGCAATACCTCATTTTCATGGGCAAAGCCCTGCGCGGCGACTTCGGCACCTCCTGGAAGTGGCAGGGGCACACCGCCATGAGCCTGGTGGTGGACCGGTTGCCGGCCACGCTACAACTGGCCGGATTGGCTCTCCTGATCAGCATCGTCATCTCCGTGCCCATCGGGGTGATGGCTGCCGTCATGAAGGACACACCCCTCGATTCGCTGTCGAAGCTCATCGCTCTCCTCGGCCAGTCATTGCCCTCCTTCTGGCTCGGCATCGTCCTGATGTGGGTGTTCGCCGTGCAGCT
>Ga0137403_10002236_pt1 | contig 23803 bp, 20 predicted proteins | sample CZOMad2_1_16fung_FD_122057 | JGI IMG/M metagenome (GOLD analysis project Ga0137403, IMG submission 122057) | Vadose zone soil fungal communities from Angelo Coast Range Reserve, California, USA - CZOMad2_1_16fungal (Hybrid Assembly) | ecosystem: Environmental > Terrestrial > Soil > Vadose zone...
CTTCCGGCCGGGAGGCGGGGCATCATGTTGGCGAACCAAGGCCTGCTCGGGATTGCTTTCTTCGAAACAACTGCCTCTATCATCTTGCTGGTTCTCTTTCTTCTTTTCCGCCGCGATCACCACGCGGTCTATTTCCGCTTTTGGCTTATCGGGTGGTGCTGCTTTACGCTCTCCGCGTTCTGTGAATTGGCGCTGCTGATTCGCCACGTTCCAGGGTTGAATCTCGCCAGCGTCTTGTCGCAAGCCGCCGCCCTGATTCTCTTCCTGATAGCCGTGGTGCACTGCTCGGCGGGCTCGGAGCGCCGAATCTGGTCCGCCATTCCGCTGATCGGTTTGATCCTGGCGGCCATCTACTATGTCGAAAGGCGGGGTCCGGGGCTGGTCTCTTCTCTGCACTGGGAAACTGCTATTTTCGAGACGGTGATATGCCTGCTTGCAGGCTGGATGATGTGGCGGGCGGAAATCGCGCGCCACGGTCACGGTGCGCAGCTCCTTGCGGGAATATTCCTCCTAAGTGGCCTCCATGGATTTGACCGTCCGCTATGGGTGGATAGCCCGCTCTTCCTGTTGCGCGTGGCTTTCGACCATTTTCTGGGAGTGGCCTTGGGGATCGCCATGATCGTGGTGGTCCTGGAGGGCGAGCGCACCCGCAGCGAAGAGCTGAATGACAAGATGCGCCGCCTGACGCTCCTGACCACCGCAAGCACGCAGACGCTTTCCGTTAAGGAAGTGATTGACCAGGTGCTGAGGCACCTCGTGGAAAGCCTTGGCGCCACACACGGGATCGTCCGCCTGAAGGAAGGCGATGGCAATTCTGCGCAACTGGTGGCGCGGGCATCGGTCGGATTTGGCAAGTCGTACCTGACTCGGTTCGCGCAGCTCTCCGCGGCGGAACCGTGGGCGCAACGCGTGCTGAAGGGAGAGTGCCAGTTCCTGCAGTCGGCCGAAGAGTGGGACCCGGAGGCTCGGAAGAGAGTGGACGAAGCTGGGCTGAAAGGGCTGGTGACGCTGCCGCTTCCCGGCAAGCAAGGGCCGCTGGGAATCATCGCCGTGGGTTCGACGCGGCAGGAGCGGTTTCATCCGGACGAATTGTCTTATCTTGTGAACATCTCGAACTTGCTCGGGCTGACACTCCAGAACGTCAAATTGTTTGAGCAAGTCACCGCGGTACAGCGACAGTGGGAATACACGTTTGATTCCATCGGCGATCCAATCCTGGTCCACGATCGCGCGGGCCGTATTCTGCGAAGTAATCAGAGGCTGAGCCAGCTTCTGAGGCGCGAGGTGAACACGCTGGTCGGCCGTAGCGTCATGGAGCTCCTGCCAGTCCAGAACGCCGGATACAAAATCTGCCCCTATTGCGAGGGAGTCGGCGGGGAAGGCGACGATCCCGATCCGTGGCTGTCCGGGTATTTTCTGGTCTCCAACTCGACTTTCACCGATCCGAGCGGGCAGCAACTAGGAACCGTCCACGTACTGAAGGACATCACGGATCGAAAGCGCGCGGAGGAAAAATACCGCACGCTGGTGTCCAGCGTTCAGGAAGGCGTATTTATCTCCACGCCCCAGGGGCGCTTCCTGGATTTCAACGATGCGCTCCTGCGAATGACCGGCTATGAGAACCGCGAGGAGTTGCTGGGATTGGATATCCCCACCGCGTTCTACGCCAATAGCTCGGATCGCGAAAGGCTCAAGAAGCTCTTGCAGCAGCATAGTTCGGTTGCCGATTTCGAATTCGAAATGCGGCGCAAAGACGGCGAAGTGCGCACCATGCTGGAGTCTTCCATCGCGGTCCGGGATGCGGCCGGCAACGTTACGGCATACCAGGGATTCTTGCTCGACATTACCGAGCGAAAGCAGGCGGAATCTGAAATTCGGCGCCGCAATCGCGAGCTAATGGTATTGAATTCCATCGCCCAGACACTGACCGAATCGTTGGACCTGAGCGATTCGCTGCATCGCACGCTGGGTCAGATGGCCGAGCTGTTCAGCCTGGATGCCACTTCGCTTTATCTGTTCGATCAGGACGGCACGAAGCTGCGGCGCGTCGCGGTGGTCGGGCATCGTTCGGAATTCTCCAGACACTTTCCGCCTGTCTCGGTGAAGCCCGAACTGATGCAGCATATCAAGGCCGTGCACGCGACGTTTCTTTCCGCCCGGGGTTTGCCTCTGCCGCAAGTTTTTCGCGACGCGCAGGCGAAAGAGGGGCTTGCCGATGCCTACATTGTGGTTTTATGGTCGAAAGACCGCGTTATCGGCGGCCTGGTTGTCGGCAGCCGCACCCCGCGAGAATTTTCCACCGCCGACGTGAACTTGCTCATCGCCGTCGGCAGCCAGATTTCCAGCGCCATCGAGCGCTCGATTCTCTATGAGGAAACTCGCCAGGCCTATGAAAACCTGCGTCGCACCCAGGAGCAGTTGCTCCACAGCGAGAAGCTGGCGGCAGTCGGCCAGCTGATCTCCGGCGTCGCGCACGAACTGAACAACCCCCTTACCGCCATTCTCGGGTACAGCCAGTTGTTGACCTCCAGCGGACAAATGGGACAGCAGGGAATCGAGTATGCCGACAAACTTTACAAGCAGGCCCAGCGGACGCACCGCATCGTGCAGAATCTCCTGAGCTTCGCCCGCCAGCACAAGCCTGAGCGCGTTCAAGTGCAGATCAACCAGGCCCTAGAGGAGACGCTGGCGCTGCGTGATTATGACTTGCGCATGCACAACATCCGCATCCATCTGGACCTGGCGGAGAATCTCCCGGTCACTTCCGCCGATCCACACCAGCTTCAGCAGGTCTTTCTGAATATGGTGAACAACGCCGTTGACGCGATCTTGGAAAATTCAGCCGATGGCGATCTATGGGTACGCACTGGAATCAATGGCGACCGGCTATGCATTGAATTCACCGACAGCGGACCGGGGGTGAAAGATGCTTCCCGAGTTTTCGATCCTTTCTACACGACGAAACCCGTTGGCAAGGGAACAGGCTTAGGCCTGAGCATCTGCTACGGAATCGTCACCGAACATGGCGGAACGATTCAGGTAAGAAACATCCCGACGCGCGGCGCGTCGTTTACCATCGAGTTGCCTCATCAACCCGTTGCGTCTTCCGGCTTCTCTGTTCCGGGACAAAAAGCCAATTTGGGAACGTGTGGGCGAATCCTATTGGTAGATCAAGACGATTCCGTTCTGGAAGCCGTCGGGACCATTCTGCGCGGCCGCGATCATCGCGTGAAGACGGCGAGAGACATCACCGAGGCCCGCGCCCTACTCGAAAAAGAAGATTTTGACCTGGTCGTAGCGGATCTGCACGTTTCCGACGGCGCCAACGGGGCCGGCTTTGGTGAATGGCTCGCCCAGCATAAGCCCGCTCTCAGCCACAAGTTAATTTGGATGTGCGCCGTTGCGCCCACGGAGGATGCGGGTGAGAATCTCTCTGGAAACGGCCGGCAGATTCTTCAGAAGCCTTTCAAGGCCACCGATCTGCTGGCGGCAGTGGACGAGCTGCTGCTAAACAGCGTCCATGCCTCGGCGATTCATCGATGAAGCCAGCTCTGCGGCGACCGCGGCGCGCTCCCCAAGCTCTTTCATTGCCTGTTCGAGTCGAACACTCAATCCGCTGACTAGGTCGCTTAGGCCGGCCAGTTGTGCTAGCGGGGTCATGCCCGTCAAGAGCCTCCATCGAATCATTCGGTATCGCCAGGCAAATTTTGCCGTGAGACGAAGCCTTTCGAACTCGTGTGCCCCGGCAACTTCCGGAGACAGCACGGCGATCACTCTTGCCATCCGCAGCAGACTCTCGAAGTCACCGCGCAACGCGCCCAAATAAGCCAGGGCGACATTCAGACGCTCGTGGCGGACGCGCCGTTGCGTTCCGCGGGAAGCCCTCTTGGAGAGAAAATCGTAATCCGCCGCCGCCAACGCTTGGCGGATCTGCGGCAAATAATTTGTTTGGCACTGGTCCCGCTCTTCTATCCAGCGCGGATCGCTACCGAGATTCTTCCCCTCCCGGGGTCTCCGCAATGCCCACCCGAGCACCATAAGCAGGATGGCCACGAAACCAAAAAACAGTATTAGCGTAAGACTCAATGCCGTGTGACCTCTGAATTCCAAATTTTGCCCAAGTGATCATTCAGCGATTGCAGTCGCAGGTTGATCTGCGGTGCGAACGATTGATAGACGCCCAGGGGGAGAAGCTTTCCTTCCGCGGCCATCCCGAGCTGTGATCTCCGAAGGGCCCAGGTCCACAGGAGCAAGCTCGCGAAAAATGCCACCATCTCCAAAAGGCTCCAGAGTTGTGCATAATCAAACAAATAGCGGTCTGAAATTGTATCGTTCAGTACTCGGAAACAGGAGTAGAGGCAAAGACCAAGGGCCAGTGAGCGGTCCGTACTCGCAGGTCGCAGGCCATAATAACGCGCGAAAAGAAAAAGAACCACAATCGCGGCGGCAATCGCCAATTCCAGCGCGCGGTCCACCGTGGGGAGCGCCAGTTTCCATTGGTGGCGCACCGCCACGCCGGAGTACAACAGCACCAGACCCGCGCACGCCACCAACACGCGTTGGGCGAGCGCCCAAATCCCCGGATAGCGGGAGAGGAAACGCCGGCATATCTCAATCACTGCCCAAGCCCGCGCGCAGACCGTTACCGCCTGCGTTGCCCATCCGATGCGCCAGGAAACTGTTGAGGAAAATCCCCAAAGGCGGTAGACGATAAACAGCGAAGCAGCAACCACGACGTTGACAAAAATATAGAAAGTGAAGGCCGGATAAATCCGGTAATTCTTGCGCACCGCCAGCAACAGCAGGAGAGCTACTCCTGTCGCCGTGTTCACGGCCCACATCATCTGCTGAAACTGTAGGATCCCTGCTATCACGGGCGCATCTTATCATGTGCGTAACTGCACGCAAATAGATCCGATGCGCCCTCCCGATAGCCTGAAAGTACTCTGCAATGTCGGGACCGTCTGGAAGATTAGAGCATTCTTACGCGGCAACCAGCGTCTCAAGCCCCTTTGGCGGATACGGGGGAATAGGTGAGCCGTCGGCCACGAAGGTTGGCGGGTATGGCGGAATGGGCGATCCGTCGGCCACGAGGTTGCCCGCGTTCGTTGAAGATGGTTTTGGCGGATACGCTGGGATGGGTGAGCCATCGGCAACGAGCGTCCCCGCATTCATTGATGGCTTTGGCGGGTATGGGAGTATGGGCGACCCGTCGGCCACGAGCGTTGGCGGATATGGCGGTATGGGCGAGCCATCAGCCATCAGCGTGCCTTCGATGGTGGCGCATTTACCGGCTGAGAGGTTGACGGACCGCACAACAGGCAGTACCATCGAAACGGCTAGAAGAAGAACTGCCACTGCTATCGCTGTTTTTTTCAAGGGAGTGTCCCTCCTTATGAATAGCTTGAGGAGAGACAGCTTTCTCGGGCCCAAGAGCTGGAAAATGTTCCGAATGCGGAACACAGGTCGGCATGAGAACGCTCACACAGCTCCAGCAAAACCGCAGAGTGATTCAGGACTTCACACTCACAACCCTTGCAGGTATTCCCGGGCTATTCGCCCGCTTGACATACATCGCTTCCTTGTGCGATCTCTCCAGCGGCCGCTATCAACATGCCGGACTTGCCGCGCTTTATCCGGACGCAGCCATCCAGCAGGCTTTGCAGGTTTGCCATGAACAGATTTTTGAGCGAATTCTGGAGACGCCGCTCTCAAGCCAGGAAGAAGACTTGCGGGCCTGCCTCGCGGGTATGGAAGGTGGATTGTCCGTCGCGATTTCTCACTGGCGCCGCATCGAAGCCTACCGTGTCCTTCAACCGGAAGCAGCGCCTGAATATCTCAAGGAACTTTTTTGCTCTAATCTCCGCGCTCTTCTGGAGATCCTCGATGAGGAACGCTCTCCGGCCCGTTCAAGCGTGTAGCCACGCCTGTCACTCGTCCCACGATTTCCGCTTCTTCCGGCACGCGCCACGTCTCCGGCATACAATGCGACAGTGGATGGGGCTGCATCACCAGCCGCGAGCCTTCCTGGTGGAACCACCCGCAACGGTATCCATCACGCACTTCGACGAAATACATCGGCCGGTCATGCTCTGTGGTCCAATCGCCATCATCGATTTCGTTTACTGAACTATCCACCAGCACGATGCTCCCGGGACGTAGCAGCGGCATCATTCTTCGGTCGGACGTGCCGATATAGCCATAAAAGTGATGGCTGTGGCCGTTCGTCAGCACGCCTTCAAAGTTTCCCCACTTTTCCACCATGCGCGACAGGAACTCCGTTCGGCGCGGATCGAACGACGGGTCAAATTTCATCGGTATCCGCAGCGACGTCGGCGCCGCCATCAGGTGCGTCTGCGGCACCGGGAACGAAGTACCGTCATGAAAGCACTTTTCGATGGGCACATCGTACCAATTGAAGATCTCCAACGGGTTCAGCCGGTAGATGGCCGCCAGGGTGTACAGTTTGTGCAGACCCGGCACAACTCCCCGATTTTCAATGTCTGCCAGCCGGCTGATGTGCACAATGAAATCAGGACGCCCCCGGCGCGCGGCCAATTCGTAACTGGCCCGCTCCACATCACGATAAGTCAATCCGAGTCGCTCGCGGGCCTGCCGCAGACGAAAACCAGGAAGCATCAATTCCTCGTGGGCTGAATGTTTCCCCACAGGCAGAGTACAACAGAATTACCACACTGTTAAATTTTCGGAACACTCTTTGCGGCTCGGCATACAAACCTGCCGAAAGATGGCCTTCCCCGCCCGGTACCGGCCTCTTGTCTCTTCACCGGCTTTCCAACGGCGTCATTTGGATTCTGTTATTCTGACAACGATATGGCCTCTCGCTCGAAACACGCTCTCTTCGGCCTGCGCTCTTTATTCCTCGGCCTCGCCTTGTTCCTTGGCAATATGGGCGTCCAGGCGCAAGAAGCTTCTGTCACCCCTCCCCCTGCGGATTCCAAGGACGCCACGGATGCCGATTTCATCGCTGCCGCCGATGAAGTCCTCGGCCAAATGAGCCAAATTACCGGTTTGAAATTGGTGACGCCGCTCAAAAAATCGCTGCGTTCGCGGGAAGAAATCCGCGCCTATGTCATCAAGCAGATGAACGAGGAGAAGAATCCCTCCGAGCGGTACGCCGACCAGCGCAGCGCCGAAGCCTTTGGCCTTCTTCCCAAAGGATTTGACCTCGATTCCTTCATGGTGAACGTGCTCACGGAGCAGGTCGAAGGGCTTTACGACCCCAAGGCCCGCGAGTTTTACATTGCGGACTGGAGCCCCCTTGCCGACCAGCGCATGGTCATGGCCCATGAATTGACGCATGCTCTCGAGGACCAGCATTTCAAGATTGAGGACTGGCTCAAGGCCGCCCGCCCGAATGAAGACGCCGAACTTGCCAGGGATGCCGTCCTCGAGGGCAGCGCCATGGCCGCCATGGTCGATTACCTGATGCTTGGCACCGGCCGCTCCCTGAAGGATGTCCCAGACTTCGACCCTGGCATGCTGATTGGTGATCTCAGCAGCACGCCAACTCTGCAAAAAGCTCCACCGTTTCTGAAGGATGCGCTGATTTTTCCTTATATCGGTGGACTAAACTTCTCGGCTGCGGTCATGAGAAATACGGGCTGGTCTGCTCTACCCGCGCTGTTCGAGAAGCCTCCGGTTTCCACGCAGCAGATCCTGCACCCGGCGCTCTATCGGTCCGGCAAAATCCCCGCAACTGTCGCTCTTGCGCGGCTTGAGAAATTGCTCGGGGAAAACTGGTCGAAGCTCGACGAAAACATCATGGGAGAATTCGGCTGGAAGGAAGTCTTGAAGCAATTTCTCGACAACGACCGAGCAAAGAATCTGGCGGCAGCCTGGGATGGGGACCGCTATGTCGTCTATGAACAAAAGCAAACGAAGAACCTCATCCTCGTGACGCGCCTGCATCTGAACGACGAGGAACACGCAGCGCGCTTCTTTGGGCAGTATTCGGAAGCTCTCGAAAAGAAATATTCCGAGCGCTCGAATTTGCTTCGCCGCCCGAACTTTTTTTCTTTCGATACTCCCGATGGCGGCGTGTTCCTGGATTGCTTGGGTAACGAGTGCGTGACCATGGAGGGCGCGGCTCGCAATATTTTCGATGCTTTCACCAAGACCCTGAACTGGCCTCAGGCTCCGCAGCCGCCGGAAAAACTTGGGTCCGTTCCCGCGAGGACCGCAATGATCTCTGCGCCTGGAGAAAACATCACCCCGATAAGGGCGCCGCTATAACGGGTGTCTGTGTAAGCTCCCGGCTTCCTGCCGAGCTAGCCTTTCTTACTCTGCCCGCTGAACGGCAAGAAGCGTCAAATCGTCCGTTTGCTTCAAACCCTCTCCAAAGCTCAGAAGGTCTTCTAGACATTTGGAGATCAGCCCCACAGGCTCTATCCCTGCGTGCCGCGTCGCCAGTGTGCGGATTCGCTGCAGGCCATACTCCGCGCCTGCGCGATTCCGAGCTTCCGTCAAACCGTCGGTATATAGGAACAGAGTGTCACCGTGGCCCAGCGCGAGCCGATGCACAGGGAAGCGCGTGTCACAGAACATCCCCAGAGGCACTCCCGTGGAATCATTGGAGGTCGCTCCGTCACCGCGGATGTGAAGCACCGGAAGGTGGCCCGCACTGACAAACTCTACCGAGCCATCGTGGGCAGCGCGTCCCACGACCAGAGTCGCGAATTGCCCCGCCAGAGTGCTCTCGCAGAAAATGCGGTTGGCATCCTGCACCATGCGGTCGAGCGGAAGTCCGGCTTCGGCGAGGCTGCGAAACGTTGCATGAAGGTGGCTCATAAGCATCGACGCGGCAACACCCTTGCCGGAAACATCCCCCAGCATAAAGAGCAGGCCGCCGTCTGTTTCGAAAAGATCGCAGTAATCGCCGCTCACCATGCCGGCGGGCTGATAGTGGTAGCGCACGTCCCAGCCCTTGGGTACCAAGCCGGGTTTCGGCAAGAGTCCGCGCTGGATGCGTGCGGCCAGCGAAAGATCGCTTTCCAAGGCGCGCTGTTCGGCGCTCGTAAGATGGTCCAGACAAAAACGCACCAGCGGATCGGCCAGCAAGCGCTCCGCTTCAATCGTGTCGTGGCACGTCTCGCAGAGCCCAAACGTTCCTTGGTCGATACGGCTCAGCGCTGTGTCCACAGCCGTCAATAATTCAGAAAGAGAAGCATCGGCGGCGGGCGAATGCAGCGCCTCGTGAAGACGCTCGCGGCGTTGTTCCAATTCGGTGCGCAAATACGCTTGTTCGGCAGTGGCCATGCTACCTCCTGCCATAGCTTGCTGTTTTGCTGCTGTGCTTTCCATCCGATTTCCTCCTTCGAATTGAGGAATACGGGAATTGGCTTAACGTCGACGGCATCAACTGAAACGCTTCCGATTCGCCGCTGGAGCGTAAAAGGGCAAGCGGTCTTGCCGGGCCGTCGGCCATTTTCATTCGATGCTGCAAGCGCTCAAGACGGTGCAGAAGTTTTTGTTCCAGACGCGCGGTTCGCGCCGCGACGTATGGATCGCGCGAGCCACGGTAAGCAGCCCCGCGCTGTCTGAATTTTGCAAGGCCGAGCTGGGCAAACTCCGTGGCTTGCCGCAAGTCCTTGACGTAACGCTCGAAGTGGATGGCCAGCTGCTCGCAAGCCTGAACGCCGCTCTCGGGATCGCCAACGATTTCCTGCCAGATTTCCGCTGCGCGCGCGTGTTCACCTTGCTGCCGGGCCATCAAAGCAAGCTCGCGTTGCGCTTTCGGCTCGAATTCCGCGGGTAGTCCAACTTCCAGGGCCTGCGCGCACGCCGTTTGCGCGCGATCGGCATTCCCGCGCCGGAGCAAGAATCTGGAAAGTCCGAAGAGATCCAGTCCTTCGATTTCGCCTGCGGTGTTTGGCGTCTCAGAAAGAAGTTGGTTGATCTTGCAGAAAAGTGCGGCGAGCCCGCGCAAATCCATTTGATTGTGTCGCACTACCGCCGCAAGAGGCTCGGCGGGTCCGCCGCGCAGGTAGTCGAAATAAAATTGCGGTATGAGCGCGGAAGAGACGTCATTCTCGCGATGCCAGCCCAGCCGCGGTGCATCCAGGACGCGGCGTTCGAGTTCCACGAGCCGCACGGAGCCCAGCCGGAGCTTCCACAGCGCGCGCGCCGGATGCAGCAAGTCCAAATGCGCCGCCAGCTTCGGCACCGCGATGGAGCGCGTCATTGTGAAACGATTCTCGAGCAGCGGCCAATCGAACGATTTTCCATTGAAGGTAACGAGCACTGGCCGCTCGGCGACACGCTGAGATAATTCCTGCAGCACCGAATGTTCTTCCGCGAAGTCGCGCATGAAAAATTGCTCGGCCTGCAATCCGCCCGCATCCCACCACGCCAGACCAATCAGAAACGCGTACGTGCCGGTCCCGCCGGCAAGGCCCGTAGTTTCCGTATCGAGGAAAAGCCATTTTTCCGGATTCTCGAGCGTGGCGCGTGTTTTACGCGAAACCGATTCGTCGCGCGTGCGTGAAAGCAATTCGAGTGTTGTGGACGAGGGGTCCGCAAATTCCGGAGTAGAGAACCAGTTTCGAACGGCCAGGTGCTCGCCGAAATGATTCGTGGCAACGCCCGCGCCAAGGAGTGTGCCGAGGACGTCTTCTTCGCCGGGCGTTCGAATCGCCGCGGGCCGCGCCGGCATGGGCCGTGCGGGCTTAAGCGCAGCGAGCCGAGAAAATTTGTCGGCAGCGGCTGCCATCTAGGCACACAACCTGTCGAGAATGGCGAGCGCAGCTTCCTTCGCGCGGGCGGCGAGATCGCCGGCGGGGCCGACGCAGGAGGGGCAACCCTGTTCGCAAGGACACGCGGCGATGAGTTCGCGCGTTTTTTGCACCAGGAGCTCGTGCGTTCGAAAGAGCGGTTCAGAAAAGCCAATGCCCCCAGGGTAGGCGTCGTACAGGTACAGGTTCGGTTCGAAGAATTCCTTGGGGTTGCTGGAGATTGCATCTTGCATTCGGGACGGAGCGATATTTTCTATCGCGCTATCGGAGGAATCGGAGCCAGCAGCAGGAGGACGTTCGCCAATCGCAGTTCCAAGGTCGCGGCGGTCGCACATGAGCAAAAGAGTGGCGACGGATTCTAGCGCGTGCAGCAGCCCAAACATGCCGCTTTGCCGCTCGCTTATGGAGAAGGGAAGTGATTCCAGCAGCGAGCGTTCAAGCGTGATCCAGTAGGAAGTCGTATGCATTTCGTTTTCGGGTAGCTCAAGTTTGCCGTCGCCGATATTTTCGTTCGTGAAGAATTTGATTTTCTTGAACGCAACAACCTGTGATCGTACGAGGACGTCGCCGTGAGAACGAGAGTGCACGGACGACGGGATGTTGTGTGCGATTTCGAGGACGCGGACTTGCGTATAGCGCACGGCATCAGTGTAATAGTCGACGTCGACGCGTTTCGCGTAGGCTTTGCGCTCCTTGAAGTCGAGATGTTCGACGTGGTGCTGCTGGCCGCCGTGAATGTAAATGGCCTTTTCGTGCAGGAACACCAGCGCACTTGGAAAATCCACTTCGCCGATGACCGTGGGCGGGCCGGTGATGTCGATGATCACGAAATTATCGCTGCTGACAGAGCGAAGGCTGATTGTATCGGCGGGATAGGCTTCTTGCGTCCAGTGGTAATTTTCTCCGGCGAGATGAAGAAAACCAGCTTCCGCAAGTCGCGCGCAAAGATCGGCAAGATCGACGTCTCCGAATCTGTCGTTCGCAGCGATGGGCAATTCGAACGCGGCGCATTTCAGGTGATTGATGAGGATTTCCAAATTGTCCGGCTGAATGAAAGCGTGCTCCGGAGTGTTGCCGAAAAAATAGTCCGGATGGCGAACGATGAATTGATCGAGCGGCGACGAGGAGGCTACGAGCACGGCACACGAGCTTCCGCTGCGGCGGCCGGCACGGCCGGCGCGTTGCCAGGTGGCGGCGATGGTGCCGGGGTATCCGGCCATCACAACGGTGTCGAGCGAGCCGACGTCAATGCCGAGTTCAAGTGCACTGGTGGAAACCACGCCACGAATTTTTCCATCGCGCAAGCCACGTTCGATTTCACGGCGCTCATTTGGCAAGTAGCCGCCGCGATACCCGCGAATGGTTTCCGGCTTTCCCGGCAACTGCGGATTAGCCTGTTGCAAGTAGGTGAGAAGAATTTCCGTGTGCAGGCGCGAGTTGGCGAAGACGATGGTTTGCAAATCGTGTTTCAGAAATTCCTGAGCCACGCGCGAGGATTCATTGATGTAGCTGCGCCGAATGCCAAGGGCGCGATTCACGACGGGCGGATTGTAAAAAACGAAAGTCTTTTCGGCAGTGGGCGCGCCGTTCGAATTGAGGACTTCGACTTCCGTTTCGAGCAGCCGCGAAGCGAGTTCACCGGGATTGGCGATGGTTGCGGAGCAGCAGATGAACTGCGGATCGCGGCCGTAGAAACGCGCGATGCGGCGAAGCCGCCGCAACACGTTGCAAAGATGGCTGCCGAAAACGCCACGATAAGTATGCAGTTCGTCCAGGACGATGTATCGCAGGTTCTCGAACAGGCGCGTCCAGCGCGTATGGTGCGGCAGAATGCCGGTGTGCAGCATGTCCGGGTTGGTAAGAACGATGTGTCCCTTTTCACGAATGGATCGCCGCGCATCGGCAGGCGTGTCGCCATCGTAAGTAAAAACGCCGAAGCGGTTTTCCAACCGCTGATTGAGGTCATGAAGTTCAGCGAGCTGGTCTTGCGCAAGGGCTTTTGTTGGGAAAAGGTATAGCGCGCGCGTATCGGAATTCTCTAGCGTTGCGTTTAACACCGGCAAGTTGTAGCAGAGCGTTTTTCCGGACGCCGTCGGCGTAACGATGACGACATTTTTTCCGGTGTGAACTGCTTCGGCGGCCGCGGCCTGGTGAGTGTAGAGGCGGCGAATCCCTTTGGCAGCATAAGCGCCGGCGAGATCGGCGTTCACCCATGCAGGGAATTCCGCCCATTGCGCCTCGCGGGCGGGAAAATGGCGAATCGCGGTGAGCATTTCGCCGTTGTGGTCGCGCGCGGCAAAAGCGTCCAGCACTTGGTGGACGCGGGTGATTGCCGTCGACGTTGCGGCCCTGCGAACGGCAAGCGATTCCGGCATCAATAGCGCTCCCAAAAAGGCCTAAGGCTCACAAGCCTGAACAGAGATAATTCGCCTTTTGTTCGCTAACGCTAACATGCCGCGTTTTGAGGCGCAAGACAGAAAAGAAAATGATCTTGTGCAGAGGACTCACAGAGTTCACAAAGCGCGCAGGCGGGAGGAACTGGACTTGCCTAAACATCCGCAAAGGAGAGTTGCACGGGATAAGGGTTTCACGTATTATGGGCCAATGAATATCACACTTTCCTTACCGGAAGAACTAGTGAAACGCGTCCGCAAGATTGCCGTGGACCGCGATACGACTTTGACAGGGCTGGTTCGAGAATATTTGAACGAACTCGCACGGCAAGAGGCTGCGGCGGGCCGAAGGCGCCGCGAACGCGAAGCTCTCGAGCGCAGCTTCGAGCAGTTCCAATATAGAATCGGGAACAGGACCTGGAAGCGCGAAGATCTCCATGAGCGCGCTTGAGTTCTTGGACACGAACGTTCTGGTTTACGCGTACGACCCGAGCGACCCGCGAAAGCAGCAGATCGCGCAGGGTCTGGTCCGAAGAGCTGTGGCGGGAGAAATTGCCGCTTCCAGCCAAGTGCTCGGCGAATTTGCGGCCACGCTCCTCCACAAGATAACGCCTCCGGCAAAACCCGAAGACTTGATGGTTCTTCTGGACTCGCTCGGGCCCATCAAATTGATCCCGATTGACGGGGATGTTGTTCTCCGTGCGGTGCAGGCCCGCGCTCAATATGGAGTGCACTTTTACGACGGAATGATCCTCGCCGCCGTCGAACGCGGCGGTTGTCAGAAAATCTGGTCAGAAGATTTGAATGCTGGCCAGCAATACTTCGGCTGTGTAGTCGAAAACCCGTTTGTCTGAACGAAGATCTCAAAAAAGAGTTTCAGCGAAGCCGCAGAATTAATATAGCACCGATAATAAAAAGGATCGCTGAGGCGAAGAAGGCGGTCTGCACATTGAAAGCGCTCCAGAGGAAGCCGACGAGGAGGCTGGAGAGGAAATCGCCGACAGCGTTGACGGCGGCGAGCGTGCCGAAGGCCATGCCGTGCAGCTCCTTGGGGACAATCTCGGCGGTGAGGGAGTCCTCGAGGGCTTCTTCCGTGCCGATGTACAGGCCTGCAAGAATGAAAATCACCGCGAGCAGAGAAAGCGAATTTGTCCCGGCGCAAAGAAGAATCGCCGTGACGCCGGCAAGGCTGTACCCTGCGGCCAGCACCGCTTTGCGATGCGGAATATGGTCGCTGAGCCACCCGCTCGCGTAGGCGGAACCGGCGTAAAAAACGTTATGCAGCGTGTAAAGGCCGACGGCATAGCTGGCGGCGCGGGCCATTCCGTGGGCCGGCGTGAGCATTCGCGTGGCATACAGGATCAACAGCGAGTGAGAGAAATCGCCGGCCCCGAAGATGCCGACGCCCACCAGTAGTCGGCGAAACGATGGCGGCAGCGCCTTGAGACCGATCAGAAACGATCGCTGAGGTCGTTTGGCCACGGGCCGTTCCCGCACGAGAAGCCAGAACGACGCAACGGCGATAAGTCCCGGCAAAAGCGTCCATAGAAAAACCTTGCGATAAGAATGGCCGGTGGCTTCGAGAAGCCAGAGCGCGGTGAGCGGCCCGGCGATGGCGCCGACCGTGTCCATCAAGCGTTCGAGGCCGAACGCGCGGCCATAGGCGTTCGGCGGGACGTCCGCGGCGAGAAGCGCTTTCTTCGCGGGCGAGCGGACACCACGGCCCAGCCACGCGGCGGCACGACCGAGGAGTACTTGATACGCGTGCGTCGCAAAAGCGAACGACGCCGTCGCTAGAGCAGTGAAAGCGTAGCCAAATACGGCGAGCGGCTTGCGGCGCTTCAGTCGATCGGTGTAATGACCCGCGGCAAGCTTCGTGAAACTGGACAGTCCGTCGGAAATGCCCTCAATAGCGCCCAGCCAGACGGGGCCTGCCCCAATAGCAGCCAGGAACGCCGGGAGCACGGCAGTGGCGGTTTCATGGCTCCAGTCGCTGAAGAGACTGGTGAGGCCGACGCCGAGGACGGTGCGATTCAGCCAGGATTGTCTCGGAGTAGGGTTTTCCATATAAGAATTCTAATTTCGTTCACCTATTTCTTCGCCGGGCGGTAGAGGATGACGCGGACTTTTTCCAGCGTGATGAGGCCGCCGTCGACCATCTCGTCAAGGCGGGGGAGAATTTTTTCGATGCGCTCAGTGGACTCGATGACTTCGAGGATGATGGGCAGATCCTGCGAGAGGCGGAGAAGCTTGTTAGTGTGATAGACGCTGGAGCCGCCATAGCCGCCGACGCCGCGCAGCACGGTAGCTCCCGAGAAGCCGTCTTTGCGAAGCATTTCGACGATGGCTTCATGGAGCGGTTTGCCGTGCCATTTGTCGGATTCCCCGATATGGATGCGCATCAGGGTGCGCTCGCCCTCAAATTTTTGGTGCGTCATTGGTGACTCCGTGGCTTCTGACTCGTCATAAGTGTCCGGCCAAAACCTCAACAGTTGCAATGAGTTGCATCTATCCAGCCGATGGGCGCCAAGTTTTCCTTGACTTTTATTATCCCTTTGGTACAATTCCCTTCAGGAAAATCCATATTTGGACTGCGACAGTTCCGGCTGTAGCTTTTTTTCTTTGCTCGGCCCAATCCATGGCTTGCTCTCTCCAAAGCAAACGACACTGTGCCCTTTAGAATCAATTAATTACGAAATGCAGATTTCGTAAGTCCTTTCTTTTGACATTCATGCAAATTGGTGGGGGGTGGGGGTACTTCGCTCCCTCTTGATCTCCAAGCCTGCCCCCCTCACAACTGATTGGCCAGCCGGATACCAGCGACGCTTAGCAACAGTCCGGCAATGACGCTGGCGCCGACATAGGCGGATGCGCGGAGCCACTCTCCGTCTTCCAGCATCTTAGCGGTTTCCCACCCGAAGCTGGAGAACGTGGTGTAGCCACCGAAAAAGCCGACCGCGATGGCCACGCGCCAATCCGGCGAAATCACCATGCGATTCAGTGTGAATTGGCCGATCAGGCCGAGCAGAAAGCATCCCGTCAAATTAACGAGCAGTGTGCCGTAAGGAAACGTGCTACCGGCTCGAATTTGCACAAGTCCTTGCAGGCCGTACCGCGCCAGCGTACCGACGGCGCCAAAGACAGCGATTAATGCAAGACGCAAAGATTGCTCCGATCTGTCGCTTGCAGGGCGAATTCGCGAGGGCCCGGTGCTTAAAACAAAAACTCCTGGCGACGCGCGGCCCCATGATGCCAGGGCAAGCTGCCAGGAGTCATCAGTCCCGGTGTGCTGCACCGGGACGGTTGTGGCGAACTCCATCGCCTTTGAATTTCTGCTTCAGTCTAACATTTTCCCGCACTAGCGGAAGGCCAATTCAATCGCCTGGTCCATCGCTGCAAGCGGAGATTCAATGGTCTTGCCGTGCCCGACGGCCAGGCGCGCGGGCTTGAAGTCGCGTAGTTTCCGCGCGCTTTCCGCCGAGACTTCACGGTTCCACGAGAACAAAGCAGGAAAAGGAAAAAGAAGTTTGAATGTTCCGGCGGCAAGTACTCCGGTCGTAGTGGTAAAAGCGTCTCCGGCGATGAGAGAGCCATCCCTGACGTCCAGAAAAGCCATATGGCCTGGTGTGTGACCCGGCGAAAAAATGGCCTGAAGGGAGCCGATGCGGTCACCGTCGTTGAGAAGGATCGTCGGTCGAAGTTTCACGCCCGGAAAACCGAGTAGTTTTTTTCCGGATTCACCCGCGTCGAGCGAAAAGTCCTTCCGTAAGAGTCTAGACTCCCGTTGCCCGACGGCGAATTCAAGTGCCGGAAGTTCGCGGGCGAGAGCGTCCGTGGAGCCAACATGGTCAAGGTGGGCGTGCGTAAGCACGATGCGGCAGATTGGCGCGCCCATCTGTCGCGCGGCTTGGCGTATGCCATGCGCTGAGCCGGCGACGCCGGTATCAACGAGCGTGAGTCCGTCGTTTTCTCTGACCAGGAAACAATTGACCATCCCAAAGCGCGTCAGACGAAAGAGATTCTTGGTTTCTTGAATTGCCTTCATACCCGTAGGCAGGATATCAGGAAGTGGCCGCAGGCGCGGGCGCTGCGTTGGGCTTGGTCTTTTCGAGAAGGACGATTTTCTCAAGGTGGCCTTTGCCGGCGGAGACAACCAAGTCAGCCGTGATCTTGTCGCCGGGAGTCAGCGAGGCGGCTTCTTTGGGAACAGCGATCGCGTAGCTCATCGTCATGGCCGGCATGAAGCCTGGAATGTCGCCATGTGTCACGATCAAAAGCTTCCGGGGCAAATCGACAGCGATGACCTCGGCTTGAATGGGATATCGCTTTTCTTCAGGTTGCGCTCCGCAACCCGCAAACAACGTCACCACAAGATTCGCCGCGAGGATGAACGCCAGTGTCCGCTTCGAGCGAGCAATAAGCAACATGTGTGGACTCCTAAAAACGAAAGTAGAGACCGTGGCGGCCGGAACTTGCCGGAGGGGGAACTCCACAAGCGGCCACCACGGCCTCCGCTACCGTCAGTAGTGGAAACGGTAGCGAACTTGGACAAAGACTTCGCGCGGATTCAGGTAATGGGTACCGCCAAAGGTAAAGCTGTTGTCGAGGAGGACGCGGCGGTTGGCGACGTTGATGCCTTGCAAGTTGACGGAAAACCGTTCGCCGAAACTCTTGCCCAGCGAAAGATCAAAAGTAGTGTGCGGCTGCAAGTGGCTTGGCGGCGGACTGCCGTTGGAGAAACCAGAGGCGTAATAGACGTCCGTTGAGAGATAGGCGCGCCAGGGCAACGTGTACTGGCCTCCGAGGTGCAGCGTATCGCGCTGGTCGTGGTCCAGGAAAAAATATCCCGGCGGCGGGGTGGGGCAAGTACCGATCAAACCACCGACGACGCAGCCGCGCCCAAGTGCCAATTGATTCGAGTAGGTGAGATAGAACTGCGCGCGATTGCGGAGCCGGGGCGAGCGCAGCGTCAGCTCCCAGCCATTGATGCGCGCGCCCTGCACAGTGACAGGGAAGAACACATTGGAGCTATTCAGAGCATTGTGGTCAAAGAAGTTGGTGGCGCGATTGAGAAAATTGTCAGCATCCACGACCCAGCCTCTGAAGGGAATGGTCACACCAAACTGGTGCTCTTCATCGCGCTCGCCGGGCAGCGGCACAAAGTTCAGTTGCTGCTGGTTCTGGATGGCGGCCAAAGCAGGGCCCGAAAGCGTGCCGAGAGGCGGCGCCTGATAGAAACGTCCGTAGAAGCTGCGGAACACCCAGTTTAGTTTGGGAATGCGGACCGATACACCCACGCGTGGGCTGCTGGCGTTTTCTGTGAGTGCGCCGGAAAAATGCGTCTGCCGGAGACCCGCATTCAGCGTGAGCCATGAAGCGGGCTTGAACTGGTCCTCGATAAATGCAGCGATTAAACTGCCGTTTGGATTTTGCGCCAGTGGTGGGATGACTGTGCCGCTGCCGTCGTTATAAATCACGTGAAAGAATTGATCGTCCTGTTGGGCGAAGCTGTAAAGACCGGCTCGCGCGTTGTTGCGTCCTTTGATCCAGGAGATGCCTGCCTGTCCGCCCTCATACTTCGAGGAGCGATCTTGCGTCGCGGCGCTGGGTATGTCGTTCGGATTGCTGCGGTAGTTGGCGCTGTTGTAATGAAAGAAGGGCGAAACCGTGAGCACGAGGCCGGGGTCGAAAGTGCGAACCCAGGAGAAGGCGGCGAAAGAATCGTTCTCGCGATTGGCGTCGCGGAGGAACGTGGTCGCATCGCCGGGATCAATCGGCACCTGATAGAAGTCGCGGCGCGCCTGAGCGATCAAGCGGAGCTGGTTCTGCGGATCCAGGTTGAAGATGAGCGAAGTGAAGCCGCCGAAGCCATTGGCGGCGTCATGTTGGACGGCAGAGGTGGGAGTCTGCAATCCGAGATTGGTGCGATTGCCGCTTACGCTGCCGTAATAAGCGAAGCGATTGGTGTGGCCGCCGAAGTTGAGCTGGTCGTCGGTTTGATAGAAGTTGCCGGCGCTTAGAACGAGTTCGGCTTCGTCGTTGCGCTCGAACCCGGTGCGCGGAGCGACGTTGAATACGCCGTAGGTGCGGTCGCCGCAGTCGGCAGAGTAGCTGCCGCGCTGCGTCTCCAGAGTATCGATATCCTTGGGATCGATCTGCGGGCCGAGGTTGCTGGCGATGTTGGTGTTGGGAATCGAGACACCGTCGATGAGCCAACTCACCTGGTGGCCGCCGCGGACGTGGAGCTGGTCGTGCGTAAAGTAAGCTCCAGGGACGTAGTCGGTGATCATCGCGAGGCTGTTGGTCCGCACCGCGCCGGGCGTTTCCTGAATTTGCAGCCGGTCGACGAGCGTCGTGGGCGTCACGGTCTCTGTTTGCGCCGCGTCGGCGGACACAAGTACCGTTTCGTTCTGCGTGGGAAGGCGCAGCTCAAAGTGCAAAATTGGCGCCGTGCCGGAGAGTACGGCAACGCTCTGCTGGTCCGCGGTGAAGTTCAAGTCAGAAACCGCGACAGTGTATTCGCCAAGCGGAACAGCATCAAAATGAAACTGCCCCGCATCGTCCGTTCGCGCCGTCAGACTGAACTCCGACGCGCGCGCTTTCAAAACAACTTCGATGCCGGAAACTGGGCGGTGCTGTGGATCGTGGACGATGCCGCGCACCGTGCCGAAAACCGTGGCAAGAGCCGCTCCGGCGAACGGAAAAAATAAAAGTACGAACCACAATACTCTACGCATGAGAACTCTTCTCCTGAATAAGAATGAATCGCGCGGCAGCCAAGCCACGGCGTGAGTTGATCAGCAAACGTGAGAGAAGAGGCCGCGCGTCAGGCGGCCGCGAAAACGAAACGAGGGGGAGGGAAGAGTGGTTCGATGGAACGAAGGAAATTCCCAGGCTTCACCAGTTCGATGGGCGAAGTGATCGCTACCGACGCTTCTGCGGGCACGTTAGGGGGCAGCATGAAAGCAATCGAAGTGACGAGCGAGCGCTCAGAATCGTGACAGCAAGACATGACGCAAGCCATCATCCCTGACATGTCATGACCGTCATGCCCGCAATTCATGTGATTCGCAGGTGCGGCGGGAGCCTTATGGTGATGATGTGCAGGAATCTTGCATTGGCCAGACATGCAGCAGGCCGATTGATAGGAGGACCATGCGGCGCCCGCCAGCGGCGCGTAAAGTAATAAGACCGTCAGCAAGCAAATACTTGCGGCGATCGCACGGCGACGATTTTGACGCACACTTTCCATGTGGCCTGTGGCCTACCGTGGGACACTATATCGTGGCGCGCCATAGTTTTGCAAGCCCAATAAAAATAGCTGCACGCGCTCCGATTTAATATACGCCAGATACTGCTCTTTTTCGCGCTAGCAGGAAAGATTTAGGCGGTAGCCAATGTGAACTCTTGCAGCCGCAGCCAACTTGACTTGAGTTGCCGGGCGTCGCAGACTCAAAACATGGCACACAGTTATATACGCCTTGATTTTGGCACCGATGAGGAAAAGGCCCAGCAGGCGCGGCACAAGCTGGACGGCTGGCGGCAAGCGTTTCGCCTCGACAAAAAGCTCCAGTACAAGCTGGATCGGCCCGACAGGGCGCCTGTAGAGACCATCTCCAAGCCCGAACCTGCGGCAAAGGCCGCACCACCTGAGAAATCCAAAGGAAGAGCGGCCGAAAAGACCAAGGCCAAGGAGGTTTCCGCTAAATCAAGTGCGCCGCCTCCGGAAAAAGCAGCCGCGGCCGCCAATGGGAAAGTCAGCCTGCTGGTCCGTCTGTATTTTTCTTCGCACGAAAAGCTTTCCGAACAACGCTGGCTGGACCGCATTCCGTCCGAAGAGCCTTTCAAGAGCGCATCGCCAAAAGTCATTCATCACGGCGACGCGGAATTCGAGACGACCGACAAGCAATTTGAGACTTTGGCGTGAGCGGCCTTTGGGGACCATGGGCCAGATCGCAATTCGAGGCCAAATTGGCTGGAAATCACGAGACACCAAAAGTGGCTTCGGCACCCAATTTGGACTGAGCGTCACGCAAATCCGGTATAATTGATTTCCGCAGAGGCGCAATTCCGAATTCCGATTCGAGGGAAGAACGAATGGCGTTACAAACGCGCGTCAAACTGGCAAAACTTGACGCCCCCAAGCTTCACGGCCTCGATCACGAAACCCTGATTCGCATTTACCGCACGATGTTCCTCTCGCGTCGGCTCGACGACCGCGAGATTCAGCTAAAGCGCCAGAACAAAATCTACTTCCAGATTTCCAGCGCGGGGCACGAAGCGGTTTGCGCGGCCATGGGGCTGTTCCTACGCCCGGGAGTGGATTGGATTTATCCCTATTACCGCGACCGCGCGCTCTGCCTGATGCTTGGCGTAACCCCAGAGGAGATGCTTCTTGCGGCCGTGGGTGCAAAGGACGATCCAAGCTCCGGCGGCCGGCAGATGCCCTCGCATTGGGGCCAGCCGAAATTGAATATCGTCAGCAAGTCCTCCTGTACGGGCACGCAATTCGTGCAGGCTGTGGGAGCCGCCGAAGCCACGCTCTACTACGAAGGACGTCCCAAGGCGCTGGCGCAGGCGAAAAAAGCGCCCCTCGGTGAATACGTCCATCACGAGCGCGACGAAATTGTCTATGTGTCGGGCGGTGACGGAGCGACGAGCGAGGGTGAGTTCTGGGAATCGCTGAACGTCGCGTGCGGCAAGAAACTCCCTCTGCTGTACCTCATAGAAGACAACGGCTATGCTATCTCCGTGCCGGTGGAAGTGCAGACCGCGGGAGGAAGCATTTCAAAACTGGTGCGAGGATTCCCCGGGCTGCACGTGGCGGAATGCGACGGCACCGATCCGATCGAAAGCTATTCCGTCTGCAAGGAAGCGGTGCAGTACTGCCGCGAAAAGCGCGGCCCCGCCCTGATTCACGCGCACGTGACGCGCCCCTATTCGCATTCGCTTTCCGACGACGAAAAATTGTACAAGTCTGCCGAGGAGCGCGAGGAAGAGGCGCGGCGCGATCCCATTTCAAAGTTTGCGCTTTTTCTGGTGCGCGAGGGTGTCCTCGACCAAAAACAAATCGAAAACCTGGAAACCGAAATCGACAATGAAGTCCGCGATGCCGCCGACCAAGCGCTGGCCGCCGAAGAGCCCTCGATCGATTCAATTCGCGTGAACGTGTATTCGCCGGACGTGGACCCAAAGTCAGCCGCGTTCGAAGCGCAACCTCGGTTGAGCGGCGCACCAAAGACCATGGTCGAAATGGTCGCCGCCACCCTCGCCGACGAAATGGCCCGCGACGAACGCATTACCATTTTCGGCGAAGACGTCGCTGACGCCAGCCGCGAAGACAACCTCAAGCACGTCAAGGGAAAAGGCGGCGTCTTCAAAGCCACCTCGGGATTGCAGCGCAAGTACGGCCACGACCGGGTGTTCAATACGCCGCTCGCGGAAGCCAGCATCGTCGGCCGCGCCATCGGCATGGCCACTCGCGGCCTCAAGCCCGTCGCGGAAATCCAGTTCTTTGACTATATTTGGCCGGCCATGATGCAGATTCGCGATGAATTGTGCGTGATGCGCTGGCGTTCGAACGGGGCCTTCAAGGCCCCGGTGATCCTGCGGGTGCCGGTCGGCGGGTATCTCACTGGTGGCGGCGTGTACCACAGCCAGAGCGGAGAATCGATTTTCACTCATTGCCCCGGTTTACGCGTGGTGATGCCTTCCACGGCGCTCGATGTTGCCGGACTTTTGCGAACAGCCATTCGCTGCGACGACCCGGTGATGTTTCTCGAGCACAAGCATCTCTACCGCCAGCCTTATAACCGCTCGGAGAATCCTGGGCCCGATTTTACGATTCCCTTTGGCAAAGCCCGCATGGTGAAGGAAGGCAGCGACCTCAGCATCATCACCTATGGTGCATTGGTGCATCGTGCGGAAGTTGCCGCGGCACAGTTTGAGCGCGAGGGCGTTTCCGTGGAGATCGTCGACTTGCGTTCGCTATCGCCCTACGACTGGGAAGCCATCGCTGCTACCGTTCGAAAGACCCACCGGGTGATCGTGGCTTACGAAGACACGTTGAGCTGGGGATATGGCGCGGAAATCGCGGCGCGCATTGCGGATGAACTCTTTGAGGATCTGGACGCCCCAGTCCGGCGCGTTGCGGCGATGGATACCTTCTGCGCGTACCAGCCGAAACTCGAGGACGTAATCCTGCCACAGACGAGCCACATTACGGCGGCCGTGAAGCAGCTTCTGGAATATTGAACCGATTGGCTTTAGACTATTCCCCCGGAGGAAACTTTTTCGACCCCATTTGCGTAGGTATTCAGTAGGGACGCCAAATAAATCGCTCTGTGGGGGTGACCCAATGACTTGCGTCAGCTGCCAGAGAGACATCGCGGTCGGTTCGCGGTTTTGCTACAACTGCGGCGCCAAACAGCCGGAGACTCCTGCGCCGGGCCTCTCGCCGCAAACGGGCGGCAAGCGAAAGCTAATGCGCTCGAGCACGGATAAGAAGATTGCAGGTGTGTGCGCCGGCTTGGCCGACTATTTTGATCTCGATCCTACGATCGTCAGGATCGTGTGGTTTCTGGCCGTATTGTGTGCCGGGACAGGCGTTCTCGCCTACATCATTCTTTGGATCGTCCTGCCTGTGGCGCCGGCTGG
>Ga0137403_10002238_pt1 | contig 23792 bp, 16 predicted proteins | sample CZOMad2_1_16fung_FD_122057 | JGI IMG/M metagenome (GOLD analysis project Ga0137403, IMG submission 122057) | Vadose zone soil fungal communities from Angelo Coast Range Reserve, California, USA - CZOMad2_1_16fungal (Hybrid Assembly) | ecosystem: Environmental > Terrestrial > Soil > Vadose zone...
TAGAGCGCGGTGACGATCGCGCCGTAAAGCGCCATCGCGCAGGGGTGGTCGCCCATGCCGGGCACCGAGCGCGCCGGCGTGGTGCTCTGATCGGCGCGCACCAGATCCATCAGCCCCGAGCGCGCCCAATAGGCATTGCTGTCGAAGCCGGGCTTGTTGGCTTCCTCGCCTTTCTCGCCGTAACCGGTGAACGACGCATAGACCAGGCGCGCGTTGAGTGGTTTAAGTTCCTCATAGGTGATCCCCAGCCGCTGGCGCACGCCGGGCGGAAAATTGGTGATGAAGACGTCGGCCTCCGCCACGAGCCGATAAAGCACCGCCTTTCCTTCCGGCCTGGAGAGGTCGAGCGCAATGCTACGTTTGTTGCGCGATTCCAGGAGCCACGCGAAATTGTGCGGGCTGATCGGATATCCCGGCAAATTCGGCAGGTTGCGGTAGGGATCGCCAGATCCCGGCGGCTCGATCTTGATCACCTCCGCGCCGAAATCCGACAGCACCGTCGCGGCCGCGGGCGCGGCGATGAAGCTCGCGCAATCCAGAACCTTGAGGCCTGCGAAGATGCCGTCTGCCATGGTGAGATCGCTCCCGTCTTGTTGTGGGTCTTTGTGCCGCGTTGTTGCGGCCGGCGGATTCGCGCGCATTTGACCGATGTTGGCGCCGTGATGCAATCCATCTATTGTCATTCCGGGATGGTGCGTGAGCACCAGACCCGGAATCTCGAGATTCCCCGATGCGCGATTGCGCATCTGAGGTCTGGTCCTTCGGACCATCCCGGAATGACGGCAAGATTGCTTCGTCGCTTGCGCTCCTCGCAATGACGGTCAATCGCTACCCGACATCAGCGCCGCATTGCCCCCGGCCGCTGCCGTGTTGACGGTCACCGTCTGCTCGGTCGCGAAGCGTGGCAGATAATGCGGGCCACCGGCCTTGGGGCCGGTGCCCGACAATCCGTGGCCACCGAACGGCTGCACGCCGACCACGGCGCCGATCATGTTGCGGTTGACATAGACGTTGCCGACGGAAAGCCGGTCGACCACGGCGTCGATCCTGTCGTCGATCCGCGACTGGATGCCGAGCGTCAGCCCGTAGCCCGAGCGTTCGATCGACCGCAGCACATCATCGAGCCGTTCGGCGTCGTAGCGCACCACATGCAGAACCGGTCCGAAAACTTCCTCGGTCAGCTGATCGGTGCTCGCCAGTTCGAAAATATGCGGCGCGACGTAATGGCCGGCGGGCGCCTGCCCGACAAGATGGGTGCGGGCTTCGCGCTTCATTCGCGCGATATGCGCCTCGATCCGCTGTTTTGCCTCGGCATCGATGACGGGTCCGATCTGCACGGATGGATCGCGGGGATCACCAAGCCTGAGTTCGCGCGCGGCGCCTGCAATCATCTCGATCATGCGGTCGGCGACGTCGTCCTGGACGAACAGCAGACGCAGCGCCGAGCAGCGCTGGCCGGCGGAGCGAAACGCCGAGGTCACGACATCGTCGGCGACCTGTTCGGGCAGAGCGGTCGCGTCCACGATCATCGCATTGATGCCGCCAGTCTCGGCGATCAGCGGCACGATCGGGCCGTCCTTGGCGGCGAGTGTGCGGTTGATCGAACGCGCGACCTCGGTCGAGCCCGTGAAGACGACCCCGGCCAATTCGTGATGAGCGGTCAGCGCCGCGCCGATGCTGCCGTCGCCAGGCAACAGCTGCAGCGCGGAAGCGGGCACGCCCGCTTCTTGCAGCAAGCGAACGGTTTCCATCGCGATCAACGGCGTCTGCTCGGCGGGCTTTGCCACCACCGCATTGCCGGCCATCAGCGCCGCCGTCACCTGCCCGGTAAAGATCGCCAGCGGAAAATTCCACGGCGAGATCGCGGCGAACACGCCGCGGCCGCGCAGCCGCAACACGTTGCTCTCACCGGTCGGGCCCGGCAGGGTTTTATCGGCGCCGAACAGCTCGCGGCCTTGCGCGGCGTAATAGCGGCAGAAATCCGTGGCTTCGCGGACTTCCGAGACCGCGTCGTCCAGCGTCTTGCCGCCCTCGCGTTGCAACAGAGCGATGAAGCGCGCCGCGCGTCTCTCCAGCAGGTCGGCGGCTTGTCCAAGGATTTTGGCGCGCGCGTCGGCCGACGTGCGGCTCCAACTGACAAATCCCTCGCGCGCGGCTGATATCGCCGCGTTCACGTCCACGAGCGTCGGCTCGATCACGCTTCCAACCTGCGTGGTCTGGTCGATCGGACTGACGATTTGCCGCGTTGCGCCTGCGCCGGTTTGGCCGTTGATGAACATTGCTGCCGTAACAGAGGTAGTCTCCGCCGCGACCGCGGAGAGCAGCTCGTCCAACGCGGCTCGGTCGCCGAATTCGATGCCGCGCGAATTTTTGCGCTGCGGCTGGTAGAGATCGCGCGGCAAAGGGATGTTCGGATGCCGGGCGTTTTCGGCGGTGCCGATGATGTCTGCCGGGCGCCGCAACAACGTCGCCACCGGCACGGCATCGTCGGCGGCGAGCGCCACGAACGAGGAATTGGCGCCGTTCTCCAGGAGGCGCCGCACCAGATAGGCGAGGAGATCGCGGTGACTGCCGACCGGCGCATAGGTCCGGTGGGCCACGTCCGGGAGATCCGTGCTCAGTTGCGCGTAGAGCGCCTCGCCCATGCCATGCAGCCGCTGAAACTCAAACCCCCGTTGGCCGCCGGCCAGTTCCAGAACGGTCGCGACCGTCAGCGCATTGTGGGTGGCGAATTGCGGGAACAGGCGGGGCCTTAAGCCAAGCAGCTTTTGCGCGCAGGCGATGTAGTTCAAATCGGTCATCGCCTTGCGGCTGAACACCGGATAGTCGGCGAGGCCGCGCTCCTGCCCGCGCTTGATTTCGCTATCCCAGTACGCGCCCTTGACGAGGCGCACCATCAGGCGGCGGTTCAGCGCTCGAGCGAGCGCGTCCGCATAGTCGATCACGGCGACGGCGCGCTTCTGGTAGGCCTGGATAGCGAGGCCAAAACCGTCCCAGCCTGCGAGCGAAGCGTCAGCGAACGCCGTCGCGATCACCTCCAGCGACAGTTCCAGCCGATCCGCTTCTTCGGCATCGACGGTGAAATTCAAATCGTAAGCTTTGGCCCGCCGCGCCAGATCGATCAACCGCGGCGTCAATTCGGCGATCACGCGTGGCCGGCTCAACGCTTCGAAACGCGGATGCAGGGCCGAGAGCTTGACCGAGATGCCGGGCCGGTCGGGCAGGGGGCGATCATCGGTGGCACGGCCGATGCTCTCGATCGCGCTGGCGTAGGAATTGAAGTAGCGTTCCGCATCATCAGCGGTGCGCGCGCCTTCGCCAAGCATGTCGAAGGAATAGCGCGCAGTGCCACTGCAATGCGGCTCTGCCCGCGCCAACGCCGCCTCGATGGTCTCGCCAAGAACAAAGTGGCTGCCCATCAGCCGCATCGCCTGCCTGGTGGCGGCACGGACCGCCGGAACGCCCAACCGTTTCGCCAGCCGGCCAAGTGTTCCCTGCGGGGTTTCGCCCGGCTGAATGACGCGCGCCGACATTCCGAGCGCCCACGCCGAGGCGTTGACCAGGAAGGCGCTCGACTTGGTCTCGTGATGCACGAAGTCACCCTCGCCGAGCTTGTCCTCGATGAACCGGTCGGCGGTGCGGGCGTCGGGTACGCGGAGCAATGCCTCCGCCAGCACCATCAGCGCGAGACCTTCCTTGGTGGACAACGCGAATTCGCGAAGCATGTCCTCGACGCCGCCGAGCCGATCATCACCGGCGCGTATGGCCTCGATCAGCCGTGTCGCGGTGCGGTCGATCCTCCCGTCCTGCTCCGCGCTCAAGCGAGCGGCGGCGAGATGCGTGGCTGCGATGGCGCCATCATCCGGCGCGAAGGGCGCTTCGAACAGGGGAACGGAGGCGGGATCGAATTTCATCGCATGCCCTGGCGCATGATCCGCCGAAGCATACAGTCAAGCCCGACCCAAAGGAATCAGCGGTTTGGCGTAAGGAACATGCGCTTTTCGATATTCAGGGCACAGTCGGACGCAAAACCACCGCGGGCAGCGTTGCTGTCGCCGGCGGTCGGGAATGCCAGAAAAATGGCCATGGCGGATTGAGCAGTCGAACCAGCGCTCTACGCCAGCTCGGATGCGCAAGAGTGGTTCCCACTCTCGACAATTTGAGTCTGTTCTTGGGGTCTTGGCTGGAAGCCCCACTCCCGGATTGGATTTCCGAGAGTGCGCTGCTATCGACCGCGCTCTCGAATCAAACCTTGAGGTTCTCGGCCGAAGTCTTGCCGCGATTGGCAACTTCTTCGTATTCCACCGTCTGTCCTTCGTTAAGGGTCGAAAGGCCAGCTTTCTCAACCGCCGAAATATGAACAAAAACGTCTTTGCCGCCGCTCGAGGGTTGGATGAATCCAAACCCCTTGGTCGCGTTGAACCACTTCACAGTGCCTTTAGCCATCACGTCGTCTCCGCGGGAGCAAAAAACAAAAAGCGGACGCCCGGTCCCCGCAAACCGGCATGTCCGACGGATGCAGGATACGCGGTATGGGGCGCGCTTGATAGCTTAAACGACAGCGCGATTTCGGCGGAAAACGATCGCTATCGCGGCCCATTTGCAGCTTTTTGCCTGTTTCGCGCTGATTTGATGTAGCAGACGCCTGGAAACCCCGCCCGGTTTGCCGGTTAGCGAGCCGGCATGAACGGGGCAAGCCGTTCGCGCCGTTTGCGATGAGTTCCTTCAATTTAGCGCTAAAATTTCAACGCGAAGCAGGCATGACCGAGTAGCCGCCGAGGCGAGGTGATGCTGGATCGCCGGCCGGCAATGCCGGTTCGCAGACTTGCAATGCGGGCTTTCGAGCGAACTGGCTTGAAAACGCGTGATCCTGCCGCTTCGACCATGAGATATAGCTGGCGACGAGGATCATGATCGCGATGCCAGAAACGCTTACGAAAATCTGCTCGGCAAGCGAACCCGAACTCGTCAACAGGAAAAAATGCCCCGCGAAGGAGAGGAAGACGCCCGCGCAAAAAATCGAAAGCGATTGCTGGCCGCACAGAATGAGGGGCTTGAAGATCGGCCATCGCAGCCCGGGCCAATCCCGCGGCATGAATCGCGTCACGAGGAAAGCGACGACGATGAAATGCAAGACGCGATAGGGGGCGAGATTTATCTTGTCGTTCGGATTGAACGCGTCGAACAGCCAGCCCGGAAGCATCTTTCCGAATTCCGGGAAGCGACCCGCCATCGTCATCACCAGCGCAAACACCAGGTAAGCGATCCCGACATAGAGCAGGATCGGTGACTTAAGTATGCCAGGACGCCATCTGGCTCCGCCGAGCGCGCACCAGGCGCCGAGCACAAAGAGCAACTGCCAGCAAACCGGATTGAAATACCAGCTTCCCTCCGGAAAGGACGGCAAATTCCATTCGAACTGACGCGCAGCAAGATAGAGCGCAAGGGATCCGGCCATCGCCAGACCAGGCTGGCGCAACATCGTCCACAACACCAGCGGGAAGCAGGCCATCAACAGGACGTAGAGCTGCAGCACGTCGAGGTTCAGCGCCTTCGATTGCAGAATTAGCCCGTGCGCGACAGTCCGGACCGGCTCCTCGACAAGGCCGGCGACTTTGAATTCGTAGATGATGTCAGGAGCGGCATATCGTATTGCGACATCTCCGATCGCCACGACGTAGATCGCGAACAAGACGATGTAGGCGGCGTAAAGTTGCCAGGCGCGCCTGAGCACCCTGGTTGCGCCGACGACGACGCCGCGTTCCAGCATGATGTTGGCGTAGACGCTCGCCGCGGTATAGCCGGAGATGAAGATGAAGACGTCCGCTGCGCCGCTGAACCCATAATTTCTCAGCGTAACCCAGCTCACCATGTTGTGGGGAATGTGGTCCAGAAAGATGAACCAGTTCGCTAATCCCAGAAAAAGAGCGAGTCGCGAATCGCGCGCGTTTTGCGCGAGAATTGTTTTAATATCCATTGTCGCTATTCGTGTAATGGGAGATTCGTCGGGAATCAGAAATTCCGGAAGCAAAATTCATTTAGTGCAGATGACCTTGCGAGCCTAGTAGACTTTACGTGAGCGGAACGTTACCGCCCCCGAGCAGCGGCAGCACGCGTCCAGTTTTGGTTAACGAGTACTGATGATCGCCGACGGATTTGATCAAGTAGTCTTCACAAACAGAAGGGGCGCGGGTGCTCCCCTTACTCCCGCAACCACTCATTTCGAAAAAACACGAATCCGTGAGCCTTCGATGAGACAATCGACTATCCTGGAAACATCCGTGATTGGCGCGCCGTAGACCTTGATCATCTTGTTGACTTCGGCCACGCAAAACCCCGGCCGCTGGCAGGCGGCCGGGGCTTCGGATCGAGCGAAGCGAAGTTCGATCAATAACCGCAAACATTGACGACGCGCAGGCGATAGCCATACGGGGTGGGCACGCGGCGCGCCACAAAGCATCCGTCGTCGTCGTAACCGCCGGCATAGCCGATGCCGAAGCCGCCGAAGCCGCCGAAGTGATGATGATGATGATGATGATGGAAGCCCCAGCCACCTCCGCCCCACGGCTTGGCAGAAGCGGCGGAAGGAGCCAGCGCCACGGCGCCGAGAGAAGCAGCGGCAGCAAGGGCGAGAGTCAATTTGCGTAACATGTCGTTCTCCTCAAGTGGTGCGCGCTCGGCGCGGGTTGTGCCTGTCAGTCTTGTATCTGTCAGTCTTGTACCTGTCAGTCTTGCCCATCGCCCATCAGTCGTCTCCCCGAGACGCGGGGTTCGAGAAAACCGATCACGGATCAGGGAGATTTTTCTGAACGGTTGTTCAGACGCGGCCAGGTCACATCATGATGTGGTTAATGGAGCGCTACCGTTAAGCCGCAGCAGGCGTTGCCTCGTCGATCAGCGCGGACAAAACATTGCTGCTGGCGACAATGCGTACACTCATCGGCTCTTTTCGGCCGCGGATTTCCACGTCCTGCTGCGGCAGAGTGTCGGCTGGAAGCTCGGCGGTCGCAAGAACCTCGTCCGAGAGAATGACTTCACACCCAAGACTCTTTGTCATGTCCTGCAGCCGTGCTGCGACATTGACCGCATCGCCGAGCGCGGTGAACACCATGTGATCGCGGTAGCCGATATCGCCGACGATCACCTCGCCGCCGTGTATGCCGATGCCGAAGCGGATCGGCTCGCGCAGATCGTGCTTGAGAAATCGATTCAATTCTTCGACATTGGCGGCAATCATGGCCGCCGCCTTGAGCGCCTGCCGGCAGGCGGTTTGCCGATTGGTAGCAAGCCCGAACAGCGCTAACTGCCCGTCGCCAAGAAACTGGTTGGGCTGGCCACCGCATTCGATCACCGCCTGCGATACCGCGCCCAGGAATCGGTTGACGACGAAAACCGTGTCGAACGGCAGCCGATTTTCCGCGAGCCTGGTCGAGCCGCGCATATCCACGAACATGCTGACGAGGTAGCGCTCCTCGCCGATATGGGAGGGACCCGCGGGGCCTGCTGCCGCGGTCTGCGGCAGGAATATCTGAAAGAAGGAGATATCCGTCTCCGGCCTGAGTTGGCAGGCGAGGCGGATGGCTGGATCAGAACCGGTTCCGACGCGGTTGAGCACGAAGGCTTCGCGGTTGGACGGCACCGGCAATGAGGTGCAATCCCCGATCACGCGAATGCGGCAGGTGGAGCAGCGGGCGCGGCCGCCGCAGACGCTGGCATGCGGAACTTGATAGCGCAGGCTTGCTTCCAGCACGCTGAGGCCCTTCGGCACCCGGATCGTGCGTCCGTTGCCGTAAGACAATGTGATCATGCCGCGCCGGCGTTCGTTCAGCGCGCGCACGCCCCTGGCCGCGACAACGAAGCCGAGCAGGCCGAGATAGCCGATCAGCAGAACGCCCACGATCCGCTCCAGCATGTCAGCTTGTTCCGGCGTGCCGATCTTGCCTTGGGCGAGATTGGCGGCCCGCCATTCGGCACTGGCGCTTTCCTTCACGACGCTTCGTCCGCCCTGGTAGAGACCCAGCAACGCCAGCGTCGGTACCAGCACCGCCGCTGCAAGCAGGAAGGGTGCTGCGCGTTTGAAGAACGCCTTCATCCGCAGCCAGAAATAAAGACCGATGCTGCCGTGGATCCAGGCGATGATCAGTGCCGCTAACGTCAGCCATATTCTGTAGGGATTTACGAGCCAGTAGCCGTAGAGCACTTGCGGATAGAGTTTTTCTTGCCCGAACAGGGCTTGCCCCAGCCGCACGCTCGTCACGTGGGCGACGATGAGCAACGGAATGCTCAGGCCCAGCACGAGCTGCAGCGGCTCCATCGCCTTCCAGCGAAATTGGCGGCGCTCGTAAAGCGCCCAGATTCCGAGACCGGCGTGAACCAGCACGGCGGTGTAAAATACGATCGCGACTGGGAGAAATTGCCAGAATTGCTTGTGGTAGTAGACGCCGGTAGCCAGCGCATCCAGCGAGACATTGCCGAGCGCATGGTTGAGGAAATGGCTGACCAGATAGGCAAACAGCACCAGCCCACAGACGAGACGGATCTGCCGGACGCCGATGCCGCGAATGAATTTCTCGAGCTGGGCCTGGTTAAATGCGGTCATACGATTCCATCGAATATACGATAGACCGGCGAAAGTAGAGTTTAATTCCGCGAGCGAGAAGTCGTCCCTGTGAACGCCGGGACGAGGATTGAGGCTTTCCCTGGGGTCGACGCGAGCTCCCCAAAGTTGACAGCTCCCGGGGAGTTGGGGAGAAAGCACCGTGACGATTGCGCCTCCCGATCATAGCTCCGCCAAGCCGGAAAATCCCGCCTTTCGGCAATTGCTGGCCGTTGCTACGTTGATCGCAGCGATGACGCTCATGCGGGTCATCTACGCAAGCCTGCTCGATCTGCGGACGGACGAGGCCTATTACTGGACCTGGTCGAAGGAAAGCGTGCTTTCCTTTCTCGATCATCCGCCCATGATCGCATGGTTCATCCGCTTCGGCACCGCGATCTTCGGCGATACCAATTTCGGGGTACGCTTCGCCGGCCTGCTGGCGATGCTGGTGACGCAATTGCTGCTCGCCGATATCGTCCGGCGCGTAACGCACGATGTCCGTGCGGCGCTGATCGCGGTGCTGATGATGGAGGCAGCGCTGTACTACGGCCTGTTGATGGCCAAGGTCTCGCCCGACATTGCGTTGATTCTGTTCGCCACCGCGACGGTGTGGGCGCTGGTCCGGCTCGCCGAAAGCGACGATCCGCGCTGGTGGCTGGCCGCCGGCGTGTTCGCGGGGCTTTCGCTGCTGTCGAAATTCACCGCGGCACTGCTGCTGCCGGCGGTAGCGGCGTTCATGCTGGTGCCGCCCTGGCGAGAGCGCTGGCTGCGCAGCTTGTACCCGTGGGCTGCGGCCTTGATTGCGTTCGGGCTGTTCCTGCCGGTCGTGATCTGGAATATGGAGCACGACTGGGCGTCGTTCCGATTCCAGTTTGTGCGGGCGGCCGCGACGCATGAGTGGTCGCTTCGCACCCTCGGCGAATTCATCGGCCTGCAGTTCGGATTGGTCGGATTCATCCTGCTGCCGGTGGTTCTGACGGGGATCGCGCTGACGGCGTGGCGCGGTTATCGCCGGATGGATGCGGTTGCCATTCTGCTGTCGACCGCGGTGATCGTTCCCTTCACTTATTTTCTGTGGAAGTCGCTGAGCTTGAGGGTCGGCGACACCTGGCCGATGTTCCTATGGCCGCTCGGATTTGCCGCCGCCGCCATCAATCTCACGATGCTGAATCGGGAGGTCTGGCCGAAGGCGTTCATCAGCTCGTCGTTCTGGTGGGCGAGGGCCGCTATTGCTTCCGGCATCGCCTTCGTCGTCGCGGTGTTCCTCTATTATGTCGCAACGCCCTGGAATTTCATCGGCAGGACCGATCCGGTCGGCGGCGAAGCGGGTTACGAGCAGATCGTGCGGCGGGCTGAGGTGGAACTGAAAAAAGCCGGCGCGACCTGGATCGCCACCACCGACTACCGGACCTATTCGATGCTGCGCTGGTTTTTCAACAACCGCGTCCCGGTGGTCCAGATCAACGAGCGCGGGCGCTATCTCGGCTTTCGCGACCCCGACATGAATTGGATAAGGGGCCACACCGGCCTTTATGTCGGGCGCGAGCCCGATAACGCCAATCCGCTTTGGGCCTCCATCACGGCGAACAGGGAGCCGCTCGAACGGGTCGATCGCGTCTGGCGCGGGGTCGTGATGGACACCTACGCGCTGGAGAAACTCACCGGCTGGACGCCGGAACTCACCCCGCCGCAGGACTCCCCGCTCTATCGCTGGCGGGTGCTGGCGGGTGAGATGGAACAATCGCGGCTGCGGGTTGCGGCCGTCGGGACGTCATTCCGGGACGCGCGAAGCGCGCACCAAGATGTGCAATTGCACATCGTAGAATCTCGAGATTCCCCGATGCGCAATCGCGCATCTGAGGTCCGGTCCTTCGGACCATCCCGGAATGACCAAATCCACTGCCTAGCTTAGTAGGGCGCGGATTGCATCAAGCCGCCGGCTTGATGTTCTGGTTGACCCGGAACAGGTTGGCCTTGTCATATTTGCTCTTCACCGCCGCCAACCTGGCGTAGTTGCCGCCGTAGGTGGCCTTCAGTCGGGCGTCGCCCTCATCGTCCATCATGAAATTCGGATAGGCGCCGCCGAGATCGAATGGATGCACCGCCTCCCAGTAGGCCTTGGTCCATCGCGTGACCGGCCCTGCCTTCTGCGGGTTTGGATCGATGCCGGCGATCACCATGGACCAGGTCGCATCGCGGCAATTCCAGGCGGTCTCGCCGCTAGTGACGCGATGGACGGCGCCGTCGATCGGGTAGAGATGCATCAGCGACAATTCACTCGGCGTTTTTGCCGCCTGTTCGAGATGGATGTCGATCGCGGCGTCCGGCAGCGTCTTGACGAAATCGCCGCGCCAATACCACTGCATTCCCTTGGGATAGAGCCCATCGAACATGCTCTGCACAGCCGGATAGGGCATCGTTCCCATCCAGTTGAACCATGGCGCCGGCAGCGCGCCGACCAGCGGCGCCAGGGCCGTCTTGCCGTTGTCCTCGGAGCCGTCATAGCAGCACATCAAAAGACAGATGCGCTTTCCCCACAGCTCTTCTGGAAACGGCGGACTGGACGGGATCATCTTTAGCCCGAGGAAGATGCCGAGTTCCTCCGGCGCTGTCGGCAGGAAATCGCGATAATTTTGCATGATGGTGCGCGCATGCTTCTGGTCCCAGGCGATCGGTCCGGCAAACACCGTGCTGACCGGGTGGAGCTGGAACGCAAAGGAGGTGACGACGCCGAAATTGCCGCCGCCGCCGCGCAACGCCCAGAACAGATCGGGGTTCTTGTCCTTGCTGGCGACGACGAAGCTGCCGTCGGCCAACACGACGTCGGCCTCGATCAGATTGTCGATGGTCAGGCCGTATTTGCGGGAGAGATAACCGTGGCCTCCGCTCAAGGTCAGGCCGGCGATGCCGGTGGTTGAGATGATGCCGGCCGGCACTGCGAGGCCGAACGCGTGGGTGGCATGGTCGACGTCGCCCTGGGTGCATCCAGCGCCGACCCGCGCCGTGCGGGCAACCGGGTCGATGCGCACGCCCTTCATCGCCGACAGGTCGATGACCAAGCCATCGTCGACGCTGGCGAGCCCGGGGCCATTGTGGCCGCCGCCCCGAATGGCGATGCGCAGATCATTGTCGCGACTGAAATTCACCGCCGTTATCACATCGGCGACATCGACACAGCGAGCGATCAGTAACGGATGCTTGTCGATCATGCCGTTGTAGAGCGCACGGGCATCGTCATAGTTGGCCTCGCCACGCTCGATGACCATTCCGCGCAGGCTCCCACGCAATTTGCTCTTGGCTTCGTCACGCATGATATCCTCCTGATCTTATGGGCCGGTCGTTGGCGTTATCCGGCTCACCCGATGGGCCGTAAGCTGGCGGACCGGAGCGGTTCCCGCATCACCCGATCGATGGAGGCACCTAGGGTATCTGCCCCGGACGTGGTACTATGCCGCAGGCGGGACACGGCGGGCTGGAGCGATAGCCATGCGTGAAGCAGAAGAGCTTTCGCGGGTCGTCGGCGACGTCTACGATGCGTCGCTCGATCCGGCGCTGTGGCCGAATGCCATTGAAAGCATCTGCGACTATGTCGGCGCCGCTTCCGCCAGCTTGCATTCGCAAGACTCGATCAGCAGGGCCACCGATGCCCTGTTCTGGTGGGGCCGCGAGTCCAGCGCTCCCCAGTTCTTCAAGAGTTACCAGGAGAAGTACTGCAAAATAAATCCGATCTTTCCGGGCGTCATTTTCTTCGACGTAGAGCTGCCGGTTGCGGTGCCAGACGTGATTTCGTGCGAGGAGTTTATTCGGACCCGCTTTTTTCGCGAATGGCTGGCGCCGCAGAGCCTGATGGACGGCCTGTTTTCAAACCTGGAGAAAGGCGCGACAAGCTGTGCGCTGTTCACAGCCATGCGCCACGCCGAACAAGGGCAAGTCGACGACCGCATGCGCCAGCGGTTCGAACTGATCACGCCACACGTTCGTCGCGCCATGCTGATTGGCAAGGTGATCGATCTCCATCGCGTCGAGGCAGCGGCGCTCGCCGACAGTCTCGATGAACTCGTATCAAGCATGTTTATCCTGGACTCGACCGGCCGCATCATCCACGCCAATCGCAGCGCTTGTCACCTGATCGCCGAAGCCAACGTGCTGCGCGCCACCAATGGCCGGATCGGGGCGCTTGATCCCCAGGGCAACCGCAATCTGCTCGACATATTCACAGCAGCCCAGGGCGGCGATGCCGCTGTCGGGAAAAAGGGTATCGCCCTGCCGCTAACGGCGCGGACCGGCGAGCGGTATATCGCTCACGTGTTGCCCTTGACCTCGGGAGCGCGCCGGAAGGCCGGCGTTTCGTACGCGGCGGCGGCGGCAATGTTCGTCCGCGAGGCGGCGTTTGATTTGCCGTCACCGCCGGAGGCGCTCGCCGACGAGTTCAAGCTGACGCCGGCGGAGGTCCGGGTCATGTTTGCTATCGTCGAAATCGGTGGAGTGCCCGAAGTAGCACCCGTGCTCGGCATCTCGGATCAGACCGTGAAAACCCATTTGCACCGCATTTACGAGAAGACCGGCACAAAACGGCAAGCCGATCTGGTGAAGCTGCTCGCGAGCTATTCGGGAAGACTCTGACAGGCCTTCTGGATACGGGCGCGGATGATCAGTGCGGCAGGTTCCGCGGCGGCGGTCGTCGGGTCAGGCCGGCAGACCTGCCTTGAGCAGGCCAGCCTCGTGGCGATCGCGGTCGACTTCGCGCTTGTAGTGCTGAGTGGCGAGGTAGGCGGCCGCCGAGAATTTCGGCTCGCGCTTTAAGACCTCTGTCGCATGCGCGGCGGCGGCGACCGCGTTGCCCATTTGCGCGAAGGTGGCTGCAAGGAAGGCATGATGGGTGTGGTCAGGCCGTGTGATCCGCGAGAAGGCCTCGGCCGCTTCGGCGTATTTCTCGGCGCAATAGCAGGCGCGCCCAAGGTGGCTCCAGAACCGCTCCGGGTGGTAGGGGTTGAGGCGCATCGCCTTCTTGATCCAGTCGATGCCCTCCTCGGGGCGTCCAAGCCAGGTCAAAAGCTCGCCCTGCTGCACCACCACAAGGTCGTAGTTGGGGTTGAGCGCGAGCGCCCGCTCCTGATGGTATGCGGCCTTGTCATGATCATCACGCGTCAGGTCCAGCGCGGCGAGGATGCGGTGCACGTCGCTGTCATTGTCATCGAGTGCCAGCGCGGTCTCCGCCTCCGCGGCGACTTGCTGGAGGGTGGCGTCGCGATCAGCGCACCAATTATAACCCCACGTCTGGCCCAGTACGCATGCCTTCCAGGCGTGGGCATGCGCATAGTTCGGGTCGAGCGCGACGGCGCGGTCGAGCAGCCGTTGCGCTTCGGCGTTGTCCTCCCGGATCGAGCGGTGGTGCAGCACCTTGGCGGCCAGCACGCATTCATAAGCCGCCATGTTGTCGGTCGGCTTGCGCTTCGCACGGTCGTGGGTAGCGGCCTCGACGCGGCCGGGGAGCGTCGCGACGATCGCGCGGGTCATTTCGTCCTGGATGGCGAAGATGTCCTCAAGCTTACGGTCATAGCGTTCGGCCCAAATGTGCCGATCGGTTTCTGCGTCGATCAGCTGCACGGTGACGCGGATGCGATCGCCCGCCTTTCGCACACTCCCCTCGAGGACGTATTCGACACCAAATTCGCGCGCTACCTCATGCACCTTCACCGCCTTGCCCTTGTGTACGAAAGTCGAGTTGCGCGAGATGACGAGCAGGTCGTGGAAGCGTGACAGCTCCGTGATGATGTCCTCGGTGAGACCGTCGGTGAAAAACTCCTGCTCTGGATCGCCGCTCATATTGGCGAGCGGCAGCACGGCTATGGAAGGCTTCTTGGAAATCGTTGTCGCCACCGCGGCGTCCGTCGCACCCTCCGGCAGATTTTTTGGGTCTGGATCAAGCCGAATCCGAAAGACGCGGATCGGCCGGATGATGTTCTTGACGGTCTGATCGCCGAGATCTTCAAACGCGACGTCGTCCAGTCGGTTGCCGACCTGATCGCGCACCGCGGCCGAGACACAGATGCCGCCTGGTTCAGCGAGCGCTTCGAGGCGCGCCGCGACATTGACGCCGTCGCCAAAGATGTCGTTTTCCTCAACGATCACGTCGCCCAGATTGATGCCGATGCGGAATTGTATCCACCGCGCCGGCGAGACGTCCGTGTTGCGTCGCGACATCCGGCGCTGAACCTCGACCGCGCACAACACGGCGTCGGCGACACTTTGGAACTCGACCAGCATACCGTCGCCGGTGGTCTTGATGATGCGTCCGCGGTTCTTGGCGATAGCGGGATCGATGAGCTCGATCCGATGGGTCCTCAGACGCGCGAGCGTCCCCGTCTCGTCGACCTCCATCAGCCGACTGTAGCCGACCATGTCAGCGGCGAGGACCGCCGCAAGCCTGCGCTCTGGTCCAAGCACATCCATCGCTCTGGTTCCTTCGCCAGGCAATCTAACAGATGAACGGCGTTATCCCAAGCTTTGCGCGAGCCGCAAGCGCGGCCACGGGCCGAGAAAGCGTGAAAATGCCGCGTGGCCCAAACCGTCTCCCCAGGAGACCTCGCCAAAACACTTGCCACCCGCGGAAGCTCATTCCTCAGCCTCACGCTTGCGCAAGAGATCTTTCGCCAGATCAGTCAGCGCGGGCCGCGGCAAGGCGGTGAACGGCAGCGGGCGGGTGACGTCGATGGCGGCTAACCCGAGCCGTGCGGTGAGGAGGCCGTTGAGCACGCCTTCGCCGAGCCGCTGCGACAGTTTTGCGGCGAGGCCATGGCCGAGCACCTGCTGGATCAGGCTGTCGCTCGCCGCCATGCCGCCGGTGATGGCGACATGCGAGATGACATGGCGCATCAGGCGGAACATGCCGAGCGCGCCGGGCCGGCCGCCGTAAAGCCGCGCCAATTGCCGGATCAAGCGAAGCGATGCGGCGAATACGAAGAGCACGTCGACCAGGGCACGCGGGCTGACGGCGGTGACGATCGAGACGCGCTGCGCGGCCGACGAGATCAGGCGCCGCGCTTCCTGATCGAGCGGCGTCATCAATTCACGCTCCGCAAGCCTGATCATATCGGCGCCGTCGATGATGTCGTCAGCGTGGCTCTGCAGCGTGGCGCGGGCGCGCGCCAGATGCGGATTCTGATGCGCCACCTTCAGGAGATCCTGTATCACGGCGCGGCTTTCGGCGCGATCGTCGCTGGCGAGCACCTCGGCCGCGCGCAGATGCAGCTTTTCGATGGTGGCCAGGCGAATAAGCCCGACCGCTTCGCGCGTGACCACCACGACAAAGGCGAGTGCTGCGATCAGGGCAAGCGCCGATCCGAGCACGCCGAGGCTCTCGCTGCGCGCAAACAGATCTTCGATCAGTCGGGTCACGCCAAGGCCGACGCCGAGTATGATTAGTCCGCCCAGGGCACTCCAGAATACTGTTCCCCAGCGGAATCCCCGCTGCGCGGGAAGGGTGGGCGCCTCGACCAGTACCGGCAGCAACGCCGGGTCGGTCTCCGGCGTGATCTGGATGGTGCCGCGGGCAGGGCGGCTTGCGTCATCCGGGTCCATCACAACCACGCCGGGATCGTCGAGCTTGAAGGTCGCAGGCCGCCGATGTGGAGGGCGCTCGCTCATTGCAATTTGTCTCCGATCAGGGACTGCAGCGCCCGGTCGAGGCGGATGTGAGGCAGCACCACGCCATCCGGCCCCTCATGCTCGAGCTGCGGCGGCCGAAACCGCAGGAAACGAAAATCGGACTTCTCGGCGCTGGCGCTGGCGAGGCCCCGAAACGCGCCGTCGCCCTTGAATAAGCTTTCCGGATCGTCGGGCAGATCGCCAGGAAAGGTCGCGACTTCCGTGTTGCCATCAAACGTCTCGCCGCCCGCCCTCTCCCCTGACGCGGGCATTCCGAGGAGGGAAGGCAGTTTTTCGCGGCCGCGCGCGACCATCGCCTCGCGGGTGGCGCGGACGGCGGCGAGCGCGACGGCGTCGATATCGGCGCCGGTGTCTTCGGCCTTTGCGACCGCCATGGCGACCGCCCGCCGCAGCACCGCCTCAAGACGGTCATGGCTCGAATGGTGCAGGTGATCGGCCTTGGTGGCGGCGAACAATATGCGATCGATCTTCGGGCGGAACAGCGCGCTGAACAGCGTGCTGCGGCCGATCCGGAAGCAATCGAGAATTCCCGCCAATGCAGCTTCGAGATCGTGCAGCGCTTGCGGTCCTGAGTTGAACGCGGCGAGCGCATCGACCAGGACCACCTGGCGGTCCAGCCGGGCAAAATGATCCCTGAAGAACGGGCGAACCACGACATCCTTGTAGGCCTCGTAGCGCCGGCGCATCATCGCCCACAGCGATCCTTCAGATGCTGCGCCATGGTCGGGCAGATCGAGCGGTGCGAAGGTGAGCGCGGGCGAGCCAGCGAGATTGCCCGGCATCAGGAAACGGCCCGGCGGCAACAGGCTCATCGCAAAACGCTCGTCGCGGCAGGCGCGCAAATATTCGGTGAATAGTTTTGCAGCGGCGAGCGCGGCCTGCTCGTCCTCGCGTCCCTCGGCATTGAGCGTAGCAAGATGCGCGTGCAAGGGCCTGGCGAGTGGTGCGCGCAGGCTTGCGCGCGACAATGCAAGGCTTTCGTTCGACCATTGCTCGTAACTCTTGTTGAGCAGCGGCAGATCGAGCAGCCACTCGCCGGGATAGTCGACAATATCAAGGGTGAGGCTACGATCGGCGCCGTTCCGCCGCTGATAGTCGATCACCAGACGAAGCTCGCTGATATCGACCGTCGAATTCGGCCAGCGGCGCTCCTCGATCAGGGCGCGGACGTGGTTCTCATAATCGAACCGCGGCACCGCGTCGTCCGGCTGCGGCTCGAGCCGGGCGCGGGCGACCCGCCCGCTCGCGAACGGTTCGAACACCGGGAAGCGGCCACCCCGGGTGAGGCCGTGGATCAGCGCGGTGATGAAGACGGTCTTGCCGGCGCGTGACAATCCGGTGACGCCGAGCCGGACGGTTGGATTGAAGAAGTGCTCGCCAAAATCCCTGAACGACCGCGCCGACAGCAGCACTTCCTCGACAAGATCTGAAAAACGGGAGGCCATATGGGGCTAAAAAACTCGATTTGTGCGGCAATTGGCGGCGGAACTAGCTGGAAAGTGGCGATTGGCAATCCAAAATCAAGCTTCATATTTAGGACGCGATCTTGAGCGAGGAACTCTTAGGGCTTCGTTGACTTTCCAATGAGTAACATCTGTCGGAATTCTGGGATGCTTGCCGGGCTGCCATGACCGTCTTCAGACTGAAGCAACTCGCCTCGACATCCGCCCACGCGGCGGCCGGCGCCATGCGCTGGAATTACGATCGGGCCGAACTGATCGCCGACGGTATTGTGCACGGGATCGGCGTGTTCGGTGGATTGATCGCGGCCACGGTGCTGATCGTGCTGGCCGGCGTATTCGCCTCCGCCTACGAAGTCGTCATGGTCTCGGTCTACGCCGCGGGCCTGCTCGCGATGCTCGGTTTTTCGGCCGCCTATAATCTCTGGCCGGTGTCGCATCGCAAATGGCTGCTGCGCCGCCTTGATCATTCCGCGATCTACATCCTGATCGCGGCAACCTATACGCCGGTATTCGCCCAGCTGCGGGACCGCGTGTTCGCGATGTCGTTGTTGGCGGGCGTCTGGAGCGTGGCCGCGGTCGGTATTTTGCTAAAACTGTTTTTCCCGGGACGCTTCGACAGGGTATCGGTCGGTCTTTATCTCGCGATGGGCTGGAGCGGGATCATCGCCTACGATGCCGGCCTGTCGTCGCTGCCGCAGCTCGCGCTCTGGTTCATCGTCGCCGGCGGTCTTCTCTATAGTTTCGGCATTATCTTCCATGCCTGGCAGCGGCTTCGCTTTCAGAACGTAATCTGGCATTCTTTCGTGCTGTTGGGCGCGGCCTGCCATTACACGGCCGTACTCGATCTGGTTCTGGCCTGATTTCAAACAAACAGGTTTGGCAATGCAAGTCCGCGACAAGATCGTGGTTGTCACCGGCGGCGCCAACGGCATCGGCCGGGCGCTCTGCGATACCTTTCATGGCGCCGGAGCAGCCAGGGTGGTTGTCGCCGATATCGATAGCGCAGCTGCGCGAGACGTCGCAGCCTCGATTGCCGGCGCGGCGTTCAAATGCGATGTCGGCAAGGAGAAAGACATCATTCATGTCATCGAAGAAACCGAGCGTCAGTTCGGCCCGATCGCATTGTTCTGCTCCAATGCCGGCATCGGCGGCGGCTTTGATCCCTTGTCGAAGAATGCCGGCGGCGATTCCGACGAGCCGTGGTCGCGAAGCTGGGCTGTTCATGTCATGGCGCATGTCTATGCCGCGCGGCACCTGATCCCGCGCATGAAGGCGCGCAGGGAGGGGTATTTCCTCAACACGATCTCGGCGGCCGGACTTTTGTCGCAGGTCGGCAGCCCCGCTTATTCCACGACCAAGCATGCGGCGGTCGGATTTGCGGAGAATCTGGCGATCTCGCACAAGGCCCATGGCATCAAGGTTTCGATCCTGTGCCCGCAGGGCGTCGATACCAACATGCTGCGCTCGATTCCGAAAGGCCCGCAATCCGGCGACGGCGATCTGACACCCGAGCAGGTGGCAAAGGACGCGCTCGCAGGGATCGAGCAGGAAACATTTTTGGTCCTGCCGCATCCGCAAGTGCTGGGCTACATGCGCAAGAAGACCGAGAATTACGACCGCTGGATCGCCGGCATGGCCAAGATCCAGGCCAAGATGCGGGAAGAGTTTGGGAAGTGATTTCCGTCATTCCGGGATGCGCGAAGCGCGGACCCGGAATCTCGAGATTCCGGGTCTGGTGCCAGCGCACCATCCGGGAATGACAACTCTTCACTGGTATCTCGTCATTGCGAGCCAACGGGTCGGCGCGAAGCGCCGCCCGATGACAGGCTCCGCGAAGCAATCATCCGGGCTACGCATTCCCGCTAACCCTTCTTCGCATAAAGCAGCGGCACCGCCGAATCAACCACCACTTCGATCAAGCTGGTACCGGCGTGCGCAAGACCGCGCTGGAGCGCGGGCGCGACCTCGGATGATTTCGTCACCCGCACCGCATCGCAGCCGAGGCCTTCCGCGATCTTGACGAAATCGATATCCGGCAAATCGAGGCCGGGCACGTTGCGCACCTGCATTACCTGGCTGAACGAGCGCATCGCGCCGTAGCCTGAATTGTTGAGCACAATGACCGTCATCGGCAGCTTGCGTTGCGCCGCCGTCCACAGCGCCTGGATCGAATACATCGCCGAGCCGTCGCCGATCAGGCAAACCGTCCTGGAGCCCGGACGTCCCAGCGCGATACCGACCGCGGCCGGCAAGCCATGGCCAAGGCCGCCGCTCGCCATGGTGTAAAAACTGTCCTGTCCGCGCATCGGCATGAATTTCTGCATCGCCGGACGATGCGAGGGCGCTTCCTCGACCAGCACGGCGTCACCGGGCATGGCGGTCGACAGCGCGTGCAACACGAACTCAGCGGCAATCGGATCGCCCGCGCGCGGGGCGGGCGGCATGGAGCGGCCTGCCGGCATCGCGCGGCTGATTTCTGGCAACATTTCGATCAGCATCGCCAGCGATGGCTTGATGCTCGCGATGATGCTGGTGCCGGCCGGCGTCACCGCCGCGGAATCGGGATCGTCGGTGATCTGGAAGATCGTGGTCGCGCCGTCGAAGATCGACGCATGGCCCTCGACGTGAAAGGTGAACACCGGCGCGCCGATCACGACGACAAGGTCATGGGCGTGCAGGGCGTCCGACACATGCGCCGGCGAGGCATTGAGAAAGCCCGCGAATTGCAAATGCCGCTCCGGGAAACTGCAGCGCGCCGAAAACGGGCTGACCCAGATCGCGGCGCGGGTCTTTTCCGCAAGACGCACCATCCAATCCACCGCCTGGGCGCGATCGACGCCGGGGCCGACCACAAAGGCGGGGGCCTTGCTTGCCGCAAGTGCCGCGGCCAGCGCCTTCATGGCGTCCGGATCGGGACCGAATTCGCGGCTCACGCTGCGGGCTTCCACCGGCTGCGTCGGATGGGTCCAATCGTCGATCGGAACCGAAACAAATGTCGGCCCGCAGGGCGGCTGCATCGCCACGTAATAGGCGCGCGCGATCGCCGTCGGCACGTCTTCGGCGCGCGCCGGCTCGATTGCGAACTTGACGTAAGGCCGCGGAAATTCCGAGGCGCGTTCGGCGTAGAGAAACGGCTGCAGCGGCAGGATCGAGCGCGCCTGCTGGCCTGCGGTGATCACCAGCGGCGTCTGGTTGCGGTGCGCGGTAAAGACATTTCCAAGCGCATTGCCGACGCCGGCCGCCGAATGCAAATTGACGAACCCCGCGTTGCGGGTCGCTTGCGCGTAACCGTCGGCCATGCCGACCACGGAGGCTTCCTGCAGGCCCAGCACATAGTCGATATCGTCGGGCCAATCGCTGAGAAACGGCAATTCGGTCGAGCCGGGATTGCCGAACACTTTCTTGATGCCGAACGCCCGCAACAGGTTGAGGGTGGCGTCTTTGACGGTGAGGGAGGTGGCGGAGGTTTTGGGAGGCTTGGGGGGCAATGCTTTACTCCGTCATTCCGGGATGGTGCGTCAGCACCAGACCCGGAATCTCGAGATTCCCGGCTCGATGCTTCGCATCGCCCCGGAATGATGGGCTAGGCCTCACCACGTCGCGGTGCCCTTCATCGTCGGCTGATGGTGCGAATTCGCGGTCCACAATTCCATGCCGGCGCCGGTATCGTTGGCGTTGACGCTGAACTCCGAGCCTTCGAACAAGGGTTGCAGGCCGCGATAGCTGAACTTCTTCGGCGCCGCGCCGTCATGCAGCTTGGCGCCGAATTCCACCAGCAGCGCCGCCTGCATCGGGCCGTGGAAGATCAGGCCGGGATAGCCTTCGACCTTGGTGACATAATCGCGGTCATAATGAATGCGGTGACCGTTGAAGGTCAGCGCCGAATAACGAAACAGCAGGACGGGATCGGCCATATGGCTTTCGCGGTGCTGCGCGGCAGGCGGCGGCGCTGCCGGCTTGGCGCGTGCGGCCGGCGCGGTCGACACATCACGATAGACAATATCATGCCGTTCACGGATGGCAGTGCCGCGCGCGGTCGTGATCAAATGATCGACCGAGACAAAGCACAGCACGCCGGTAGAGCCGCTCTTCATGGTGACATCGGCGATGCGCGAGGTGCGCGTCACCTCGTCGCCGACGCGCAAGCTATCGAAGAATTCGATCTCGCCGCCGGCCCACATCCGCCGCGGCAGCGGCACCGGTGGCAGGAACCCGCCGCGGGTCGGATGACCGTCGGGGCCGAGTTCCGACATCGGAAAAACCGGCTGTCCCAGACACCAATGCACGGTGAAGGGTGCGGCATCGCCCTTCTTTGGTTCACCAATGGGCAGGAACAGCGTGGCGCGCAGGCCCTTCACCAGTTGCGCGGTGACGATGTCGGTGGCTTGCGTGCTGCGGCCGATCCATTGGCGCAGATGGTCGAGGTCGGGTTTTTCGGTCATGACGATTTGATCCGCACAGAAGTAGCCTTGGCGATGCCGGTTTGCTCGCCGATCCCGGGCACGGCGCCATAGTGACGCGGCTGGTCGACGACAATGGCCGCGGGAGCGGGATACTTCACCGGTCCCGCCGGCGTGTCCACCTCGATGCGGCGCAGATGCGGATGGCCGGCGAGATCGGCCATGGTGTTGACCTCGGCGAACGCAATGTCGGCGTCCGACAATCGCTTCAGCAATTCGTTCCGCGTCATGGCCGCGAAGCTGGCGCCCACGGTAGTGTCGGTCAGCTTGCGATGGCGAACACGCTCGACCATGCTGGCAAATCTGGGATCGCCGGGCAGGTCAGGCTGACCCAGAACATCCGCGCATAATTTCTTCCATTCGCGTTCGCTCTGGATCGAAATCAGGATGTCCTTGCCATCCCTCGAACGAAATACGCCATAGGGCGCGATCGAGGGATGGGCGAGGCCCATGCGCTGCGGCGGGTTGCCGGCTTCCGAATTGAGCAGCGGCACCGTCAGCCAGTCGGCCATCACGTCGAACATCGAAATACGGATGTCGGCGCCCTTGCCGCTGTGCGCGCGCGCGATCAGCGCCTCGAGGATGGCGGCGTGGGCGGTCGCGCCGGTAGCGACGTCGACGATCGAGACGCCCACGCGCGAAGGTCCTTCCGGGCCGCCGGTGATCGAGGCGAGGCCGCTTTCGGCTTGGATCAGGAGATCATAGGCCTTGCGATGCGCATAGGGGCCGTCATCGCCATAACCGGAAATGGTGCAGCAGATCAGCGCCGGGTAATTCTTCTTCAAGCGCTCGAGCGAGAAACCAAGCTTGTCCATCGAGCCCGGCTTGAGGTTTTGCAGCAAGACATCCGCGCTGGCGATCAGCTGTTCGAGGCTCGCGCGGCCCTCCCGGCTGGCGAGGTCGATGACGACGGAATCCTTGCCGCGGTTGAGCCAGACGAAATAGCTACTTTGTCCCTTCGCCGCCGCGTCGTAGCCGCGCGCGAAATCGCCCTCCGGTCGCTCCACCTTGATGACATGCGCGCCGGCGTCGGCCAGCCGCGAGCTGCAGAACGGTGCGGCGACCGCCTGTTCGACGGCAATGACGGTTATCCCTTCAAGCGGCAGCATTTCGGTTCTCAGTAGGAGCGCGGCATGCCCAGCACATGCTCGGCGAGATATGACAAGACCAGATTGGTCGAGATCGGCGCAACCTGATAAAGCCGCGTCTCGCGGAACTTGCGCTCGACGTCGTATTCTTCCGCGAAGCCGAAACCGCCATGGGTCTGCACGCAGGCATTCGCAGCTTCCCACGAGGCATCGGCGGCCAGCATCTTGGCCATATTGGCCTCGGCGCCGCAATCGAGCCCCGCTTCATATTTGCGCGTGGCTTCCTTCACCATCAGCTCGGCCGCGCGCATCGCCGCATAGGCCTTGGCGATCGGAAACTGGATGCCTTGATTTTGTCCAATCGGCCGGCCGAACACCACCCGCTCCCTGGCATAGTTCGATGCCTTGGCGATGAACCATTTGGCATCGCCGATGCATTCGGCCGCGATCAGGATGCGCTCGGCATTCATGCCGGAGAGGATGTAGCGAAAGCCCTTGCCTTCCTCGCCGATCA
>Ga0137403_10002239_pt1 | contig 23785 bp, 22 predicted proteins | sample CZOMad2_1_16fung_FD_122057 | JGI IMG/M metagenome (GOLD analysis project Ga0137403, IMG submission 122057) | Vadose zone soil fungal communities from Angelo Coast Range Reserve, California, USA - CZOMad2_1_16fungal (Hybrid Assembly) | ecosystem: Environmental > Terrestrial > Soil > Vadose zone...
CGCTGGCCCTGGCGCGAGGTGCGTGAGGCGCTCGCGCGCCTGGCGGCTACCGCGCCGCGCGAGCAGGCGGTGGCCCTGCGCTACGTCAATCCCCGCACCGGCGCCCCGCCGCTGGCCACCATGGGCTGCGAGGCGCTGTGGCTGCGCCCCGGCGAGGCCACCCGGGCCGAGCGGCGCACGGGCAGCGGGGTCTTTCACGTGATCGAGGGGCGCGGAGAGACCCGCGTCGGCGACACCGTCCTCACGTGGGAGCCCGGCGACTGCTTCGCCGTCCCGCCCTGGCAGTGGGTCGAGCACCGGAACGGATCCGGCGCCTCGACGGCCGCGCTCTTCCACCTCAACGACGAGCCCGCGCTCCGCTCGCTGGGGCTGTGGCAGGAGGAGAGCCGAGCCTGACGCGCGCTCAGCCGCGCCGGGTGACCGCCAGCGCGCCCCCGCCCAGCAGCACCTGCGCGATCGTCGCCCCGACGATCAGGAGCACGTACTCGTAGCCGGCCGGCTGAGGCGTATCGCCCACCAGCGTGGCCCTGATGAAGTAGCCCTGGGGCAAGTGGACGAAGTAGAGGGCACCCAGCATCACCGGCAGGTTGGCGAGGGCCGCCCACCGGGTCCAGAGCCCGAAGACCATCATGATGCCGCCGAGGCCGTGCGCGACGATCGTGTACCAGGCGGCGAAATCGGGAAACGGGATCCCGATCTTCGCATTGTAGGCGGCGGCGCCCGCGGGCGTGTAGACCACGAGGGCGAGGTAGGCGTGCATCAGGAAGGTCGCCCCGAGGAACAGTCGGAGAACAGTGGCACCGTATGGGCTCAAGGGGTTCTCCCGTGGGTTAGGGGTGCGTTGCGCCGCCTGCGGAAAGGTCGCGCGCGGCCGGCAGCCCCGGCAGCCCCGTCGCCGCCCGCACGCCGCGCAGTATCGCCTGCGCCACCGCGCGCGCCGCCCTCGCCCCGACCATTTTTTGTTTTGCGGTGCCGGCGCCCACCGAGAGTCAGAAGAGCGTGTCGCCGTCGGTGGCGAGGTGCGGCGGCGACAGCGCCCGCGCGTAACCGTCCATGGCCAGCGCGGCCACCCGGGAGGCCTCCGCCTTGCCGAGGCGGGCATCGGTGACCACGCAGCCGATGGTGGTGTTCACGGGACGGAAGGCAGGCGGCGGCGTGCCCGCGGCCAGCGCCGCGGCGGTGTCCACCAGGCGCTCGCCGCCGGCGGGGTCGCGCGCGCCCGCGACCAGTCGGCCCGTCTCCCCGTCGCGCACATCGCCCGCCGCGTTCACCGCCATGATGGCGGCGGTGACGAAGCCCGTTCCCTCCACCACCGCGCACCCGAGGCCGCCGCGCATGGCGCGCTCGATCTTGTGGAGCTTGCCCACGGTGGCGCCCGTCCCCGCGCCCACATTGCCCTCTTCGCACTCGCCCGCGCGCGCCGCCCGCGCCGCCGCGTAGCCCATGGCGCGATCGGGCCGCACGCGGTGATCGCCCACCCCGAGGTCGAAGAGGATGGCGCCGGCCACGTGCGGCACCACGGTGCGCGTGACGGGAAAGCCCACCCCGCGCTCCTCGAGGTACTGCATGACGCCCCAGATGGCCTCGAGCCCATAGGCGCTGCCGCCCGCCAGCACCACCGCGTCCACGTGGGGGACCAGGTGGCGCGGGTCGAGGAACTCGAGCCCATGCACGCCCGCCGCCCAGCCGCGGATCTCGACGCCGCCCACCGCGGGCCGGTCGGGCAGGATGACGGTGCAGCCGGTGAGCGCCCGGAGATCGGTGGCGTGGCCGACGCGCACGCCGCCGATCATGAGCGCCGCCGGGGCGCGGGCACGCGGCTCACGTCTTCCAGGCGTGCGCGGCCGAGCGTGACCTCGCCCGCCACCTCGAGCCCGCGCAGCGCCAGCGCGCGCGCGAAGGGAATGGTCTCGGCCCGCCGCTCCGCGTCGGCGAGGGCGGCGGCGGCGGCGCGGGCGCCCGCCGCCGCCGCCTGCTGAATCGTCGCGTCGAAGATCAGCGCCATCTCGCCCAGCCGCCGGGCCCAGCGGCGGCGCGCCTCCCCCGTGAAGACTTTTGCGATGGCGGCGTCCACGATGGCCGTCTCGCGCTCGGCCTTGATCTGCTCCGAGACCACGAGCCGGCTGTCGCGAGCTTCCAGCAGCGCGACGGCGTCCTCGCGGAGGGCGGCGGGATCCACGAACCAGCCGCCCAGCTCCGGCAGCTCGAGCAGCGATGCTCCGTGCTCGAGCGCCACGGGATCCGTGGCCCCCGGCGGCGCGGCGTCGGCGAGCAGCGGATCGGGCGCCGGGCGCGGCGGGAACAGGGCGCGCCAGCGCGCGAACTCGGGCGGGGGCGCGGTACGCGCGACCGCGTGCAGCGCCAGCGCCTCCGCCACCAGGGCCTGGGCGCGCTCCGGCGCCGTGGCCACCCACGGCAGCTTCTGCGACTCGCGCAGCGCGCGCTGCTCGGTCTCGAGCCGCTTGCGGGTGACCGGCCCCCCCGCGGCCTCGAGGATTCCCGCCTCGTCGTTGAGGATGAGGGAGCAGAGCCGGAGGCCCCCGCCCAGCCCGCCCTCGAAGACGATCCAGCCCGCGCGCGAGCCCGAGCCGTCGATGCCGGAGAGCCAGGCGGCGGTGGCGCGCTCCGGTTCGCGCCGGATGAGGGGACCCGCGCGCGGCCGCGGCTGGGAGGCCGCGGGTGGGGGGAGCATCACGCCCGCCTGCGCGAGGCGATAGAGCGCGCGCCGGGCGCTCTTGCGCACGGCCTTGTCCGCCGCGCCGTCGGCGATCCGCTGGAGCAGCGGCGCGGCGGCGGCGCCGTGCTGCCGCCCCAGCTCGCGCAGCTCCGCCTCGAGGAGGTCGGCGGAAACCGCGGTCAGGTCGGGCAGGGGGCCGCCGGCGAGCGCGGCCTCGAGGGCGGGCCGCGTCACGGCGTGGCGAGCCCGCGCCACGGCAGCGGCATGTCGCGGAAGTAGACTTTTCGAATGTAGGTCAATGCGCCGGCATAGCGCTCGAACCCGGCGGCGAGCCGGGCGAAGAGGGGCGCGTCGAACTCGTCCTCGGCGCGGCCGAGCTCGGCGAGGAAGCGATAGGCGCGCCGGCCCTCCGTCTCGTAGTAGTCCACCACCGCGAGCCGCTCGACGTGCTCGCGGAAGAGTCCGGTCATGAACAGCGTGTAGTCGCCGATGTGGCGGCGCACCGCGCGCTCCTTGCCGGGATCGAAGCGCGGGCCCTCCCACTCCCAGACCCGCTGGATCTCCAGGAGGGCGTCCACCACGGTGGGCAGTGGCCGGCCGGGCAGGGCGTCGATGGCGGCCAGCGCCTCGGCGCGCGCGAAGCGCGTGAGGAGGTCGGTGATGTAGTCCTCGGCGCGCGCGTCGTCCAGCGTCAGATCGCCGAATGCGCTCCGCGTCACGCGCGCGAAGAAGCCGGGGAGCAATCCGGGCTCCACGACTTGGAGTCTAGCAGACCCCCTGGCCGACCGTTCCCGGCAGTGCTAGACTCCGCGCCATGGTTTTGCGTGGCGGCGACCGCATGGACGAGGCGGAGCTGGATCTGCGTGGGCCGGACCTCGTCCGCCCCCGCCGCCCCTGGGCCCTCATCGGGGCCGCGCTCCTCCTGGTGGTCCTGGCGGCGGTGCTCTGGGCCAAGTGGAGCGAGAGCCGCGCGGACGTGGAGCGCCTCCGTGCCGAGCTGAAGACGGTGTATTCCGAGGCCGAGTCGCTGCGCACGCAGGCGGCCCAGGCGCAGCAGCGCGTCGCCCTCCTGGAGAAGCAGGTACAGTCGATCCGGAACGAGCGAGACGAGGCCAATGGCCGGGCCGCCGACAAGCCCGCCGCGAAGGTCCCCGCGAAGCCCACCACCAAGAGCGGCAAGTCGACCACCCGATAACGGCGCGGCGTGGGATACCGGCTCGTCCGGGGTGTCATCCGCCTGCTGCTCTGGCTCTTCTATTCCCGCATCGACGTGGTCGGCCGCGACCGTGTCCCTGCCGCCGGCCCTCTCATCGTGGCCGCCAATCACCACAACTCGGTGGCCGACGCCATGCTCATCATCGCCACCCTGCCGCGTCCCATCACCGTGCTCGCGAACGCCCCGCTGTTCCGCCATCCTCTGGTCGGCCCCTTCCTCTGGCTCATGGGCGCGGTGCCGGTGCACCGACGGCAGGAGGCCGGTGACGATCCGGCGAAGAACGCGCGGATGTTCGCGGCGGTGATCGGCGCCCTCCGCGCCGGTGGGGCCATCCTCATCTTCCCGGAGGGCCGGACCCAGTCCCAGCCCATGCTCCTGCCGCTACGTACCGGGGCGGCGCGTATCCTGCTCGACACGGAGCGAGGCGGGAGCGGGCCGGGCGGGGTGGCCCTGCTGCCGGTGGGGCTGGTCTTCCACGATCCCGGTACCTTCCGCTCCGCGTCCGTCCTCGTGAATGTCGGCGAGCCCGTCGCCACCGCCGATCTCCACGCGGCGCCGCCCGCCTCGCCGGACGCGGCGGCCCGCGCGCTCACCGCGCGGCTCGCCGACGCCCTGCGCGCGCTCATCATCGAGGCCGAGGATCAGCACACGCTGGGTCTGCTCGAGGCGCTCGAGACGGCGTGGTGGGAGGAGGCGGCGCGGCGGGAAGAGTCCCTCGCGGGGGCCCGGGACCCCCGCGCGTCGCTGGCCTGGCGCCAGAGCGTCATGCGTGGAGCGGCCGCACTGGCCGAGCGCGAGCCCGAGCGCGTGGGCGGCCTCCGGCGACGGCTCGAGGATCATCTCGGCCGGCTGGACGAGATCGGGCTCACCAGCGGAGAGCTCGGCCGGCCCTACACCACCCGCGCCGTGCTCCGGTATGTGGTCGAGAACGCGGTGTGGCTGGCGGTGGGCCTGCCGCTGGCGCTGCTGGGCATCGCCGGCCACGGGATACCCTACTGGCTCACCGGCCGCGCCGCGGGATGGATCGGCGCCACCGCCGAGGAGGAGGCCACCGACAAGATCGTGGCGGGAATGATGATCTATCCCATCTTCTGGGCGCTGGAAGGCTGGCTGGTGTGGCGCCTGACGGGGGTCGGCCCGCTCGTCCTCTATCTGGTGCTGCTGGCGCCGTCGGGACTGCTGGCGCTGGCCTGGCGCGAGCGGCTCTCGCGGGTGGGCCGCCAGGCGCGCGCCTTCGGACGATTTCTCGTGGAGCGCGATCTCCACGCGGGCCTGCTGCACGAGCGGCGCGCGCTGATCAACGAGCTGCGCGCGCTGGCCGAGCGCGTGCCCGCCGCGGGTGGGCCGGGGGGCGGCGCGCATGGCCGGTAGCACGTGGCGCCGCCGGCCCGGCCTCATCCTGGGCGCGCTCACCGCGCTCAACGGCCTCAACTACCTCGATCGCTACGTCGCCGCCGCCACCCTCACTCTCATCCTCGCCGACCTCAAGATCTCGGACTCGCAAGGCGGCCTGCTCCAGTCCATGTTCATCGTGACGTACGCGCTGGCCTGTCCCGTGGCGGGCTGGCTGGGCGACCGCGGGAGCCGCATGCGGCTGGCGGCGGCGGGCATCTTCATCTGGAGCCTCGCCACCGTGGGCTCGGGTCTCGCGACCTCGTACGCGCTGCTCCTCCTCGCGCGGGCGGTGACGGGAATCGGCGAGGCGGGCTATGGTGTGGTGACGCCGGCTCTCCTGTCGGATTGCTATCCGGCCGCGCGCCGGGCCGCGGTGCTGGGGATTTTCTATGCCGCCATCCCGGTGGGCAGCGCGCTCGGCTACATCGTGGGCGGCGTGGTGGGAGAGGCGTACGGCTGGCAGACGGCCTTCTTCGTGGCCGGCGCGCCCGGCGTGGCGCTGGCCTTTCTCCTCCTGTTCCTGACGGAGCCCGCCCGCGGCACGCTCGACGCCGCCCCCGCGGCCGGGCTGGCGCCGGATGCCTCCGTGCGCTCCCTCCTGCGCCGGAAGAGCTATGTCGTGAACACCGCCGCGCAGATCATCTACACCTTCGCGATGGGCGGGCTCGCCACCTGGGCGCCCGCCTACTTCGTGCGCGAGCGCGGCATCCCGCTGGGGGTGGCCACCTCCACCTTCGGCGGCCTCCTCGTGGTGGCGGGCTTCCTGGGCACGCTCATCGGCGGCCGGCTGGCCCAGCGGCTGGCCCGCCGCTCGCCCGGCGCGGACTTCGTGCTGTCGGGCTGGTCGCTGACCGCCTCCATCGTCTTCACCCTGTTCGCCATTCTCTCGCCGCAGCCGCTGGTGTTCTGGCCCGCCATGTTCGTCATGCTCCTCCTGCTCTTCATCAATATCGGGCCGCTCAACGCGGCGATGGCGAACGTGCTGCCCGCCGCGCTGCGCGCGCGGGGCTTCGCGCTCACCACCATGCTCATGCATCTGCTCGGCGACGCGGTGTCGCCCTGGCTCATCGGGGTGGCCTCGGACGCCGTCGGGCTCAAGCTCCCGGTGCTGATCACCGGGTGCCTGCTTTCCCTGTCGGGCCTGGTGCTCCTCGTCGGGCGCCACACGCTGGTGCGGGATCTCGAGGCCATGGGCGCGGCGCCGGGCGCGGCGGCGCCGCCGATGGGCGGGCATCACTGATGCTTAGTCATCCCTGATGGGCGGGGACGGCTCCCCGGCGCTGTGGGGGGCGCGGGCCGCGCTCATCGTGCTCGGGCTGGCCGGCTGGTTCTGGTCCCAGCGGCTCATCGGGCAGCGCGCGTGGCCGGTGGGCGGCATCGGGGACGGTGTCCACCAGTGGACCGAGCCTCAGAACCGCTGGCTCCGCACGCACCCGGGCGCGGCGAACGGGCTCCTGATCGCGACGTCTGGCCTCATCGACGCGCTCGGCCTCTATCTCCTCGCCTCCGCGGTCTTCGGTCCGAGCTTCCGGCCCTTCCTCGGCCTGCTCCTCCTCTTCGTGCTGCGGCAGGCTTGTCAGGGCCTCTGCGCGCTCCCACCGCCCGAGGGCATGATCTGGCGCCACCCCGGCTTCCCCTCGCTGCTGGTGACCTACGGGACGGCGACGGACCTCTTTTTCTCCGGGCACACCGCCATCGCCGTGTACGGCGGGATCGAGCTGGCGCGGCTGGGCGGCGTCTGGGTGTGGGTGGGGATCGCGGTGGCGGCGATCGAGGCCACCACGGTGCTCGTGCTGCGGGCGCACTACACCATGGACGTGTTCGCCGCGATCTTCACCGCGCTCTGGGCGGCGGCCGCGGCGGGTCTCCTCGCGCCCTACTTCGATCGGGCCCTCGCCGGCCTCCTCGGCGCCCTCGCCGGCGGCTGAGTCCCGCCGCTCCACGGCGGCCGCATCACCCCCGCGATCTGGCGGAGCGCCGGGCCCAGCGGAGCCCGGCGCCGCCACACCAGCGCCAGCGTGCGCGCCGGCGCCGGCGCGGCGAAGGGCCGCACCGCGATCCGCGAGCGCCGCGATTCCGTCTCGAACGGCGAGGTGCGGTAGGAGCGTGCCGCCCGCGCCGGCCGCCACCTTCTCGGCCAAGGTGGACAGGCTGGTGGCGCGGAAGCCGAGCCCCTACGCCGCCGCGGCGGCGCTGCTGCGGGATCTCTAGGGGCGAGCGGGCGACGATCGCACGACGTGCGCAGCGGCGCGGTGCATCAGGCCAGGGTCCGGTCCCAGACCTCGAGGAGCCGCGCATTGGCGGCCGTGGTCCCGATGGTAATACGGAGGTGACCCGGGAAGCCCACGCCCGCGCCGTCGCGCACGAGGATGCCCGTCTTGAGGAGCGCCCCACGGAGAAGGGGCGCGCGCGCGTCCACCTTGACGAGGAGAAAGTTCGCCTGCGACGGCGGCACGATGGAACCGCGCTGCCGGAGCGCCTCCGCCAGCCGCGGTCGCTCGGTGAGAATGTGGGCGCGGGTGCGGTCGAGGTGAGCGTGATCTTCCAGCGCGGTGACCGCCGCCACCTGGGCGAGGCGGTTCACGTTGTAGGGCGCGCGGACCCGATTGAGCCGGTCGATGACCTCCGGCTGCGCGATCGCGTAGCCGATCCGCAGGCCGGCCAGCCCCGCGATCTTCGAGAAGGTGCGGAGCGAGATGACGAAGGGGAACTCGCGTGCGAGCGCCACCCCGTCGGGGGTCTCCGGATCGTCGCAGAAGTCGCGATACGCCTCGTCCACCACCACCAGCGGGGCGTCCGTGGCCAGGGACTCGATGAAGCGGCGCAGCGGTCCCTTCGCCACGATGGTCGACGCCGGGTTGTGCGGCGTGCAGATGAACACCGCCTTGGTCCGCGGCGTCACGCGCGCGCGCATGTCGTCGAGGTCGGTCTGGTAGTTGCGGAGCGGGCTCGCCACCACGTCCGCGCCGGCCAGGAGCGCCTCGGTGCTGTAGGGCTCGAAGGAGGGATGCGGCACCATCACCTCGTCGCCGGGCCCGAACGCGGCGCGACCCAGGAGGCCGATCAGCTCGTCGGCGCCGTTGCCCACCACGATCCAGGCCGGGTCCACCCCGATCCACTCTCCCAGCGCCGCCCGCACTCTCTGGGATCCGCCGTCCGGATACAGGTGGACGCGCTCCGCCTCGCGGCGGAGAGTCTCCGCCACCTTTGGGGACGGGCCCAGCGGGTTCTCATTGGCCGAGAGCCGGATCACGGAGGGGAGGCCCAGCTCCCGCTCCACCTGCTCAAGGGATGGGCCGGCCTCATAGGGGGTGATCTTATCGAGGGTCTCGCGCCAGATCTTTCGCATCGCGGGACCATTGTATACGCGCGCGGGCAAGTCCGCGTCAGGTTTGACAGGATCGGCTCCGGCCATGTAACGTCTCGTCATGTCAGCCGAGCTGTTCAAGCAGCTCCGCCGCGTCGAGGCCCAGGCCGAGAAGGGCATCGAGGGCAAGCCGGCCGAACGCGCGGAGCGCCGGCGCCGGCTCCGCCTCGAGCTGCTCCGACAGCATCTCACCTCCAACGTGGACTTTCTCCGCGCCGCCCATCTGGGAGGCGCCTCCGGCCAGCAGTCCGTCCAGGCCTATGCCGCCTTCATGGACACCTTCCTCACCACGCTTTATCGCCTGGCCGCGGAGGACGCGCGAAAAGAGGGCCTGGCCCCGGCCCCCATGGTCCTGGTGGCGCTGGGCGGCTATGGCCGCGGCGAGCTCCATCCGCTGTCCGATCTGGACCTCCTGGTGATCTTCGACGGCGAGATGGGGCCCTATGTCCAGCGGGCGACCCAGGGGCTCCTCTACACGCTCTGGGACCTGGGGCTCCAGGTGGGCCATGCGGTACGAAGCCTGCCCGACTGCGTGGCCATGGCGCGCACCGACTTCCCCAGCCGGACCTCCATGCAGCAGGCGCGCTTTCTCATCGGTGACCGCCGGCTCTTCAACCGCTTCCGGAAGGTGCTCGCGGAAAACGTCTACCGAAAAGACTTCGCCCAGTTCCTCGAGACCACCCTGGCCGAGCGGGACCAGCGCTACCGGAAGTTCGGCGGCTCCCCCTACATGGGCGAGCCCAACGTGAAGGAGTCGGCGGGGGGACTCCGCGACATCCACACCGCCATGTGGCTGGCCTCCACCAAGTTCGGCACGCGCACCCTGCGCGAGCTGGCCGACAAGCGGCTCGTCACCGACCGCGAGCGACAGTCGGCGGACGCCGCGCTCACCTTTCTCTGGCGGGTGCGCAACGAGCTGCACTTCCTCTCCGGCCACAAGAACGACGTGCTCTCGCGCGACATCCAGCCTCAGATCGCGAAGAACTTCGGCTACGTGGCCGACGACGTCTCCCTGGCCGTCGAGAAGTTCATGCGCGACTACTACTTCCACGCGCGGGTGATCCACCGCGTGTCCCGGCGCCTCATCGCCCGCTGCCGGGAGACGCTCTCGCGCCCCACGCCGGTGCAGCGCCGCCTCCGCCAGGAGGCGCTCGCCGACGGGCTGTTCGTGCTGGACGGCTCCCTGCACCTGGTGCACGCCGACGGGCGCGCCTTCCGCGAGGATCCCGCGCGGCTCATGAAGGTGTTCTGGCACTCGCACCAGCTCGGCTTCGATCTCGGCATCGACGTGGAGCGGGCCATCGAGGAGTCGCTGGACCTGGTGGACGACCACTTCCAGCGCTCGTCCGAGGTGCGCGACCTCTTCCTCGCCATCTGCCGCAACTGGGGTCGCACCGCGCAGACCCTGCGGGAGATGCACGAGCTGGGGGTGCTGGGCCGCTATCTCCCGGAGTGGGGCGCGCTCACCTGCCTCGTGCAGTACGACGTCTACCACCGCTTCACCGCCGACCAGCACTCGCTGCTCGCGGTGGAGAACCTGGAGGCGCTGGCCCCCGGCCAGTCGGCGGAGGCGGAGGGCATCGCGGGGGTGCTCAACGAGGTGGCGCGCCCGGACCTCCTGATGATGGGCATGCTGCTCCACGACATCGGCAAGGGGAAGGGCCACGGCCACGTGGCCAAGGGCATCCCGCTCATCCAGGAGCTGACCGCGCGCATGGGGCTGCCGACCGAGGACGCGGACGTGGTGATCCTCCTCGTGGCGCATCACCTCACGCTGTCGCACATCGCCCAGCGTCGCGACATCAACGATCCCAAGACGGTGGCCTCCCTCGCCGGGGTGGTGGGGAATCCCGAGCGGCTGCGCATGCTCTATCTCCTCACCTTCGCCGACATGCGCGCGGTGGGGCCGGGGGTGATGACGGGCTGGATGGCGCGCATTCTCTGGGAGGTGTACACGCGCACGCTGGTCTCGCTCACCGGCGGCAAGCTCGAGCGCCCCAGCCGCGAGACGGTGGCCGAGCGCGTGGCGGAGGAGGCGGGCGGGTCGCGCCGCGCCGCCGTCGCCCACCTCGCCATGATGTCCGAGCGCTATCTCCTCACCACTTCCGGCCAGCGCATCGCCGCCCACCTCCGCCTGGTCGAGCGGCTGGAAGAGGACGTGGTAGCGACCGAGCTCTTCCACTATCCCGATCTCGGGTCCGCCGAGCTGGTGATCGTGACCAAGGATGTGCCGGGCCTCTTCGCCCTCATCGCGGGCACGCTGGCCGCCGAGGGCATCAATATCCTCTCCGCCCAGATCCACACCCGCGCCGACGGCATCGCGCTCGATACCTTCCAGGTCAACGATCCTTTCGGCGAGGCGGTGACCGAGGATGCCCGCTGGCGGCGGACGCTGGCCGCGCTGCGCCGCGTGCTGCGGGGCGAGCAGACGGTGGAGGAGCTGCTGGCCGCGCGCCGCAGCGGCCGCCCCGCCGCGGAGACGGTGGCGGGGCCGCCCAAGATCTCGGTGGACAACCAGCTCTCCGACACCCACACCGTGGTGGAGGTGAAGTGCCCCGACCGCGTGGGCCTCCTCTACCTCATCACGCGGACCTTCCAGTCGCTCGGCCTCGACATCGGCAGCGCGCGCATCGCCACCGAGATCGAGCAGGCCTACGACACCTTCTACGTGACGGACCGGCAGGCCCGGCGCGTCGAGGACCCGGCCCAGATGGACCGGCTCCGCGACGCTCTCGAAGATGCTCTCCTCAAGCCGCTATAAGGTCCCCGTGCAGCGCGCCGCCGATCCCATCGCGCGGCTCCGGCCCAATCACCTCACGGTGGCGGGCCTCGGCGTGTCCTGCCTCGCCGCCTGGGCCTTCGCCGACGGGCGACTCCGCACCGGCGCCGCCCTCCTCACCGTGGCCGGGCTCTTCGACCTCTTCGACGGCTCGCTGGCGCGTCTGTCGGGCCAGGATTCCGATTTCGGCGCCTTCCTGGACTCGGTGGTGGACCGCTACTCGGATCTCGTGGTGCTGCTGGGGCTCATCGTGTATTGCCAACGTATTGGTGAGTGGACGCTCTGCTTCTTCACCATGGCCACCCTGGTGGGCACCGTGATGGTGTCCTATACCAAGGCCCGCGCCCAGTCGATCGGCATCTCCTGCGAGATCGGGCTCATGGAGCGGGCGGAGCGTCTCATCGTCCTCATCGCCGGCGCGACCTTCAACCTCATGACGCCGGCCATGGCGGTGCTCGCGCTCCTCACCCACCTCACCGCGCTTCACCGCATCTTCTATACGCGCCGCGTCACGCGAAGCGTGGAGCGCACGGGGGCGCTCCAGTAGACTCGTAATATGTGGCGTCGCGGGGTTCTGGCGCTCGGCGTTCTCACGGTGGCTTCCGTGGCCCTGGCCTCCCAGGGCGCGGCCCCCATCCCCCCCGAGGGGGACCAGCCGGGGCGCGCCCAGGCCGATGCCATCGCGCTGGCGCTGGCCACCCAGCGCGCCGGCGATCTGCCCGCCGCCGCACGGCTCTTCGGCGAAGCCGCGACTCTGGCCGGCCCCATCCCCGAGTATGCGCTGCACCTCCAGGCCGATGCGCTGGCACGGCTCCAGGATCCCCTGGCGCCCGGCGTGGCCACTCAGGCGGTGGAGCTGGCCGGCCCGGGTCCGCTGCTGCCCGCCGCGCTCCTGCTCGCCGGGCGCGAGTCCGCGCGGGTGGGCGACCTGACCGGCGCCATCGTCTTCTACCGCCGCTTCCTCGACCGCTATCCCGAGCACGGGGACAGCCCGGCCGCGCGCTTCGGCCTGGCCACCGCGCTCGAATCCACCGGGGAGGACGAGGAGGCGCTGCGGCTCTTCCACGGCATCTGGATCACCGCGCCGCTCTCGCCCGCCGCCCCGGCGGCGCGCGATCGCGAGCGCAACCTGACGGATCGCGGAGTGCCGGCCCTGCCCCTCACTCCGCGCGAGCGCGTCGACCGCGCCGAGCGGCTCCTGATCGGGGGCCAGGCCACCCAGGCCAAGGTCGAGGTGGACGCGCTCATGGCCGAGGGTATCAGCGGCGATCCGCTGCTCCGCGCCCTCCGCGTGGCGGCGGAGGCCTCGCGCCGGCTCGGCAAGTCCGACGAGGCGCTCCGCGCGGTGGACCGCGCGGTCGCCGTCGCGCCGGGGGAGCGCCGCGCCACCTGGCTCCTCGAGCGCGCGCGCCTCCAGCAATCCCGGAGCCCCCAGGGGGCCATCGTCACGCTGGACCGGCTGGTGGGCGAGTATCCCAAGAGCAGCGAGGCGAGTGATGCCCTGCTCCTTCGCGCGCAGATCCTGGAGTCGCTGGCCCAGCCGGTGGAGGCCGAGGCCACCTATGCGCGCCTGGCGGTGGGATACGCGGACGACGACGACGCCGGGCGCGCGCTCTGGCGTCTCGGCTGGATGGCGTGGTTCCGACGGGACTACGAGGGCGCCATCGCCAAGTGGAGCCGGCTCATGAATCTGCCCGGCGGCCAGGCCTTTCGCGACAACGCGATCTACTGGATCGGCCGGGCCCACGAGGAGCGCGGTGAGGTGGACTTGGCCACGCGCCAGTGGACGGAGAGCGTGGGGCGCGAGCCGCGCGGGTATTTCGGCATCCTCGCCACCGCGCGGCTCCAGCGGCGCGGCTCGCCGGTGCCCATCGCGCGCGAGCTGAGTACGCCTATCGCCTTGCCACTGGATGCGCTGGAGCCCCTTCGCGGGGAGCCGCGCTACGCCAAGGCCACCGCGCTGCGCGCGGCCGGACTCGGCGCCTGGGCCGACGGCGAGCTGGACGAGGTGGCGCGCCGCTCGGCGGGCGAGGCGCCGCGTCTCTACGCCGTCTCCACCCTGTTCGCCCAGGACGCCCGCTATCACCTGTCGCTCCGCATCCTCCGCCGCGAGTTTCTCCCGCTGGCGCGCGCGGGCTACGCGTGGCTGCCGCGCCCGTTCTGGGACATGTTCTATCCGCTGGGATGGCGCGCGGAGATCGCGAGCGCCGCGCAGAAGGGCGCGGTGGACCCGCTCCTCGTGTCGGCGGTGGTGCGCGAGGAGTCGTCCTACAACCCGCTCGTGCGCTCCCGCGTGGGCGCGCGTGGCCTCATGCAGCTCATGCCCGACACCGCGCGGCCGCTGGCCCGCGCGCGGGGCATGGATTTTCGGGAGGGCGACCTCCTCGACGATCCCGCCGCCAACGTGGAGCTGGGCGCGGCCTATCTGGGCTGGCTCGTCCGCGAGTTCGGCGAGCCGCGGCTGGCGATGGCCGCCTACAATGCCGGGCCCAATCGGGTGAAGGAGTGGTGGGCGGCGCGCAAGTCCGACGACCTCGAGGTGTGGGTGGAGCAGATCCCCTACAACGAGACGCGCAACTTCGTGCGGCGCGTGTCGGTGGGCTACGAGGAATACCGCCGCCTCTACGCGAGCGCCGACAAGTGAGCCCGGATCGCGCGGGGGTCTTCCGCCGGCTCGCGGCCGGGCTCTTCGACACCGCGCTCGGCCTCGTCCTCTGGAGCCTCGGCGCCATGTGGCTGGTGCTGGGCGTGTGGGCGCTGCGCGGGCTGCCACGAGAGGCGCCCACGCTGCTGCTCTTCTACGCGGGCGTGCTCGGCCTCGGCGTGGGCCTCCACCTCATCTACCACGTGGTGCTGCTGGGCGGCTGCGGCCAGACGGTGGGCCGCATGGCGCTGGGCATCGCGGTGGTGCGTCGCGACGGCGCCCCGCCCGGCTATGGGCGCGCCCTGCTCCGCTCCCTGGGCAATCTCGTCACCGCGCTGACCCTGGGGCTGGCCGCGCTCGTCGCCCTCTTCAATCGTGAGGGCCGAGATCTGGCCGATCTTCTCTCGGGCACACGGGTGGTGCGAGTGAGGTGAGGGAGAGGAACGTAGGATCGACCCTCGCTTTTACCTTCGATGAAGTTGGCGGATATGGCGGCCTACGGTGAAGGTCTATTTAGCCCCACGCGAGAAGAGGCCGAGGAGAGGCTCCTTGCCCTCGTGGTAAGGCCCTAGGGCGCTCGGAACCCTTCCCGGCGCCGAAGAAGCTGATATGTTGGGACTCGAAAATTCCCGCCATCGATTGGGAGCAGCGGGGCGATTTGACAAACCTGTGACATTCCCACCGGTACGGGCTGGTAGAGTGGAGGCCACATGCTGATCAGGCGCGCGGAGCGGTTCAGGTACTCGGACGTGACGCCGTACCCCATCTACCTGGACCGCCGGACCTTTATCCGCGGGGGTCTCATCGCGGGTGCCGCCGCCCTGGCCCTGACTCCGCGCGACGCGCGCGCGGCCACCCCCAAGGGCCAGCCGCTCGCCGCCCAGAAGAACGCGGCCCTCAGCCTGACCGAGCCCCCCACCGCCTTCGAGAGCGCCACCACCTACAACAACTTCTACGAGTTCGGCACCGACAAGGAGGACCCGTCGCGGCTGGCCGGCTCGCTCCGCACCCGGCCCTGGTCGGTGAAGGTGGAAGGCCTCTGCGCCAAGCCGCACACCTTCGACATCGACGAGCTGCTGAAGCTGGCCCCACTCGAGGAGCGCGTTTACTCGCTCCGCTGCGTGGAGGCGTGGTCCATGGTGATTCCGTGGATCGGCTACTCGCTCTCGAACCTCCTCAAGAAGGTCGAGCCGACCAGCGCGGCCAAGTTCGTCGAGTTCGCCACGCTGCACGACGCCGAGCAGTTCCCCGGTCAGAAGAAGGGCCTCTTCGGCTGGGGCGGGCTCGACTGGCCCTATATCGAGGGGCTGCGCCTGGACGAGGCCATGCAGCCGCTCACCCTGCTGACGCTGGGCATGTACGGCCAGGTGCTGCCGAACCAGAACGGCGCGCCCGTGCGCGTGATCATCCCCTGGAAGTACGGCTTCAAGAGCGGCAAGAGCATCGTGCGCATCCGGCTCACCAGCGAGCAGCCCAAGACGGCGTGGGAGAAGGCGGCGCCCAGCGAGTACGGTTTCTACTCCAACGTGAACCCCGCGGTGGATCACCCCCGCTGGAGCCAGGCCACCGAGCGGCGCATCGGCGAGTTCCGCCGGCGGAAGACCCTGCCTTTCAATGGCTACGGGGACCAGGTCGCCTCGCTCTACACGGGGATGGATCTGAAGAAGTTCTACTAAGCTTCACGTGACGCGGCGCGGGCGGATCGCGCTCAAGGTCGCCGCCTGGGCGGTATGCGTGGCGCCGCTCACCTGGCTGGGCTATCGCGCCGCCACCGGCGATCTCACCGCCAACCCCATCAGCTTCATCACCAATACGCTCGGCGACTGGACCTTCCGCATCCTGCTCGCGAGCCTGGCCACCACCCCGCTGCGCATCCTCACCGGCTGGTCCTGGCCCATCACGCTCCGCCGCCTCCTCGGCCTCTGGGCCTTCGCCTACGCGCTCATGCACTTCTCGGTGTGGGTGGTGCTGGACCACTTCTTCGACTGGGGCGCGCTGGGCGCGGACATCGTGAAGCGGCCCTATATCACGGTGGGGATGGCGGCGCTGGTGCTGCTGGTGCCGCTGGCGGTGACGTCTACCACCGGCATGATCAAACGGCTGGGCGGTCGCGCCTGGCGGCGGCTGCACGCCCTCGTCTATCTGACCGGGGTGCTGGCCGCGCTCCACTATCTCTGGCTGGCGAAGAAGGCGAACACCTCGCCGCGCTGGTACGCGGCCGTTCTCATCCTGCTGCTGGGGATACGGCTGGTGGACTGGGCCCGCCGCCGCCTGGCCGGGCAGCGGCGGGCTGTTCCTGCGAGCTAGGCGCGGGCTAGACGGACGCGGCGGCGGGGCTCATCTCCACTTCCTTGAGCCGGAGCTTCCAGATGAGGTCCTGGTAGGAGGAGCTCGCCAGGGCCCGGTCGAAGTACTCGCGGTAGCCCTCCACCAGGCTCCGCCGATCCACGAGGACGTCGTGGACCCGCCAGCGGTTGTTGCCCGAGGGGACCAGGTGATACTCCACCCGCACCTGGCCCTGGCGCTCCAGCGCCAGGGTGGTCCGCACGGCGGCGCGGGCGGCGCTCACCGTCTCCCCGGTATAGGTGATGCGCTTGCCCGTCTTGAGGGTGCGCAGCCAGACGCGCGACAGCATGCCGGTGAACAGCCGGACGAACTCGTCGCGCTCCTGCGGGGTCCGGGTCACCCAGTTCCGGCCCAGGCTCTTCTTGGCCATCTCCCGGAGGTCGAAGAAGCCCTCGGCGGTCCGGGCCAGGTCGCCGGCCGACGACGCGGCGTCCGAGCGCCCGCGACCGGCGCGCTCGTCCAGCATCTCCTCGACCGCCTTCTGGACCATCTCCATGGGCGAGTTTCGCCGCACCTCGAGCACCACCTTGGCGGGCCGGCTGAGCGTGAAGATGGGCGTGAAGAGAACCGCGCGGGTCAGAGCAGCGATGCCTCGGCTCATGTCGAAGGACCTCCCCGATCGAGATGGCTGCTTCCACAGGCGGGACGCCATCCGGCGCCTCGCGTCATCCAAAGCCAGGCCCCGGGTTGGCCCACGGCCACGGCCGTCGTATCCCTCTCGGGTCGGTCGGCTGGGTGCGGCGTCAGATTCTGCATGTGACACCCACAGGAAGAGCAACCCGAGTGCCAGCGGGGCCACCGAGTGAGATTCGCTGAAAGATCACGCAGATGGCTGGCAACCGGGGCGAGGTCGGCCCGAGCGGAGCTTGCATTTCGTCAGAACTCGGACGTCACCCCGCGTGTTTTCAACGTGTGACGTGGGTGACGCTTGTGTTCCCTGGAACGGCGCCCGTTTACGGGCTTCCGGGGAGCCAAGTCTTCGAATATACTCACCCACCAATCCCCGTCACCAGATTCTGAACCCCGACGAGAGGCGGCAGAGTTGCCGATTCTGAAGGTCCGTGACCTGGGCGTGCGTTTCGGCGGCATCGTGGCGCTGGACGACGTCTCCTTCGACATCGAGTCGCGCCAGATCGTCGGGCTGATCGGTCCCAACGGAGCCGGCAAGACCACCCTCTTCAACTGCCTGAGCCGCCTCTACCAGCCGTCCGGCGGGTCCGTCGCCTTCGAGGACCGCGACCTCCTCAAAGCCGAGCCCCACGACATCGCGCGGCTGGGCATCGGGCGGACCTTCCAGAACCTGGCGCTGTTCGCGACCATGTCGGTGCTCGACAATGTCATGGTCGGCGCTCACAGCCGGACACGGAGCGGGTTCCTAGCCTGCGCCCTGCGCGCGCCCGGCGTAGTCCGCGAGGAGGAGGCCCAGCGGCAGACCGCGATGGAGGCGATTCGCTTCATGAGCTTGGAGGCGGTGGCCCACCTGCCCGTGGCGGGGCTGCCCTTCGCCACCCTCAAGCGGGTGGAGGCGGCCCGGGCGCTGGCCGCCAAGCCCAAGCTGCTCCTCATGGACGAGCCGGCGGGCGGCCTGAATCACGGGGAGGTTGCGGTGCTCGGCGCCCTCATCCGCACCATCCGCGACCGTCTCGGCATCACCATCCTCCTCGTCGAGCACCATATGAGCCTGGTGATGGAGGTCTCGGACAAGGTGGTGGTGCTCGACTTCGGCAAGCGCATCGCGGAAGGCAGCCCGGCCGAGGTGCAGCGGAACCCCGAAGTCATCAAGGCCTATCTCGGGGAATAGCGTGGGCGCCATCCTCGAGGTCGAGAAGCTGGAAGCCTTCTACGGGCGCACGCAGGCTCTCCACGGCGTGAGCTTCGCCCTGGAAGAAGGCGGGATCACCACCGTGCTCGGGGCCAACGGCGCGGGCAAGACCACCACGCTGCGCGCGATCTCGGCCATGGTGAAGACCCGGGGCTCCATCCGCTTCGGGGGCACGCCCATCGACGCCAAGGCCACCGAGCAGATCGTGGCCATGGGGATCGCGCACGTGCCGGAGGGGCGCGGTACTTTCGTGGACCTCACCGTGGAGGAGAATCTCCGCATCGGCATGTACGCGCGGCGCGACAAGCGTCACGCCGCGCGCGACATGGAGCGCGTGCTCGAGCTCTTCCCCATCCTCCGCCAGCGGCGGCGGCAGCTCGCGGGCACGCTATCCGGCGGAGAGCAGCAGATGCTCGCGGTGGCGCGGGCACTGATGCTGGGGCCGCGCCTCCTGCTCCTCGACGAGCCATCCCTGGGGCTGGCGCCCCTGGTAGTTCGCGAGATCTTCCGCATCCTGCGCGCCATCAACCGTGAGTCGGGCGTCAGCATCCTGCTCGTGGAGCAGAACGCCTCGCTTGCCCTCGACCTCGCCGACCACGTGTTCCTGCTCGAGACCGGCCGCGTGGTGCTGTCCGGCACCTCGGACGTCCTCAAGAAGGACGACGCCATCCGCCGGTCCTATCTAGGGTATTGAGGACACTATTGATGCTGACGACGCGCCTGGCAACAAGCCGGTGGGGGAGCCTGGGGCCGGAGGAGCGCGAGGGGGGCGTAGCTCCCCTCGGTCGACAAGTTCGGCGGACGCTCCGCCCCAGAACATAATGGACATCTTCGTCCAGCAGGTGATGTCCGGGCTCGCCACCGGCGGAATTTACGCGAGCCTGGCGCTGGCGCTGGTGATGATCTACCAGGCCACCGACGTGGTGAACTTCGCCCAGGGCGAGATGGCCATGTTCGCGACGTACATCTCCTGGTCGATGCTGAACGCGGGGATGCCCTACTGGGGGGCTTTCCTGGCCACCCTCGCCATTGCCTTCGTGGGCGGCGTGGTCCTCCAGCGCGTGATCATCCGGCCTGTCGAGAACAAGCCCATCCTCACCATCGTGATCGTGACGCTCGGCCTCCTCGTGATCTGCAACAGTGTGGCCGGTTGGGTCTGGACTTATCTCCAGAAGCCCTTCCCCAGCCCCTTCCCCCGCGAGCCCGTCCGGATGGGGAACATCGTGTTCGGCGCCCACGACCTCGGTGAGATCGCCGTCACCCTCGTGATGCTCGCCCTCCTCTTCGCCTTCTTCCGCTTCACGCCGCTCGGGCTGGCCATGCGCGCCGCCGCGCAGAACCCCGAGTCCAGTCGGCTCGCCGGGATCCGTGTGAGCTGGATGCTCGCGCTCGGCTGGGGGCTCGCCGCGGTGTTCGGGGCGGTGGCGGGCCTCATGGTGGCGCCCATCCTCACGCTGGACCCCAACATGATGGGCGGCATCCAGATCTATGCGTTCGCGGCGGCCACCCTGGGCGGCTTCACGAGCCCGCTGGGCGCGGTGGTGGGCGGGTTCATGGTGGGCATCGTCGAGAACCTCGTCGGCACCTACGTGTCCTTCATCGGCACCGAGCTCAAGCTCACGGTGGCCCTGGCCATGATCATCGTCGTGCTGCTGGTCAAGCCGAGCGGGCTCTTCGGCCGGACCCACGCGCGCCGCGTCTAGCCATGACCCGCCGCGCGAGCATCGTCCTGGCGGTGGTGGTGATCGGGGTGGCCTTCTCCCTGCCGTTCTACATGAGCGGCTTCCGCCTCTTCCAGTTCACCCAGGTCTGCATCTACGCCATCGCGCTGATGGGGCTGAACCTCCTCACTGGCTACAACGGCCAGTTCTCCTTGGGCCACGGCGCCTTCTACGCCATCGGCGCTTACATCTCCGCCATCATGATGGACCGGTGGGCGATCGGGTACGGCTGGACCATCCCGATAGCGGGGCTGCTCTGCCTGATAGTCGGCTTCCTCTTCGGCCGCCCCGCGTTGCGCCTCGAGGGCCTCTATCTTGCCCTGGCCACCTTCTCGCTCGCGCTCGCGGTGCCGCAGATCCTCAAGTACTTCGAGCACTGGACGGGCGGGTCGCAGGGCATCGTGCTCAGCAAGCCGAAGGCACCCTGGGGACTCCGGCTCACCGAGGACCAGTGGCTGTACCTGGTAACGCTCTCCATCACCGTGATCATGTTCGTCCTCGCGGCCAACCTCGTGCGCAGCCGGATCGGCCGCGCCATGGTGGCCATCCGGGACAACCACATCGCCGCCGAGGCCATGGGCGTGGACAGCGCCCTGGTCAAGTCGGTGACCTTCGGAGTGAGCGCGGCCTATACCGGGGTGGCGGGCGCGCTCTCCGCGGTGGCCATCGCTTACGTCGCGCCCGACTCCTTCAATGTGTTCCTGTCCATCACCTTCCTGATCGGAATCGTTATCGGCGGGCTGGGGTCGATCTGGGGTAATGTGTTGGGGGCGCTGTTCATCCAGTTCGTCCCCAACTGGGCCCAGGACATCTCCAAGGCCGCCCCCTGGGCCATCTTCGGCATCTTCCTCATCGGGTTCATGTACGTCATGCCCTACGGAATCGCGGGGGCGCTGAAGCGCCTCTGGATCCGGGCGGTCCGGCCGCGCGTTACAGGGCAAGGAGGTGAAGCGGTCTCTCCGCAGGCGCATTCACCATCAGGCTGAACCACAACTAAGGAGGACAACATGATCGGACGAAAACTTCTCGCATTCGCGCTGGTCGGTGCCCTGATCGGCATCGGGCTGGCGTCGGCCGTCAGCGCCCAGACCGTGGTCGGCGTGACGCCCACCGAGATCAAGATCGGCAATACCAACCCGTATAGCGGGCCCGCCTCGGCCTATGGCACCATCGGCAAGGCCATCGGCGCCTACTTCAAGAAGGTCAACGACGAGGGCGGCGTCAACGGGCGGAAGATCAATTACATCACGCTGGACGACGGCTACAGCCCGCCCAAGGCGGTGGAGATGGTCCGCCGGCTCGTCGAGCAGGACCAGGTGGCACTCCTCTTCCAGACCCTGGGCACGCCCACCAACTCTGCCATTCACAAGTACATGAACCAGCAGAAGGTGCCGCACCTCTTCGTGGCCACCGGCGCCACCAAGTGGAACGACCCCAAGAACTTCCCCTGGACCATGGGCTTCCAGCCCAACTACCAGACGGAGGGGCGAGTCTACGCCTCCTATATCCTGAAGAACCTCCCCGACGCGAAGGTGGGCATCCTGTATCAGAACGACGATTACGGCAAGGACTACCTCAAGGGCATGGAGGACGGGCTCGGCGCCGCCGCGTCCAAGCTCATCGTGCTGAAGCAGAGCCACGAGGTGACCGACCCCACGATCGACTCGCAAATCATCAATCTGAAGAACGCCGGCGCCAACGTTTTCTTCAACGTCACCATCCCGAAGTTCGCGGTGCAGGCGATCAAGAAGGCGCATGACATCGGCTGGAAGCCCACGCACTTCCTCAACAACGTGTCGAGCTCGCTGGCCACCGTGCTGAAGCCCGCGGGCCTCGAGGCCTCCAAGGGCCTCATCACCGCGCTGTACATGAAGGAAGTCACCGATCCGCAGTGGAAGAACGACAAGGGTTTCCTGGACTGGGTGGTGTTCATGAAGAAGTACTATCCCGAAGGCAACCTCGAGGACCAGTCCAACGCCTACGGGTACAACGTGGCGATCCTGATGACCCAGGTCCTGAAGCAGTGCGGAAACGACCTCTCCCGCGAGAACATCATGCGGCAGGCGGCCAACCTCAAGGACTTCGAGCTCCCGCTGCTGCTGCCCGGCATGAAGATCAATACGAGCCCCACGGACCACGCGCCCATCGAGCAGGAGCAGCTCGCGAAGTTCGACGGGGAGCGGTGGGTGCTGTTCGGCGAGATCTTCGACGCCTTCCGGAAGTAGCGGGTAGGGGAAACACGATCGGGCGGGGCCGGCAGCGTGCGCCGGCCCCGCCCGATCAATCCGTCTCTGGAGCTTACTTGCTGGGCTGGTAGTAGGGGTTACTGCCCGAGGCGTGGTCGGTGGTGTCGAGGACTTCCTCGATCTCCGGGAGCTCTTCCTTGATCAGCCGCTCGATGCCGGATTTGAGCGTCACGTCGGCGGCCCCGCAACCCTGGCAGCCCCCGCCCATGGTCAGATACACCTTGTTGTCCTTGACGTCGATGAGATCCACGAAGCCACCGTGGCCCGCCACCGCGGGATTGATCATCGAGTCGATCAGCTCCTGCACCTTGGTCTTGAGATCCTCGCTCATACCTGCCTCCTTGCGCAGCGCGTCTAGATCACTACTGTACTCGAATATCCGGTCAGGGCCAACTGGCCCTTGGTGGGCTCCGCTCAGCAGAACCAGGGCTCCGTGAGCCGGGGTGGGCGCCGCCGGTCGGGGGCCCGGCGCGGCGCCAGGGGCGCCGGGGCCGGGGTGCCTGCCGCCGTCGCGGCGAGGGCCCGCACGCGGTCGAACGTGACGGCAGGATCCTCGGCGCGCGGGGCCGACTCGGCGATGAGGGCCGCCACGTCGGCCTGGAGCGTCTCCATCCGCGGGTCCGGGTGCCGCCACTCGTAGGAGAAATCCGCCGCCACCAGCGCGCCCAGATACGGGCGCATGCCGGGATGGTCCACCAGCAGCGAGCCGGGCGGCACCAGGAGCCGCAGCGAGTACTGCACCGGGTCCACGTGGTCCACGAGGTCGCGCGCCGCGACCCAGTCGAGCACCTCCACGAAGTCGCGGAGCGTCGTCCACGGCGTGAACGCCACCCAGGTGGGCCGCAGCGCGATGCCGGCCGCGCGGGTGGCGGCCAGCGCGACCTCCACATCGGCCCGCGTGTGCCCCTTGTCGAGGTGCCCGAGCACGGTCTCGCTGAGGGACTCCACCGCCGACACCACGAACAGGCAGCCGAGCGCGCCCAGCTCGGGCAGGTCTCCCGCGCGCCGGAGCAGGTGCTCGACCTTCGCGGTGAAGTCGAAGGTGACCAAGGGGAAGTCGCGGTGCAGGCGTCGCGCGACGTCGAGGGCATGCCCCGGACCGTTGAGGAAGTCGGGATCGCCGAAGGTGATGTGCTCCGCGCCGGCTGCCACCTGGCGGCGGATATCTTCGAGTACCACGTCCTGCTGCACGACGCGGAACACTCCGCGGTATACCGGCACTACCGGGCAATGGCGGCACAGATGTTTGCAGCCGCGCGAGGCTTCCGTGTATCCCACACGATGGCTCGTTCCGTTGGTCACCAACTGTGCATAGGCTCCCAGCGGCGGCAGGCCGGAGCGGTCCGGCGCCAGGAATTGCTGGCGATCGAGCCGGATGGGCGGGCTCTCTCCGCCGCGCGCCCATTCCACCAGACCTTGTTCGAACTCGCCGCCGATGACGGTGCTCACACCGGCTCGCCGCAGCAACTGCTCGTTCAACGGCGCATACAACCCGTATCCGCACAGCCGCGCACGCGGATTCGCCGCGCGCACGCGATCGGCTACCCGCGAGAACAATCGTGTAGCGGTGTG
>Ga0137403_10002240_pt1 | contig 23784 bp, 18 predicted proteins | sample CZOMad2_1_16fung_FD_122057 | JGI IMG/M metagenome (GOLD analysis project Ga0137403, IMG submission 122057) | Vadose zone soil fungal communities from Angelo Coast Range Reserve, California, USA - CZOMad2_1_16fungal (Hybrid Assembly) | ecosystem: Environmental > Terrestrial > Soil > Vadose zone...
AAAAATGAAAAAGTTATATTGATGATCCTGCAGCGCCGATTCCAGCGACAGCAGTTCCCCGCGGCTGGACTCGTACCCATGGCACAAAATAATCGTGGGCGCGCCCCGCAACCCGGGGAAAAACCACCCCTCGCGCGTCCCTATCCCCCCCGGCACCTCGAACGTCAGCACTTCCGGACGCCCCGGAAAGCTCGCCATGTTGATTTCCGTACTGGCGCGCTGCGGCTTCACAATGCGATACACCAGGAACCCCGCGATCGCCGTAGTCGCCAGCACCGCAAAAAACGCCAGCGCCAGCAGTGCCGTCAGCAGCTTGGTGTACCACTTGGATGGATAGCGTAACTCAAAGAGGATGTGCATTCGTCGTCTGCGGAACTGGGCTGGCGGCACTCGCCGCTTCTCTCTACCTCACAATAAAATGCGACAATTGGATCGTAACATAACTTTTCCATCCAACTTTGCGCCACCCTGTTTCCCTGTGTCTGCTCCTTTACCTCCTTCACTTCCTTTATCTCCTTTACCTCCTTTATGATGGACTCGCAGGCAGGGGCCACGCATTCTCCGCCCTCATTCATGAACATCGTCGATTTGCGTCAGACCACCGTCCGCCAGATTGAGCCGCTTCTCGAAGAAGAAGCCCGGCACTGGCGTGACGAACTGCATTGGGACTACCGTGGCGCGCTCGAACTCATCAAGCGCTTTCTCGACGCCCACGCCTTGGCGGGCTGCGTCGCCTTTGAAAACGGCGTTGCTGCCGGTTATTCCTTCTATGTCCTCGAAGATCAGAAAGGTCTGATCGGCGGCTTGTACGTCTCCGCCAAGTTTCCCCAGGACCCCATTGGCCGGCGCCTGCTGGAAGACATGCTCTATTCCATGCGCGCCATCCCGCACCTCGGCCGCATCGAAGCCCAGCTAATGCCCTTCAGCGGCCCGGTGGACACGCCCCTGATCGACCAGGGCTTCCACCTCTACACTCGCCAGTTCATGCTGCAGGATCTTCAACACGAGCACGAAGCCAAAGCCGGCGCCTCCGCAGGCATGCGCCTCAACCGCTGGAACGACCGCTACTTCGAGCCCTGCTCCAAATTAATCTATCTGGCTTACGCGAATCACGTCGACGGCGAAATCAATGACCAGTATCGCAGCCGCCCCGGCGCCCTGAAATTCCTGAAGAACATCATCTTGCTTCCCGGTTGCGGGCAGTTTGTCCCGGGCGCTTCCTTCGTCCTTCACGAGCCTGGCAGCGAAGAACTCGTTGCCGCCGTTCTCACCAGCGAAGTCTCCCCCGGCGTCGGCCACACCACCCAAATCTGCGTCCTGCCCGGCTACCAGGGCCATGGCCTCGGCCGCATGTTGATGCAAACTTCCGCCGACGCCCTCCGCTCCATGAAATTCCGCGAATTAACTCTGACCGTGACGTCAGATAACCACACCGCCGTCCAGCTCTACGAAAAACTCGGCTTCCGCACCATCAAGTCCTTCACCGCCGGCGTCTGGCCCCGCTGACACCCGATCCCCCTGTAGCGGCGACTTTACGTCGCCGTCTTAGCCGTGTTCTGCACCCGCGACTTTACGTCGCCGTCTTAGCCCTGTTCTGCACCCGGGACTTCACGTCCCCGTCTTTACTTATCTCCGCCCGTTAGCGCCGACGTCCCCGCCGGCTCTTGGCCCCTCGTGTAGCGGCGACTTTACGTCGCCGTCTTCGCCCCGTTCTGCACCCAGAACTTCACGTCGCTTGCCGGCCGTCTTCGCCGCCGCCCCCCTTTGTAGGGGCGCGATTCATCGCGTCCCTCTTTCGTTTCTTCGCTTACCGGCCCTCTTCGCCGCCGCCCCGCCTTTGTAGGGGCGCGATTCATCGCGTCCCTCTTTCGTTTCTTCGCTGGCCACGAGCCAAGCCGAGCGCCGGAATCACGATAGACAGACTTTGCCATACAAAGTACTTGACAAACACAAGCGCCGCGCTATCTTATTGCTGTCTGCCATGCCGCAGACTTGGGAGGCCTTCACATGGAAACCGCGCATCCCGCCCCATCACAGGATTTTGGCCATTCACCCTCTAGCCAGTTTCGCGGACAACTCGCCGATGCCGCCCGCTTTTGGGAGCCGCGCCGTCTTATCTACAATTTCATCCTCATTCTCGTCACCGTTACCTGGGTCATGGCCACCTGGCCCCATTTCCGCCCCGCCTTGACTCTGACTTCCCTTTTCCTCATGTCCATCCTCGCCTTGATCGCCAATGCCTGCTACTCCGCCGCCTATTTCGTGGACATCCCCCTGCAGTCCACGGCCACCGGCGCAAGCCGCAATCGATTTCGCTGGGGCCTCTGGATACTAGGCTTGCTCTTCGCCTTCGTTCTGGCAAATTACTGGATCGCCGACGAAATCTACCCCGACGTTCACTGAAAATGGCCTGTAAGCGCTTCTGGATGGAAAACCCGCTCATGAGCGTAGCGTAGACCTCGCCGAGCGTGCGAAGAGCGCAAAAATCGTCTTTTCCCGCTTCAAGGAATAACTTTGTGCTGGAGGCGTGCTGCGGGTGGTCAGCGTAAAAAACCGGAACCAAAACAGAGCTGTCAAAGAACCGCTTCAAGAATGCTTGCCCAAGATGTGCTGCGCCCTCTCTTCGCGGACTTGGCGGATAGCATCATCGACCACGTGCAATGGCAGCGGTCTGCCGGTACGGTAGACAAATAGCCCGTTTTCCCAAACCATGCCGCTGCCCTCCGAACGGGTGCCATTTTCCAGCTTGAGCGGCAGTTCTTTTTCCACGAGCTGCTCAAGGTAGTCTTCCACAGACAACCCTTTGGCAGAAGCTAGGGCCTCCAGTGCGGCGGCGGTTTCGGGTTTTAAATCCAGCGTCATGCAGTGATTCTCCAGCTCACGTCAAAAGTTTAAGCCACGTATTGCTCTCTGTCACGGGAAAATGCAGGCATGCCCCACAAAGCCGTGCCTTGTTATGGTTTCAAGCAAATGAACCCGGGGGACGGGCTCGGACACAGACGACACGTTTTCTGATATTCATCTGCTATGACTCACACTGATCGTAGTTTCGAAAAACGGGGTACTTCCCGTCTGTCCCCGTCCCCCCTGAAACAGCCCACCACCAACTCCGCCGCCACCTACTCCTCCCCCGTGCGCCCTTGACAAGGAGAAGAAATGCTAATGCCAAAAAGCAAGATAGTAAAACTGATGCTTCGACTCTTGGGCGTATTCATTGGGGTCCTCCTGATTGTTCTGCTTATAATTCCACTACTTGGACCTGGATGGCATCTGTTTCACGGAGACTTCATTTCTTACGAAGGTTGGAGAATCCCCGTCCCAAAAGGGTTTTACGTGCGGCAGTCTCAAAAGGGCCCCACCATGTGGAAACAGACTTTTGGCATCCCATTTTTCGATACGTCCTACGGACATCTCAGCCTCTATCGCCTTAGTCCAGCTCAACAACCATTTGCCTACGATAAGGATTATTCCCGATTCGAAAATGGTGTTACTCAAGAAGCGATCCAATCTGGGTATCAGCTCAAGACGAAGCGCGTGGCTTCGGTCGGCAAGAGTTCCGGCTACTGTTTAGAGTTCATACGGCCACTAGGTGAGGCGCGATCAACAGTGAGATGCGCAGTAGAGAACAGCGTCGTAGTTCTCTTCTATGAGGGTGATTCTAAATATGTCTCTGATGTCTTCGCCACCCTGCAAGGAATGTCCCTTGAAACCACTAAGGGCGGAAGTCTTTACCAGTACGACGGAGAAAATGGTTTTACCCGGACTTACGATGCATCCAAACTATACTTACGACGGCTGCTTCCCGCATGTCTGTTTGGAACTATTTTTGCCGTCTAAGCCCTACAAATTCACCGGTAAAGAACGCGACTCCGAATCCGGACGGGTGGCCCGGAGGATAAATCCTAAGACGACTTTGGGTGCCCTGCCCTCGGTTTTTGAGGGCGGGGTTTTTGACTTTGCAATTTTCCCCTCGTCTCTCATGTGTCGAAGCCATTCAGCACGCCTAATAGCCGTTCGACCCTCATTTTCGACCATTCGCTGTAAAACACTTAACATCTTCATTAAGGTGTGCTATTCTCCCTCGTGTACATCGAATCCCATCCCCGCCGTCTTCCTTCTTTCTGCACGGTTCGGCCCGCTTTTCCCTCTCAACGTCTAGACCTGCGGACGTTTCGACGTTCAGACGTTCTTTTCCGCCCATCTCCCGCACCAGCCTCAGGCCCTCAAGTATTACTTTTATCTAAACTCAAACCTCCGCTAAACCACGCAGAATCAACACTTCTAGAAGTGTTCTTTCTAAAGAACTTAAAACCCTTTGAAATCACCACTTATGAAAAAACAGGGAGGGGGGCCCCATTATGGTTAACCATTTGTTAGAAACACGCCACCCCCTTTCTTCCTCCGCTGTACGTCTCTGTGTCTCTGTGTGTGACCCGTCTTCCATTCTCCGTACACACTTCCAAGTTCCGTATCCCGCAAATCCTTTGTTTGCCACTCTTACGAAAATACCCGGGGGTATGGGGGCATTCTTCCCATTTTGGAACTGGTCTTCAATCCGTTCCGCACGCCACACCTGCCCGCATTCCTCGCAGCGGTTTTGCGTTTTCAACCGGCCGAGAGATTTTGCCGAGCGAACAGCTACTGCCCCGTTTTCTCTTTTGTCCCCTTCCCGCGAAAGGGCATGGACAAAGGGCCACGGTGTTGTTTACCGTAGCTAGGTGGCTGAATCCACCGTGGGGCCAGCCCTCTGAGGGGAGCATCATGAAGAGGCTATTCGTAGCAGCAATGCTGCTTGGAAGCGTGAGTGTTGCCCGGGCACAGACAAGCGCGCCCACTCTGCAGGTCGACCGGGGGAACGCCGCGCAGGATTTCGCGGCGACATCCGCCGCCAAGGCGATGCCTCTCAGCGACCTTGCCGCAGCCGATACATTTTCGTCGCCGGCGGCCAAGCCGGCAAACTCATTTGCAGCGCCTGTTGTCACCACGGCCCTGGCTATGCCGCTCGAAAATGGCGAGCCGGCATCACCGTCCCCGCAACCGAAGTTTCTTTACGGCGGACGCGATGATTACCGCTGGGAGCTGGGTCTCGCGGCAACCTGGCTGCGCTTCCGCTCTACCGTTTTCAATGCCAGCGCCGTCGGCTTCAACACTTCCGTAGTCTATTTCACCAACGACTGGTTCGGAGTCGAGGGAAACTTTACTGCCGCCTTTGCCCCAACGATTCTGCAGAACGAGCACATTAAGATTGCAACTTATGGCGCGGGCCCGAAGATTGCCTGGCGGCAGAAGAAGTGGGAACCCTGGCTGCACGGAATTTTTGGCGGCGCTCACGAACAGCCGCAGATCGCGGGACAATCCAAAAACTCCTACGCCATTAAGGCTGGCGGCGGCGCGGACTATCGCTGGAACCCGCGCCTCTCTTTCCGGCTGGAAGGCGACTACGTGCGCACCGCTTTCTTCAAGCAGGGACAGAACAACTTCCAACTCGCGGGCGGGATCGTTTTCCACTTCTAGAACGCGGGTCGGCTGTAATTCCCGAGCACCCTCGAGGGTTCTTCCAGATTGGGTAATTCCGGCTGAGCGCGACTACCAGATTTTGCAGGTTTGTTCGCGCACCATCGGTTCGCCTTTTTTGCACCCGAACGCCTTGGCAAACTCCGCCATATTGGAAAGCGGTCCATTGGCGCGGAATTTGGACAGCGGGTGCGGATTGGTGTTGGCCATTAACCGCGCGTACTCGATCCGCTGGTTGGCTCCCCAGACTTGCGCCCAGCCGAGGAACAATCGCTGCTCTGGCGTAAAGCCATCTTTGTCGGAAGGCCGCGGCTTGCCCACAAGGGATTTTTCGTAGGCGGCATAGGCGATGGCGAGTCCGCCCAGGTCGGCGATACTCTCCCCCAGGACCAGCTTGCCATTTTCGTGCAAGTCGCCGTCCACGACGTAGCCGTCAAATTGATCGGAGACGCAAGCGGCGCGCTCCTTGAAATTCTTCAAATCGTCCGCGCTCCACCAGTCTTTTAGGTTGCCGTTCAAATCGAACTTGCTGCCGTGATCGTCGAAACCATGCGTGATTTCATGCCCGATAACAGCTCCTATTCCGCCGTAGTTCACCGCGTCATCGGCCTTTGGATCGTAGAAGGGTGGCTGCATGATGCCCGCGGGGAAGACGATTTCATTCATGCTGCTGCTGTTGTAGGCGTTTACCGTGGGTGGCGTCATGCCCCATTCCGTGCGGTCCACGGGCTTCCCGATTTTTTCCAGCACCCGCGCAACGTCGAATTCCGCGCTGCGCATCTGGTTCTCGGCGTAAGACCGGCGATCGATCTTCAGCGCCGAATAGTCGCGCCATTTGTCGGTGTAGCCGATTTTCACGCCAAAAGCCTGGAGTTTCGCGGTTGCTTGCGCGCGCGTGTCCGGCCCCATCCATGGAAGAGTCTGCAAATCGTCGTGAAGAGCGGCAATCAGGTTGCGCACCATTTCCCTGGCGCGGGCCTTGGCTTCCGGAGGAAAATGTTTTTGCACGTAAACTTGCCCCAGGGCTTCGCCGAGCGAGCGGTCCGTGGCTTGAACGCAGCGCTTCCAGCGCGGCTGGATTTCCTTCGCGCCGGTTAGCGTCTTGCCGTTGAAATCAAAATCCTCGGCGACGAATTTCTCAGCAAGCCCAGGCGCCGCGGAATGCACCAGGTGCCAGCGCAGGTAGATTTTCCAGTCGTCGATGGGTGTCGCGGCCAATTGCGCGTCGAGGGCCTTGAAAAAATCCGGCTGGCCCACGTTGATTTCCTTTAGTTCGGGTAGTCCGGCAGACCGGAAATAGGCCTCCCACGAAAAATTCGGAGTGAGCGTCTTCAGGGTCGCCAGCGTCATCTTGTGGTAGGTCTTGTCAGGATCGCGGAGGTCGGTATTTTTCATGGAAGCGGTTGCCAGCGCGGTTTCAATCTTCAGGATGACGGCAGCTTGGGCATCCGATTGATCGGCCGGATCGCCGAGCAATTCGAACATCTTTGCGACGTGCTTGGTGTAAGCCTCACGTAGCTGCTTCGATTTGTCGTCAGATTTCAAGTAGTACTCGCGCTCAGGCAGGCCCAGCCCGCCTTGAAAAGCACCTCCAATCACGCGCGTGCTGTCCTTGGCGTCCTGATTCGATCCAAAGCGAAAGAGCGCGCCAATCCTCCTGCTGTGCAGCCGTTCGGCCTCCGCTTGGAGGTCCGCCAAATTCTTGATCGCGGCAATCCGCCCAAGGTCTGGCTCGAGAGGCTTGATTCCGGCGGAGTCGATAGCCGTGGTGTCCATGCAGCTTGCGTAGAAGTCGCCGATCTTCTGCTCGTTCGAACCCGGCGCGGCCTGGGCAGCGGCCGCGGCTTCGAGTATCTGCTTTAGATTTTGCTGATTCTTGTCCGCCAGCTGGGCGAATGTCCCCCAGCTTGGATACTCCGGGGGAATCGGATTGGAATTCATCCAGCCACCCATCGCGAACCGGTAGAAGTCGTCGCAAGGTTTACAGGTCTTGTCGAGGTTCGCGGTGTCAAATCCCCAAGCACTCGGCTGATCCGCCGCGCGCAGGTCCACGCTCGCCAGAGCTACCGCCAAGACGCCAACAACTATGAGGATGCAACCAGCAGTAAGAAATCGGTTTGACATTGCCAGCCCCCGTTTGTTTTGACTTTGGAACCGCAGTTGGATGGCGTTCAGTACTCCCACCGCCATGCGAACTGGTTGTAAGACGGAGAAGACCATCGTCGCGTTACTTCCGCGCTGAAATTCTCAATGCTGAGCAGAAGTGCGGGCGAGAATCAGTGTAGGACCGTACCATAGAAAACGTTTCGCGCACCGCGCAAATCTCTCCCATAGGAGAAACCGATCGTTAGACTTCCCAGTACTCGGACTTTGCATTGTGCCCCGGTATCCCAGAGCCAGCGCTGCGAACCGAACAGGCCCGAGGAATCGGCCACCGCGCCACTATCGAGAAACGGTCCGAGCTTCAAGGTGAAAAAACCATTTTGATAGATGTTTTTATCCAATTCCCAATTGGCAAGAAAAAATCGCCGTCCAAGCGGAGCACCGCCCTTGCGGCCGCCAAGGGTTCCAGCGTGACCGCGTAGCCAGAGGTCGTTGTCGCGTTCCATGCCCAATTCGAATAGTTCATCCAGAGTCGTTTTGCCCGCAGTGGCGCCGGCGCGAATCTGCGCTTGCATCTGATAATCGTCACCCCTTGCGCGCGGGAACCACTGCGCGCGCAACGCTCCGCGGAGCGTTGCGAATGGCCCGAGACCATCGGCAAACTCCCGGCCGGCCTTTGCCTCGGCCGAGGAATCCAGCGTGAAACGGCGCTCCGGCAAACGCACCAGAGTTGGCTTGACTCCCAGCCAACCTGCAACCGAAGTAGCGCCGGCGAAAAACGCGCGCTCGGCAGGCGAAGTGAGAGCGCTGAGATTTCGAAAATTCCGATTGCCGATCTCCCCTCCGGCACTCCAGCTCCACCGACTGCTAACAATGGAGCGCACTTCTGTCCCAACTGCAACACGACGCAGGTTCAGGTCTGTCAACGGCGTACCCGCGCCAAAGAAAGTTTGCGCCAGGTTCCAATTCTCGTTGCGGACGTCGGCGTAAAAGCGCAACCGCAGGCCGGGATCCTGGTACAGGGGCATGGAAAGGACGAGAGACAAGCGGCGTTTTTCCGGATCCCACCGCGCGAGAGAAGACAGGTTCGCGGCGTCGCCGCGGAGATTGTAGAACTCCGGATAGATCGTAGCGTAAGGCAAACCACTCAAAAGCGAAACGATGCCCTCCACCTTGGAATCACCCCAGCCGTTTCTTTCCGCCAAGTGCAGTGTTGCATCGTAGCTTCCAGATTCAGCCGGAGAAAGCTCCATCCGCTGGCTTGAAAAAATACCCAGATTGCCGAGGCGCGCTTGCGTTGCGAGCAATGCTTCGGTCTTAAGAACTTGAAGAGCATTGAACGCAACTGCGCGGTCACGGAGCGATTCCTTGAGTTTCAGGGGAGGTACGACCTTCACGCTGCGCAGCCGCGGCTTGCCTTCGGGATTCCAATACTTCAACGCGGCTTCGAGATTGCCTTCGATAAAATAGATCGTGGCGAGAAACTCTCGGGAATAGGAATCCCCCGGGTTCAGCCGCAGCGCCCCGTGCAGATGGGTTTTTGCATTTCGGAAATCGTTCTGCTTATACGCGATGCCAGCCAACTCAACCAAGAATCGCGAATCGCCCGGCGACTTTCGAAAGCCGGCGTCAAAAGCGAGTCTGGCGTCGTCCCATTTCTGCAAGCGAGCCTGGGCCAGCCCGGTTAGAAAATCCAAGTCCGGGGACTGGTCCGCGGGACCTCGCGCCAGCTTCGCGGCTTCCTCCCAATGACCGGCATCGAACGCGCCCTGCGCAGCGGCAAGGCGGGCTTGATCGGAGGCGGGATTCTGGGCGAAGGCGGGTACGCCCAGCGCCAGGGCGACGACTAGAAAAAGAGTCACGAAGCCTTTTCGGGGAGAGCCAGCAGCATCCAATTGCGGTTTGGCCGCCACTGTTTTTCGAAATCCTCACGAGCAACCCGGAGGAGCTTCCCGCGCGCTGGGTCGTTGAGGAATACGGCCCCATTCTGCCAGTCAATGCCGGTTACGACCACGTAGTGTAGCGGGGTTCTGGCGTTGCCCGGTTGTAAGCTGGCGATGAGCGGCCGCCCCTGCTTGAGCTGTTCAAGAAGGTCATTCCAATCCCCATTGAGAGGAAACACGCGAAAGCCCGATTCCCGGAGATAACTCTGCATGTCGGAAGCATGAATGCCGCGGACTTTGCGCGAGTAAAGTCGTTTCTGGATGGCGGCGGCGTCGGCGCGCTGCGAGTCAACCCCCGCACCGTGAGCGATCCAGTATTCCAGCAACATGGAAATGGCGGCGGATCCGCAACCATCCTCGCTCTGTTTTACATAGGGAACATCAAGCCAGATTCCGGCTTTTTCCTGAGGCGCCGATTGGGTCGCGCGCCCCAGGAAAAAAAGAAGGAGCAAGCCGAAAGCAATTCGATTCGTTCGCGTAAGCCAAAACTCCTGAGAATCAAGATCAGTGAAGCGCAATAGCCAGGACGATGATGGCCAGAGCGATCACGATGATCCACAGCAGATCCCGATCGGAAATGCGCCCAGCGGCAAAATCACGTTGCGCTTGGCGGGAGCGCTCAGCCAGTTTGGCGAGATCTTCATCGCGGAGTTGGCCGACGGCTTTATCAACCTTTTGATAGTCAAGGTTCGCCGATTTCATCGCTTTTTGCGCTTGCTCGGAAGAAAGAAGCGATCGAACGGCTTCTTCGTTGGAAAGGCGCGTCTGGGCCGGCTGCGCGGCGTCTTTATTCAAGTCGCTCAGAGAAACGACATGCTGCTTGTCTTGGGCCCCTGCCGGGACTCCCGCCAAACCAAACAGAAGGGCAATCGCCAGCATCGACACACACATCTTCACGCGAAAATGCATTCTTCCTCCTATGTTTGGCTGGGGTAAGAATAGTTTACGAATTGCATCGCGGCATGACAAGAAACTTCTAAGCCTGTTCATCGGGGCGGTGATGCCGCCGAAGAGGCATCAATTCTCTGGGAGCGGCTTCTGATACTTAGTGGCGTCAACCGATTTCCATTCGCCTTTGATGATGCCGGCGCGAATCTGCGTCGCGGTCTTCCCTTTACTCACCTGCTCGTAGGTGTAGAAGTCCTCGTAGATACAGGTGCCGCAGCCTGAACCGTGTTTGCTCGCAAAGCAATCCAGGAGGCTCTTGTGTCCCTGGCTACGGTCGCAATGGCAGTAGCAGGGCTGCTGGTAGAGTGCGCTCTTCACTTTTGCGGCCACGGTGTACGCGTTCTGCACGACGGGGTCGGTGAAAAGAACGGGATTCACTGTGGCTGGCAACTCGCCTTTGGGCGCTTGCGGATGGTACGCGGGCACATCCAGAAAAGTTGTGGATGGGGCGGTGTTCGCATCTTGTGGCATCCTCGAGGAGGCCTGCTGCGGGGCCACAACCAGCCCGAGCGCAAAGCCGAAAAGCGTCACGGCACCCAGGAATTTTCCGATTCCATTTCCACGCATACTCGCCCCCTGCTCTTCATTCTCTCGCGCTAACGTCGCCGCCACTCTACTCTAAGATGTTAAGGCCGGAATTTCCACTTCGACGCCTGCAAGGTATTCGATAAAAGAAAACATCACGGAAGGTGGACGACGGCGATTCGAACGGCGGCGAGTTTGGTCACGTCCATGACTTTGTTGCCGTTCAGATTGTCAATCTGGCTGTTGGCGATGAAATAAAAATCGCCGCCGCGGATGGCGCCAGTGGTGGGTAAGGCCGTGAACGGCGTGTGATTTTCGAGCACCTGAGTTTGGGTGACGCGGTTGCCGTCTCTCGAAAGCTTGAAAGCGGCGACGCGCGGCGAGCCGATGCCGTTCTGAATCGCAACCAAGCTGCCCTTGTGCCAATACAGGCCGTCGACGCCGGCCAGGGTGTTCCGCGGGCCGGGATCGACGTCGCGGCTCTCGCCGCTGCGCAGGTCAATTTTCACGATACCCACGGCGTCCGCTACAAACAGAGTTTGGTCGTCATCGGCCAGTGCAATGCCATTGGGATAGAAGAGCGTTCGGTAGATTGCCAGCGGAGCGAACGACTGTGAACGAGAATCGAATCGCAGGACCTGATTGTTCAGGCTATCCGTGGTGATGACCTCGCCGTTCTTTCGCAGCACGAGATCGTTGAATCCGCGCTTGGCATTGTCCTTCGGCGAGTAACGTCCCAGCATTTTGCCTGTGGAATCGAAATGAAGGAGTTCTGTCCGGCCAGCGTCTTCAAAAGAGTCCGCCCAAACGGTGCCGTCCGTCGGATCCAGCCGTATCCCGAGCACGGGCAACAGGCCGTAACGATCCCCGGGGACAAAATCGGAGACTCTCCCTTGCGCATCGAACTTCACGATTTTCCTCCGGTTCAAGCTGCTCAGATAATAAAAATTCCGCTTTTCGTCGTACGCCAACCCTTCTGGGATAAGGTCTCTCTCTTCGGTAACGAATGCGAATCGAGCTGCAGCGACCGGCGGAAAATCGCGATGGACTTTTTCCACCAGGTCCTCAAATTCCTTTGACCCTTTGAGCCCCAGGAACGCCGGATCGCCCAATGGATCAAAGCCCTCGCGCAGCGCAAGGCATTCCTTGAGAAGTGAAAGCGCTTCCCGGGTCTCTCCCAGATGTTGTTTGGCGGTGGAGAGAAAATAGAGTACCGCGCCGCGGTCGGGAACGATGGGTTGCAACTTTTCGACAATCGCGATTTGTGCACGGACTTCGGCGGCGTCGGCAGGTTCCGCGAGCACGCCCTTCACTTGCTCTTTTTCTTTCTCTTGTGGATGAGCGGCGAGAGGCAACCAGAGGAGACCAGCCAACAAGCAGGAGGCGGAGAAGACCAATGGCCGGAGGCAAATCATCATCACCTGCGAGAGGAAAAAATTGTCATGACAGGGGCCCTGAAGCTTGGAGACGACTAAATTGTCATGCAACTCAGATTTTTCAGGTGAAGGCCGTCTCGACAGCACTATACGCCGGAGCTGGAGGCGGCGAGGAAGTTTTCGCGTCAAGATGTCTTGCGCGAAGATGGCGCTGCACACGGCGGCCCCAGCCCCGCACAAACGAAAAATTGAGCGCACCGCCGATAGCCGAACCCGCCAATGGTATCAACCGCCCCACCCACTTTTCCGCCGTTTCCGCGCCAATCTTAGCGGCGAATCGTTCGGCAATGCGGGGAGCAAGTTTTTCGAGAATCTGTTTTTCTGCCAAATCCTTGCCGTAGTCAATGCCAGAAGCGGCCGCAGCGGCCTTCCACATTTCAATCCGCTGGTCGCGGCCGTGAGCTTCAAATCCGTAGAGCAGCGAGAGGCGCTGGATGAGCCGCAGGGTAATCACCGTGAGCAGGCTGGCGTCGGGCAAAAACGTGAGCATGCCTCCGAGGCCGAATCCTGCGCCTTCGGCAAGCGCCAGCCGTTCGGCGTCGCGAATCAGCAACTTGGCGATAGCATCCAGCCGCTCGGTGGGCACGTCTTTCATTCGCGCAAAGTCCGGAACCCACAAACCGTGCTTGTTGGCGAGTTGGCGCCGGAAATCCTCCGGATCGATCTCGATGGAGCGGAGACCCCGGAGAACCCCAAAGCGCAAAAAGCGCGAGAAGGTACGTCCCGCCAGCGATCCTTTTACCGAGTTACGTAACTCTGCCATGCCTATTAGCATCCTAAGGCGGTTGGAACCACATGGCAACCACCCCGTTGCCTGGCTTGTGCCCATAGCCAGAGGGGGCAGGTCCGGGGAAGGGGGGAGTTACCCGGAACGCGGCAAGAAAACGGCAGTCCTACTTGACGCGGAGACGTTTTTCGGTAAACTGCATTCTTCGCTATGGCGACAATGCCACAATTCATTCCCTCCGAAGTCGTGCATGATCTCGACTTTCCGCAGCGTGAGGCGGCGTTCTTCTACGGCTTGTTCTTGCGCGGTTATTCTGCGGATCAGTTGCGGCGAGACATCGAAGTGCCGCCGGCAGTGCTAGCCAAGTGGCACCGCGAAGCAGAACGCGATCCGCAGCTTCGCGATATTTTTGCCCGTATGGTGGATTACCGCCGTCACGTCCTGGCCATATTCGATACCCTGGTAGGTTCGGACACGCAACCGCAGCGCGTTCAGTAAACATCATTCATTCTCCTCACTTGTTTTGGGTTAGGGTAAGTTCCCTATGCGCGTCTCCGCTGAATTTGCTCCTTGTTAGCCGTAATTCCCCTGTACTTTCGTTCAGGACAAAAATGGTCAGGCAACCAAATGAAGATTAGGTTGATCTAACCGATCTCGGGGGGCAAGTGTCACAAAATGAAGGGGATTCCTTTGATTGACGGGGGAGATTTCTGGGGTTAGAATCACAACGTCCTAGACCTTGAGGTGTATCCATGTTGAGGGTAGTTCGGACCCTGTTCGTTTCCGTTTTTTCAATTGCTATTGCTATGCCGTCGGTTTCCGCCCAGCAGGGGCAGGACCGTGGCGCCCCGCCAGCACCCGCAAAGACAGATAAAGAAGCAAAGCGGAAAATGAAGAGGACGCTGAAGGAGTTGGACAGCTCCTACAAGACATGGCTGACGGAAGACGTCACCTATATTATTTCTCCGGATGAGCGCAACGCCTTCCTGCAGTTGGATACCAACGAGGAGCGCGAACAGTTCATCGAGCAGTTCTGGCTGCGGCGCAGCAGCAATCCCGACCTACCGGAAAATGATTTTAAGGAAGAGCATTATCGCCGCATCGCGTACACCAACGAGCACTTTGCTTCCGGCATCCCCGGATGGAGAACCGACCGCGGCCGCATGTACATCATGTGGGGCCCGGCGGATGAAGTGGAATCGCACCCCACGGGCGGCACCTATGATCGGCCGATGGACGAGGGTGGCGGTTCGACCAGCACGTACCCTTGGGAAACATGGCGTTGGCGCTACCTGGAAGGCATCGGCGAAAACGTTATTTTGGAATTCGTTGATCCCAGCGGGTCGGGCGAATACCACATGACCATGGATCCTTCAGAAAAAGACGCCCTACTGCACGTGCCTGGCGCGGGCTTGAGCTTGATGGAATCCATGGGCATGGCGTCGAAGGCCGACCGCTTCACGCGCTCGGACGGCACGAACATGCCGACTACCATGGGCGGAACACCCTCGAGCATGAATGAATTCACGCGGCTGGAACTCTTCGCCAAGGTAAATAAACCGCCTGAGGTGAAGTTCAAGGACCTCGAGGCGGTAGTGACCTCCCGCATCGTCAGGGATCAGGTGCACTTTAACTGGCGGACCGATTACTTGAAAGTGACGAATGACACGGTTCTCGTGCCCGTTACCGTGCAGGTACCCAATAGTCAGCTTTCGTTTCATTCCAAGGATGGAATCCATACGGCGGTCTTGAATGTCTTCGGGCGCGTAAGCACGCTCACCGGCCGCGTGGTGCAAACCTTTGAAGATTCCGTCACGCGTGATTTTCCGGATTCCCTTTACCAGCAGTCGCTGAAGCTTCAGTCCATCTATCAGAAGGCTGTGCCTCTGCGTCCCGGTCTGTACCGCCTGGATCTGGTGATCAAGGATGTGCAGAGCGGAAATATCGGCGTCGTGAATTCCCGCCTGCAGGTGCCGCGATACGAAGATGACAAGCTGGAAGCGAGTTCCCTGATTCTTGCCGATCAAATCGAGCATGTTCCCGCAAAGCAAATCGGAGCGGGACAATTCGTGCTCGGTTCATCGAAGGTCCGTCCGCGCCTGGAAGCCGATTTCACCACCGCCGACAAACTTGGCATCTACATGCAGGTTTATAACCTCAAGCCGGACGATAAGTCCCACAAGTCCAGCGCGACATTCCAGTACACGGTCAAAAAAGGCAAAGACCAGGTCATGCAGTTCAAGGAAACTTCCGAGGAGATGAAGCAGACAGGCGATCAGGTTACTATCGAGCGCCTGCTGCCTTTGGCAACGCTGGCGCCCGGCAAGTACAGCCTGGAAGTGAATGCCACGGACACACTTTCGAATCAGACCATTTCCCGAACGGCCGATTTTACGGTGAAAGCGCCGATAGAAATCAAAGCCGCGGCGATTGCTGCACCGGGGAGGTAAGAAAAAGTGAAACAGGAACGGCTCCGAACCCTGGGGGCCCTGGTCCTGACCGCCATGGTTTCGTCCTTCGCGGCGATTCCGGCGGCCGCGCAAGCGAAGCCTGTCCCGGGCAAGCTTGCGGGAGTGGTGCGCGACGCTGCGGGCACGCCGCAGATGGGCGCGAGCGTGGAGTTGGTCTCCGAAGCCGTGGGGATGGCGGCCAACCGCGGCCTTCTGACGAACACGCAAGGCATGTTCCGGGGTGACAAGTTAGCCCCGGGTTTTTACACCGTGCGTGTGACCCTCGCCGGTTTTCTTCCAACACTTGAAAAGCACATTCAGGTCACCTCGAATCTGACAACTGTCGTTCGCATTGAGCTGGAATCCATGTTTGCCACGCTGGACCAGTTGCGGCGCATGCCGGCGAGCAGCACAGCGGAAGTTGACGATTGGAAGTGGGTATTGCGGTCGGCCTCGGCGATGCGGCCAGTTCTGGAGTGGGTGGATAGCGATACCCTGAGTGCTACTGCTCTGGCTGGCGAAACCAGTGGACCCCGAATACCCAAGATGCGGATGGAATTCACGGATGGTGCACGGCGTTCAGGTTCGGCTTCCAGCATCGCCGCTTCTCCTGCTACCGCTGTGGCCTATGACCAAAAGCTAGGCGGCACGAGCCGAATGATCTTTGCCGGACAGGTCAGCTACGATACCGACACTCCCGCTGGCGGCATCGCCACAGTGTGGCTGCCGACGGGAACCCTGGGCGCCGGTCCGCACACCGCGCTCGTCCTTCGCGAAGCCAGGCTGGGTCCGGTTGGACCTACTTTCAGGGGTGTACGAATCGATCAAGGCGGCGCGCTCGCGCTGGGCGATCGAACGGTGCTGCGCTACGGCGGCGAATATGTTCTGGTCGGACTAGGGGCGGCAGCTTCTTCAATTCGCCCTCGCGCGGAATTAAATGTGCATTTCAACGACGACTGGAGCAGCGCCATCGTTTTTGCTGCGATGCCCAACGGACCCGGTCCACTCGAAGCCAACGAGGAACAGCCAGGCGGGGCGCTTGGTGCAGCTCTCAACGAACTGGACGCATTTCCCGCGCTGCTCTGGCGACGGGGCCATCCGGTTTTGCAAAATGGGATTCACGAAGAAATTTCGGCGGAGCGGAAGATCGGCACTCGCGGAAAGCTGCAGATCGCAGGCTTTCATGACGACAACAGCCATGTGGCCGTTTTTGGCCGGGGCACCGAGCTCCCCAACGCCGATTATTTTCAAGATGGCCTCTCGACCGGCTTTGCTTATGACGGTGGCTCCTCGAGCAGTTGGGGAACACGCGTAGCATTTCGCGAAAAACTCAATGGCGATCTGGAATTGACCGCCGTTTATTCTTTTGGCGGAGCGCTCGCGCCTTCGGACGTTACGGACGATCTGCTTCGCGATGTGCTGCACACGGCACAGAGACACTCTATTGCGGCGGGAATTGCCGCTAAAGTGCCGCGCCTCGGTACGAAGGTCCAGGCGGGTTATAAATGGGTGAACGGCGTTGCTGTCTCCTCAGTGGACAGCTACGGCGAGTCGCTCTTCCAAACCGATCCCTACTTTCATCTGATCGTGCGCCAGCCGCTTCCGAAATTTGCGTTGGGGAGGTGGGAGGCCATTGCGGATTGCAACAACCTACTGGCACAGGGCTACGTCCCCACGAATAGCAGAGACGGGCGAGTTATGCTGGTACCTGCTTTCCGGACGTTCCGGGGCGGACTGAGCGTTCAGTTTTAGAGAATAATTGGCTCTAGAAAGCTGTATTTGTCCTTCCAGAAACCGGATGATAAGGGAAAGTTCAGCCTACCTACCGCGTAAGTTATTGAATTTACATTGGTTCCGCGAATGATCTTCTACCAAACAATGGACATTGGGTTGCACTTGGTTTCAAGAGAAGGGGTGTAGTTCTGCCTAATCGGGTTATGAGGCAAAACCTCCGAGTTAGCCTTGGGGCCGTCGTGCTGGCGCTAACCACGCTGGCGGCGGTGATTTTTGCCCTGATTAACTTCGACCAACGCAGCCGCTTTGAGGTGGTGTTCGACGGGGTGGCCTGGCTCGACACCGATCACGGCATTCAGGCCAGCCGGGTATCTCCGAATTCCCCCGCTACTCACGCTGGTATCCGTCCCGGGGACATTCTGCTGGCCGTCAACAGCGCTCCAGTCAAAAGAGCTGCGGAAGTTGCTAAGCGGCTGGACCGCGCCGGGCTCTGGACCCAGGTGCATTACAAGCTTTCCCGTGGCGGCGAGGAATTCGAGACGCCGCTCCTCACGGCGCCCGCCGAGAAGCCCCTGGCGACCGAGAACTACCTGCGAATCGTCGGCCTACTCTATTTGTTTATCGGCCTGTTCATATTCATTCGCCGGTGGAACGCGCCTCGCGCCGTGCATTTTTACGTTTTTTGCTTAATCTCCTTCATTCTCTGGTCCTTCCATTACAGTGGAAAACTAGACACGTTTGACTGGGAAGTTTACTGGGCGGAGGTTGTCGCGCGCCTGCTGGCACCCGCTTTGCTTCTGCATTTTGCGCTGGTATTTCCCGGGCGGAGTGAAACCACGGCTCGCTCGTCCCTTAAATTGTTGGCGGTTTACTTTTTGCCTCTGGCCCTGCTGCTGATTCATTTGAACACCGCGCTCAACGCCTTCGGCTGGGTGCCGTGGCTGGGTTCGTACCTGCTGCTCGAAAAAATTGAGTTTGGCTATCTCGCCCTGTGCTTCCTTGCTGCGGGGCTGGTGTTTTACCAGAATTTCCGCGGAGCACCCTCCGGCGTACTTCGCCAACAATTGAAATGGCTGACGGGTGGAACGCTTGCGGGCAGCCTGCCCGTTTCTCTGATGTACATCGTGCCTTTCGTTCTCGGTGCGGTCCCTCGTCCGTGGATGCAGCTCTCGGCAATAAGCCTGGTTCTGATCCCGTTGTGTTTTGGCTACGCCATTGTCCGCTACCGCTTGATGGACGTGGACATCATCTTCAAGCGTGGCTTGGCGTATACGGCGGCGACTGCCGCAGTCGCAACCATCTATTTTGCGCTCGTCGCCCTCATCACTTATTTCTTCCACGCCCAGACCACTGGCCCCGTGGGAGGCATGATCGCCATCGTCATAGCTGCATTTTTGTTCCAGCCCTTCCGCGAAAGGATTCAGGCTCGGCTCGACCGATTCTTCTACCGCGACCGCCTGGACTATCGCCGCACGCTCATTGAATTCGGCCGCACGCTGACGAACGAAGTGCGCTTCGACCCCATGCTGGGCTCGGTGATGGACCGCATTTCCCAAACGCTCTTGGTCGACCGTCTGGCGATTTTTGTGGAGAGCGCCGTGCAGCCCGGCCAAATGCGCATCGCTCGATCGATGGGAGTGCGGCTTTCCGAGTCTCTGGATCTCAGCTTCCTCGAGCCGGCCCGGCCCGAGTTTGCCCGCGGGGCGCTCTTTTTCGAGTCGCCCCGTGCGGCAAGAGACGTCAGTGACTCTGTCCGGCACACGCTTGAGCAGCTGGACCTCAACTATTTCGTCCCCTGCCGCATCCGTGAGCACACCGTCGCAGTCCTCGGCCTCGGCAAAACAGTCGACGGCGATTTTCTTTCCAGCGACGACGTCGAATTGGTCGAGACGATTGCCGGCTATGTCGCCGTGGCCCTCGACAACGCTCAGCTCTACAGCTCGCTCGAACAAAAAGCCCTGGAAATCGCGCGCCTCAAGGATTTCAGCGAAAATATCGTGGAATCCCTGAACGTCGGTGTGCTTTCCGTGGACCTCGAAGGCATTGTTGAATCCTGGAACACGCGCTTGGAACAGCTTTTCGGAGTGGCGCGTCAGGAGGCGGTCGGAAGGCAGCTCAGCTCCCTCTTACCGGAAGAACTGGCGCGAGAAATCGCTGCGCGCGGTGACCAGGAACAAGTCACGGGCATCTATAAACAGAGACTCCAGCACCAGGGCAAATTGCTGACCTTGAACGTTTCCATCACACCGCTGGTGAGCAAATCGAATGAGCGCATCGGCCGCCTGCTGCTCTTCGATGACGTAACGCAACGCGAGCGCATGGAAGAGCAGATGTCGCAGACCGAGAAGCTGACTTCGCTGGGACTGCTCGCGGCCGGCGTCGCTCACGAAGTGAATACGCCTCTCGCGGTCATCTCGAACTACATTCAGATGCTTGCGAAGCAGATGCCGGAAGGCGACCCGCGCCAGTCGATCATTGAAAAAATCGTCAAGCAGACTTTCCGCGCCAGTGAAATCGTTAACAACCTGCTGAATTTCTCGCGGACGGGCGCCGCGGACGCGGCGGACATTGATGTGAACCGTGTGGTTGAAGAGACCCTGTCTCTTGTGGCCCATCCTCTTAAAACTTCTCATATTCAAGTGGTGAAGCAACTCGGCGAGCCGCTGCCGGCCGTTCGTGGGTCAGCCAATAAGCTGCAGCAGGTTTTCCTGAATCTTTTCTTGAACGCTCGCGATGCCATGCCCACCGGCGGAATGCTCGAAGTCCGCACGGCGGCGCATAACGGCAGCGTCGAAATCGAGGTCGCCGATACCGGCGCTGGCATACCCCGCGAACACATCCATCGCATCTTTGATCCATTCTTCACTACTAAAGCGAGCGGCCGCGGCACCGGCCTCGGTCTCTCGGTCAGTTACGGCATCATCAAGGAACATGCGGGAAAGATTGATGTACGTTCCACGCCAGGCAAAGGCACATCGTTCCACGTGGAGTTCCCCGCAGTAAAGAAAGCGGTCCATGTCTAAGGGCTCCATCCTAGTTGTAGACGACGAATCAGAAATCCGCGAAGGCCTCGAACTCCTGCTAAGAGGTGAAGGCTACGGCGTCTCCAGCGCGGAGACCGGCGAATCCGGCCTCGAGAAACTCGAGCAGCATCCTTATGACCTTCTTCTGCTGGACGTCAGCTTGCCGGACCGCAATGGCCTGGACATGCTCAAGGAGATTCACCGCCGCGATCCGCAACTCTCCGTGGTGCTCATCACCGCGTATGGTTCCATTGAAATGGCGCGCGCCGCCTTTAAGAATGGCGCGATGGATTACATCACCAAGCCGTGGTCCAACGACGAATTACTGGCGCAAGTGGCGCAGGCAGTGGAATCGCGGCGGCTGCGCGATGAAAACGTGCAACTCAAGCGCGCCCTGAAGCAGCGCTTTAATTTTCCGAACATTGTCGGTAAGAGCGACAAAATGCAGGTGCTTCTGAACCTGGTCACGCAAGTCGCGCCGTCGCGCTCCACCATTCTCATCAGCGGCGAAAGCGGCACGGGTAAAGAGCTCATCGCCAAAGCGATTCACTCGGCATCTACACGCGCGGATAAGGCGTTTGTGCCGGTAAATACAGGATCAATCCCCGTGGATCTCCTCGAGTCGCAACTTTTCGGTCACGTGAAGGGCGCCTTTACCAGCGCGGTAGCTTCCAAAAAGGGCCTGTTCGAAGTCGCCGACCAGGGCACGATTTTCTTCGATGAAATCGCCACCATTAGCCCGGAGACGCAAGCCAAGCTTCTGCGCGTAATTCAAGAGCGTGAGTTCATGCGCCTGGGAGGCACGGAACAACTCAAAGTCGACGTGCGCATCGTGGCTGCTTCCAACGTGGAACTTCTCACGCTGGTGCGCGAAGGCCGTTTCCGCGAGGATTTGTATCACCGCCTGAACGTCATCCACCTGCTGATTCCTCCGCTGCGCGACCGCCGGGAAGATGTTCCCCTTCTGCTGGCGCATTTCCTGGAGCGCTATTGCCAGGAAAATGCCAAGCCCATGCGGCAATTTACGCCCGCGGCGATGAAGCTGATGATGGATTACGACTGGCCCGGCAACGTGCGCGAACTGGAAAATGTGGTTGAGCGCGCGGTCGTCCTCTCCACCCAGGAGCGTGTTGACGCGGACCTGCTCCCGGAAAGCATTCGCAGCAAGGAAATCGTGCGCGGCGTGCGGCTGCAGCTTTCTGAATTCTTGCCTCCGCTGCCTGGCGAACCGGGTTCGCGGTCTTCCGCGGACAATCCACAGCCATCTTTGTTCCAAATCATGGATGAGATCGAACGCCGCATCATTATTGATATGCTCGAACGTACCGGCTGGAACCAGACCGAAGCCGCCGAGCGTTTTCTGATTCCCCTTTCAACGCTGAATCAGAAAATCAAGCGCCTGGGAATTGATGTCCGCCGCCGCGGTCGTGGTGATGAGATTTTGTCCGCGTCGATCGGCAAATAGCGCCCGCGCGCGCCCGGAATTTTCCTCCAAGAGCTCGCGGATTAATCGGTTCCATCGTCTACACTAACCGCGGACCTCTATGGCCGAGCCGACATCCCCTTCGCAATCCTCTGGCGTTGCTTCCTTTAAGAACGAATGGGCCGCGCTGCTGGAGTGCGCTTCTCCCGCGTGCGATCCGCGGCGGCTTGCGGACTTGCTGCGGTCCGTGGATTGGGCTCGGTTGCTCGCTCTTGCTGAAGAGCACGGCGTGGAGGGCCACCTGGCGACCTCTTTTCGCCTGCTCGAAGGAACGCTGGTCCCGCCGGAAATGAGGCAGAAGCTCGCCGAGCGGAAACGCGTGCAAACTTTTTTCACCCTGCGGCTGAATGCAGAGCTGTTTCGGCTATTGGAGCAATTCCGCGCTCATGGAATTGGCGCGGTAGCCATCAAAGGGCCGGTCCTGGCGGTACAGGCCTACGGCGATCCGGCAATGCGCAGCTACGGCGACTTGGACTTGCTGGTTCCACAGCAAGATATTCGCCGCGCCACGGAATTGATGAGCGCTGGCGGCTTTCTGCCGGCTGTCTCCCTCAGCGCTATCGACGCCGGGAAAATTCCCGGCCAGTATCTTTTTTCCAAGCCGGATTCGAAACTCCTCGTCGAACTGCACAACGATTTCACGCTGCGTTATTTTCCCCGTCGTCTGCCTCTTACAGAGTTTTTCGCGCGACAAATCCGCGTACAAGTCGATGGCCACGAAATTCCCGCACTTTCCGTGGAAGACGAACTGGTGCTCATTTGTGTCCACGGGGCCAAACATTTTTGGGAGCGTTTGATGTGGATTGCCGACGTTGCAGCGCTGATCTCCCGCCAAACCAGCATGGGTTGGCAGCGGGTTGCGGATTCAGCATCCGCCGTGAAAGCGGAGCGCATGCTGCACACCGGGCTGCGCCTGGCCTCCGATTTGCTCCGGGTGCAGTTGCCCGACAAAGTTCAAGCGGCAGTTCAGGCAGATGCGAGGGCCGCGCGGCTCGCGAAACAATGTTGCAAGTGGCTGCCCTCTGCCGGTAATACAGCGCCGGGCCTTTTCGAGCGAGCCGCTTTTCGTTTGCGCATGCGCGGCGGTCTTCTTTCCGCGCCCGCTTATCTGTTCAGACTTTCTTTTTCACCGACGGAAGAAGACTGGAAAGAAGGTCAGCTGGGGAGCCACAAGGGGTTTCTCGATGCCCTCCGCCGCCCATTTCGTCTCGCGCGTAAGTATGGACGCGACAGCAAGGAGTGATCCTCGAAGTTCCAAGCACCCTGCAAATAAACTATTCAGCTCGTACTGGCTTCAAGAAAAAGCCGCGCGTGATGTCTCCATCACGCGCGGCCCGCTGCCCGGATTCCAGCAATTAGTTGACCGAGATTTGTACCTGAACGTTGTGCGTCAACGCCCCGGAAGAGCCCGTAATTGTCAAAGTGGCCGGGCCTTTCGGCGTACGCTGATGGTTCAGTCCGTTGCATCCTGTGATGGCAAAGAGCGTCAGCACCGCTGTCGCCATAGCCAGGCGCAGGCGTGGCCGCCGGACCCAGACCAGGGAAAACAACAACATCAGCGCCAGCACCAAGGGCACAACCTGCTGCGGCGGCGCGGTTGGAGTTGGTATTCCCTGCGGCGGTGCAACGAGCGCCGTCGTCGTCATGGAGACTTGCGCTTGAATCGTCGAGGGCGGTGCTACCGGCGGCGTCACCGGTGAGGTAACCGTGCACACCGCAAGCGCCGGCGCACCCGCGCAGGCCAATGCCACAGGAGAGTTGAATCCTCCCGTTCCCGTGACCGTCACGTTGAAGTTGAGCGTCTGGCCGAGCGTCACCCCTTGCACGCCAGCCGGCCCGGTTAGTCCGAAATCCGGCGTGCCGGTACCGGTGCCGGTCAGGGGTACGGTGTGCGGGCT
>Ga0137403_10002241_pt1 | contig 23783 bp, 21 predicted proteins | sample CZOMad2_1_16fung_FD_122057 | JGI IMG/M metagenome (GOLD analysis project Ga0137403, IMG submission 122057) | Vadose zone soil fungal communities from Angelo Coast Range Reserve, California, USA - CZOMad2_1_16fungal (Hybrid Assembly) | ecosystem: Environmental > Terrestrial > Soil > Vadose zone...
CTCTACCGCACTGTCTATAACAAGTACTACGTCGACGAAATCTACAATTGGGCCCTTATCGTGCCGCTCATCGCCATGTCACGGAATTGGCTGTGGAAGGGCGTTGATCAAGGCCTCATCGACACCGTAATCAACGACAGCGCGGATGCCACCGCCGATGCGGGCGGCGCGCTGCGGCGCATGCAGTCGGGCAATATCCGCTCCTATGCCGCCTGGCTGACGGCGGGTGCGGCGGTAGTGCTGGTGTACATGGTTTGGTTGGGGGTGCACTAGCGTGATGAACCTCAACCCCATCATCCTGACCCTGGTCACGTTCGTACCGCTGCTGGGCGGGCTGGTGTTAATGGCTGTGCCCAACCGTGACCGCGACATTCGGTGGTTCGCGCTCATCGTATCGCTAGTCGAGTTCGTCCTCGCCTTGCACCTGCCGGTATATTTCCGCGCCGAGAGGGCCGGAGTCTTTCAGTACGAAATCAATCTCCAGTGGATCGCCAGCCCCAACATCCATTTTCATCTCGGCATCGACGGCATCTCGCTGTGGCTGGTCCTTCTCACCACGTTCCTCACGCCGCTCTGCGTTCTGATCTCTTGGAACTCGATTCACGAGCGCGTCAAGGAATTCTTCATTCTCCTGCTGATCCTCGAGACGGCGATGATCGGCGTGTTCGTCGCGCTCGACCTGTTCCTGTTCTATGCCTTCTGGGAAGCGACGCTGATCCCGATGGCGCTGCTCATCGGCATCTACGGGCACGAACGCCGCATCTACGCTGCCGTAAAGTTCTTCCTGTTCACCATGGTTGCGTCCGTCTTCATGTTGGCAGCCATCATCTGGCTGTATGCCAAGACAGGCAGCTTCGACTTCGCGACGATCCAACAGGCTATCCAGGCGGGCGCCGTCCCAGGTTTCGCTGCCGCGGCCCCGTGGCTCTTCCTGGGTTTCTTCATAGCCTTCGCGGTCAAAGTACCCTTGTTCCCCCTTCACACGTGGCTGCCAGACGCGCACGTGGAAGCGCCCACCGCAGGCTCGGTATTGCTGGCAGGCGTCTTATTGAAGATGGGCACTTACGGCTTGCTGCGTTTCAATGTCGGCCTATTTCCCGCGCAAGCCCGCGAGAACGCCCCGTGGATTATGGTTCTGGCTCTAATCGGTATCATCTACGGCGCTCTCGTCGCGCTGGTGCAGCCGAATCTTAAGAAGCTGATCGCTTACTCTTCCGTCAGCCATCTCGGTTTCGTAGTTTTGGGGATCTTCAGCCTCACGCAGGCCGGGCTCAACGGCGCGATGTTCGTGAACCTGGCACACGGAGTTTCCACCGGTGCCCTCTTCATGCTCGCAGGAATCTTGCACGAACGCCGTCACACCTACGAAATCACCGAATTCGGCGGCCTCGCCACGCCCATGCCGATGTACGCATCGATTTTCCTTTTCATCACGCTTTCCTCGGTGGGGCTCCCGCTGCTCAACGGCTTTATTGGCGAATTCCTGGTTCTCTCCGGGGCGTTTCAGGCGAGGGCTCTCTACGGCGTTCTGGCGGCTACAGGCGTCATCTGGAGCGCGGCCTACCTGCTCTGGGTCTATCAGCGGACGTTCTTCGGCGTGAACAAGAATCCCAAGAATGCCAGCTTGCACGACATGTATCCTCTCGAAAAAATCGCTGTTCTCCCGACTGCGGTTGCCGCTTTGATCATGGGCGTCGCCCCGATTCTCTGGCTCAAGGCTATCGATCCGGCCGTGCACTCCATTTTGCATCCCGTAGCACAGTTTTCCGCGCGGGTAGTGGGCCAATGACGATGACCTTGCCCATCACAGAAATTCTCGCCCCGCCCAATGTCGACTACGTTCGCATTCTGCCCGAACTCGTGCTCAGCTTTTTCGGCATGTTGATCATGGTGCTCGATCCGTTGATCGACGAAGCCAAGGCGGCGAAGACCGTCGGCACAGTAGCGTTGGTCGGCGCTCTTGCCAGCCTCGCTGCCGTCTATGTGCAAGCAGGATCACCGGGAGAGGCCTTCTCCCACATGGTGCGTGTCGACAACTTCAGCATCTTCTTCCACGCTGTCATTCTCGTCATCGTCCTGCTCTCCATCCTCAGTTCGTTTGAATACATGGCGCAGCAGCGCATCCGCGCCGGCGAGTACTACGGCCTGATCCTGATGGGTGCGGCCGGCATGTGCCTGATGACCTCAGCCGTGGAACTGGTGCTCATCTTCATTGCCCTCGAAATCTCTTCGATCTCGACATACATCCTGGCTGGCTTCCTCCGCCGCGACCCGCGCAGTTCCGAGGCTTCCCTCAAATACTTCCTGCTCGGCTCCTTCGCCACCGCCTTCTTCCTCTACGGCGTGGCTCTGATTTTTGGCGCAACCGGCTCGACCACTTTCGCTCAGATCAGCATTGCCCTGCGTACTGGCTACGTCCCCACGCTAGCTTACGTTGCCATGGCCATGATTTTCGTTGGCCTGGGCTTCAAGGTAGCGGCAGCACCCTTCCACGTGTGGACGCCGGACGTCTACGAGGGTGCGCCATCGCCAGTAGTCGGGTTGATGTCCACCGCGCCGAAGGCCGCCACGTTCGCCGTTCTACTCCGCGTAATTTTCGAGGCTCAACTTCCGGGAACGTTCTGGCTGATCTGGTTCGCCGCTGTCCTCTCGATGACCCTCGGCAATCTCGGAGCCCTCAAGCAGAACAACATCAAGCGCCTGCTGGCGTACTCTTCCATCGCCCACGCCGGGTACCTGCTGGTCGCATTCGCCTCGCTCCCCGCCTCCGGCATTCCCTCTGCGATGTTCTACACGGCTGCCTATGCGGCCATGAACGTGGGCGCGTTTGCCATCATCAGCCACATTGGCAACCATGGTGAGCGCTATACCTCAATCGACGACTATGCAGGCTTGGGCCAACGCGCGCCCTTTCTGGCCGCGATTCTCACCGTCTTCCTGCTCTCGTTGATTGGCATTCCCGCCACGGGCGGCTTCTTCGCCAAGTTCTATGTGTTCAGCGCCGCGCTCCATTCCACCACGCCCTTGGTGGGGCTCACCATCATAGGCGTGATTAACAGCGCCATCGCGTCCTACTATTACCTGCGCGTAGTCGTCGTTATGTATATGAAGGAGCCGCAGGGAGAAGCGATTCCTCTGACACCGCTGCCAGCGGCCGCGCGGCTCGTCCTGGTATTGAGCGCGCTATTTACGCTCTATCTTGGGATTCTTCCGGGATCTGTCCTGGCCTACGCCCAGGATTCCGTCCGCAACTTGATTCCCTGATTCTGTCAATCTACGGCCACAGCCACATCGATCCGGGCGAATATCCAACTCGCGGCCATCCAAAAAACCACCGTTTCAATGAGCGCTGCCGGGATGGCGCCGCCCGCCGACATACCCGGATGCTCATACGAAGCTTTCAGAAATACCCGCATCAGACTGAAAAGCGGCAGGATGTAGTTCCACAGGCCGCCAAACTCGAAAGCCAGCACTCCGGGTAGGCCCAACGTCAGCCCCGTGAACATGGCCGACATCCAGGGATTCAAGTGCGTCGAATAGAACAAAGCGACCGAAGCCGAAAGAACGCACGCCGCCACCACGCATCCCATCAAATACCACAGGTAAAAGAACGAAAACCCGATGGGGCACAGCGTCCAAGTGCCAGTAAATCCCAGCATGAGGCAGAAGAGCCCTGCGGCCAGCCCGACGCCCAGCAGCAGTCCAGTGAGATAATCCCGCCGCGTAACCGCCTTCCCCAAGACGGCCAGAATGCGGCGCGATCTACGTTCGTTGTAGATCGCCGAACCGCCGAAGAAAATGCTAAACGCCACGCCATACATCCCCAGTTGCTTGAAAGTCAGCAGAATGTCGTCCCGATCGCTACGCGCATCCGAGAGCAGCCCAAGTGCTGCCAAGCCGAGCACTGAAAGTTGTAGCACGAGAATCGGCCATCGTTGCTCGCGCACGAAGTTCAACGCGATCAGAGTAATCCTCTTTACGCGTTTCACGGCGCCTCCTGTTTCGGCCGGAACCTTGGTTCCGCGCCGGGACCGCCCGTGAGTTCCAGAAAAAGATCCTCGAGGGTACGTTTATGGGGGGAAACGCTGATCACTTCCCCTCCGAGCGCCCAAATCCGCTCCAGCATAGCCCGTTGCGCATGAGCGGTGACTAGGAAGCGAATCCTGCCATCGGTTTGGACTTCGGTTCCGGGCAGACTGTCGGCCGGAACGCCGCTGGCAATAATCTCAAAATGCTCCCGCGACTCCAATAGATCTAAGGGGCGGCCGACCCGGACGACCCGGCCCTGGTTTAACACGGCAATTCGATCGCATACCAGTTCCACTTCCGAAAGCAGGTGCGAACTCAGGAAAATGGTCTTGCCTCGCCGCCGCCAGTCCAGCAACATTTCCCTTACCGCATATCGCGCCAAAGGGTCGAGCGCGGATGTGGGCTCGTCCAGGATGAGCAGATCGGGGTCGTGAACGATGGCCTGCGCCAGGCCAATGCGCTGCAGCATGCCACGGGAAAATTTCCCCACGTTCCGGTTGGCTTCGTGAAGCAGAGACACCGTCTCCAGAGCCTCCCTCGTCCTGCGGGTGAGGGTCTCGCCGGAGAGGCCGTTCAGAGCGCCGTAGAAGCGCACCAGATTTTCCGCTGGGCGGTGATAGAGCGCCACGTTTTCCGCCAGGAAGCCGACCCGCCGCCGCGTGGCAGCGTGACCGAAGCGCCTGCCAAACATCAGCCCGCGCCCCTTAGTGGGCCGCACAAACCCCATGGCAAGATGGATCGCCGTTGTTTTGCCGGCTCCGTTCGGTCCGAGAAAGCCGAAGATTTCACCCTCCTCGACCTGCAGGGTGAAATGATCGAGCGCGCGCACGATTCGCCGCCGGAACAGGGCGCGATAGTCCTTGATGATGTCTTGGAATTCCAGTACCGCTGGCATTTGCGCTATTCTACCCGCTCGACTCGCCCGGAGCTGTGTGCGAGGGCGGTTCCTACCGGACTCTAGTGGAAGTGCACGGACAACGTTGCCAGCATGTCGACCCGTTCACCGTTGGAACGGAAAGGCTCGTAACGCCATTGCCGAACCGCCTCAATCGCGGCGGCGGAGAGCCGGGCGTCGCCACGCAGCAACCGGATATCGCGCACAGATCCGTCGCGGTCAATGACTCCTTCGAGCAGCACTTCCTTGGGAAGGTTGAGTCCAGCGACCTCGGGCGGCATGATTGGATCCACCTGGTGGATCAACTTGCCCCCGGTGATGCTGGCGGCGACGTCGGCCGTGTCGCGCAATTTCTCAGTCTCCGCGGCGCTGGTGACAGGTCCTGTAGTCAAGGAACCGCTCATCGATGTCCCAGCCGCAACGGGAGGATTTGGCAGTGCAGCGTTGGTCGTCGATGCAGCAGCCGCAGGAGCAAGCGTCAAAGAGCCGGTAGCTGCGAGGGCAGTCGCTCCCGGTCGAGTCGAAGTAGGTCCAGTTCCTGCCGGTCCGATCGTTGCAGGTCCGATCATCGAACCGCTGCCCGGCAGAGCGCGATACACAACCTTACCTTTTTCGTAGACCACCAGGCTTCCCGAGCGAGGGACCAAGTCGCCGGTGCTCTTCGTGGTCGTCGCGGACAGTGCTTTCGAAGAAGGTGATGGCTTCGCCGCGCGTGGGGACGGTTGCCGTTCAGTCGAATTCAGGCCGCCTGGGTTACTCGAATCCGTCGCCCGAGGCACCTGACTCGCAATTACCGACGCGGATACCGGCCTGTTATCTGCCGATGGCCACCAAGACCATAAGCCCACAACCGCAATTAAACCGGCGGCCAGAACCAGCAATGCAAGTCCCAGATTCCGGCCGCGCGCTGGAGGAGCTAACACGCCCGGTGCCACCAAGCTCAGGTTCGAAGCCTCTGGCTCAGGCAGGATCATAGCGGCGAAATCCGAGCTAGCAGCGCGAGGATGCGCGGACCCGGAATTCACTGACTCTGGATGTACTGACTCGGAATGGAATTCTGGAACACGGCGCTCGACGTCCGTGGGCACCATCGTCGCGCCGGCGCTCTTCATCTCCACAGCCTTCATCTCCGCGTTCTTCGCGGGCGAAACTACGGGATTCGGCGCTACCTCGGGCAGTTGCGTGTCAATCCATGTCTCGAGCCGGGGCCTGAACGACGCCGTTGGCTTGGCGGGAATCACCGGTTCAGGCTGGCTTGGGCCTTCCGCAAAGGCGACTATGTCTACAACATAATTTCCCAACTGCACCAGACGCGCGATCGCGGCCCTATCAAACGCACCAGCAGCCGGAGAGAACGCCTCGAGAATGCCAATGAGCCTTTGCCGCAGAAACAACGGAATAATCGTTAGCGAGCGGACGCCCCACGCACGGCACACTTCGGAATTCAGCCGCGCATCCGATTCCGTATCCTGGCAAACTTGCAGCCTTCCGGTACGAACGCATTCGGCGGAGAGTCCATCCTGCGCCTCAATGCGAGCTCCGAGGGCGGGCGTCGGTTCTCCGGCGGCGGCGCGACACACAAAATCGTCCCCGGCGCCGCGAAGTGCGATGGCGGAACCGGTCACGCCAGAGATGGCTAGCGATTCCTCAGTCAATTCGTGAAGGAGAACATCCAAAGCCAAGCCGGAACCCGCGCCCGATTCTTGGAAAGCGGAAAAGACAGCTCGCAATCTCTGCCGCTGCGGCGACTCGTTCCGATATTCCGGTTCCCGGGGGCTTTCGGATGGCACCCACGGAAAGCTTGGATTTTGCGCCATTCGTTGCACTTGCCTCATAGCCACCAAAAGCGCCCGAAATGGTTTCTTCGGGCACCGGTGGAAGAGTGCCAATTCCGTGGCTGGTTATTTGAAGTTTCAATGGGAAAGCGTTGGAAGTCAATCGGCAGTTTGTGCCCAGTGGTGACCTAGGTAACAGTCTAAGGCCCTCCCGCATCCCTTGCGCCGCCTGCGGTTCGCCGGATCGCAAATGGCTCGTGTCCCGACCGAAGTGCGCTTTCGGCCTGTGGAAATCGTTCTGGCCGGCCTGCTGTTGCCGCCCGGTCACAGGCAAAACCCGAATGTCTTGTTCCGTCTGCCCAAGGTTCGGCAGCCCTCGAACGAGCCCAAATTGGCACTCCGGGCGCGTGTTCCAGAGCTCCGGAAAGCTGTTACAGTTTAAAAGAGTTTTGGAGGAATTGTGCGCATTGCCATCGTCGGTTCCGGGTATGTGGGCCTCGTAACTGGGGTCTGCCTCGCCGACCTCGGCCACGAAATCGTTCTGGTGGACAACGACGCCGCCAAGCTTGCCGCGCTCCAGCAGGGCGAGGTCCCGATTCACGAGAAGTTTCTCCCCGAGCTGCTCGCCCGGCACCGCGGCGGGCGGTTGCAGTTTTCCGATAATCTGGCAGTCTCCGCCCGAGACTGCGGTGCGGTATTCATTGCGGTGGGAACGCCTCCCACCGAACAGGGTGACGCCGATCTTTCCTACGTGGAATCCGTCGCGCGCGATGTCTCCGGCTCGATCTCCGGCTACAAGCTGGTCATCGAAAAGAGCACGGTTCCCGTGTACACCAGCGGCTGGATTCGCAAGATCATGCTGCGCAACGGCGCCCGCTCCGACTCGTTCGATGTCGCCTCCAATCCAGAATTTTTGCGCGAAGGCACAGCGGTGACCGATTTCCTGTACCCCGACCGGATCGTCGCCGGCTCGGATACAGAACGGAGCAGCGAGGTTTTACGCCAGATTTATGAGCCCCTCACGAGCGGACGCTACTACTCGGAAGCGCACGCCGTGCCCCGCCCCGAAAGCGCGCCTGTGCAACTGCCGGTCCTGATGTTGACCAGCGCCAAAAGCGCGGAGCTGATCAAGCATGCCTCCAACGCTTTCCTCGCCATGAAAATCTCCTTCGCAAACGCCGTCGCCACCGTATGCGAAAACGTGGGCGCGGATGCAAAGCAAGTCTGCCAGGGCATGGGAATGGACGCGCGAATCGGAGCTCGCTTCTTGAATCCCGGCATCGGCTACGGCGGCTCGTGTTTTCCCAAAGATCTTCTGGCCTTCCGCTCGGTGGCCCGCGAGTGCGGTTTCGACTTCCGCCTGCTGGATGAAGTGATTCGCATCAACGAGGAGCAGCGGCAGCGCTTCCTGCGCAAAGTTCGCAGTGCCCTGTGGACGCTGCGTGGAAAACGGCTCGCCGTCCTGGGCCTCGCTTTCAAGGGCGGCACCGACGATATCCGCGAGTCCCCAGCGATCTTGCTCATCCAGTCGCTCCTCCAGGAAGGCTCGCAGATCATCGCTCACGACCCCGCTGCTATGGCCCGCGCCAAAGAAGCTCTACCGGCTGCCGTGGAATACGCTGCCACGCCCTACGACGCGGCCCGTGGCGCCGACGCACTGCTCATCCTCACCGAATGGGACGAGTACGCTCAGCTAGACTTGCCGCGCCTCGCGCGGGAACTGAAGTATCCCATCGTCGTCGACGGCCGCAACCTCTACGAGGGCGGCGTTATGACGCAGCACGGCTTTACCTACTACAGCGTGGGACGTCCAACCGCAGCACCCGACGAACACGCCAGTTCGGTACCCAACACCGACGAAGCTGTTCGTGTTGACGGAGAACGCTCAGCGTAAATGCCCCCGCGTCGAACGACGACACGCACGCTGGTCACGGGCGGAGCTGGCTTCGTTGGCTCCCACCTCTGCGACGCTCTGCTCGCAGAAGGCCACTCGGTTGTGGTGGCCGACAACCTTCTTACAGGACGGCTGGCGAACCTCGCGCACTTCAGCAATGAACCGCGTTTCGAACTGCTGCACCAAGATGTATGTCAGCCCTTCGATTGCGGTCACGTAGACTACATTTTTCATCTAGCATCGCCGGCAAGCCCAGTCGACTATGCAGAGCATGGCATTGAAACCTTGCGGGTGGGTTCGCTCGGAACCTTCAATGTCCTCGAGATCGCGAAACGCACCGGCGCCGTTTTCCTGATGGCCTCAACTTCCGAGTGCTATGGCGACCCCCTGGAACATCCCCAGCGCGAGACCTATTGGGGACATGTGAATCCGATCGGCCCGCGCTCGGTCTACGACGAAGCCAAGCGCTTCTCCGAGGCCGCCACCATGGCCTACCGCCGCTATCACAAGCTCAACACTCGGATCGTTCGTATCTTCAACACCTACGGATCCCGCATGCAGATTAACGACGGACGCGTGATCCCGAATTTTATGCGCCAGGCTCTCCGCGGAGAAAACCTGACCGTCTACGGCGACGGCAGCCAGACCCGCAGTTTTTGTCACGTCAGTGACGAGGTTGACGGAATCCTGCGGCTTTCCCGGTCCAACGAGGCATTGCCCGTCAACATCGGCAACCCAGCCGAATTTACTATTCTGGAATGCGCACAGCAGGTACTGGAGGTGACTAGGTCATCCAGCAAAATTGCCTACGAACCCCTGCCTAAGGACGATCCCAGGCAGCGCTGCCCGGACATCACGAAAGCTCGAGACTTATTGGGATGGGAGCCGAAGATCCCTTTGGTGGAAGGCCTTCGCTTGTCTCTAGACTACTTTCGGAAGGAAGTTGCCGCTCTTGCCTCTCGGGTAGGCTGACCCCAAGGCTGCGGCCGCCTCAATCTTGCCGCGAGCTGGCGCCGGCGGCGAGAAACTCCGTAATCTCACCGAGTTGATCTCTCTGCGCGTCATCCTCGATCTTGAACTGAACCCCCATGCCTTTGCCCGGCAAGGACGACAGGACTTTGCCTCGAGTTCTCAGGCGCATCGATCCAGCACGCACTTCCAGATTCAAGATCGTGCCCTTGGGAAAGGGCATCACCATCTCGATATAGCAGCCACCCTGGCTGATGTCCGCAATATTGCACCAGTTCGGAACGGCAGATCGCTGATCGGAAATACAGACACCTGCGTTCAGCCGGTATCGCGATTGTGCCCGGCGCTCCTTCCGCGTCGGCACAACCAGGTTCTGCCGCACTACTAGCGAAGGTTGCGGATCGCGATCTCCAGGCTGGTCCATGGGGCCAAATCGGTCCACTTCCATGGCGACTTCCGGGGGTTCCGCGTTTTCTTCGCGATCGGCGCTTTCCAGCCACTGATCCAATGCCTTACGCGAGGACGCCGGCACACTAGCAAACCGGATTCCCGCACGGCCTTGGACGTCCTGCCACACGACATTGCCCGATAATCTTACGGTCGCCTTCTGTCCCGGAATCTGGAATTCGAAATACAACTTGCTGTCCGGCGTAAGCCGTTTCTTCGCGCGCACGGCCGCGCCCGTCGGGCTCAAGTTGAACAGAGCTACTGGCACAGCGTCCGCCGCGGGAGAACTCGCCGTCGTGTTGAGATAGACGCCACGACGGTCCCCACTTCTCCGATCTTTGCCCGCCGAGCGAAACGCATATTCCAGACTCACCAAGGTGCGATCCCGGGAAATCGGCTTGTACAAAATGAAGTGCGCGCCAATTTCGAAGGCGCGATGGGCGCTCTCTTTTCCGCCCAGGATGGCGATGATCCGCGGCTGTTCCGCTCCAGCCTTTCGGGCAAGAGCGTCAATCATGTCCAAAGCTCCCACCAAGTCCCCGTCCAGCAACACCGCGTCCACCGGTCTTTTTGCCAGCACACCGCCCGCAGCGGCAGCAGTGGCGCAGACTTCGATCTCTACATGGAGTTCGTGCAATACCTCGCGCAGCACGCGAATATCACGATCTTCACTGGAAACAACAAGAGCCAAGAGAGGCATGCTGGGCCAAGCCTAAAGTCTTTCGACACCAGTCAACAAGTTACCAGCGTACTGACCGGAAAACGGATCGACGAACGAATTGCGGAGAAGATCGCAATACAAAGGACTTAGGTTGACCAGCGCACGAAAGAAGGCCAGGAGGGCATGGTAACCACCCCACTAGTACTTACCTAAGTCCCAGCACGAAGCGCACCACGGTACTTTGACGCTCCTTGGCACCACCCCTAGCATAGCCATAGAAATCTACAACGCTCGCGAAGACACAGCAGGCGCACGCTCCGGTCCCGTGAGGTTATGCCCTCCCACAGCTCAGGAGCAGCGCCAGTGAATTCCGAGAGGGGATTCAGGGATGGGTATGCGATTCACAAACCACGGACGCAGCGGCCGAATACAACGGCACTCGCTCTCCATGCTCGGCTTCAGCATGGTCGAAATGATGATTGTCATCGCCCTGATGCTCGTGGTCAGCGGCATAGCGGTCGTCAATACACAGAGTGCCCTCAAGGACTCGCGTGTGGCTGGCGGATACGAGAATGCTCTCATGCAGCTCCGCATGGCGCGGCAGCGCGCGATCGAGGAACGCAAGCGTTACATCGTGACCTTTGGTACACCGGCTCCCACAGGGGCTTCGACCCCTCTTGGGGCCCCCACTGCGAAGAGTATCCAGATCTTCCGTTGGGACGCCGGCAACCCCTCCCCGGCTCCTGTGCAGGTCAGCACCATCGATCTGCCCATCGACGTCTCGTTTGCGGCCATACCCGGTCTTCCAACTGGGTCCACAGCAGTGCCGGACGGATTCGGCAGCGGAATCACAGCCATTGACTTCGACCAAGGAGTAGGTGCTGGCAGTGGAAACTTGGTGATGTTCATGCCCGATGGCTCGGGCCACGACTTATTCGGGAACTCAGACAACGGCATTCTCTATATCGCGAGGACTGGCGAATTGAGTAGTTCGCGCGCTATCACCGTATTCGGAAACAGCGGTCGCATTCGTGGCTGGCGCCTCGTGCAGCCGGGAGGAGTAGCAACATGGCAAGTGCAATAACCAATCGGGATTTCGGAACTGTTTCGACAGTCACGACGACCTCGACACCACGACAAGCCGGGTTCTCCCTGTTGGAGGTTGTCATTGCGGGCGCCGTGATCACCGTCGGCCTGTTGGCAATTCTTGGTCTGTTCGGAACAGCCCTGGGAGCGACGCAATCCTCGCAAATGGACGAGATCGCTCACGCCCGGGCCACCCAAACACTGGAGAGCATCTATACTGCGCGCCAGACCAGCCAGCTCACGTGGGACTCCATCAACAACACCGGAACCGTTACCAACGGAACTGCAGGAATCTTCACCACCGGATTGGTGGCTCTCTCGGATCCCGGGCAGGACGGGCTCGACGGTACCAGCGATGATGTAACCCCGCCCGCCCTTATCCATCTGCCCGGTCCTGACGGCCTGTTATCAACCGTCGCCGATAACCAGACTATTTCTCTTAGTGCGTTTAAGCGGCAGATTCAGATCAGCCTGGCCCTCGATCCGAACACAGGTGCTGCCATCCCCACTTTGAAGCAAGTTGTCGTAACGATTCAGTATCCAGGCCCCAACGGGGTCGCACGCAACTATAAAGTGCAAGCGCTAGTGTCTGCGTACCGCTAACGAGGAAGATGCCATGAATTGTGCAACCGAACAACGCGACCGTGGGTTCAGTCTCCTGGAATTGATGGTTGCCGTGGCCCTGGGGCTAATGCTCCTCGGCGCCGCGACGCAATTGTTCAAGGCAGGATTGAACACCAGTTCCGTCATTTCCAATCGCACCGAGATGCAGCAGAACCTGCGAGCAGCGGTGGACTTGATCTCGAAGGATGTCAGCATGGCTGGGGCAGGATTGCCTGCGGGCGGCTTGCAGCTTCCCGCAGGCGCTGGCGCCACCGCATCGAAGATCGGGTGCAATCAAACTCCGACCTGTTATCTCAGCAATAGTAAATACGCCAACGGAACAGTGGGGGCGGCGCCGCCGGTCACGCTCGCCAACTACATGTTTGGCATCATTCCGGGTTCCGCTAACGGAATGGAATCGCCCGGTCCTACGACCATCGCCGCAACCGGTAGCACTCCGGATGCCATCACCTCCGTTTACGTCGATTTTGCTCCCCAGTTCAATCTCTTCATCGCGCAATTCTTAAACCCGAACGGAACCCAACTGACGCTGACCGCGCCAAGTCCGATGCCTGCCACGCTTCTTCCGGCAACCGACCCTGGAACTGGAATTAAAGTAGGAGACCTTCTCCTCATCACCACCAGCAAGGGCTCCGCCGTGGGCGAGGTGTCCGTGGTGACCCCGTTGAATGTTACCGGAGCGACGATCACTTTCACGAATCTGGACCCTCTAAACATCAATCAGACCGGGGCGGCTATCGGGAACATTGCGAACATTGTCCCTTTGCCGGCGCCCCCGGTACCAGTCGTGCCCCCTGCCACCCTCCCGCTCGTGACCGTGCAACGGTTGCAGGTGATCAGCTATTTCATCGAAGTTCCATCCGTTGGACTACCGCGATTGATGCGGCAAGTCAACGGCAATACCGCGCAGCCTGTAGCGGACAACATCATCGACATGCAGTTTAGTTACGACTTGTGCGACACCGGATACGCCGTCACCACATGCGCCACAACGCAGGACCCGATCGCTGCCGCCCAGTCTCCCATCCAGATTCATAAAGTCAACATTCAGCTCATGGGGCAGAGTCTGGTCAGCAACGGGAAAACCTGGCAAAGCATGCAGCTCTCCTCCGCAGTGAGTACGCGGAACTTGACCTTTAGGGACCGTTACAAGTGAGTACAAATCTTTCTTGGGGAACCCGAATCATGTCTCAACATCAATCACGTTCGCAGGGATTTGTGCTAATCGCGGCACTCCTCTTGATGTTCTTGCTATCCGGCGTTGCTGTCGGCATCATGATGCTGACCAATTCCGAGATCCACGTCAGCAGCAACGACAAAGAGAGCAACATGGCGTATTACGGCGCCGAGTCTGGCATGGAAAAACTCACCTCGGATCTGGCGGCTCTCTATGGATCGGAGCAGGCGCCCTCGACCGCCGATATCCAAGCTTTGGCCTTGCCCGCTAATGCACCGAGCAGCGCCATGGTCGGTCAAATGACCTATGGCGAGTCCATCACCTTTCCTTTGGACGCGAACGGCAACCCGGCGGCTCCTACGGCTCAGACCATCAGTTCTGGACCGAATCAGGGATTGACGGCCCTCGTTCTGCCCATGACGATGAACGTGAACGTCGTGCGGCCATCCAGCGCCGCCGCCAACATTACGCGGAACGTTGAAGTGGCGCTCATCCCGGTGTTTCAATTCGGCATTTTCTCCGAAAGCGATCTGAGCTTCAACAATGGTGCGAACTTCGGATTTGGAGGCCGGATTCATACCAACGGTAATCTTTTTCTAGTACCGCAGACGGGCGGCACTGCAATGCTCGGCGACAAAACCACGGTATTCGGAGAAGTCATCCGCGACCTCCTGCAGAATGGCGCAGGTACCGGGACCTCCTTCACGGGAACCCCATACCAGGCAAACGCCGCGACCGGCTGTAACGCCGCGATCGCGGTTCCCAGGGCTCCCTTCGGCACGGAAACGAATTGCCAGTCTCTTACCGTACCAAGCGCCAGCTGGTCGGGCGGCATTCCCCCGGGTGGCGGACCGAATTCCTCTTGGATCAATACATCCACCGTGAGTTTCAACGGCTTCATCGGCAACCCACGATCTACCGGCGTCCAGAAGCTGACTCTACCCTTCACGAAAGGTGGTGGACTCGCCAGCGATATCATTCGTAGACCCTTCCTCGCCGAAGCGGCCTCATCGGCGACAGGACAGTCACGCTTATACAACAAAGCCAACATTCGCGTGATTCTGGCTGACACGCTTCAGGCTCTTCACCAGGACGGAAGCGCCGCGGCGAATGGTGACGGTCAGGACGTACTATTGACATCGACCGCCGGAAATCTACCGGTATTTGGCGGCGACGCTGTCGCCTACGCTAATCCCGCGATAGACGCCGCGTGGAAAACACCACTGCCCGGAGCACTGGGCACGGCTTTCCCGCTGGTCACCGGCTACCTCCGTGTCGAAATCAAGAACTCGGCTAATGTTTGGACGGGCGTGACGCAGCAGTGGCTCGCTCTTGGAATCGGCCGTAACGTCAGCAGCGTGGGCAACCCGAATCCGATCGCCAGTACTGGTCCCACTCCGCCGAGCCCCACCGCTATCCTGCTCTTCCAGGAACTCGCGTCCAATAACACAGGCAATCCTATTGTCGGCCGGACAGCCCCAGGGACCGGAACCAACTGGTACCCCATCAACTTCTATGATCCGCGCGAAGGATTGGTCCGAGACGCGAACGCAGCCACGACCCAATGCACCGTCAACGGCATTATGAACGCCGTAGAACTGGATATGGGCAACCTGAAGGCGTGGATGGCCACGGCCACCGGCCAGACTGTGGAATATACGCAGCAGAACGGCTATGTCCTGTACTTCTCGGATCGCCGCGGTATGCTGCCCAGCGTAGCCGCCAACGCAGCCGATGGTCCTCTGAGCACGGCAGGCATCCTGACAGGCGAGTACGGCTTTGAGGACGTTGTGAACGTGGCAACTTCCGTCACCGGAGCTCCGAACAACATCCTGGACCTGGGCGAGGACGCCAACGGCAACACCGTTCTGGACACCTACGGTAAAGCCAATGTGGGTAATGGATTTCGCGTGACTACAGCCACGGCAAACTTCCCCTATGCCAACGTTGATTGCCTCGGTCTAGGCCGCATGAATTGGGTGGGTGGAGCCCGGCATGTCCTACGGCTCATCGACGGCACCGTCGGCAACCTTCCTCTTTCTCCAAACAATGGCGGATTGACGGTTGCTTCCGAGAATCCCGTTTACATTCAGGGAGACTACAACGCTAACGCTGCGCAAGGATTCACAGACGCGCCTCTCGTCCACGCTCCCGCCGCTGTGATCGCGGATGCCGTGACCCTGCTCTCTAATAGCTGGAACGATATCAATGACATGACGCATCCAACAGCTGCCTTTTCACGGCTCGGTTCAAATACGTGGTACCGCTTAGCCGTCGCCGGTGGTAAGACATTGACCTTCTCAAATCCCGGTGGCTCGAATGACGTAACTTGGGGAACGGACGGCGGAGCCCATAACTTCCTGCGATACATTGAAGCCTGGGACACGGCGGCCGGTGCAAGCACCACACTGGCCTATCAAGGTTCGCTGGTGAGCCTGTATTCCTCCACCTATGCGACGGGCACGTACAAGTTTGGCGCATCCGGAATTTACAACGCCCCGAACCGCCAGTACAGTTTCGACCAGCTCTTCTTACTCCCGTCGAACTTGCCGCCTGCAACCCCCATGTTCCAGGACGTTGTTAACCTGAGCTACCGCCAGGACTTCACACCTTACTAGATCTCAAGCCTTGGCCCTGGGACCGTCAACCGGTCCCGGGGCTTTTCTTTTTCTCCCGTGCCCTCCGTCTCGGAGGCCACGTGAACCAAACCCTGCCCCTCAGCTAGAATCATCCGTCAGTACTCCCGGGGATTTCCCTTAAGGCGGAGATTTTGAAATCATGATTCGTACTCTTTTTTGGGACGTAGGCGGCGTGCTCCTAACCAATGCCTGGGACCGCACGCAACGAGACGCGGCTATGGCTAAGTTTCAGCTCGATCCGATTGAGTTCCAGGATCGTCACGAGATGGTCATCTCGTCTTTTGAGCGCGGGAAGATCTCCTTCGACGACTACCTTGATCGCACCGTCTTCTACCGCGCCCGCTCGTTTACGCGCGACGCCATGAAGATGTACATCTATTCCCTTTCGCAGCCTCTACCGGAGACACTAGCGCTCGCGCGGACCATCGCAGCTTCGCGAAAATATCTGATGGCGACGATCAACAACGAATCCCGCGAACTGAATCGTTATCGCATCGACACCTATCAGCTGCGCGAGATTTTTTCGTTCTTCGTCAGTTCCTGCTACGTAGGCTTGCGTAAACCGGAGAAGGATATTTACCTGATGGCGCTCGAAATCTCGGAAGCCAAGCCCGAAGAGTGTTGCTTCCTCGACGACCGCTCCCTGAATCTGGAATGTGCACAACAGTTGGGGATGCATACGATCCAGGTGCAGAGTTCCGTGCAGGTGCGCGAGGAACTCACCAATTTGGGTCTTGAAGTCTAGGAGAGCGTTACCAACAAAGCAAGGACGCGCGGACGGAACTGCCCGCAAATATTCGGGGCCCGGCGGCTATCGCGGGCCCCTTGTTGATTTCGGCTTAACGCCAAGAACGCCTAGTTCGAATCCGGACGCCGTTTCAAAGTCGGACGGTCATCATCGTTAGGCTTGCCGTCTTTATCTTTGTCCTTGCCCGTCGAAGTTCGCCGCAAGGTGGGTTTGCCGGAATCTTTCTCATCCGTCATCTTGCGGCGATTTTCCAGTGCCGCCAGTCGAGCCTTGACGTCATCGAATTCCGACGTCGTGACCGTGTACTGCTGCCGCGCCGGCAGGATCTTGGCGATCTCTTCCTGCGACTTCTCAATGCGGTCCGGTGTCTGAGGATGTGTGGAAAAGGCTTTCGACAGCGTGCCTGGCTTCTTCTTTTCCTTAGCTTCGAGCTTCTCAAACATCGTCAGGAAAGCCTGCGGATCGTAGCCGCTCTTGTACATGTACTGCACGCCAAGGTAGTCGGCCTCGGCCTCAAAGCCGCGCGAGAAACTGAGGAACGTCAGGGGCAAAGCCAGACTGGCCGCCGACTGGATTCCGTAGCCGATCCCACCCCCGATAAAGATCAAGGGAATGCTGCTGATCTGCATGATGTTTCCCCGTGTCATTTCCCGCATGGCATGGCGGGCGGCCACGTGGGCAATCTCGTGTGCCATCACGCCGGCCAGCTCGGCTTCTTCATCGGCTGCCAGAATCAGCCCGGAGTTGACGTAGAAAAATCCACCCGGCAAAGCCATTGCATTCACTTCATCGGTATCGATCACCTTAATGGTGAAGGGCACCTTAGCATCGGAATTGCGCACCAAATTCTGCCCGATGCGGTTCACATATTCGTTCACAACGGGATCGGTGATCAGTTTCGAAGTCGCATCGACCTGCTGGGAATACTGCTTGCCCATACGGATCTCGCTCTCCAGCGAGTACCAGTTGCCCAAGCCACGCTTCCCCAAATCGCGATTGCCGATCGCTTCCACGTCGTCCCGGCTTCCCTCTTTCACGTTGACGTGATCTTTCTGCGGAACCACATCGGGGAGAGCTTGAGGCGGGGCATCCGCCGCAGGCGCGGCAGCGGTTGGCTTGGCGTCGGGCTTGGTATCGGTGGTGGTGGGTTTGGCGTCTGGCTGCTTGTCGTCCTGCCCAAGGGCGAGTGGCGCAAAGGCCAACACCAGCAAAGCGACCCACGTTGCGGCTGTAAATCGGACTTTCATGATTTCCCCCGATCTTCCTGGATCGCTATCCATCGCGGCGTCCAAGCCATCGTACGAAGCCACCTTGATTATACGCCGCTTGGGGACGGACCAATCCTTTTGGACTTAACCAGTTGGACGCAAGAATCGACCGTGGGGTTATCCGCTTTGTCTTCTTGTGCGACCGCTTTGTGAGGTCGCTGACTCAGTCGTAGTACTCAAGACCCAGGTGCGTAATCAACTCCGCGCCCTTGAGGTGCCGGAGCGTGTTCTTCAACTTCATCAGTTGGATGAAAAGATCGTGCTCCGGATACAGCCCCGGCACGGTCATCGGGGACTTAAGGTAGAAGCTGAGCCACTCCTGAATCCCCAGCCCTCGAAGCTCCGAACAGCGCTGCGCCAAATCCATAAACAGGACCAAATCCAGAACGATCGGCGCCGCCAGAATCGAGTCCCGGCACAGAAAATCCACCTTGATCTGCATCGGATAGCCGAGCCAACCGAAGATATCAATGTTGTCCCAACCCTCTTTGTTATCACCACGCGGAGGGTAATAGTTAATCGTTACCTTATGGTAAATATCTCCGTAGAGTGTGGGATACAGCTTCGGCTGCAGGATATGCTCTAGCACGCTCAGTTTCGACTCTTCCTTGGTCTTGAAAGACCCAGGATCGTTCAAGACTTCCCCATCGCGATTTCCCAGAATATTGGTCGAATACCACCCGCTCACGCCCAGCAGCCGTGCCTTGAACCCGGGCGCCAGGATCGTCTTCATCAGCGTCTGCCCGGTCTTAAAGTCTTTCCCGCAGATCGGAGCGTTATTTTGCTTCGACAGCTGCAGCATGACCGGCAAATCCACGGTAAGATTCGGAGCTCCGTTGGCAAAGGGCACTCCTTCCATCAACGAAGCGTAAGCGTAGATCATGGAAGGGGCGATATTCTTATCGCTCTTGCGCAAGCCCTCCTCAAACGCCTCGATGGAATTATGAACCTTGCTGGGCTTGAGGAAGATTTCCGTCGAACCGCACCAGATGGTGACCAGCCGCTTGGCCCCGGACTTCTTCTTGAACTGGCGGATATCCTCGCGCAGTTGCTCCGCCAGATCCATCTTGTTCTTGCCTTTTTTCACGTTCGGGCCGTCGAGCATTTTGACGTAGTTGCGGTCGAAAACCGCCTTCTGAGGCTTGATCTTCGAGAGAAACGGTTTGATCTTGTCGAGCAACCGCTGGTCCAGCACCCCGGCTTTGCTGGCGGCGGTGTACATGTCGTCCTCGAAGATGTCCCATCCGGTGAAGACCAGATCATTCAGCCCAGCCAGAGAAACAAACTCGTTGATCTTGGGCGAAGTGCCGTCGGTCCGCTTCCCGACGCGAATCGTCCCCATCTGGGTCAGCGACCCGATCGGCTCGGCCAAGCCTTTGCGAATGGCTTCAACGCCAGCCACAAACGTCGTGGCCACCGCCCCCATCCCAACAATCATGATGCCGAGCTTGCCGGTGGCCGGCTCGATCTGGCTGGCGCTGCTGGAGGAATTTACAACCTCCGCAAGAGTCTGACGAACCTTTTTCGACGTTGAAGAGGACTTGGTGCGAGTTGCCATAAAGAGTCGGCTTTCCTTGTTACATCACAGAGATAAAGGCAAACGGAGATTCTCTCGTATTGCGAAGCAGAAAAGCAACCGACGAGGGGGCGAAACGCAGCACCAGCAGGGCCAATCGCGCGGAAACGTCAGCGAACGGAGCTCGAAGGACCGGAATCGAAGGGAGGAGTGGTACCCCGTAGTAGAAAACTGAATTGTCATTCCGAGGAGCCGAAGGCGAGGAGGAATCTGCTCCTTCTCTCGACCGCGAGAATCCCGCCATAGCCGTTACTTGCCGTCCAAATCCACGCCCTTCAGGGGCAAGTCCCAATGCGAAAGCAGAATCTCAAACCGCCGCTGCTCTTCCTTCGCGTAGGTCTCCTGATCCGGCCAAAGCTGCTTTTTCATGGCATCCTCATCAAACGGATCGTTAGCCGCGGAGGAGTTCTTGAAAACAATCGTGACCCGGTAATCCCAACGCCCGTCTTCGGTGGTGTGGTATCTCGGCATGTCCATCCAAACCTTCAGCATCCGACCCATCTCCACCTGTTTCTTCAACAGCGGGTAATGGTTTTTCTTGAACAGACGCAGAAACTCGTCGGCATACCCCCACTTGGTTTTGTAGTAATACTCGACAACGAAAGGCCTGTCGGAGGGAGTTTGCGCGGTGGCTGCAGCGGCTAGGAAAACCGCCACCAGGAACGAGCAGATCAGTTTTCTCATTTTAGATCACCCTCAATTAGTTCACCCTTAAAATTTGTCATCCTGAGCGCAGCACTGCCTTCACGAAGTAAAGGCAGTGCGCAGTCGAAGGACCCCCACACTCTTGATCGAACCGCACTCTCCTAAGCTTTCTCACCGTTCAGCGGCCCAATGAGAAAGCTGGCGAGGGATCTGCCTCCGCCAGTATGGGGACGCTTCAAGGCCGCGACGAAACCGAATAGTAGGCTGAGCGTAGCCTTTACCCCGCTACCCGTATCCGGTTCTGCCAATGCGAATACACAAAATACACCACGCCCAGCAAAAGGAGAACACCAATCACCGCGTCAAACTTATGGAAATACTGACCCAGACTGCGCCAATTTTCCCCAAGCTTCATCCCGAGATACCCGAGGGCGAAGCACCACGGCCATGACCCAAGAAAGGTATAGAGATGAAACCGCCCCCGCGGCATGCGAGCAATACCCGCGGGTAGCGCGATGAATGTGCGAACCACGGGCAGCAGTCGCCCGATCAATACGGTCACCTGCCCCCCGCGCCGGAAGAAGCTCTCCGCCCAATCAAGTTCTCGGCGCCCGAGCAAGATGTACGAACCGAATTTCTCCACCAGCGGCCGTCCACCGTAGTAGCCGATCTCATAAGCGATCAGCGATCCGAGATTGCACCCGATCGCCCCCGCTGTCGCCGCCCAAAAAAGACTAAGCTTGCCCTCAAAAACCAAATACCCGGCAAACGGCATGATCAATTCCGACGGCAGTGGAATGCACGCCGACTCAATGGCCATCAGTAGCGCGATGCCGCCGTAACCAGTCGTGCCAATCACGGTCTTGATGAACACAAATAGAACAGCAAGGATTTTTTCGGTCATGAGAGATTGATCGTGTGGCGCGGACACTCCTGTCCGCGAGGAAGTTTAAGGCACTACTCGTTCTGCGTAAAGGTATACCCCGGCAAGGCGCAGCCGTCGCCATTCTTCGCCACCTTCACCTTAACAGTGGGCGCATCCGGCGCGCTAATTTCCGCCGGACGCAGCACGGCAAACTGCGTAAACACTTCATTAAAGACACGCGTCACAAGATAGTTCTGCCCATCCTCGTCGCGCCGCCACACCTGCCCAAGACGGATCGTTTTCACAGCCATAACTCTAAGGTTACGAGCTACCGCCAGAAGCCGTCAATGACGACTAGCTCACCTCGTCGCAGGATCTACGTGGGGACGGCCGCCCTCGGCCGTCCGGCAAAGAAGTATTTCAGAACTTTGGTACGATGACGAACACCCAGGAGCATGCAAATGGTTCGCACCAAAACCGCGAAAGTATCCACAAAAAAGAAAACACCTGCCAAATCCAGGGCGAAATCCTACAACCCGCTCGCTCCAGCCAGAATCAACGACATCCTGCAGCGGCTCGACCGGCTATATCCCAACGTCACCTGCGCCCTGCACCACAAAAGCGCCTGGGAGCTAGTCGTCGCCACAATCCTCTCCGCGCAATGCACCGATGTCCGCGTAAACATGGTCACTCCCGGCCTATTCGCCAAGTACCCAACCCCTCAAGATTTCGCCGCCCTCGATCCTGTCGAACTGGAACCGGAACTGCGCTCCACAGGCTTTTTTCGCAATAAAGCAAAGTCCGTAGTCGGCGCGGCCCGCAAGCTCATCGCCGATTTTGGCGGCCAAGTCCCCGACGAAATGGACAAGCTCCTAACCCTCCCCGGCGTAGCCCGCAAAACCGCCAATGTGGTCCTCGGCACTTGGTTCGGCAAGGGCGTCGGCGTGGTCGTCGATACTCACGTCCACCGCATCGCCCGCCGCCTCGAACTCACCACGAACGACGAACCCGCCAAGATCGAGCAAGACCTCATGAAGGTAATCCCGCAGCCAAAGTGGATTCTGTTCTCCCATCAGATCATCTGGCACGGGCGCAGCCTCTGCATTGCTCGCAAGCCGAAATGCGTCGATTGCCCTCTAGAAAATATCTGCCACGCCGCAGACAAAACCTGGTCGACTGTGGAGATGCACAAAGGCGCGGAGTAGGCCCGTGTGGGGACGGCCGCCCTCGGCCGTCCAAAGGTCCTTCCGCAAACTCGCCACGGACACACTGAGCCGCGGAGAAAATCGCAAAGTTTTCAAAAGAAACTTACAAGGTGCTTTTTCAATGTTTCTGATTTTGACTGTCTCCGTGTCTCGGTGTCTCCGTGGTGAAATCGCTCCTAGGCTCTGCTAGTCTCTCAATGATCCCACGAGGAACCGATGCGTCACGCCCTCGCACTTGCTATCGTTGTCTGTATGAGCACGATTAGCCTTTCCCAAGCCCTCCCCGCCCCGCAAGTCGTCACCGACCCCAAACTCATCTCCGGAAAGAACAACCTGGAAGTCGCCAAGCTCTCCATCGAAAAGCTCTACATGACACGCGCCATCGGCGGCAGTTCCTGGTCCCCAGACGGCAAGACCATCGCCTTCATCTCCAACATCAGCGGACGGAACAATCTTTGGACGGTACCGGCGACGGGCGGTTGGCCCACGCAGCTGACCGTTAGCGACCACCGCCAGTCCTCGCCCGCATGGTCGCCCAACGGCAAGTGGATCGCCTACATCTCCGACTACGACGGCGACGAAATGTGGGATGTCTACATGGTCTCCCCGGCAACCGGTGAAGTCATTAACCTGACCAACACCCGCGAAATCGCCGAGATAGCGCCACAGTGGTCGCCCGACGGCAGCAAGCTGGCTTGGGAAGTGAAGCCGAAGACTTCGTCCACGTGGGAGATCGACATCTTCGACATGGCCTACCGCAAAATCAGCCATCTCACTACGGGAACGCCTCCGGAACTCAGCAACGGCGGTTTCGTCTGGTCGAGAGATGGCAAGCAAATCGCCTACTCGCAACACCACGCCGCCGGGAAAGATTCCAACATCTTTGTTGCGGATGTGGAAACCAGCAAGTCGGTAAAAGTCACCGAGCACGCGGGAGAACAACACTACACCGTCAATGACTTCTCGCCCGACGGCAAGCGCTTGCTTATCACTTCCGACGCCGCTAACGGATACTCCAACGTGGCTTTGCTCGATTTAACCAAGCTGGATATCGCCAGCAAGAAAATCGACTGGCTCACCCACGACAAATGGGAAATTGACGGCCGCCAATTCACTCCCGACGGCAAGTCCGTGTTGTGGGAGGCGAACGTAGATGGCAATACTGATATCTACGTCCACAACCTCACCACCGGCAAGACGCATTCCCTGCCCCTACCCAAAGGCGTGAACTCGCCCGGCGGCGCGGCGACGGCGTTCTCGCACGATGGCAACCGGATGCT
>Ga0137403_10002242_pt1 | contig 23781 bp, 19 predicted proteins | sample CZOMad2_1_16fung_FD_122057 | JGI IMG/M metagenome (GOLD analysis project Ga0137403, IMG submission 122057) | Vadose zone soil fungal communities from Angelo Coast Range Reserve, California, USA - CZOMad2_1_16fungal (Hybrid Assembly) | ecosystem: Environmental > Terrestrial > Soil > Vadose zone...
AGCTCGGAGATGGTCTTGATCTGGGCCAGCTCGTCCATCTTGCCCCGGTCATTGAGGTAGTACTCGAGCTCGAAGGCCGAGTCGAAGTGATCCTCGATCGCGCGCTTGCCGCGACCGGTCACGATGATGATCTCGGACAGGCCCGAGGCGACCGCCTCCTCGACGACGTACTGGATCATCGGCTTGTCGACGAGGGGGAGCATCTCTTTCGGCTGCGCCTTGGTCGCGGGAAGGAACCGCGTCCCGAGCCCGGCGGCGGGGAAAACCCCCTTGCGCACCTTCATGAGCTCATCATACTCCTCGCCCGCCGGCGACGAAGGAGCACGAACGCCACGACGTAGGTGGCGACGCCCGCCACGGCCCCGACGACCGCGGTGCCGATCAGGAGCGCCAGCGAGACGTCGCGCAGCAGTTGGACGGCGTCGGTCGCTGAGAGGCTCCAGGACGTCCGCAGGAGCTCGGCGACGGCCGCGGCGTCCACCCCGTGGGGGTCCGGCACGATCAGGCCTCCGATGTGCAGCGCGCCGCCGTACACGAACGGCGCGAACCACGGCAGGTTGAGCCAGGTGCCCGTCACCGTCGCCGCCTTGTTCAGGCGAAAGGCCGTCGCCACCGCGAGCGACAGGAGCGTCTGGAGAGAATAGAACGGCGTGCAGCTGATGAAGACTCCGATGGCCAGGGCGAGCGCCACTCGCCACGGTCGATCGTCCAGCCGCAGCACCGCGCCGAGTCGAGCGGCGAGGGCGCGCGGGGCGAGGCTCACGGTCGCGGTCGCCACCGACCGACGCCTTCCAGCACCGCCACGATCGCGAGGACGCAAGCGGCCTGAACCAGGACGAGCACCGCCTCGCGCGGCGTCGCGTCCTTCAAGAGGATCGCCGAGAGGCCGAGCGTCGAGGCGAGGAAGAAGATCAAGAGCACGCTCTGCTTCCGGGTGAGGCCCAGCTCTTCGAAGCGGTGGTGGATGTGGTCCCGACCCGTGTAGGCGAGCCACTCGTGCAGCGAGTGCACCTTGCCCGTCACGACGCGGGCGACCCCGACGAAGGCGATGTCGAAGAGCGGCACGCCGAGGATGAGCGCCGGCGTGAGCAGCGCGATGATCGGGTCTCCCTCGGCCCATTCGCCAATCACCGCGAGGCCGGCGAGCGTGAAGCCGATGAACGTGGCGCCGCTGTCCCCGAGGAAGATCTGGGCGCGGCCGGGCCGGAAGTTGTACGGCAGGAAGCCGAGGCAGGCGCCCACCAGCGCGGCCGACAGGTACATGAGATAGCGCTGCTCCGTCTGCAGGGCCGCGATGCTGAAGAAGACGCCGGCGATGACGCCCAGGCCGGCGGCGAGCCCGTCCATGCCATCGAGGAACTGGAGCGCGTTGGTGACGGTGACGAACCAGAGGATCGTCAGGAGGACGTTCAGCCACACGAAGCCCGGCACCCAGTGGGGCATAACGCTGAGGACCACGCCGTAGGCGATCGCCGCGGCGGCGGCGCCGATGTGGCCGACGAGCTTGAGGGAGGCCGGGAGGTCGGTGATGTCGTCCAGGACGCCGACCCCGACCACCAGCGTCGCGCCGACGGCCACCCCCTTGAGCTGGAGCGAGAAGTCGAAGCTGGTGAGCACGGTCACGGCGAACGCGCAGTAGACGGCCGCGCCACCGAGGAGCGGCGTCGCGACCTCGTGAACCTTTCGGGTGGCCGGCATGTCGAGCACGCCCCACCGCAGCGAGAGCGCCCGGGTGACCGGCGCGGCGAAGAACGCGACGGCGAAGGCGAGCATCACCAGATAGAGCCACGGCAGTCGCGCGGCGTGGTCCCGACCCCAGATCGGTATCAGCAGGAGCAGGCCCACCAGCACCAGCCGGGCGAGGTGCGGAGTCATTGTAGCGGGGGCCGTGAGCTCGGCGCGCGCCGAGGGTGGCCTGTGAACGATGCGACCCGGCTCCGTCACGCGAGCGCCTCCGCGAGCGCCGTCGTGACCGTGTCCGCCTCGCCGTCGGTCAGCAAGGGGTAGCACGGCAGCGACAGGCACTGGGCCCACAAGCGTTCGGCGACGGGATAGCCGGAGAGCCCGAGCGCCCGGTGGATCGGGCGAAAGACCGGGCGCCTCGCCGTCACGCCTCGACGCTCGAGGTGGGAGAGGACGGCGTCCAGCGGCCTTTCGAGCGTGACCACGAAGCGATGGTACACGTGACGCTCGCCGGCGTCGGCCGGCACCCGGCAACGCGTAGCGCGCGCCAGGGCCGCGCGGTAGCGGGCGGCGAGCGCGCGGCGCCGCGCGATGAAGGCGTCGAGCCGCGCGAGCTGGCTCCGGCCGAGTGCCGCCTGCATGTCGGTCATCTTGTAGTTGAAGCGCGGCGTCAGGTCGGTCCGCTCGTCGTAGTCGCGCGCGTCGCGCGCGCGGGCGACGAGCTCGGCGGGGCCGGCGACCGCCCCGCCCTCGCCCGTCGTGAGGAGCTTGGTCGCGTAGAACGAGCACACCGCGAGTCCGCCCCGCGCGCCCACCGGACGGCCGCCGAGCGTCGCGCCCAGCGTCTGGGCGCAGTCCTCCACGAGGGCGACGCCGAGCTCCTGGAAGTCGGCGAGATCTACGGCGAGCCCGAAGGGATGAACGACGATGACGGCGCGCGTCCGCGCCGTGCGCCGGCGTGCCGCGTCCGCGGCCGAGAGCCCGAGCGTCTCCGGGTCGGCGTCGGCGAGCACCGGGATCGCGCCGCAGCGCGCGACCGCGTGGTAGACCGCGTCGCAGGCGTAGGTCGGGATGATGACCTCGTGGCCCGCGCCGACGTCGAGCGCGCGCAGCGCGAGCTCGAGCGCGGCGCTGCCCGAGCTGACCGCCGCCGCGTCGGCGACGCCCAGGCGCTGCGCCAGCTCGCGCTCGAGCCCCGCCACTTCCGGCCCCTGCGCCAGCTGCCCTCCGCGGACGACCCGCGCGACGCGCTCGGCGTCTTCGTCGCCGATGGTCGGCCTGGAGTGGGGGATTATTGTCACGGGGGTTATTGGAGCCCGGATTGTTGGAGCGAGGGCCGTGAGCCCGGCTTGGATCGAGGGTGGCCCGAGAGAGAAGCGAGTGGCTCCGACACGCCCGATCTCACCCGGCGCGCTTCAGATTGGCTCAGAGATTCAGGAGCAGTCGCACTGACTGGAACGCCTCCGCGTACTTGACCCGGGCCTGAATGCCCCGGAAGTTCGCGCACGACCGCGCCAGCTCCAGGATCGTCAGGTCCTCGATGTTGGTCTTCGTCACCTGCGATCGGTGCGCTTCGAGGCCGGCGAGCTTCGTGTCCAGCACGTCGGCGATATCCGTGGCGCAGTTCGGGACGAAGTTCACCGTCGAGGGCACCTCGAAGAAGAGCAGATTCGGCACGTAGCGCGTCGCCGACATCGCGCTCTGGGCCAGATTGCGATGGTCCTGGTGGGTGTCGTCGGGCGAGTTGACGAAGATCATCCGCGGCTCGACTTTCCGGATCACCGACTCGAGCCGGACGATCAGCTCTCGCGTCAGCGGCACCTCGGTGTCCCGGTAATCGCCCCAGAAGACCTCGCGCACCCCCAGGATACGGGCCGCGTCCTTCTGTTCCCGCCGACGCACCTCGGCGTCACCGCCGAGCGCGCCGTCGGAGGCGATGAACATGGAGACGACGTGGCCCCGCTGCGCGTACTTGGCCAGCATGCCCCCGCAACCGTACTCGATGTCGTCGGGATGGGCGCCCAGGGCGAGAATGTTCACTTATTCCGGCTCGGGCGAGAGGCGCGACCACGTGCTTCCCTCACAGAGAATGCCGAGGGCCTCATCGCCGTGCATCAATAATAAGTCAAGCGCCGAGAGAAACGGAGCGAATTCCCCGTGTTCCTGGACGTAGACGGGGTGCTCGTAGCGCTGCGTCTCGACAGCGATCCCGGCCGCCGCGAACCGCCCCGTGTCCATGTAGAGGGCGCCGTCACGCCCCGCCAGGTAGATGTCCGCGCCGACGGCCCGGCAGAGCCCGACCAGACGCGCCGTCGCGTCGCCCGGGGCCCCGCCCGGAAGGTCCAGATCCGAGGCCAGCCGCGTCGGCGTCGAGACGCCGAGCTGCCGCGCCAGCCACTCGGCGCTGCCCACGGCGAGCGGCGCCAGGCGGTCCCACTCTCGGTTGTAGAAGGCCTGCAGCTCGTCCCGGTGTCGTCCCCACGCCGGCGCCGCGCCGTAGGCGTTCTCGATCGCGGCGAAGTGGCGGGCACGCCAGGGCTGGGTCATGTCGACCGCCACGTCGTGGATGGCCGTGCCCAGACGGGCGCGGACCGGCACGGTCAGCCACCGAGGTCCGTCGCGCGTCTTGATCCGGTTGCGGTTCTGCCAGCCGTTCTTCTCGTACTGCACGGTGTCGAGGAATACGAAGAGGTCGGCGGCGGCCCATTTCGCGAAGTACCCGAGCCACGGCAGATAGTGCGGCTGATGGATCGCGATCTTCATGGACTCGGCAACGGCATCACGACCGCCTGACGAAAATCGGGTTGCTGAGCAGACGGCCGGGCCCGCGCACCTCGAGCCGATAGAACGTGGGCGAGCCGTCGAAGGTCTCGCGGTGGACCGTCCGGATCGGCGGCGGTCCCGTCCACGCTCCGACGACGGCGCCGTTGCGCACGAGGGTCACCCGGACGTCGCGCGTCGCACCGCCGGTCGTCTCCACGGCCACCGTGACCTCGACCACCGTCGCCTCGGCGGCCCGCAGCAGCTCGCCCGACACGGCCGAGACGCCGCCGGCCCGCACCGAGAACTCGGCGAGAACGAGCTCGGCGTCGCCCTCGCGCTGCACCGCGTACATGCGGCCGCGCTTGAGCGCGTCGAGCGCGGCGCGCTCCGACCGCTCCTCCACCAGGAACACCGTTCGCACCGTCCCCAACCCTTTCCCCGCGGTGAATCCGTGGAACCCGGACTCGCCGACGCCCCACGCGGGCCGGCTCCGGTCGCCCGACGCGAACTGACCGAGCAGGCGGTCCCAGGACCCGCCGGGCCGCTCGATACGCGTCGTGTCCTCGTACACGACGCCGAAGGCCGTGTAGCGCGCCGTGCGCAGAAGATCGTCGGGGTAGGGCGCCGTATGCCACGCGACCCTGACCGGGCCCATCCACTGCTCGCCCTCGTCGCGCGCCTCGGGGAACGACCACACCGTCGCACCGCCCAGCCGATCCACGTAGTCGATCAGCTCCTGGTGAGGCGTGAGGCCGAGATCGCCGTAGGGTGGATACGGATCGAGGGCGAAGGGCCAGCCGCGGACCAGCGCCAGCAGCGCGACGCCACAGAGGAGCGAGCCGGCGAGCCAGGGGCGCCGCTTGACGACGACGACCACGCGGCCGACCTTCCGGAGGGCCCGCCGCGTGCGCGTGAGCATGTAGACGCCGGGAATGACGAGGACGGCCGGCAGGGCGTCGAGCGCCGAGGTCCAGCCATATCCGCCGACCGGGTTGCCGGTGACCGGCAGCGAGCGGAGCGTCGCCGCCTCCTCGATGCCGAAGACCAGCAGGTTCTTCTGCGTGTTGTGCACCGTCATGTCGAAGGCCAGCGGCGAGCCGCTCCAGTAATAATGCGGAAGCACTTCGACGCCGGGGACGATCAGGACGCGCGGGTTGGCCGTGCGGGCCTGCGAAACGCGCGCCAGGTAGCGGTCGATCCCGAGGTCGAGCACCGAGCGCTCCTCGCGGACCGCGCGGGTCAGCGCTCGGAAGGGCGGCAGGCCGTATTCGACGCGCAGAAGGTAGTTCTCGCTGAGCAGCAGCGCCCCGATCCCCTGCTTCTCGGCCATCGCGGCGAGCTGCTCGAGAGAGAAGTCGCCGGTGGACAGATCGGAGTGGAGGTGGAGGACCGCCGGCAGCCGGTCGAAGCCCTCCGCCGCGCCGACGACGAGAGCCCAGGCGACGACGGCGAGCAGCGCGGTGCGGCGAATCACGCCAGCCTCTTGTCACGGACCAACGCCGCGTACAGGGCAAGGAGCTTCTCGTTCGCCACCGCGGTCGAGAACGCCTCGGCCCGCGCGCGCGCGGCCTCGCCGAGCTTCCGGCGCAGCGCGGGGTCGCGTCCGAGCTCGACCAGCGCCGCCGCGAGCGCATCGACGTCGTCGGGCTCGACCAGCCGGCCGCACTCGCCGTCGGTGACGACGTCGGGGATTCCGCCGACCGTGGTCGCGACAACCGGGACCCCGAGGGCCATCGACTCGACGATGACGCGCCCCATGCCCTCGTTCCGGGACGGCACGACCACGACGTCCGCGGCGACGAGGTGCATCGGCACGTCGGCGGTCTCGCCCGTCATCCAGAGCCGTTCGGTCAGGCCGAGCGACGCGGCGATCGCGTCGAGGCTCGGCCGCTCGGGCCCCTCGCCGACGAGCAGCAGGCGCGCCGAGGGGATCTGGGCGATGACGCCCGGCAGCGCCCGCACGAGGAGGTCGAAGCCCTTGATCCGGATGAGCCGGCCGAGGCCGACGACGACGAACGCGCCGGCGTCGAGGCCGAGCCGCGCCCGCGCCTCGGCCCGGGGCGGCGCGGCCGCGCGCAGCGCGGCGGTCGGCACGCCGCTCGGCACCGCGACGTACTGCGCCGGCCGGCCGATCCCGTGCGCCAGGTGCTCCGCGATACCGCGCTCGGTCAGCGCGACGATGCGATCGGTCCATCTCGCCGCCTGCCGCTCGAGCGCCGTGAAGACGGCGGTGCGGCGGGGACCGTAGTAGCCGTAGAAGATGTGGCCATGGGGCTGGTGGATCACCGCAGGCACGCGCGCGATCAGCGCCGCCAGGCGGCCGACGAAGCCGGCCTTCGAGGTGTGCGTGTGGATGATCGACGGTCGCTCGCGCCCGATCAGCCGAAGGATCTGCCCGAGCGCGGCCAGGTCGGCGAGCGGGGCCACCTCCCGGCCGAGGGACGGAACGTCGACGACGCGGCATCCGCGCCGGCGCGCGTCGTCGAGCGAGGGCGCCTCGGACTCTCGGAAGGATGCCGCCAGCGTGCAGTCGTACCCGGCCCGGGCGAGCGCGACGCACGACGCGATCGTGTTCTCCGACGAGCCTCCCAGGGTGAGCCGCGTGATCGCGTGGAGGACGCGCACGCTCACCGCGGCCCCTTCCGCGCGTACAGCTCCACGGACGGGCCGACGAGCCACCGCTCGCGCGAGAGCGCGGCCAGCAGCGTGGCACCGGCGGCGATCGTCGCGCGGCCCCACCGCGGGAGCCTCTGGGAGGCCGCGCGCCTGGCCACGGGCTCCTTCGAGGCCGCGGCCGAGTTGGAGACCTCGAGCACCCCGAAGCCTGCGCGCTCCACGAGCCGGCGGAGGCCGGAGGGCGTGAACGCGAAGTGGTGAACCACCGGATAGGTGTCCCACTCGCGAAACCTCACGAGCGGGCCGAGCGCGGTCAGGAGCCGCACCCACGGATGGTGGAAGCGCGCGTTCGGCACGCGCAGGGCGAGCAGCCCGCCCGGGACCAGGACGCGGTAGGCCTCGCGCAGGATCGTGAGCGGGTCGTGAGCCTGGTCGACGACGTTGACCAGCGTCACCACGTCGACCGTTCCGCCGCGGAACGGCAGGAAGGCGCCGTCGGCCTGGACGGTCGGCGCCTCTCCGCCATGGCCCGCGACGGCGCACGCCTGGTAAGCGAGGTCCGTGCTGACCGCGCGCCAGCGCCGGACGCGCGCGAGCGCGGCGAGATGGCCGCCGCCGCCGCCCACGTCGAGCAGGCGGGGTCGTTCCGCCCTCCCACGCCCGAGGGCCGCGAGCCGGTCGAGGAGCTCACCGAAGAGTTGCGTCCGCTCCGAGGTCACCCGCTCGGGGGCGAAGAGCAGCGGATACTCCGTCTCGTACTGGCGCTGGAGCTCCGGCGCGGTCGGCAGCTCCGTCGAGAGCGAGCTCCGACAGCTGGGACACCGGCGATGCCGCACGCCGCGATAGATCAGCCTGCTGGGACGGGTCGGTCCGCCGCAAGCGGGACAGCCGGAAGCCGACTCGGATGCCGCGCGCTCCCCGGGCGCGTCCGCGCGCCCCCCTTCCGCCACGCGCCGGAGCGTACGCTCGAGCTCCTCGGTCGCGCGCTCCCAGGTGTAGTGGCGCTCGACGTGCTCGCGGCACGCGCCTCGCAGGCGCGCGTAGGCGTCGGGATCGCGCTCCTTGGCCGCGAGGAAGCGCTCGAGGTCCTGGGCCATCGCCTCGGCGGTCGCGCCGCGGAAGACGAGCGACGCGCACAACCCTCTCAGGATCTCGGGTGTCGCGCCGACAGGGGTGCCGAGGACGGGGGTCCCGCAGGCGAGCGCCTCCACGGTGACCAGCCCGAAGCCCTCGAGCTCGCGGGTCGGCAGGACGAAGACGTCGGCCGCCTGGTAGTAGCGGGGCAGCGCCTCGTCGGGCACGAACCCCAAGAACTTCACGGAATCCTCGAGCCCGAGGGCCTGGCTCTGCGCCTCGAGATGGCCGCGCAGCGACCCGGCACCCCCGACCAGCAGCACGGCGTCCGGCCGCTGCGTCTTCAAGAGCGCCATCGCGTGGAGCAGGTTATCGAGGCCCATGCGGGCCTCGAGATTCCTCACCGTGAGCAAGACCGACCGGTCCGCGGGGAGCCCGAGCGCGCACCGGATCGCGCCGCGATCGGCGGCCGGCCGGAACCGCTCCGTCGCCGCCGCCCCGCGGATCGTGACAATGCGCTCTCGGGGCACGGCGTAAAGCTTCCAGAGCTGGTCGGCCGAGAACTCGCTGAGCACGTGGACCAGCCCGGCGCGTCTGAGACACGCGCGCTCGATCGCCCACAGCATCGCGGTGCCCGTCGCGCCCACCAGGCCGGCGCGATGCCGGGCCGTCATCCCCTGCCGCGACCGGTACTCGAGCGGCGCCGGCGAATAGAAGCTGTAGAGGCTCGGGAGTCGAGCCCCGGCCCGAGAGGCGAGCGCTCCGTAGCCGGCGAGCGGCTGGTGGACGTGCAGCACGTCGGCCCCCTGCCGGGCCAGCTCCTCCACCGTCGCGCGCCGCGCGCCGAGGATCGAGGTCCTGATGAATCGCGCGACCGATCGCTGCTCCACGAGAAACTGGCGGATCCTGACGCGCTCCCGCTCGACGGAGACGGGCGCCGCGGCATCCGGGTCGGCGCGGCTCACGATCCGCACGTCGTGACCGCGCGCGGCCAGGTGCCGCGCCTGCTCCCACAGCATGCGTTCTCCCCCGCCTGCCGGGCGCGACGGCGACACGTCGGAGACCATGAGGACTCGCAGCGCGCCGTTCATGCGCTCGTCACCGCAGGGTCCAGCGGCCGCGCTGGTCGAGGTACTCGCGCATCCACAGCTCCGCCATCATCAGGGTCCAGAGGCGGTCGGCGTGGGTGCGCGCGCCGCTCAGGTGCTCGCGCTTCATGGCTTCCACCGCGGCGACGTCGAACAGGCCTCGTGCCCGGACGGCGTCGACCCCCAGAAGGTCGTCGAGCGTCGGGCGCAGATCGCGGCGGAGCCAGTCGCCGAGCGGGATCATGAAGCCCTGCTTGCGGTGCGCGAGCACCTCCTTGGGCAGGACGTCGGCGAAGGCGGTCTTGAGGAGTCCCTTCAGGCGGCCACCGGGCATCTTGATCCGCGGGGACAGACGCAGGCTCTCCTCGACGATCCGATGATCGCAAAACGGAGCTCGCACTTCGAGCGAGTGGGTCATGCTCATCCGATCGGCCATCGCGAGGAGATCGTCGGGAAGATAGGTCGCGAGATCGACGCGGAACGCCCCGTCCACCGGGTCCCCGTGTCCGCCCGAAGCGAACGCGGCCCGCTGGGGCTCGTCCACGCCGGGCTCGAGCTGCGCGGACAGCGCCGGCTTCACCAGCGTGGCCAGCTCCGCGTCGCCGAAGAAGCGCGTCCAGCCGATGTAGCGATCGCCGGGCGCGGCGTCCGGCTGGGCGGTGAAGCGCCGGGCCCAGTCCGTCCAGTTCCGGCTGGACCCGGAGTCGGGCAGGCGCCGGGCCACCGCGCGCGAGGCGTGGCGAAGCCAGCGCGGAAGCTTTCCGTGGAGCGTCGAGACGCGCAGGCCGAGGTAACGCGGATAGCCGCCGAAGGTCTCGTCGCCGCCGATTCCCGACAGCGCGACCTTGACGTGGCGCGCCGTCGCCTGGGCCACGACGTACGTCGGAATCGCGGAGGAGTCGGCGAACGGCTCGTCGAACGCCCGGACGATGGCCGGCAGGATTGCCTGCGCGTCGGGCTCGAGGATCTCCTCGTGGTGGTCGGTCCCGAATCGCCGCGCGACGAGCCGGGCGTACGGCAGCTCGTCGTACGCGGGCGCCGCGCGGCCGAAGCCCACCGAGAACGTCGCGATCCGGCCCGACGTCACCTCGCGCATGCTGGCGACCACGGCGCTCGAGTCGACGCCGCCCGACAGGAACACGCCGAGCGGCACGTCGCTTTCGAGGCGCAGCCGTACCGCCTCGCGCAATCCCGCGCGCACCGCCTCGGCGGTCTCGGCGGCGGCCTCGCCGCCCGCCGCGGGCCCGGATCGCGGCCCCGGGGACGAGGCCGCCGCCGGGAGCCGCCAGTAGTGCCTCTGCGTGAGGCGCCCGTCGAGGAGCGTCGCCGTATGGGCCGGCGGGAGCTTCCGGATCGCGTCGAAGATCGAGCGCCCGGCCGGCGTGTGGCCGAACGCCAGGTAGTGATGGAACGCCGACCAGTCGAGCGCGCGGGCGACGGCCGGATGACAGAGGAGCGCCTTGGGCTCCGACGCGAAGAGGAACAGCCGCCCGCGGTGCCAGTAGTACAGCGGCTTCTTCCCCAGACGATCGCGGGCGAGGAACAGCCGGCGCTCGGCGCCGTCCCAGATCGCGAAGGCGAACATGCCGGACAGGCGCTCGACGCACCCCTCGCCGTACGCGACGTACGCGTGGAGGATCACCTCGGTGTCGCTCCGGGTTCGGAACCGGCGGCCGCCGGCCACAAGCTCGGCCCGGAGCTGGCGGAAGTTGTAGATCTCGCCGTTGAAGACGATCCAGTAGCGGCCGGTAGGATCGCTCATGGGCTGCTGGCCGGTCACGAGGTCGATGATCGCCAGGCGCGTCATCCCGAGGCCGACGTCGTCCGCGGTGTGGATCCCCGAGTCGTCGGGCCCGCGGTGCTTGAGGAGCCCGAGCATCGCGGGCAGGAGCTCGCGCGCCGTCGGGCCGACGTGGCCGGCGATCCCGCACATCAGCGCGCCGCTCCAGAGAACCGGCGCGCGGCGGCGGCGGCGGTCACCTCGCGAAGGAGCGCCAGAACGCGCCCGGAGGTTCGCGCCGGCGTGTAGAGTCCCGCGCGCGCGAGCGCGCGGCGCCGGAGATCATCGGCCAGCGTGGCGTCGGACAGAACGCGCGCGAGCGCCGCGGCGAGCTCTCGCTCCTGCTCGGCGTCGAACAGCAGGCCGGCGTCGGCAACCACCTCGGGCAGCGCGGCCCGGTTGGAGACGACCACCGGCGCCCCGCACGCCATCGCCTCGAGCACGGTCGAGCCGAAGCCCTCCTCCAGGGACGGCGTGACGTACACCGCGGCCCCGGAGTAGAGCGCGGGGAGATCCGCGTCGTCGACGCGCCCGGGAAAGACCACTCGGTTCTCGACGCCGAGCGACGCGGCCAGCCGAGCCAGCGCGGGCCGACCGTCGCCGTAGCCGCCGGCCAGCACGAGCGTGTGACGACTGCGCGTGGCACCGGGGAGGAGCCCGAAGGCGCGGATCAGCCGCGGGACGTTCTTGTGCGGGTTGAAGTTTCCCACGTAGAGGATGTAGGGCGGCGCGACACCGTAGCGGCTCTTGACCGCCCCCGTGAGCGGTGCGGGCTTGAACTCGGCGCCCAGGGCGACCGGGATCACGCTCACCTTCGACGCGCTCACGCCGAGCCGCGTCACGATCGCGCGCTTGGAATACTCCGAGTCGCTGATGATCGCCGCCGCGCGGGCGGCGTACAGGCGCGCCAGGCGGGTCAGCGTGGCGTCGTAGATCGGTCGGCGCCGTCCCGGGTAGCCGATGAAGTAGAGATCGTGGATCGTCAGGACGACCGGGCACTGGGCGCGTACCGGGCCCTTGTAGTAGGGCGAGAGGAACACCGTGATGTCGTCGCGGGCGAGCGCCCGCGGCAGGCTCACCTGATCCCACCATTGGGTCCACGAACCGCGCAGCGCGCGGAAGGCGACGCCGGGGAGCGTCTGGTCGAGGCGCGCGCCGGCGTCGCCGTAGACGACGCACGACCACCCGTCGAGCGAGGCCGCGCGGAGCACCTCGAGCAGGTAACGGCCGATGCCGGTGCGCACGCCCGGTCGGAGCTCACGCCCATCGACGCCGAGCCGCATCAGTCGCTCGCGTCCCACGGCCACCGCGACCTAGCCTCCGGCACGGCCGTCGCCGAGCAGCCCAGCGTACACGCGCTCGACGGCGTCGACGTGGGCGCGGAGGGTGAAGGTCGACTCCGCCCGCGCGCGACCGGCGGCGCCGAGGCGCGCGGCGCGACCGGGATCGTCGAGCAGGACGCGCACCGCGTCGGCGAGCGGGGCGGGCGCGGCCGGCTCCACCAGGAGCCCGGTCTCGCCGTCGCGCACGATCTCGGGAACGCCGCCGACGGCGGTGGCGACGACCGCCCGGGTCATCGCCATCGCCTCGACCAGCACCCGGCCGAACCCTTCGCTCTCCGACGGCAGCACGAACACGTCGCAGAGGGCGAGCAGGTCGGGGATGTCGTCGCGCCATCCGGTGAAGTGCACGCGCGACTCGAGGCCGAGGCGGCGTGACTGGGCCAGGAGCTCACTCCGGAGCTCGCCGTCACCGACGAGGATCCAGTGCACTCCGGGCTTCGTCCGCTCGATCCTCGCGGCCGCGTCCAGCAGGTGCCGGTAGCCCTTCTCCGCGACGTGCCGCCCGATCGATAGCGCGACCGGCGCCGACGGGGGCACGCCGAGCGCCGCGCGGAGCGCCCCGGACGGCGGCCGCGGCGTGAAGCGCGCGAGATCGATCCCGTTCGGGACCAGTCGGATTTTCTCCGGCGCCCAGGCAACCCGGCGCGCGACGGCCCGTGACGTCGCGATCACTTCGGTCGCGAGCGCGCAGAGGGCGCGGTCGACCAGGCCGTCGCTCTCGGCGATTCGCACGTGCCAGATCGCGGGACGCCCGGCCAGACGCCCGGCCACTCCCCCATAGGCCATGGCGCGTGAGCCGTTGGCGTGGATCAGCGCGGCGCCGGTGGCCCGGGCCAGTCGGCCGAGCGCCCTGACGCTCCGAACGACCCCGGATCCCGGTCGCCGCAGCGTGGGCAGCGGGATCACGTGGACGGGCAGGCCGAGATCTCGCCCGCCGGACGCGACGCCGCCCTCCTCCGGAACGACCAGGGCCGGCGCCCAGCGGTCGCGGTCGAGCCCGCGCAAGAGGTCCATCAGGCTCAGCTCGCCGCCGCCCACGATGCGGCCGTGGTTCGACACGACCAGGATCGACGCGGGGCGCGGCGGCGGCTCACCCACGCTCGCTGACCATCAGGATCCGCAGCCGGTCGGCCGGCGCGGCGTCGAAATCGCGGAGGACGTCCAGTCCCGGCGGCGGCGGACCCCACAGCAGTGGAATCAGGCCCGGTCGATCGAAGAGGAACTCGCGGCTGTCGAGCACCACGAGACGGGCACCGGCGCGTCGGGCGGTGGCGAGCAGCTCGTCCGGCCCGACACGAGGGAGCGGGACCCAGCGCCGCTCGCTGTAGAAGGCGACGAGGGGCTTGCGGTCGAGCAGGACCGCATCGCGGGGCTGGGTCTCCGCCACCCAGCGCGCCGCCTGCCGGTACAGCGCGGCACCGGCGTCCGGGCGCAGGATCGGCTGGAGCGTCCAGGGCACCAGGACGAGCGCGACCACCAGCGCCAGAGCGACCGACCAGCGCCAGCCGCGGCGCGCGTCGGTGAGGGTGACGGCCGCCCAGAGCGTGCCGACCGCTGCGAACGGCAGGACGAAGGGCAGGATCGGGAGAAAGATCCGCGGCTCGACGTGAAACGCGAGCGACGCGAACGGCGGCAGGGCCGCGGCGAGCAAGATCGCGTCGCGCCCGAGCCATCCGGACGTTCGGGCCCGAGCCAGCAGACCGGGCAGCACGAGCAGGAGCAGGATCCACGGCAGGAGATCCGGCACCGCGTACTTCTGGAAGAGCAGCACGTTTTCGAGGATGCGGATCGGCAGCGGGCTCGGCGCTCCGGCGGCGCCCGTCGCCAGCGGCAGGTTGTGGTCGATCTTGCCGCTGAGCGTGAAGTGGCCCCAGGCCTCGCTGAGGTACCAGACGTACGGCGCCACGACGGCGGCGAAGACGAGGACGGCGGCGCCCACCCACGGCAGGAGCGCGGCGGCACGATCCCGTCCGGTCGCGATCATGAACAGCGCGACGGCGATCAATCCGACCAGATACAGAGCGCCTTCCGGTCGCACGAGATACGCGAGCCCGAGACACAGACCGGCGAACGCGATCAGGGTGCGAGGGCCGGCCACCAGCCCGCGCCGCGCGGCCAGCACGCCCGACACCAGGAGCAACGTATAGGTCGCCTCACACAGCACCGAGGCCGAGTTCTGCACCAGGCGGGGATGGACGGCGATGAACACCGCGGACAGCAGGGCCGCCTGGCGTCCGACGATGCCCCGGGCGAGCACGAAGCTGGGCACGATCACCAGCGCGCCGAAGAGGGCGGAGACCAGGCGGCCCGCCGCCTCCCAGTCGCCGACGACCGGCTGGGCGAGCGCGATACAGATCGGGTAGATCGGATGGAACATCGGGTCGAAGGGCGAGCCGGTCGACTGGAACTGCCGCGCGATGGCCACGTAGGCGACGCCGTCGGGGTGGATGACCGGGAGATACTCGGCGACGAGGAGCCGGATGGCGAACGCGACCGCGGCGACCGCCAGCGCCAGAATCACGCCCCGCCTCGCGCGAGCGTCTCGTAGAGCTCCGCGGTCGCCTTGGCGCTCTCGGCCCACGACCACGCCGACGTCGCGAGCGCGCGCGCCGCCTGCGCCATCCGCGTCGCGCGCTCCGGCTGGGCCAGCACGTCGCCGAGCGCCGTCACCAGCGCCTGCGCGTCGCCCGGCTCGACCAGGCGGGCGGTCACGCCGTCGGTGAGGAACTCGCGGAAGCTGCCGACGGCGGTGGCCACCACCGGCGTGCCCAGATCACAGGCGAGTCTCAGCGACCCGCTGTCCGTGATGTCCCGGTAGTTGAAGACCGCGACGTCGGCGGCGGCGAAGTAGGTCGCGACCTCGTCCGCCGGGACGTATGTCGGGCGGAAGATCACGGCGCCGTCCACGCCGGCTCGTCGGATCGCGTCGCGATACTCGCCTTCGCTGCCGACCAGGAGTGGCCCCGCGATCACCAGCCACGCGTCGGCGTGCCGGCGCCGGAGCTCGGCGAGCGCGGCGATGACCCCGTGCAGGCCCTTGTACGGGCGGATGGCGCCGAAGGCGAGCACGATCCTCGCGTGGCTCGGCAGGCCGAGCGTGGCGCGAGCGCCGAGGCGATCGGGCCGCCCATCGCCCTGGAGGAATCCGGCGTCGCCGAGATGAATGAGCTCGATGCGCGCCCCGGCGGGGAGCCGCCGCCTGGCCACGTCCGCCGACCGCCGCGTGTGGACGACGACCGCGTCGGCGGCGGCGAAGCACCGCCAGAGCGTCCAGTCGTCCCAGCGGATCCGTTCGTGGGTCCGAACGTTGTGGACCGTCATCACCACCGGCGCGCGGCGCCGGATCACCGGCCAGAGCAGCGCGTCGAAGCGGGTCGAGAGCAGGCTTTGCACGTGGACGACCTGCGGCCGTGAGCGGGCCAGCCGGTTGTGGAGCGCCTTGACGTTGCCGAGATATCCGACACCGCCGGCGAAGCAGCGGTCGACCTCGAAAGGGGTCGCCAGGCGCCCGAGCTCCCACTCGCGGTTGGTGAGGAGCGAGACCTCGACGCCCGCAGCCGCCAGCGCGCTGCACAGGTTCCACGCGTAGTGCGCGATGCCGCCCCAGCCGCCGGTCTCGACCATCACGACCTTCATGGCGCGCGCATGATCCCGGACGAGCCGAGCGAGCGCAGCAGGCGCGCGCACGCGGCCTCCTTCGCCCGCAGCAGCGCCGCGCGGTGCCGATCGAGGGGCGGATACTTGAAGACGAGCGCGGTCATCCTCACAAGGGCGCCCGTCATCACCGTGGCGCGGAGGAGTGCAGCGGCGGCGCGGCCGTGGTGCTTGCGGAAGTACCGTACGTAGCTCAGGTAGTACTCGACCTGCCGCACCGACGTCTGCTGCGTGCTGGCGCCGTGCGAGTGGACGGCGCGGGCGGCTGGACAGAGGGCGACGGAGTGCCCGCGGTCCCGAAGGCGCCGGCAGAGGTCGGTCTCCTCGAAGTACATCCGGAAGCCCTCGTCGAAGCCCCGGACCGTCTCGAACGCCTCGGCGCGAAGCATCATCACCGACCCGGAGATCGTGTCGACCACGGCGTCGCGCGTGAGATCCCGGTCCGCGTAGTAGAACCGGCGGACCCACCGGTTGCCCGGCGCCAGCGAGTGGAGCTCGAGCACCTCGCCGAGGGCCAGCGCGAGCGTCGGGAACCGCTTTGCCGACGGCTGCGGCGTCCCATCCGGGTAGGTCAGCGCCGGTCCCACGAGACCGCAGGCGCGATTCGTCGCGAGAAATCGGCGCAGCGTCGCGAGGCTCTCGGGCTCGAGCACGACGTCCGCGTTCATCGCGCAGAGATGCGTCGAGCGGTGCACGGCCGCCGCCCGATTGATGGCCGCGCCGTAGCCGGGATTGTCGGGGTTCTCGAGGACCGTGACCTCGGCGTGGGCGGCACGTATCGCCTGCACCGTGCCGTCGGCCGAGCCGTTGTCGGCCACGATCACACGCGCGTCGAGCCCGGCGGTCGCCTTCCGAGCCGACGCGACCGCCTGGAGCGTGAGCTCGCGCGTGTTGTAGCTGACGACGATCACGGCGGTATCGTTCATGGGCCGGGCACCGTCATGGTCCGTCCGCCCGCCCGCCCGCCCAGGCCCGCGGCCCGCCGCGGACCAGGCTCAGACCGAGGAGCTTGGGCGCCTGTCGCTGCCAGGGCACGGTCGCGAGGGACGCCGCGAAGCGGCGCCGCGCCTCGGCCCAATCGCCGCGGGCATACGCATCCTTGCCGAGCCAGTTGTGCATGTCGGCGATGATGCGTCGCCCCACGGACCCGAGCCCCTCGACCGCCGTCGGCCGCGTCCGGTAGAGCGTGTCCAGGACGCGGAACCGGTTCCGCTCCATTCGGGATCGGTCCTCGCTCATGCCCCCGGGCTGGACGCGATAGCTCGCCAGCACGGCGGAGGTGTAGCGCGCCGGCGCGATCAGGGCCAGGCGCAGCCAGAGGTCCCAGTCCTCGAGCGCGGTCAGCCGCTCGTCGAATCCGCCCGCCACGTCGAGGACGGTTCGCCGGACGAGCGGCGCGATCGCGGGAATGAAATTGCCGTGGATCAGCTCGGGAAAGAGCCAGCCGTCGAGCACGCGAGCCCCGTAGCCGAAGCGCTCCGATGCCCTCGCCTTGGCCCCGGTCGCCACCGTCTCGATGAGCACGTCGCAGTAGGTCCACCCCACGTTCGGCTGGCGCTCGAGCACCGCGACCTGCTCGGCGAGCTTCGTCGGCGCCAGGACGTCGTCGGCATCGAGGAACGCGACGTAGGCGCCGCGCGCGGCGGCGAGCCCCGCGTTGCGGGCGGCCGCCAGGCCCCGATTGGGCTGCCGGAGGACGCGGATCCGGCCGCCGTAGCGCCCCAGGACGGCCGGCGTGTCGTCGGTCGAGCCGTCGTCGACCACGACGACGTCGACGGCGTCGAGCGTCTGCGCGAGCGCGCTGTCGATCGCCTCGGCGAGAAGTCGCGCGTGGTTGAACGTGGCGATGACGAGGCTCACGCTCACCGGATGACCTCGTAGATGATGTTCTCCCGGTCGCCCCACCGGAACCGTGGGTCGCTCGTTCCCTGGCGCGGATGGATGCGGACTTCCGCGGGCGGCGGGGTGAGCGCGTTCAGGAGGTGGTCGACGAAGCGGCCGAGGTCGTACGTGTGCGTGTAGAAGCCCCGCTCGAACCGTTCGTCCCGCTTGCGCCGGAACCGGAGCGGCCGGGGCGGCAGATAGAAGACGATGACGAGCTTGCGGCGGGCGCGCTCGTACATGCGCTGCACCGCGGGAACGCAGTCCGGTAGATGCTCCAGGATGTGACGGCAGAGCACCGCGTCGAACGCGCCGGGCAGGCGGTCGAGCTCGTAGAGCGAGCCTTCGCGGAACCGCGCGGCGTCGGCCGGGAACCGCTCGCGCGCCGCCGCGACGAACTGTGCGGTCACGTCGAGGCCGAGATAGGCGAGGTCAGGCCGGCGCTCGCGGATCAACTCGAACATGACGCCGGTACCGCAGCCCACGTCGAGCACGGAGGTCATGCCGGACAGCAGCTCGACCGCCTTGAGGCGGGACGGATGGTCGCGGCCCTCGTGGCCCACGCGGAGGAAATCCTGAACCTGCGAGGGGGTGTAGCGCCGCCAGGTCTCTCGGAGCCTCACGGCGCGCTCCTGCGCTCCCACAGCCGGCGCAAGGTGGTCATCACCCCTGAAGCACCGTCCGCCAGTCGGCGATGAACTCGACCCGCCAGGCCGCGCCGCCGATGAGACCGGCGAAGACGACGTACGTCCCCGCCGACACGCCGGCGGCGATGACCAGCGACGGCAGGTCGTGGATCCAGAGGCCCGCGAGCGCCGCGAGCACCGCGGCGCTCCCGGCGCTCGCGGTCAGCGGCACGCGCACCGCGGGAAGGACACGGACCGGGACGAGCCGGCGCAGGCTCAGCGCCGTATACGACACGCCCGCGCACGCCAGCCCCGCGCTGGCGACCGCGAATCCCACGAATCCGAGCCACGGCACCAGGACCAGCGTCAGCGCCCACAGCAGCACGGCGCTCGCGAGGTTGAGCCGGAACACGACGTCGGGCCGCCCGAGACCGTAGAGGGCGTGCACGAAGATGGTCGAGGTGCCCCCGATGATCGCCGACAGGCAGAAGCATCGCACCGCGGGCACCGCCGGCACCCACGCCTCACCGAAGATCAGGCGCACGACCGGATCGGCGCCGGCCAGGAGCAGCGCCGCCGCCGGATACAGCACGGTCGTGACGCGGTTCAGGGCACGCGCGGTAGCCTCGGCGAACCGCCCGGCGTCGGCCTGGAGGCTCGACAGCGCGGGAAAGAGCACGCGGCCCGCGATGCTGACGACCTGCAGCGGGAGAAAGGCGAGCGTCGCCGCCCAGTTCAGGAACCCGACGGCGGGGACACCGCTCCACGCCGTCACGAACGTCGGAACCACCGCGTCCCCGGCGATGCCGACCAGGATGCTCGCCTGGAACAGAATCCCGAACTTCATCACCGGGGCCAGCTCGCGCCAGCTCCAGCGGAGCGTCGGCCTCCACCGGGTCGCGCTCCAGAGCACGGCCAGATTCATGGCGCGCGCCGCCAGCGCGCCCAGGACGAAGCTCCAGAGCCCGGCGCCGGCGAGCGCCGCGGCGATCGCCACCGAGTGGAACGTCACCGTGTCGGCGGTCTCGGCGATCGTCAGAGGCAGGTAGGCGAGCCGGCGCTCGAGCAGGACCATGGCCGGCATGCGGAGCGATGACAGCACCACCAGCAGCGCGAGCCACCGCACCGGTGCGGTCACGTCGGTCGACACGCCCGGCCACCGCGCGACGAAGGGCGCCGCGGCGGCGATCGCCGCGCCCAGCACCAGCGCCAGCCCGAAGGTCGCGGTGAACGCGGCGCTCAAGCCGGTCGCCAGGTCGAGGTCTCGCCGCTGGATCAGCGCCGCGCCGAGCCCGAGCTCGCTGAATCGGACGCCGAGCGTGATGACGAAGAGCAGGATGGCGTAGAGGCCGAAGACCTCCGGCGTCAGCAGCCGGGCGAGGGCGATGCTGCCCCCGGCCGTGACGACGACGCTCACGACCTTCTGGGCGCCGAGGAGCAAGAAGCTTCTGAGCGTCCGACCTCTGAGCCCCGGGCAGCCCGAGGGGGTGGTGGTCATCGACCTCCGTGCTCGCGCACGTAGGCGGCGACGACGCGCCGCCACGAGCGCTGCGACGTCAAGATGAGCTCGACCAGCTCACGGACCGCCCCGTGCCCGCCTCGGGCGCGCGTGACGTGGTGCGCGGCCGCCTTCACCGGCGCCGGCGCGTCGGCGACCGCGACCGCGAGCCCGGCGATCTGCATCGCCGGGATGTCGAGGAGGTCGTCGCCGATGAAGGCCACCGCCGCGGCCGGCACGTCGTACTCGGCGCACAGCGCCTCGACGACTTCGCCCTTTCGGCGCGCTCCGAGGACGACCGAGTCGACGCCCAGCTTGGTGCCGCGCGCCTTCGCGATCGGGCTCGATTCGCCCGTGACCATCGCCGTCCGGAGCCCCGCGCGCTTCGCCAGGGCGACGGCCACCCCGTCGTGGGTGTGGAACGCCTTCAGCTCGTCGCCGCGCTCGGAGAGCATCATCCGGCCGTCCGTGAGCACGCCGTCGACGTCCATCACGAGGAGCCGGATCTTCCGGGCCCGGGCGACGATCGCGGGCGTCGGCATCACGCGACGCGCCGGGACAGACGTGCGCCCGTCGCCGGAACGGCCGCCGGCTCCGCCTCCGGGGCGAGCCCGGGCAGCGCCACCACGACGGCGGCGAAGAACCAGAAGGGCTCCATGATGCGCACGATGATGAAGGTGTTGGCGCCGAGCGCGTGGCCGAGCAGTCCGACCGTCCCCGCGACGAAGCCGAGGGCCAGCCCGCGCTCCTCGGGCGTCTGCAGGCCCCGGTAGGAGACGACGCCGGCCTTCAGCACCGCCCACATGAGCGCCAGGAACGCCACGAATCCCACGACGCCCGTCTCGACGAGCGTGCGGGCGAACTGCTGATCCATGAACGCGAAGCCGGTGACGCCGTAGCCGAAGACGGGGCGACGAGTGAAGCCCTCGAACGCCTGTTTCACGCTGATGAGCCGCGCCGAGGTCGACGGGTCGAGGCCGACGGCGCCGAGACGCACCGTCGGCTGTCCCCGCTCGGGCTCGAACGTGTAGCGGACGCGCTTCAGCACCGTGTCGGGAAAGAGCGCCAGGACGACCGGCGAGGCGACGAGCGCGACGATGAGCGCGCCGAGCATCACGCGCCGCCGACTCGAGAGCACGGCCAGGACCGCGACCGCGGGGATCGCGCCGACGTAGGACGTGCGCGAGAGCGTGAACACGAACGGGATCGACATGAGGCCGACCAGGCCCAGGTAGATCGCCCGGGTCCGGATGCGCGCCGTCTCGAGCGCGATGCCGCCGGCCACCGCCATGAGCAGCAGGAGGTAGCCGCCGAACGTGTTGGGCTCGCCTGCCTTTCCCTCGAACGGCGCCGACACTCGCTGGCCACTCGGGATCTGGGTCAATCCGATCAGGCTGACGATGACCGCCGTCAGAAACGCCGCGGTGACGAGACGCCACGCCTGCCGGCGGTCGATGAGGTTGTTGACGACCATGTAGTAGACGACGAAGTACTCGACGTATTTGAGGACGTAGAAAGCGCCGCCGAGGCCGGCGACCGTTCCGGTGATGTACCCGATCAGCGTCGCGCCCGCGGTCGCGGCCACGTAGAGGAGGATCGGCCGGTTGAGCGGGGTCTTCAGCGTGAGCCCCAGCTCCTTGTTCACGGCGGTCTTGGCGAGCCAGCTGAAGGCGACGACCAGCAGGAGGATGTCCTCGCTCCGGATGACGATCCGGCGGCCCTCGGCGACCCCGCCACCGGAGCCGAGCTGCGGCGAGAGCAGCATGGAGAAGATCACGAGGTAGAGCCCGAACTCGATCTTGACGAAGACGATGAGAAACACGGCCAGGGCGGCGGCCAAGACCAGGGGCGAGTCCACGCGCGCCTACTTCACTCGCACGACCTGGTTGCCCAGGCCGAGACGTATCAGCTCCTGACCCTTCGCCGCCGCTTCCCCGGACGTGGCGAAGTTGCCGTGACGGATGGCGAACGTCACCGCCTCGCCCGGCTGGGCGGCGACGCGCACCTGGTGGCCGCCGGCGCGCAGCCGCTCGGCCGTCTGCACGGCGCCGCGCAGCGGGAGGGGCAGTCCCACCTGCACGCTCAGCGGCTCGCGCTCGCCGACGACGAACGCATCGCCGAAGCCCTGCTCGCGCAGGGCGGCGACGAGCGCCTGCGCGTCGCGCGCGCTCGGGATCTTCTCGATCAGCACCGCGTAGAGCGCGGCACCCGTCTGTTGACGGAAGCGCACCGTCTGGTAGCCGGCCTCGTTCAGCTGGCGCTCGACGCGCTCCGCCTCGGGCGCGGTCATGAACGGCCCGAACTCGATGGCGAAGCGGGCGGCGGCCGCGGGCGTGCCGCCGGGTTGGGTGGGCGGTTTTGCCGCTGCCGGCGGCGCGGCGGGCGCGAGCCGCTCGATCGGCGCGGGCGGCGCCACGACGGCAGGCGGCCCGGCCGACGGCGCGGGCGGTTCGGGTAGCGGCAGCACGGCGGGCGGCGGCGCGACGGGCCGCGGCGGCGCGAGCGCGCGCGCGGCGGGCGGGGTCTCCAGCCGCTGGCGCAGGAGCTCCTTCGGTCGGAGCCCGGCGCCGAACCAGCCCATGCGCCAGCCGGCGAGGCCGCCCAGGGCCGCGAGAAGCGCCAGGACGATCGCCCCCATCAAAAAACGCCGGGACGTGGCCGAGCGGCGCGCGGGCCCGTCGAGCGTGACCGCCTCAACGGTCGGGGCGCCCGCGAAGGACGAGCCGGCCGCCCCAGTCCCCCGACCTCCGTCGAGGTCGACCGCCACCACGTCGGCGCGGCCCTCGCGGTGGAAGAGGCGCCGGAGCAACCCGCGCGCACGCTGGAGCTGATCCTTGCGGCGGTCGACGACCGTCTCCTCGCCATAGTAGTGCGTGTAGTACTGCGTGTAGGCGTAGCCCGCGATCTCGGTCTTCACGTCGTTCAGGACAACGCCCCAGACCTTGCCGCCGACGTTCTCGACGTGCACCTTCGCCCGCTTGAGCACGAGCCGTCCAACCTTACCGGCCTGATAGACGAGGACCACGCCGTCGGCCTGCGAGGCGACGATGGCCGAGTCGGTGACGGGCAGGATCGGCGGCGTGTCGACCAGGACCACGTCGTACACATCGCGCACGGAGTGCAGGAACCCCGTCATCGCCGGCGTCGAGAGGAGCTCCGACGGGTTGGCCGGGACCGGGCCGGCCTCGATGATGTGCAGGTTGTCCAGGCCGGGGGCGGCCATGATGTCTTCCATCTCGAACCGCCCCATGAGGATGTCCGCGACCGTCCGGATGCAGTCGCGCCACTGCGCGCTCCCGACGAGGATGTTCGACAGCCCCGGCTCACGCTCGATCCCGAAGAACCGGTGGATGCTCGGGCGGCGCATGTTCGCGCCGATCAGCAGCGTCTTCTGGCCGCTCTGGGCCATCGTCAACGCCAGGTTGACGATCGTCGTGGTCTTGCCCTCCTGGAGCGTCGGACTCGACACGACCAGGACTTTGCCCGACCGTTCCATGCGCGCGAACTGGATGTTGGTGCGGAGGGTCCGGTACGCCTCGGCGACCGGCGACTTCGGGTCGAAATGCGTGATGAGCAGCGAGTGGCTCAGCAGCGCCTCGGGGTCGATCTCGGCCAGCGCCGGCCGGCGCTCGAGGATCCGCTGCACGGTCTCGCGCGAGTCGATGTGCGGCACCACGCCCAGCACCGGCACGCCGAGATAGGCCTCGACGTCCTCGATGGTCCCGATCGAGGTGTCGAGCGTCTCGCGCACGAACGCGAGCACGAGACCCAGCGA
>Ga0137403_10002243_pt1 | contig 23781 bp, 23 predicted proteins | sample CZOMad2_1_16fung_FD_122057 | JGI IMG/M metagenome (GOLD analysis project Ga0137403, IMG submission 122057) | Vadose zone soil fungal communities from Angelo Coast Range Reserve, California, USA - CZOMad2_1_16fungal (Hybrid Assembly) | ecosystem: Environmental > Terrestrial > Soil > Vadose zone...
GTGCTCGATCAGCAAGATCGACACGCCCGAGTCGTGGATCCCGCGAATCAGCCGGATGATCGTCTCGATCTCCGTCGGATTCAGGCCCGCCATCACCTCGTCGAGGAGGAGCAGCGCCGGCTCGGTCGCGAGCGCCCGCGCCAGCTCGAGGCGCTTGCGCTCGGCCAGGGTCAACGCCCCCGCCGCGACACGCTCGCGCGCGGCGAGCCCGACGCGCGCCACGACGTCGCGCGCCCGCGCGAGCGCGTCCGACGCCCGGGGGTGCCGCGCCAGGGCGCCGACGCGGACGTTCTCGAGGACGGTCATGCGCGGGAAGGGCCGGACGATCTGGAACGTCCGCGCCAGGCCGAGCTTGCAGATCGCGTGCGGCGAAAGTCCGACGATGGACCGGCCGCCGAGGCGGACGTCGCCGGCGTCCGGCGTGAGAAAGCCCGAGAGGAGATTGAAGACGGTAGTCTTGCCGGCGCCGTTGGGGCCGATGAGGCTCAGCATCTCGCCCTGGGCGACCGCCAGGTCGAGCCCGGCCACGGCGTGGACGCCCCCGAAGCGCTTGGACAGCCCCCGCGCTTGCAGAAGACTCATCGCCCGGCGCCCGTCGTGCGCGTCAGCGCGCGCCTCACGTGAGGGTACGCGCCCTCGGGCAGGAAGAGCACGACGGCGATCAGCAGCACGCCGTAGGCGATCAGGTGAGCGCCGTGCAGCCCCCCCTGCCCGAGATAGAGTCGGGAGACTTCGGCCAGCGGCGTCAGGATGAACGAGCCGAGGATCGGCCCGAAGAGCGTGCCGGCGCCGCCCACGATCGGCCGGATGATGATCTCGACCGACAGCGGGATACCGAAGAGCGTGTTGGGCTGCAGCGAGAAAAGATAGAACGCGTAGAACGTCCCGCCGAGGCCGGTGAGAAACGACGACACGATCATGGCCAGCATCTTGTACTTGAACGCGTTCACGCCGAGCGCCTCGGCCGCCGCTTCGTCCTCACGGATCGCCGCCAGGTAGATGCCGAAGCGGCGCCGCTCGATCACCCAGGCGGTCAGGGTCGCCACGAGCAGGAGCCCGAGCGCGATGTAGTAGTACGCGCGGCCGTCCTGGAACTGGAACTGTCGCGGATTGCCCGTGAACGTGATGTAGAGCCCGAGCGGGCCGCCGAGCGCGTCGATGTTCGAGACGGCGACGCGGCAGATCTCGGCGAAGGCGACGGTGAGCAGCACGAAGTAGAAGCCGCGCAGCCCGAAGCGGAAGCCGAGATAGCCGATGATCGCGCCGAGGAGCGCCGCCAGCGCGCCGCCGATCAGCATGCCGATCCACGGTGTCAGTCCGAGCTCGATCGACAGCATCGCGGCGGTGTATCCGCCGACTCCGACGAAGGCGGCGTGGCCGGCCGAGAGCTGGCCCGCGTAGCCGCCGACGATGTTCCAGGCCTGCCCCAGGAACGCGTAGAAGAAGATCAGGATGAACAGCGTCAGCGCATACGAGCTCAAAACTGCCGGCAGCGCCACCAGTGCGACGAGCGCCCCGGCGAGCGCCCACCTCACGACGCGCGGCGCCCGAAGAGGCCGGCGGGGCGGAACAGCAAGATCACGATCAGGAGCGAGAAGCTGAACAGCTCCTTGAGCGAGGGCTTGAGGAACACCGCGCCGAGCGACTCGGCCAGCGAGACCAGGAGGCCGCCGACGAACGCGCCCAGGAGGCTTCCCATGCCGCCGATGATCACGATGTTGAACGAGGCCACCGACAAGGAAAGGCCGGTCGGCGGCTGAAACGGGAGGATCGGCGAGACCAGGGCGCCGGCGGCGCCCACGCAGGCGGCGCCGACGCCGAACGCCACCGCGTAGACCCGGCGCACGTCGGTGCCGATCACGAGCGCGCCGTACGTGTTGTCGGCGGCCGCGCGGATCATCCGGCCGAGATCGGTGCGGAACAGAAACGCCCAGAGCGCCGACGTGAGCGCGACCGCCACCAGGAACGTGACGAGCCGGGCGACGTCCACGAACACCGGGCCGAGCCACAGGACGGCGGACGCCAGCGGCGATCGGACGCGTGTCGGCTCCGGTCCGAACGCCAGGAGGGCCACGTTCTCGAGCACGAGGGCGACGCCGAGCATCAGGAGAATCTGCATCTCGTGCGGCGCGTCGACGATACGGTCGACGAGGCCGCGCTGCACGAGAAGGCCGAGCGCAAAGAGCGCGGCCGCGCAGATTGGAAAGCTCACATAGGGATCGAGGCCGGCTCGCGTCGCGAGCATGTACGCGAGGTACATCCCCCACACCATCATGTCCCCGTGCGCGAAGTTCACCACCCGCATCACGCCGAAGATGAGCGTGAGCCCCACCGCCATGAGGCTGTAGACGCCGCCGAACAGCAAACCGCTGAGCACCCCCTGCACAACGAGCGTCACATCCATCTAAGCCACCGAGCGAGGACAGAGGTTGGATGGGTGAGGTCGAGACGGATACGCCGGTTCCGGACGGCGGCGGGCGGGCGTGGGAGGGGTCGAGCGGACCCGTTCCCTCCAACGATGCGGCGGGCGTCGCGCGCCCGGATGGAGCCCAGCCACCGTGGGGCAGCGCACGCGTGCCGCGTGGTCCGTCCGACCCCTCCCACGCCCGCCCGCCGCCGTCCGCCGCCGAGCGCTATGCGCGTGGCCGCGGGAAGACGAATTTCTGCAGAGCCGCTTCCTTGGGCCAGACGGCCACCGGCTTCTGGCTCAGGATCTGGATCATCGTCGGGATCGCGTTGGCGTTGTCGCCGAGCTCGTTGAAGGCGACGGGGCCGCCGTACTGCATCAGCCCGGCGGAGTAGCTCGTCTTCTTCATCGCGTCGACGATCGCGTCGGGATCGTCGAGCGCCGTCGCGCGGTCCAGGATGTCGGCGATGACGAACGCGGCATCGTAGGAGTAGCCCGAGTTGGTGTCGAAGGTCTTGCCGCCCGAGCGCTTCCGGTACTCTTCGGCGACGGCGATGGTCTTCGGGTTCTTGAAGTTCGCCCAGGGGACGCTCGTCAGCACGTACTCGAGGTCCTCCTTGAGCTGGGCGATCTGCCCGGACTCGTAGATCCCGGGGCTGCCCGGGCCGACGATTCCCATCATCTCGATCCGCTGCTTGCGGATCTCCGGGAACAGCAGCAGGGCCGAGGCCGGGCGCGTGATCGGCGCAATGATGTCCGGCTTCGCGGCCTTCGCCTTCGAGACCTCCGTCGAGAGGTCGGTCGGCGGCTCGGGCCACGGGATGACCTCCACGATGTCCCACGACGGGTTGGCGGCCTTGTGCGCCGCCTGGAAGCCGCGGGCCTGGTTCTGGCCGAAGAGGTCGTTGCAGTACATCAGCACGACCCGTTTCGGCGACGCGTTGGCCTCTTTGAAGATATCGATGAAATACTGGACGGCCTTCCGGCCGAAGCTCGAGCCGGTCGGGAAGTTGCGGTAGACGTACTGGACCTTCTGCTGGCCGGCCTTCACCGATTGCGCGACGTTCGCGGTGATCGGATCGGCGGCGGCGATGTCGATCAGGAACGGCACGCGCCGCTGCTGGGCGACCGACACCATCGCGTTGGTGCTGCCCGAGTCGAAGGAGCCCAGCAACATGTGGGCGCCCTGGGTCACGACACGCTCGGCCTCGACGCGCCCGTTTTCGGGCTTGGTCTGCGTGTCGCCGACGATCAGCTCGAGCTTGAGCCCGCCCTTTGATTTGATGCCGCCCGCCGCGTTGATGGCGTCGACGGCCATCTGCGCCCCGAGCCGGCACGCCTGACCGGGCTCGGCGAGCGCGCCCGTCACCGGATGGATCGCGCCGATCTTGAACGTCTTCGCCTGGGCCCGGAGCGGGAGCGGGAACCCGAGGACCGCGGCGCCGCCGGTCGTGGTCTTGAGAAAGGTGCGGCGGGTCAGCCGATTCGTCATCCTAAAAGCTCCTTGGCGATGATCATGCGCTGGATCTGATTCGTTCCCTCGTAGATCTGCATGATCTTCGCGTCGCGCATGTACCGCTCCACCGGGAACTCCCGGGTGTATCCGTAGCCGCCGAAGATCTGGACCGCGTCGATCGCGACCTTCATGGCGGCGTCGCCCGCCCAGCACTTCGCCATCGACGCCTCGTAGGTGTTGCCGCGGATGCCCGCGTCGACCTGGCGAGCGGCGTGGTGGACCATGAGACGCGCCGCGTGCACGTGCATGGCCATGTCCGCGAGCATGAACTGGATGCCCTGGAACGCCCCGATCGGTTGGCCGAACTGCTGCCGCTCCTTCGCGTACGCCGCGGCGGCGTCGAGCGCCGCCTGGCCGATGCCGACGGCCATCGCGCCCGTCATCGGCCGCGTCATGTCGAGAGTCCGCATCGCAATCTTGAACCCCTCGCCCTCTTCGCCGAGCCGCTGCTCGACCGGCACGACGCAGTCGGTGAAATGGAGCGCCACGGTGGGCGAGCAGCGGATGCCCATCTTCTTCTCCTTCTTGCCGACGGAGAAGCCGGGCATGCCCTTCTCGATGAGAAACGCGGTGATGCCCCTGGCGCGCTTGCCCGGGTCGACCGTCGCAAAGACCGTGATCACGTCGGCGTGGTCGCCGTGGGAGCACCATTGCTTCGAGCCGTTCAGGACGTAGTGATCCCCCCTGCGCGCCGCCGTGGTCCGGAGGCTCGCCGCGTCCGAGCCGGAGCCGGGCTCCGAGAGGGAATAGGCCGCCATGAACTCGCCGGCCGCGAGCCGGGGCAGATACTTCTTCTTCTGCTCCTCGGTGCCGGCCAGGAGGATCGGCAGGCCGCCGAGCGGGTGGGCGCCGAAGTTCGTGGTCGTGCCCGCGCACGCCCAGCCGAGCTCCTCGGCGACCAGCGCGAGTGCCAGGCAGCCCATGTTCGTCCCGCCGTACTCTTCCGGCACCCAGACGGCGAAGAGGCCGGAGTCGACGAGCGCTCGCATCGACTCCGTCGGATAGCTCTCGGTCTCGTCGTACTGCGCGGCGTTCGGCGCGATCCGGTCGCGCGCGACTTTCCGCGCGAGGTCGCGGATCATTCGCTGCTCTTCGGTGAGATAGAAGGCGTCGTTCATCTCGGTGTCTCCCTCAGACGATCTGCCGCCGTCTCAGCTCGGCGATCTGCGCGGGCGCCAGGCCGAGTGCCTCGCCGTAGATCTTCTCATTGTGCTCGCCGAGACGGGGCGGAAAGCTCAGCGCGGACGGATCGCCGACCGGCGGGGCCGGCAGCGCGATCCGGAGGCCGGACCGCGGGTCCGTGACCTCCACGAGGCGCTCGGCGACGAGCGGGTCGGCCACCACGTCGGCGAGCGTGTTGACGCGGGACACCGGGACGCCCGCGCGCCGGAGCGACTCGAGCGCCTCGTCGGTGGCGAGATCCGCGAAGCGGGCGGCCAGCTCGCGATCCAGTCGCTCCACGTCGGCGATGCGCCCGGCGTTGGCGGCGTACTCGGGCCGACCGAGGCCGGCGAAACGCGGCAGGGCGGTCAGCGCCGCCCACTGCTGATCGTTGCCCACCGCCACGTACACGTGGCCGTCGCGCGTTCGATGCACGGCGACCGGGGCGAAGAACTGATGGCGGTTGCCCTTCCGCGTGACGCGCTCGCCGAGGCTCGCGGAGAGCACGATGGGCGCGACCATCCACGACACCGCGCTCCGCAGCATCGACACGTCGATGCGCGCGCCCTCGCCGGTCGTCGCGCGGCGGTAGAGGGCCTTCACGACCTCGCTGTAGCCGTGCTCCGCCGCGCCCAGGTCGACCATCGGCAGGCCGAAGACCACCGGGGGGCCCTCCGCCTCCCCCGTCAGCTCCATGAAACCGGCGCGCGCCTGGAGGACCGGATCGTACGCCGCCTCGTCGTGCTCCGGGCCGAATCCGGTGATGCCGAGCCAGATCAGGTCGGGCTTCACGGCCGCGAGCGCCTCGGGCTCGATCCCGAGGCGGGCGTAGCTCCGCGGACGCTGGTTGCAGGCGAACACGTCCACGCGGAGCTTCACGATCAGCTCCCGCAGGAGCGGCCGGCCGTCGGCATGGCCGAGGTTGAGGGTGATGGCTTCCTTGCCGCAGTTGTTCGGCAGGAAGTAACTGCGCATCGCCGGCTCGGCGAGCACGTCGCGGCCGACGAACCGGTTGGGGTCCGGGCGCTCGGCGTTCTCGACGCGGATCACGCGGGCACCGTCGCACGCGAGCCGGTAGGTCAGGAACGGCAGGGTCGTGGCCTGCTCGAGACTGAGCACGGTCACGCCCGCCAGGAGCCCGCGCCCCATCAGCGGTCCCGCCCGGTGCGAGTCACCGCCGCGGCCGACGATCGACGACGCGCACGGCCTTGCCCTGCGGCCGTTCGATCGCGCCGGGCGCGCAGAGACGAACCTCCGGGCTCAGCGCGAGCAAGTCTTGCAACTCGCGTCGGATCCGCGCCGCGACCGCCGGATCGCACCCCGGCTCGGTCTCGACGTGGATCGTCATGCGCTCGCCGCCGCCCGCCGCGTCGAGCACGACCTGGTACTCGTGGCTCACGCCGGCGTGCCGCAGCAGCGTCGTCTCGATCTGGCGCGGGTAGAAATTCACGCCCTTGTAGATCACCATGTCGTCGACCCGGCCGCGGAGCCGGTCGAGCCTGACCGAGGTCCGCCCGCAGTCGCACCGCGTGCGCGCGACCACGCGCGTCAGGTCGAGGGTCCGATAGCGGATCAGCGGCAGGCCCTCGCGGGTCAGCGTCGAGACGACCAGCTCGCCCTCCGCGCCGTCCGGCACGGCCTCGCCGGTCGCCGGGTCGACGATCTCGGGGTGATAGTGATCCTCCCAGACGTGAATGCCGCCGCGCGCGGCGCAGTCGATGCCGAGCCCCGGTCCGCCGGTCTCGGTCATGCCGATGATGTCGAAGGTGCGGATGCGCAGCTCCTGCTCGATGCGCGCCCGCAGCTCGTCGGACCACATCTCCGAGCCGAAGATGCCGACGCGGAGCGACAGGGAGGCGAGGTCGAAGCGCTCCTCGCGCGCCGCCTCGATCAGACGCAGCGGGTAGGTCGCGATCGCGGTGACGACGGTCGTCTTGAGATCGCGCATGAGGCGGAGCTGCAGGGCCGTGCGCCCGGCGCCCGTCGGGATCACCATCGCGCCGAGCCGCTCGGCGCCGTAGTGGAACCCGAACCCGCCCGTGAAGAGGCCGAAGGACGGCGTGATCTGGATGACGTCGTCTCGGCCGACGCCCGCGGCGACGTAGCAGCGCGCCATGACCTCGCCCCACTGCGCCACGTCGGACGCGGTGTAGGGATTCAGGATCGGGCTCCCCGTCGTCCCGCTCGACATCTGGACGCGGACGTAGCCCGCCGCGCGCGCGCACGCGAGCCCATAGGGGTACGCGTCGCGCAGCTCCTCTTTCGTGAGGAGCGGCAGCCGCCGCCAGTCCTCGACGCGCACGACGTCCTCGGGACGGACCCCGGGCAGGCGGCGCGCCCATGCCGGCTCGGCCAGCACCCGCGCGAGCGTCGCGCGCATCCGCTCGAGGACGAGACGCTCGAGGGGCTCGCGGGCGAGGGCCTCGAGCTCGGGCTGCCACATGGTCACGGCGCCACCTTGAGCCCGAGGTAGGCGGTCCGGACGCGCGGATCCGCCGAGAGCGCCGCGCTCGCTCCCGACGCGACCAGCCGCCCGGTCTCGAGCACGTAGCCGCGCGACGCGAGCGTGAGCGCCCGGCGGGCGTTCTGCTCGACGAGCAGGACCGCGACGCCGCTCTCGTTGATCCGCCGGATCACCCGGAAGATCTCGCGCGCGAGCATCGGCGCCAGGCCGAGCGACGGCTCGTCGAGCAAGAGCAGCCGCGGCCGGGTCATCAGCGCCCGGCCGATGGCGAGCATCTGCTGTTCGCCGCCCGAGAGCGTTCCGGCCGTCTGCGCCTGGCGCTCCTGGAGCACCGGAAACAGCCTGCAGACCGACTCCAGGCGCTCGTCGATCCGGGACCGCTCCACGGTGTGGCCGCCGACGAGCAGATTTTCGCGGACCGTGAACTCCGGGAAGATCTCGCGCCCTTCCGGAACGTGGCTGACACCGGCGGCAACGGTGGCGTCGGCCGAGACGTGCGTGATGTCGCGGCCCTCGTACAGAATGCGTCCCCGCGTCGGCCGGACGAGGCCGGATACCGCGCGGAGCGTCGTCGACTTCCCGGCGCCGTTGGCCCCGAGCAAGGTGACGATCTCGCCAGGCCCGACGCTCAGGCTCACGCCCTCGAGCGCGCGACGCTTGCCGTAGGCGACGGCGACGTCGTCGAGCTCGAGCACGGGTGTCACGCGTCCTCCTCGCTGCCCAGATACGCCTCGACGACCGCGGCGTCGGCCACGATCTCGCGGGGCTCGCCCTCCGCGATCTTGCGGCCGTGGTCGAGGACGGCCACCCGGTCCGAGATCCCCATGACGAGCTCCATGTCGTGCTCGACCACGACGATCGCCAGACCGCTGTCGTCCCGCAGCCGGCGGATGACCTCCATCAGCGTCTGCGTCTCGGTCGGGTTGAGTCCGCCGGCCGGCTCGTCGAGCAGCAGGAGCCGCGGCTCGGAGGCGAGCGCCCGGGCGATCTCGAGCCGCTTCTGGACGCCGAGGGGGAGGCTGCCCGCCTCGGTTTCGGCGGCGTCCTCGAGCCCGAACCGCGCCAGCAGCGCGCGGGCGGACTCGCGCGCCCGCGCTTCCTCGCGCCAGACCGCCGGCAGCCCCAGGGCGGCGCGAATGACGCCCGTGCGCAGATGGGCGTGGCGACCGATCAGGACGTTGTCGAGGGCCGTCAGCTGGCCGAACACCTCGGTGTTCTGGAACGTGCGGGCGACGCCGCGCCGGGCGATCTGGTGCGGCGCCAGCGCGAGCAAGTCTTCGCCGCCGAACGTGACCCGGCCGCGCGTGGGGCGGTAGAGTCCCGTGATCACGTTGAACACGGTCGACTTGCCGGCGCCGTTGGGACCGATCAGCGCGAAGATCTCCCGGTCCGCGACCTCGAAGCTGAGCCCGCTCAGCGCCTCGAGGCCGCCGAAGCTGATCGAGAGATCTTCGACGCCGAGCACCGTCCCTACTCGGACTTGAGCCAGTCCGTCAGCGGCTTGAAGCGTCCCTTCTCGACGCGCACCCAGAACCCCTGCTTCTGGGTCTCGTGGTCGGGGCCGATCGTGAGCGGCGGAAGAATGCCGCTCTCGAATCCTCTGACGGACTCCAGCGCCACGACCAGCGACTCCCGCGTCAGGTTGCGCCCCGCCCGCCTGGCACCCTCGGCGAAGAGTATCCCCGCGAAATAGCCGGCGATCGAGTATCGGTTCGGCTCGTTCTTCGGGAAGTACTTCAGCATGTGCACGCGGTAGAGCTTCACGCCCGCCAGGTCGGAGGTCACCGGATCGGGCCAGAGCGACAGCCCCTCGACCCCTTCGGCCGCGTCCCCGGCGAGCGCCAGGTATCGCTCGTCGGTCAGCGGGCCCGTCGAGACCATGAGCGTGTCGGTCCAGCCGATTTTCTGGCGCTCCTTCAACGCCTGCGCGGCCGGTCCCGGCACGAGCACGAGGAACGTCACCTCCGGCTTGGCCGCCTGGAGCTTCGCGACCTGCGCGCTCACGTCGGTGACGCCGCGCTTGACCGATTCGGAGGCGACCAGCTTGAGGCCGAACCGCGCGAGGTCCTTCTCGAAAGCCGTGAGGAACGACTTGCCGTAGTCGTCGTCCTGGTAGAGCGCCGCGAACTTCTTGATCTTCCGCGGCCCGGCGAGGTAATCGATCATCATCTTGGACGACCGGTCGCTCAGCGTCATGCCCTGGAACACGTAGCGCTGAGCCCGGGTCTCCGGCGAGCTCTGGTACGGAAAGAGCAGCGGCACCTTGTTCTCCTCGAGGTACTTGAGCGTCGCGAGGACGGGCTGCGATCCCTGGGGAATGATGACCGCGAAGATCCGGTCCTGCTCGATGAGCTTCCGGGTGTTGGCGACCGCGTCCTGCGGACGGTAGCCGTCGTCATAATAGACGGTCCGGACCTTGCGACCGTGGATCCCGCCGGCGTCGTTGACCACCCGGAAGTAGAGATCGACGCCGAACCTGGTGATCTGCTCTCCCGTGTAGGCGAGCGGGCCCGAGAACGAGTTCGAGCCGCCGATCACGATCTCGGTGTCGCTGACGCCCGGCTGCGCGGCGACGGGAAGCGCGCCCAGCGTGACGACCAGCAGGAACAGCAGGATGGCGCGGGTGATCATGCATCGTCTCCTTGTCGGGGAGTCCGTGAAGGCTCATGGGGCCTCACGGCCCCGGGGGTCCGTGCCAGAGCCGGAAGCGGGATCTTCCGGAGCGCGCTCGCGATGCCACCCGGCATGAACAGCATGGACGCGACGAGGATGGCGCCGAAGATGAGCGGCCGATAGTTCTGAAAGCCGGCGAGCGAGTCGTTGAGCGTCGTGATGACGGCCGCGCCCGCGACGGACCCGAAGATCGACCCGAGACCGCCGACGATGATCATGGCGACGAAATCCACCGACAGGAACACGTCGAAGGAGTCGGGCGAGAGGAACCCGACGACCAGGGCGAAGAGCCCGCCGGCCACGCCGGTGTAGAAGGCCGAGACGACGAAGGCCAGCGTCTTGTACGCGGCCAGGTGGACGCCGCTCGCCTGTGCCGCGACCTCGCTCTCGCGAAGAGCCAGGAGCGCGCGCCCGGTCCGTGTCCGGCTGATGTTGCGGGCGGCCACGATCAGGAGCGCGGCGACCGCCACGACCAGGTAGTACCGGGCGGTGTCCGTCGCCAGCGCCCAGGGTCCGAGGTGGCCCACCGGCACGTGGAGGCCGTCGTTGCCGCGCGTGAGCCAGTCGAGGTTCAGGATCGCCTCGACGACGACGAAGCCGAAGGCGAGGGTCGCCATCGCCAGGTAGAGTCCCTCCAGACGCAGGCACGGCACGCCGAGGGCGAAGCCCACCGCGGCGGTGACGAGGCCGGCCGCCAGGAGCGCCGCGGGCACCGGCAGCGCCGGCGCCCGGATCGTCAGGATCGCGGCCGCGTACGCCCCGATCGCCAGGAAGCCCGCGTGGCCGAAGGACAGCTGGTTCGTGTAGCCGGACAGGAGGTTGAGCCCGATCGCCACGATCGCGTTGATGACGATCAGGCTCGCGAGGAAGACGAAGTAGCGCGGCGCGGCCCACGGCCAGCCGAGCACCACCACGGCGCCGGTCGCGAGGGCGGCGCGTCGCATCAGACCTTCCGCTGCGCGACCCGTCCGAGCAGGCCGCCCGGACGCACGATCAGGATCGTGATCATGACCAGGAACGGCACGGAGTGCTTGATCGACGCGGGCAGGTAGAGGGGCGCCAGGTTCTCGAGCACGCCGAGCAGCATGCCGCCGACCACCGCGCCGGGCATCGAGCCGAAGCCGCCCAGGACGGCCGCCGTGAACCCGTTGATGGCGACCAGGCCCATCTTCGACGACAGGAAGACGACCGGCGCGATCAGGACGCCGGCGACCGCGCCCACGACGGAGGCGAGGATCCACGACGAGGAGTAGACGCGCTCGACGCTGATCCCCATGAGCCGCGCGGCCCGCTGGTTCTGCGCGACGGCGCGCATCGCGCGGCCCAGCCGCGTCCAGCGGAACAGCGCGGCCAGCGCCAGCATCAGGACGAGCGCGGCGCCGATGATTCCGAGCGACACGGGCGCCACGCGCACCGGGCCCACCGCGAGGGGCCGGTTGGAGAAGAACGAGGGAAACGGGAACTCGTCGTGGGTCCAGGCGACCCCGGCAGCGGAGCGCAGCATCAGCGACAGCCCGAGCGTGATGATCAGCACGTCGAAGTGGGTCGCCGAGATCGCGTGGCGGATGACGACGCGCTCGAGGATCCACCCGAGGAGCGCCGCCGCGACGACCGCGACGAGCAGCGCGACGACGAGCGGCAGGTTGAGGACCTGGAGCGCCGTCCAGCCGACGAACGTCGACAGCATCAGCATCTCGCCCTGCGCGAAGTTGAGCGTGCGCGTGGCGTTGTAGATGATCACGAGGCTGATCGCCATCAGCGCGTAGATCGACCCGGTGGCGAGACCGCTGACGACGACGTGGACGAGAGCCGCCGTGGTCACCGGACCACCTTCGCCCACATCGGCGATTCCCAGCCTTGCTCGAGGAATCCTCGGATCTCGCGCCGGCTGAAGTCGCCGAGCCCGAGATCCTCGAGCGCCCGCCCCCGCCCGGAGAGCTGGTGCCCGAGCAGCGCGCGGAAGACCAGCAGGAGCCCCGAGACTCCCGGGGTCTCGATGCCGGCGGCCCGGCCGGCCGACTCGAACAGCGTGAGACCGAACGCCACGTCCTCGGTCACGTACCGGTGCTCGAAGGTGAGGATCTCGCTCCAGAGGCCGCTCGCGAGGAGCTTCGCCCTGGCGCCGGCGCCGTAGAGCCCTTCCGCGGCGCGCGCCTCGTCGTAGTAGGTGGCGAGCTCGTAGTGGGGCGCGGGATACCCCCACCCGTTCCGCATCAGGACGCGCTCGGCGTCGACCACGTCGATCAAACGGCGGACGCTCGGTGTGGTTCCCGCGGCGTGGACGTCGAAGCGCCCGCCGTCGATCGGGCCCGCGTTCAGGAGCACCAGCGGCGGGTGAATCACCGGCCCCGCGTTGGTCAGCGCCGCGTCCAGCGCGTCGACGCACGGTCGCACGGCCGGAAAGAGCTCGGCCAGCCGCGCGGTCGTCTGCTTGCCGCGCGAGGCCGGAAAGACGCCGAGCGGCAGATTCGCGGCGCGCACCGGGGCCGACACCGCCGTGGGGCCGGTCTTCCGCGTGAGATACGGCAGCGTCCCCGTCTCGGCCAGCGCGTAGGGCAGCGAAGCGCCGGCGCGGGCGAGCGCGCGCGCCATGGCAAAGCTGCCGAGCGTCCCGGGCGTGAGGAGGATGATCTGCCGGTCGTGCACGTGCGGCGCCAGGCGCGTGGCCAGGTCGTCGTGGCTGGTCGCCGGGAGCGGCACGATCACGACCTCGGCGCCCTCGATCGCCTCCGCGAGCTCGGTCGTCGCGCGCGCCAGGCGCGCGCGGCCCGCTCGCCCCTCGGCCGCGAGGACGATCGTGGGATCGTCCGCCAGCGCCCCCAGCGCCCGTGCGGACCGGCTCCAGAGGCGAACGCGGTGGCCCGCGAGCGCCAGGTCCGCCGCGGTCGCGAAGCCCCCGTTGCTTCCGCCGAGGATGGCGAGGTTCACGCAATGGCTCCGGTCGCGTGGAGCTCCGCGATCTTCACGTTCGAGTACTTGAGCACCCGGGCCAGGATCTCGTTGGTGTGCTCGCCGAGCCGCGGCGGCGGTGTCACGTCAAGGCCCATCGCGCCGTCCATCTTGATCGGGGTCCCGAGCGTCGGGGTCCTCCCGTGACGCGGGTGATTCATCTCGACGACCATGCCGCGCTGGGACACCTGGGGATCCGACAGCACGCGGTCGACGCTGAGGATCGGGGTCGCCGGCACGTTCTGGCCCTGGAGGCGCTCGAGCCAGTCCTTGGTCGTCCGGGTGCGAAAGGCGGCCTCGACCAGCGGCATCAGCACGTCGCGGTGGAGAACGCGGTCGCGGTTGGTCGCGAACCGCAGATCGCGCTCCCACTCCGGATGCTCGACCGCGCGACAGAACAACGGCCAGAATTTCTCGGCGAAGATCGCGACGATCAGATGGCCGTCCCGCGTCTGGAGCGCCGAGTACGGCACGACCGAGGCGTGACCCGAGCCGAGCGGAGTCGGCACTCGCCCGTTCGTCCAGAAGTACTGCGCGATGTACGTGAGCAAGGAGACCTGGCAGTCGAGGAGCGACAGGTCGATGTGGCCGCCCTCGCCCGTGCGCTCGCGCCGGAAGAGGGCGCCGGCGATCGAGAAGGCGCCGAACAACCCGCCGGCGAGATCCGCCATCGGCAGCCCCATACGGACCGGCCGCCCGCCCGACTCGCCGGTGACGGACATCGCGCCCCCCATCGCCTGCAGTGCCAGATCGAACGCGGGCCAGTCGCGGTACGGCCCGTCCTGCCCGTAGGCCGAGACGGAGCAGACGATGATCCGCTGATTGAGCGCCCAGAGCTTCGAGTACGCCAACCCCAGGCGCTCCATGATGCCCGGCCGGAAGTTCTCCCAGACGACGTCGGCCTGCCGGGCGAGGTCGTAGAAGACCTCCCGGCCCCGGTCGCGCGACAGGTCGAGCGCCAGCGACTTCTTGTTCCGGTTGATCGCGAGGAAGTACGCCGACTCGCCGTCGGGCAGGAACGGGGGCCCCATCATGCGCATCGGATCGCCGCCGTCGGGGTCCTCGATCTTGATCACCTCGGCGCCCATGTCGGCGAGGAGCATCGAGCCATAGGGCCCGGCGAGCATGCGAGAAAGGTCCAGAACGCGAACGCCTTCGAAGAGCTTCATTTCGGCTCCCACCGCGGATGGTGCGTGGCGGCCCACTCGCGATCCACCCGCCCATCGAGCATCCCGGTCAACGCGTGTCGAGTCGAGGGATGGACCGCCGCCAGGAAGACGTGGCCGGCGATCGGAATCAGCACGAACATCGTCAGCCAGCGGTGCGCGTCGCGCCAGAGACCGTCCGCCCCGAAGGGCCACAGCGCGATCCCGGTGATCAGCAGCAGCGACGCCGTGAGGACCGTGAAGATCGCGTTGATCTTCTGGCCCGCGTTGAAGCGCCCGACGGCGCGGTCGAGCCGCGCGCGCTCGCCCGGAGCCGCCACGAGCCAGCGCGGGAATCTCCGCAGCCACGGCCGGTCGTCCGGCTCGAGCCTCGCCAGCTCGCCGAGCGTGCGCCCGACTCGACCGCGGTCCCCGAGTGCCAGGACCCCGAGCGTCGCCAGCACCCAGAAGATCGCGCACGCCAGGTGCAGGCGCTCGCCGATCAGGGGACTGTACCCGCGGATCCAGCTCCGCAGCGCGGGAACCATCAGCGGCAGTCCACTCGCGAGCAACAGGAGGTACCCGATGGCGAACGCCCAGTGGAGCGCCCGCTCGGTGAGGGTGAAGCGCAGCACGCCCTCGCTCGACCGGGCGCCGCTCATTCGATCACCCGATCGGTGCGGGCGAGGATCGACGCACGGACTCGCTCGGAGGTGATGGGGAGCTCGCCGAACCGGACACCGATCGCGTCCTTGATCGCGTTGCGGACCGCGGCGGCGACGGGAATCACGCCCGACTCGCCCAAGCCCTTGGCCCCGAACGGTCCTTCGGCGTCGATGGACTCGATCAGTCGCACGACGATCTCCGGCATGTCGCCGGCCTTGAAGACCGCGTAGTCCATGAACGTCTGGGTCAGCACCTGGCCCTGCTCGACCACGAGCTTCTCGGAGAGCGCGTAGCCCAGACCCATGTGGATGCCGCCGTGCACCTGGCCCTCGGCGGCCGCCGGATTCAGCGCGCGGCCCACGTCGTGCGCGGACACCACCTTACGGACCGCGACCCGCCCGGTGTCGGGATCGACGTCGACCAGCACGGCCTGGAACGCCGAGGTGTAGGCGGCCGAGACGTTTCCCTGGAGGTCCTTGTCGAGCATCGTGGTGGGCGGATCATAGAATGCCTCGGCCACCAGCACGCGCCCGCCGCCCCGGAAGTGTCCGGCCCGCGCGACGGCTTCGTACGGCAGCCGGCGCGGAGGATCGCGCCGGACGAAGACCCAGCCGCCCCGCAGACCGAGCGCGGCCGCCGGCTCGTCGAACTGCGCGGCGGCCATCTCGAGCAGCTGCGCCTTCACCTTGTCCGCCGCCAGGCGCGCGGCGTTGCCGGCGACGAACGTCGTCCGGCTCGCGTGCGTGCCGACGTCCCACGGCCGGACGCTCGTGTCCGAATTGATCACGTCGACCCGCTCGAGCGGCACGCCCAGCGTCTCGGCGACGATCATGGCGAGCACCGTCTCCGAGCCCTGCCCGATCTCGCTCGCCCCCGTGATCAGCGTGACCTTGCCGAAGTCGTCGAGCTTCACGATCGCGCCGCACCCGTCCGAGCGGTAGATGCGCGCGCCGCCGCCGACGTGGAACATCCCCGCGTAGCCCACGCCGCGCTTCCAGCCGGGCGTGACCGGCGGCGGGTTCCTCGTGACCTCCTCCGCCGCCGCGTCGAGGCACTCGCGCATCGCGAACGAGGTGAGCACGAATCCCTGGGGATTGACGTCGCCCGGCTTCGAGGCGTTCAGCCGCCGCAGCTCGAGCCGGTCGATCCCGAGGCGGTCGGCCAGGTCGTCCATCTGGGACTCGACGGCGAACGTGGACTCGGGGTTGCCGTAGCCGCGCATCGAGCCCGAGTAGGGGTTGTTCGTGTAGACGATCGTCGTGTCGAAGCGCACGTTCGGCACCCGATAGAGCCCCGCGACCGTCGAGAGCATCACGTAGGGCGTCGTCGAGCCCCAGGAGGTGTAGGCGCCGCTGTCGATCGTCACGTGCGCCTCGCGCGCCAGGAGCCGTCCGTCCCGGTCGGCCGCCGTGCGCAGGCGGATCGCGCAGGGCTCGCGCGTCGGACAGGCCACGAACTCCTCCACCCGATCGAACTCGATCTTCACGGGGCGGCGGGCCGCGCGCGCGAGCAGGGCGGCGATGACGTCGATCGGGTAGACGTCGAGGCCGCGGCCGAAGTTGCCGCCGACCGGGGGCTGCAGCACGCGGACCCGGTCTCCGCCGAGCCCGAGCGCCTCGCCGAGGTCACGCTGGTACAGGAACGGCACCTGGGTCGTCGTCCACATCGTCAGATTACCCGCCGGCTCCCAGTCGGCGATCGCGACCATCGTGCCCATGCACGCCGGCGTGACGAAGTTCAGCCGGTACGTGTCCTCGATCACCACGGCCGCCTCGGCGTACGCCCGATCGACGTCGCCGTGGACGAACTGGTAGCGGAGATGATGCCGGTTCGTCGCCAGCTCCTCGTGCACGATCGGCGCGCCCGGCTCGAGCGCGGTCAGCGGATCGAACACCGCCGGCAGCGCCTCGTAGTCGGCGTCGATCAGCGCCAGCGCCTCCTCGGCGATCTCGGCCGTCTCGGCGGCCACCGCGGCGACCTCGTCGCGGATGCAGCGGACCTTACCGCGCTTGAGGGCAAGCTGGTCCTTGGCGAAGCCGAAGGGCCGCTGCTCCACGTCCTCGCCCGTCAGGACCGCGCGCACGCCCGGTAGCGCGCGCGCCCGGCTCGTGTCGAGGCGGACGATCCGCGCGTGGGGCAGCCGCGTTCGCAAGATCTTCCCGTGCAGCAGCCGCGGCAGCTCCAGGTCGTGGAGGTAGCGCGTCCGGCCCGTCACCTTGTCCGGGCCGTCCCGCTTCGGGGTCGACTTGCCGACGACGTCGAACGTCTGGGCCATCGTCAGAACTTCACGGCTTCCTTGTGCTCGCCGAAGACGTCCCTCATGGCCTGGGCGATCTCGCCGAGCGTCGCGTACGCCTTCACCGCCTCCAGGATGGGATACATGAGATTTCCGCGCCCGCGCGCCTCGTCGGCGATCCGGGCGAGGGCCGCCCGGACGGCGCCGTCGTCCCGCTCGCCGCGGATGCGCGCGAGCTTCGCCACCTGGGTCTCGGTCGCCTTGGGATCGAGGGAGTAGAGCTCGACCTCGCGGTCGGCCGCCGCGGGCGCGTCGCCGACGTGACAGTTGACCGCGACCTTCGGGATCTCGCCGGAGACGATCCGCTGCTCGTAGAGGTACGCCTGGCGGGCGACCTCGGCCTGGATCGCCCCGCTCCGCACGGCCTCGACGATACCGCCCATGCGCTCGACGTGGGCCAGCTCCTCCACGATCCGCTTCTCCATCGCGCTGGTGAGCGCCTCCACGTAGTACGAGCCGGCGAGCGGGTCCACGGTGTCCGCGGCGCCCGACTCTTCGGCGCAGATCTGCATGGTCCGCAGCGCGATGAGCTGGGCCTTGGGGGACGGGATCGTGTACGCCTCGTCGTAGGTCGGCAGCGCCATCGTCTGGGCGCCGGCGAGCGCGGCCGCCAGCGCGATGTAGGCGCCGCGGACGATGTTGTTCTCGGGCTCCTGGACGGCGAACGCCGAGCCCCCGCCGCCGATGAGGCTCCGGAACATCCACGACTTCGGGTTCGTGGCCCGGAAGCGCTCGCGGAGCATGCGCGCGTAGAGGCGCCGACCGGCCCGGAACTTCGCGACCTCCTCGAAGATCTTCCCCCACGCGGTGAAGTTGAACGAGATCCGCGGCGCGAAGTCGTCGACCGCCATGCCGCGCGCGAGCATGAGCTCGACGTACGCCGCCGCGATCGCGAGGCCGTACGCCATCTCCTGCGCCGTCGTGCAGCCGGCCTCACGGATGTGGTAGCCGCACACCGACACCGGGTTGGAGCGCGGGTAGTGCCGCGCCGAGAACTCGATGAGATCGGCCACCAGCCGCAGCGAGGGATCGACGGGATAGATCCACGTGCCGCGCGCGATGAACTCCTTCAGGATGTCGTTCTGCGGCGTGGTGACCACGCGCGCCGCCGCCACGCCCTGCTTCTCGGCGACGGCGTAGTACATGGCGGTGATCGGCGCCGCCATGCCGTTGATGGTGAGCGACACGCTGACGCGGTCGAGCGGGATGCCGGCGAACGCCGCCTCCATGTCGGCGAGCGTGTCGACGGCCATGCCGACCCGGCCGACCTCTCCCTCGGCCTTGGGATCGTCGGAGTCGAGCCCCAGCTGGGTCGGCAGATCGAAGGCGACGTTGAGCGCATCCTGGCCGTGGGCCATCAAGTATTTGAACCGGGCGTTCGTCTCCGTCGGCGTGCCGAAGCCGACGTACTGGCGCATGGTCCAGAGCCGCTCGCGGTACATGTGCGTGTGGATCCCGCGCGTGTACGGGTACTCCCCGGGCCGGCCGATGTCGCGCTCGAAATCGACGCCCGCGAGATCCTCGGGCCCGTAGACCGGCTCGATCGAAAAGCCCGCGTGTGCTCGGAGCTCTTTCATCGTGTCCTCCCTGCTGCTCGAGAGATCGCGCGAGGGCCCCTGGCGGGAATCAGCCGAGCAGCCCCTTCGTCTCGCCCGTCTTGCCCTGCCGGAACGCCTTCACGATCTCGGGGAGCGGCGTCCCCATCGGGAACACGTGACGGACGCCCAGCTGTGTCAGCGCCGCGACGTCACGCGGGGGAATGATACCCCCGACGACCACCGCGATGTCGCCGGCATCCTGCGCCCGCAACCCGTCGAGCACGCGGCGCGCCAGCAGCACGTGGGCGCCCGAGAGCACCGAGAGGCCGATGACGTCCACGTCCTCCTGGATCGCCTCCCGCACGATCTCCTCGGGCGTCCGCTTGAGGCCGGAATAGACGACCTCGAATCCCGCGTCGCGCAGGGCGTGAGCCACCACCTTCGCCCCGCGATCGTGCCCGTCGAGCCCCGGTTTCGCGATGAGGACCTTCATGCCGGGCGAAACGCCGGCAGCCAGCGCGCGTCTCCGTTGGGATCGTCGGCGACCCGGAGGGGCGAGACCCGCACGGCCTGTCCGATCGCGACCTTCGCCGGCTCGGCGTCGACGAGGATCGAGAATACGCGCAGGCCGTCGATCTTCACGATCGCGAACACGCGCGGCCCCTGGAAGCCGGCCGGTAACCCGACCTCCTGCACCGTGAACGCGTGGATCGTCCCCTCGCCCGACAGGTCGACCCAATCGAACCGGTCGGAAGCGCATTCGCCGCAGAACGCGCGCGGCGGCCACGCGAGCCGCCGGCAGCCGGCGCACCGGGTCGTCGCGAGGCGCCCGGCGGCGAGCCGCGCGTAGAATTCGTGGAGCTTCGTATGGTCCGCCGACTCCAGGGGGAACGGGTCGATGGCCCGGAAATAGGTCATGTCGCGTCCCGCTGGCGCCTGAGCTGCCGGAGCAGGGCCCGCACCTTGGCGGTCTCGAACGCCTCGCGCCGATCGCCCGCGTAGTCGTAGAACCCGCGGCCGGTCTTGGGTCCGAGCTCGTTCCGCGCGACCTTGTCCTCGACCAGCCGCGCGGGCCGGAAGCGGTCGTCGCCGAGGGCCTGGGCCAGGAATCCGCTCGCGCGGTGCAGGATGTCGACCCCGCCCCAGTCGATGAACTCGAAGATGCCGACCGTCGCGTAGCGAAAGCCCATCCCCGCCTTGAACGCCCGGTCCACGTCCTCGGGCGTCGCGACGCCTTCCTCGACCAGGCGCACCGCCTCGTTCATGAGCAGCGCCTGCATCCGGGGCCCGATGAATCCGGGTGAGTCGGCGCAGCGCACCGGCACCTTGCCGAGCTTCTCGAGAAAGGCGATGGTCCGCTCGACGACCGCGGGCGCGGTCGCCAGGCCGGGCACCACCTCGACGAGCGGGATGATGTGCGCGGGATTGAGCCAGTGGACGACGAGGAACCGCTCGGGGCCACGGACCGCGTCGACGAGGTGCTTGGGCGAGATCGTCGAGCTGGTCGACGCGATGATCGCCTCCGGCGCCACCCGGGCCGACACGCGGCCGAGGATCTCCCGCTTGAGGTCGATCAGCTCGGGCAGCGCCTCCTGCACGAACCCGCACCCGTCGAGCCCCTCGAGCCCGATCCGCTCCTCGAGCCGGTCGAGCGCCGGGGCGATTTCTCGGTGCTCGATCACGCCCTCCTCCGCCATCAGACGCAGGTCCCGGCCGATCTCGCGCCGGGCGTCGGCGAACACCGCGGCGGTCGCTCCGGCCGGTCGGTCCTTGAGGTCCACGACCGACACGCGGCAGCCGCCGAGGGCGAAGGCGAGCGCGATCTGGCGCCCGATCCTTCCGGGCCCGAGGACCGCGATGCGGTTCACGACCACCGACTCTCGCGCCCGTAGATCATGACGACGTGCTCGCCCATGCCGCTGTTGTTGTGCGTGAGGGCGACCGCGGCGTCGGGCACCTGGCGGGCGCCGGCCTCGCCGCGGAGCTGGGAGAACACCTCGGCGGCCTGGGCCACGCCCGTGGCGCCGAGCGGATGGCCGCACCCCATCAGTCCGCCCCGCGGATTCACCACGACGTCGCCGCCGTAGTCGCTCCGCCCCTGCGCGACGAAGGGGCCGGCCTCACCCTGGCGGCAGAAGCCCAGCTCCTCGTACGCGATCAGCTCGGCGATCGCGAAGCAGTCGTGGACCTCGGCGACGTCCACGTCCCGCGCCGTGACCCCGGCCATCCCGTACGCCGCGCGCGCGGCGCGCTCGAGCGCCGGCCAGCGGGCGTAGTTCTCGTGGAGCGACGTCAGCTGGAAGCCGTCGAGGGCCTGGCCGGTGCCGCGGATCCAGACGGGCGTGTCGGTGAGGTCCCGCGCACGCTCCTCGGAGGCGACCAGCACCGCGGCGGCGCCATCGGTGATGGGCGAGCACATGAAGAGGCGGAGCGGCGCCGCGATCATCCGCGAGCCGAGGACCTGATCGAGCGTCGCGCCCTTCTGGAAATGGGCGTTGGGGTTCTTCGAGGCGTGGGCGTGGTTCTTCACGCCGACCAGCGCGAGCTGCTCCTCGGTCGTCCCGTACTCCGCGATGTGGCGCTGCGCGGCCAGCGCGAAGCAGGGCGGCGCGGTGAGCCCGAACGACGCCTCCCACTCACGATCGACGCCGGTCCCCATGTTGAGGATCGCCTCGTCACCGCTCGGCTGATTCAGCTTCTCGACGCCCAGCACCATGACGAGGTCGGCGAGGCCCGCGGCGATGAACGCGTAGGCGTAGCGGATGCCCACCGTACCCGAGGCGCACATGTGCTCCGTCCGGGCGCTCAGCGCGCTGGGCTTGATGCCGAGCGCCTCGGCGGCCATCGACGAGATATGCGACTGGAAGGCCGTCCGCTCCGGCATGACGGAGCCCACCACGAGACCTTCGACGTCCTTGGGCTTCACCGCCGGCACGGCGTCGAAGCACGCCTTCCCGGCTTCCCAGATCAGGTCGCGATAGCTCGCCTTCCGCACGCCGAACTTCGTGACCCCGGCCCCCACCAGCGCGACCTTCCTCATGGCCGCCTCCCCCGTCTCGCTCGGCTGAGCTCGTCGACGACCCTCGCGAGGCCCGCGGCCCGGGCGTCGTTGACCGCGACGCTGGCCCCCTCGCGCGCGAAGCACCGGGCCAGCGCGATCTTTCTCCGGAGCCTCACCCTCGCCTCCGCATGAGCACGCTCTCCTCGTAGCCGCAGACCACTTCGTCACGCTGATTCTTCACCGTCACGTCGAAGGTGACGACGCCGCGATCGGGCTTGGAGGCCTCACGCGCCTGCCTCACCGTCATCTCGGTGTGGATCGTGTCGCCGAACTTGACCGGCGCCGTGAAGCGCACCCGGTCGAGCCCAAGGAGTGCCAGCGCCGTTCCCTCGAACCAGCCCGAGAGGTTCTGCTGGCCGTTGGACACCGCGAGCGTCAGGATACCGTGGGCCACGCGGGCGCCGAACGGCGTTTGCTTCGCGAACACGTCGTCGGTATGGAGCGGGTTGAAGTCGCCCGTGAGACCGGCGAAGCGCGAGACGTCGCCGCCCTCCACCGTGCGGCGGCCCGTCACGAGCACCTCGCCCACCTTGAAATCCTCGAAGTAACGTCCCCGTGATTGCATCGTCCCTCCCCGTGGCAGCGGGATCCGTCGTGTCCGGTGATCAGGCGAAAGCCGGTCCCCGGTCCCAGTCGAGATCGCGCCCGATGATCACGCGCAGGATCTCGGAGGTGCCTCCCCCGGGCAGGAGGAACCGCGCGTCCCGGAAGTAGCGCTGGACCGGATACTCCATGGCGAGCCCGTAGGAGGCGAAGATCCGGGCCGCCTCGTCGGTGATCTTGACCGCCGTCTCCGAGGCGAAGAGCTTCGTCATCGCCGCCTCCCGCGTGATGACCCGTCCCGCGTCGAGCTGGGCCGCCGCCTGATAGGTCATGAGGATCGCCGCGTGGAGCGACGTCAGCATGTCGGCGAGCTTGAAGCCGATCGCCTGATGCTCGGCGATCGGCTTGCCGAAGGCGATCCGCTCGCGCGCGTAGGCGAGCGCCGCCTGGTACGCGGCGCGCGCCAGCCCCACCGAGATCGCCGCGGTCATCACCCGGATCTCGGAGAGGATACCGCCGATCTTTTCGGCCCCGCCGGTCTCGCCGCCGAGCAGATGCTCGACCGGAACCTCGACGTCCTCGAGAAGGATCTCGCCGGTTACCGACGCCCGCACCGACATCTTGTCGATCGATTTCCCGAGCGTGATCCCGCGCATCGTCGCGCGGTCGACCAGAAAGAGCGCGATGCTCCTCATGCCCCGCTCGTCCGACGTCTTCGCGGCGACCGTCAGCAGATCGGCGACCGGGGCGCTGGTCACCCACGTCTTGGTCCCGCGCAGCACGTATCGATCGCCGCGCCGCTGGGCGCGGGTGGTGATGTTCGCGACGTCCGAGCCGGCGTCCGGCTCCGTCAGCGCGAAGGTCGCGACCAGGTCGCCGCGGAGCGCCGGCACCAGGTAGCGCTGGCGCAGCGCCTCGGAGCCGTACTTGTAGACGAAGTACGTGCCCATCAGCGACTGCATCGCCGCGGCGGCGGCCACCGACAGTGAGCCCCGCGCCAGCTCCTCGGCGAAGAGGCAGTACGTCACCATGTCGGCGTCGGCGCCGCCGTACGCCTCCGGGTAGCGCAGCCCGAGATAGCCGAGCTCGCCGATGCGCTTGAAGAGCTTGGTCGGGAACTCCGCGCGCTCGTCGAGCGTCTCCGCCGCCGGGACGACCTCGGCGTCGACGAACCGCGCGACGGCTTTGCGGAATTCTTCCTGCTCGGAGGTGAATCTGATCATTGTAGCGGGGGCCTCGAGGCCGGCTTGGACCGAGGGTGGCCTGAGATAGGCGCGACCCGGCTCCGGTCCGCAGTCAACCCGGGGTTCCCGGCTGCAGGCGACCCGGGGCGCCGGTCCGCAGTCAACCCGGGGTTCCCGG
>Ga0137403_10002244_pt1 | contig 23775 bp, 15 predicted proteins | sample CZOMad2_1_16fung_FD_122057 | JGI IMG/M metagenome (GOLD analysis project Ga0137403, IMG submission 122057) | Vadose zone soil fungal communities from Angelo Coast Range Reserve, California, USA - CZOMad2_1_16fungal (Hybrid Assembly) | ecosystem: Environmental > Terrestrial > Soil > Vadose zone...
AAGTCGATTTGCAGCGCGGGACGACACCGAAGGCGCGGCCGGTGAAGATCTACTACATAACTCAGGCGAAGACGGCGCCGCCTACGTTTTTGATTTTTACCAATCAGAAGACGCCGCTGCATTTCAGCTATCAGCGGTTTCTGGAAAATCAACTGCGCGCGAAATGGGATTTTCCCGGCGCGCCGATCCGATTTCTGCAGCGCCTGCGAAAGCGGGAACGCGATACGCGCGGAGAGGACTCGCGAGAGGACGCAGCGCGGCGACCGGACAAACGGCAGCATGAGACGCGCGACTTCGACGAGTAGCGAAGGCTCGTTGACAGGGCCAAAATTTGGCCTAGGATGAAAGAGTCGCCGTCGGAAGAAACTGAGCGACTGGATAGGTCCACGAAGTGCTGGGAAACACGACGATGAGCACCGCGACGCAAACCGCTACCGAAGAACGACTTTATCGCATTGGGGAAGTCGCCCGTTTGTCGGAGCTGAAACCGTTTGTTCTGCGCTACTGGGAGACCGAATTTCCCATGCTGGAGCCCGTGAAGAGTCCCAGCGGACACCGCATGTACCGCCAGGAAGACGTGGACATGGTGTTCAAGATCAAGCGCCTGTTGTACGACGAGGGATTTACCATTGCCGGCGCGCGGCGGCATCTGCGGGAGACCAACGGCGCGATTGGAGCGGAACCGCATTCCCATTCCGCGGACTCTGCCCAATATGGGAGCGGCTCTGGAAATTCAGGCGGATCGGGCAGCTACAGTGCGCACGGCGGACATCCCGAAAATGCGGGCGAACTGCTGAGCCGCAAGATGCTGTTGGACCTGCGCGACACGCTGCGCGCTTTCTTGACGCTTCTCGAACGCCGGTGATAGCCTTGATGCTGGCTTGATGCCTGCGAAGGCCGCGAGCCGCAATGACGCACGTTGGCCGTTGGAGTGCAACGCAAACGGCCGTGTTCGTTTAGGTTTGCGAAGAGTTAGTCTTTGTAGATGCAGGAAACGTTTTACCCCGGTCGGGACGTAGCGCAGCCTGGTAGCGCGCACGCTTGGGGTGCGTGAGGTCGCTGGTTCAAATCCAGTCGTCCCGACCATTTTCTTCTTCAATTGTTCTGGCTTAAGTTTGCGTCAAAGTTTTCTACGATTTTGCCGCGAGCGTCTCTCGCGAATCTTTCCCGATTAAGTTCTGCGAAACCCGTTCTGGTCTGCGCCTAATCCGCGGAGGCTGCGGACGCTAACTCGTTGCCCTCTGCTTTGGGGGCTGCGATCGGCATCGTTACTGTGATGGTGGTGCCGGTTTTGTCGGACTGGATATCGAAGCGGCCGCCTTGTTCGCGGACGCGTTCACGCATGCCTGCCAAGCCTACGCCTACGTCGGTTCCCGTCTTCAGGAAATTTGTGAGCATTTCGCGGGGCATACCTTTGCCGTAGTCGCGGACGCGCATGATTACCGTAGCGGGCGACGAGTTGAGCGAGAATTCGGCGCGGAGGCTCTTGGAGTGGCGATGGATGTTGGTGAGGGATTCCTGCAGGACGCGGAAGAGGACGAGTTCGGCGGGGCGGGGCAAGCGGCCTAGTTCATCGGGGATGTCGCAGGTGAGCTCGATGCCGCTGCGTTTGGCGAAACCTTCGGCGTACCAGCGCGCGGCGGAAGCGAGGCCGATCTCATCGAGGAGCGGGGGATGGAGCAAGTGTGAGATGGTGCGCGTCTCGGTTACAGACTGGTTTAGGAGCTTGTCGATTTCGGCCAGGAGTTCGTCCTGAGGATTTTTCTCTCGCAGCACGGACATGTGCATTTTGGCGAGGGCCAAGAGCTGGCCGAGGCTGTCGTGCAGTTCGCGGGAAAATTTGCGGCGTTCTTCATCCTGGAGTTGCAGCACGCGGACACTAAGCTTGCGAGCGCTGTCTTCGGCGCGTTCGCGCTGGGCTAGTTCTCTGGTCAGCAGGCGGAAGTGGATCCAGAGAAGAAGGATTGCAAAACCGAACATGGCCAACAGAATGGCGAGTGCGGTGCCGAACAGATTGCCGGTAAGCTCTTTACGCTGTCCCAGGAGTTTTTCTTCTTCGTCGTCCATTTTCTGCATGGCGTCCATGAACTCGCTGGCGGCGGCGACGTTTTCGCGGCTAAGGCGGAGTTGCGTGGGGTCATCCAGCGGGCCAGACTTGCGCATCTCGATGGACGTGTCCAAAAGCTCCATGCGGCGGAGCACATTGTCTTCCAACTGAGTGCATAAGGACTGTTGGGAGGGATTGTCTTTGGTGAGATCGCGAACGCGAATTAAGTCTTCGTGAACGTGAGTCTTGAGACCGCTGTACGGTGCTAGAAGGGACTCGTCACCGGAGTTCATGTACATCGTGCGGGTGCGAGCGGCGTTGGAGAGCGTGGACTGGAGATCGCTGAGGGCGATGCGGACGTCGTAGCTGTGGGTCATCCAGTGAGCGGTGCGCGAAAAGCGGAGAATGGTGACGGAGGCGGCGATGCCGCAGGCGACGAGAAGAATCAGGGCCGAGCGGAAGGCGAGGCGGGCTTTTTTTCTGGGCAACATTGCTAGCACCGACATTAGCACCGACCGAAAAACAAAGGGTCAGAGCTGACGGCAACTCCTGGATGCCCATGATACGGCAGACGGGTAGCGGCCTGTACTACGAAAATCCCCTACGAAGAAATAGCGAATGAACGCTGCGAGTAACGGGCACCGGGACGATCTCCCTGCGCGAGAAAACATACCTTCTCTCGTTCAAGTCGCGAACTCGCGGGCGTTATGGGCGACGTTGAATCTAATCCCGCCGTCTCACCCTTCGAGACTCAGGGTAAAGAGACGGCGGCTACAGGACTTGGTAACATTACAGGGACTATGACTCATATTCTTTTAACGAACGACGACGGCATTCAGGGTGCGGGACTTCGGGCGCTTGCGGATGCTGTGGCAGGACTTGGGACGGTGAGCATCGTTGCACCTAGCCAGGAACAGAGCGGAGCAGCGCAGTCTTTGACGCTGCGGCAGCCGATTGTTTGCCATAGCGTTGGGGAGCGAGAGTGGGCGGTGGATGGAACGCCGGCGGACTGCGTGATCGTTGCCTTGCACAAGCTTTTGGCGGAGAGGCCAGACATTGTGATTTCTGGGATCAACTACGGAGCTAACCTAGGAGAGAACGTGTATTACTCGGGGACCGTCGGGGCGGCGCGGGAGGCGGCCTTGCACCACATTCCGGCGGTGGCGATGTCTTTGTGTTCGAAGAAGGCGGGAGTGAATTTTGAAGGGGCGGCGCGGGTGGCGCGAGCGGCTGCGGAGATGATCTTGAAAGAGGGATTGCCGGACCAGGTGCTGTTGAATGTGAATGTGCCGGAGCCCTGGACGGGTGGAGTGAAGTTTACTCGGCAGTCGAAGAAGATTACGCGGAATCAGTTGAGCGAGGGGAAGGATCCTCGGGGACGTACTTACTTCTGGTTGTTTGAGCAGAAGATTGATCGGGATGTGGCGCCGGATTCGGATTATGCGGCGATTTTTGCGGGGGCGGTGTCGGTTACGCCTTTGCATCTGGATCCCACGCATACGGAGTCGTTGAATGACTTGGCGCATTGGGTGGGGCCCTTGGGAGAGGCGTTTCGGGTGGGAACGCGCGAAGTGACGAAGTAACGACATAAAATTGGTCTGGGCGTTTGGGGCGCACCCTTCGAAACTCAGGGTAAAGCAGTGCTGCACCCGTAGAAGTTGGCGGCGACATTTTGGTTGGGTGCGAGGTCGATGGAAAACCAGGAACTGCGGGAAGCAAGCGGTCGGCCGAAAGCTTGGCTAGCGTGGAGCAGCGGAAAAGACAGTGCCTGGGCGCTTTACACTGTGCGTCAGGCCCGCGAGTTCGATGTGGTTGCGTTGCTCACTACCGTGAATCGCACGCATGAACGGGTGGCCATGCACGCCGTGAGGGAGAGTCTGCTGGAAATGCAGGCAGCGGCGGCTGGCTTGCCACTTGTGAAGGTGGCGATCCCGTCGCCCTGTTCGAACGAAATCCATGAACAGGCGATGGCTGAGGCAATGGCACGGGCCAGAGCGGAGGGAGTACAGCACGTTGTTTTTGGCGATCTGTTTTTGCAGGATATTCGGGCTTATCGGGAGAAGCAGCTGGCGCGGTGCGAGATGACGCCGGTGTTTCCACTGTGGGACAAACCGACGCGGCAGCTCGCCGAAGACATGATTGCGGGCGGCTTGTCGGCGTATTTGACGTGTGTCGATCCGCGGCAGCTGGATCGTGCTTTTGCTGGACGACGATTTGACCGTGATTTGCTGGCGGATCTTCCTCCATCTGTGGATCCCTGCGGCGAGAACGGGGAGTTCCACACCTTCGCAAATGCGGGACCCATGTTCGACAGCGAAGTGAAGGTGACTGCGGGCGACATTGTGGACCGGGACGGATTTGTGTTTGCCGATCTGCTGGCGAGCGAGGAACGGCGACGTAAGGAAGGCATGCCTCTAGCAGAAAAGAAAAAATAAGCCGGAGACGTAGAGGGCTCAGAGATTCGCTGAGAGAGTGGGGCCTGGCACCGCACAGCTGGGAGGCCTCATTCGTTGACGGCCACAGGTGGCACCCGTAAGATGATGCGACCTGAGGCGGACATTTCTTTAGTGATCGGCGAAACCATCTCGCATTACCGCATCGTCGAGAGACTCGGCGGAGGAGGGATGGGTATCGTTTACAAGGCCGAGGATATGAAACTCGGCCGTTTCGTAGCGCTGAAATTCCTGCCGGACGAAGTAGCCAAAGATCAACAAGCACTGAGCCGTTTTGAACGGGAAGCCAAAGCCGCGTCGGCGCTGAACCACCCGAATATCTGTACGATCCACGAGATTGACGACCAGCACGGTCGAACGTTCATCGCCATGGAGTTTCTGGATGGCCAGACGTTGAAACACCGGATCGAACAACAATCCCTGGAAATCGAGACAGTGGTGTCGTTGTGCATCGAAATTGCCGACGCACTGGATGCGGCGCACGCTGAGGGAATCATCCACAGGGACATCAAGCCCGCGAATCTTTTTGTGACGAAAAGAGGGCACGCGAAGGTGCTGGACTTTGGACTGGCCAAGGTGACCCAGCGAAGCAAACGGGCCGCGGATGGAGCGACGACGATCGTGCAAGAGACGCCGTTGAGCGAGCAGGATTTAACCAGTCCGGGAGCGACGCTCGGGACGGTGGCCTACATGTCTCCGGAGCAGGTACGAGGCAAGGAGTTGGATGCGCGCAGCGATTTGTTCTCGTTTGGAGCGGTGTTGTACGAGATGGTTACGGGCAAAGCGCCTTTCCGCGGTGAGGGTTCGGGTGACATTTTCGACGGGATTCTGAACAGAGTGCCAACCAGCGTGGTGCGAGTGAATCCGGATGTTCCTATCGAACTGGAGAGGATCCTTCACAAGGCGCTGGAGAAAGATCGCGAACTGCGCTACCAGCACGCCTCGGAGGTGAGGGCCGACCTGAAGCGTTTGAAACGGGAGACGGAGTCGGGCAAGAGCCGCGCAGAGGCTGCCAAGGGCAGCCTGCCGAGCCAAAATCAGACAGGGCCCGCGGCACCAGTAGTGGCTGGCGGCACCGTCGAATCTTCGAACGCGATTTCGAGTGCCGTGTTCCTTGCGGAGGTGCGGCGGCATAAGGGCGTGTTTGCGGCGATCGTTTTGGGGATGGTATTGCTGCTGAGCGCGGCGGGCTTCGGCGTGTATAAGCTGGTGAACCGAGGCGGCCAGGCGATCGATACGCGCAATATCACCATCCGGCCGCTCACAGATCATGGAGAGGCGATCGATTTCGCCAGCATCTCGCCGGATGGGCGGCTGGTGGCGTACGGAAGACAGGGAGCGGAGCGCAGCCTGCGTGTGAAACAAGTGGTGACCGGCAGCGAGGTGATCGTGGTGCCGCAACGGACGGGTTCCTTTGGCTTCGGAGCCACGTTCACGCCGGACGGCAACTATCTTTACTACACGCATGGCGATCCGACCAACGGACGCAACACGAATCTCTACGGTGTCGCGGCGCTGGGTGGAACATCGCGACAGATTGTGAGCGACATCGGAAGCACCGTCACCTTTTCGGCGGATGGCAAACAGATGGTGTACAAGCGCGCAGTCCCGGACAAGGGAGAAGATCAACTGGTGGTGGCGAACGCCGATGGCAGCAACGAGCGCATCGTCCTGCGTCGGGAGTCCGGTACGCTGGGGCTGATGACCAACCCGTCGTGGTCGGCATCAGCCGACCTTATCGCTGTGGGAGCGTTTGAGGCCGGAAAGGATACCCTGACGTCGATTTTGGTGCTGGACCCACGCGGGAAATTGGTGACGAAATTTATCAGCCCGTTGTGGATTTTCAGCGTGACATGGCTGCCCGACGCCAGCGGGCTGTTTCTGATCGGCGGCGAAAAATCGAACGGACTGCGGCCCCAGATATGGTTTCATCCTTACCCCGCCGGTGAACCATTCAAAGTGAGCAATGATTTGAGCCGATATGCCTCGTTGAGCGTTACAGGCGACGGCAAGTCCTTCGTAACCACGCAGGAGCGTCAGGCCGCAACGATTTTCGTTGGCGATTCGCCGGCAATTCTCAATGACAAAATCGATTGGAAACTGAAGGCCATTTCGAACGAACAGGCCACCGGGTATGTACTCTCGTGGATGGCTGATGGAAAATTGTTGCAGGAAGATTCCGAACTTCACGACTACGTCATGGCCGAAGATGGCAGCGGGCGAGCCCGGTTGCTGGAGAGAAGTGAAGGAGATGTGACTTTTTTTCCCAACGCCTGCGGTCCTGGAGAAATGGTGGTGGTGGCGCATGTATCCGCGGCGAATGCCGCCAATCTCTGGCGGCTCAATGTGCTGACCGGTGAGTTGAAACAACTCACGTTCGGCAAAGATGAAGAGGCGTCTTCGTGCACGCCCGATGGAAAATGGGTGATCTATGCCGGGTCTGGAGATGACGAGTCGCACATTTTCAAGGTGCCCATAGACGGTGGTGCTTCGGTGGAATTGGCGCACGGGAATGTGATCTCGCCCATCGTCTCTCCGGATGGCGCGCATTTCGCGTATGGAAAATTCGAAGGTCACGGATCTGGCACGAAGTCAAAACTGGTGGTACAGAAACTGGACGGTGGCGCACCCTTGCAGGAGATCGAATTGCCAGCGACGTATACCTGGAAGAAACTGGGGTGGACGCCGGATGGACGCGCTTTGACCTACGTCCACAACACCACAGGGAATACCCAGAACTTGTACATGCAACCGCTCGCAGGAGGCGCACCAGTGCAGCTCACCCATTTCAATGAGGAGCCGCGGTCGCTGGTTGCCTATGCCTGGTCTCGCGACGGAAAGAAAATCGCCATTACGCGAGGACGCTTCAACGATTCAGACGTGGTGATGTTCAGCGGCTACAAGTAGGTGGGGGCCGGGATGATCCTACGGACTCACGCGGCAACTTGACGATGTTTTGGGGAGGCACGCGATCAGTCGGCGCGGAGGGCGGTGATGGGATCGATGTGAACTGCGCGGCGGGCTGGACGCAGAGTAGCCAGGATGCCGATGATGACTAAAATGGTGGCTGCCATGGACAGGGGCGCCACATGTACTGTTCCGGCGTTGTAGAGGAGGCCCTTCACGGCCTGGCCTGCTACTTCGGTGAGAATCACGCCGGGTAGGATTCCTGCTGCGAGAATGCCAAAGGTCTGACGGAGAAGAAGTGCGCGGACGTCGGCAGGGGTGGCGCCCATGGCGATGCGGATGCCGATCTCGGACGTGCGGGCGGCTACGTTAAAAGATAGGAGTCCGTAGAAGCCTAGGGCCGCGAGGGCCATGGCTACCAGGCCGAAAATGGCCGTGAGCCGGGCTAAGAGCTTTTCTCTGGAGAGGCCTTCGTTGTACTCGGCGCGTAAGGACACGATGTTATGGATTGGGAGGTTGGGTTCGGCGGAGAGCAGGGTCTGGCGGATGGTGGAGTAGAGCGCGCCGAGTTGGCCGTCGGCGCAGACCTCGATGCTTTCGGCAAATGTTGGGCGTTGGGTGAGCGAGAAGTAAGCGATTGGGGACGGGGGCGAACGGAGGTCGTCGAGACGGGCATCCGCGACTTCTCCGACGATGATGTAGTCGGCGTCGTGAGGGGCGGGTTGGTAACCGATGCGATGACCGATGGGATTTTCGCTGCCGAAAAGTTTTTGTGCGAAGGCATGGTTGACGATGGCGACGGGTTGCGAGGTGGGCAGGTCGCGCTTAGTGAATTCCCTGCCGCGCAATACGGGAATGCCCAGCGTGTGGAAATAGTTTGCGCCGACGTGGTTTTCTTCTCCGTGGAGTTGCTGTTCTGGGATTTCCGGATGGCCGGAAACGTGGATGGCGGTGTTCCAGATGCAGCCGGGAATGGCGCACATCGAGAAGGCGGCATCCCTCACGGCGTGTAGTTCTTTCAGCTGCATCAGGACTCGGGCATATACCTGCGGGAGATGTTCCTCTCCGAAACTCGCATTAGTGAAATCCAGATGAACCGATAGGACGTGATCGCGATCGACGCCGGCGTCGATGCGGCTGATATTGAGGAGCGTTTCCGCAAACAACGCGGCAAAGCCCAGCAGCAAGAGGGAAAAGCTGACCTGGCCGACCAATAGCAAACTGGACCACTTACGGGTATTGCGCCCTTGGGACGAGGATGAACTGGACCGGGAGGTCATTCCGGCGGCCAGGCTATTGCGACTGACGCGCCAAGCTGGCAGGAAACTGAAGCCGACCAGTGTGGCGAAGAGGAGAGCGGCACCGAACGCATACAATTCCCACCCGGGACGCAAATCGAGCGGGATGGGCCGATCGCCAATCGAAGCCCATCGCAGCAGGAGAGCACTAGCCGCGCGAGCCACGAAAATCGCCGGGAATGCGCCGAGTAATGCGAGCAGCACATCTTCGGCCAAGAGTTGGCGCAAGAGGCGCCATCGGCTGGCGCCCAAGGACGCGCGGACGGTGAGTTCGCGCTGGCGGCTAAGCAAACGGACGAGCTGAAGGTTTGCGAGATTTACGCAGCCGATGACGAGGACTAGCGCAGCCATGAGCATCAATAGGGTCAACGGCTGCGAGTATTCGCCACGGAAGGCGCCTTCGCCGGTTGCGGCGGAAATGAGTTGGACGCGGCTTTGCAGGATTTGTTCGCGCTCGCGTGGGTCTCTTGAATTGCCTGCCAGCAAGGCAAGGTCGGGCTGCAGGGTGGCCGTCCAGCGCTCCATGGAGGATGACTTTTCGGGTTCCGGCACGCGAGTGAGGACCCACAACCAGAAGACGCTTTGTTGATTTCGGTAGGGGGCGCGGATGTCGGCTCCGCTGCCAGGGCCGAGAGAGTCGAACCAGGTCGTGAAACGTCCTGTCGATTGCGCTGATAGGGTCAGCCAAAGGTCCGGGGCGGTGCCTGCGACGACTCCCGAAAAATTTTCTGGAGCCACGCCGACGATCAGTGCCGGAACGCCGTTCATAACGGCCTTTGTTCCGATGACCGCGGGATTGGAGCCGAAGGATTGCTTCCAGTAGCCGTAGCGGAGAACTACGGGGAGTTGCGATTGGGTGGGTTCGTCTTCGCCGGCAAGAAAAAGCCGGCCTGCTGCGGGAGAAAGGCCGAGGACGTCGAAGAAGTTGTCGGAAACCATCTGGAAATCGGCGCGGGACGGCGAGGCGCCATTGGGGGTGAGGATTCCTTGTGAAATGCCTGAGCGGGCAATCACTGGGGCGCGATTGGGGCTGGAGGCGCAGAGGTTTCGATAGGCGGGTGAGGAGAAAAACCATTGGTTGTCGAACGGGGATTTTACGGCATGAAGAGAATACAGTTGGTCAGGGTTGGCTACGGGTAAGCGGGAAAATAGCGCGGCATGGAGGAGCTGGAAGACGGCCAGGTTGCCGCCGATGCCGAGGGCCAGGGTGAGGATGACCGTCAGCGCGAAACCTGGAGACCTGCGCAGTTGGCGCGCGGCGTAGCGGAGGTCGACTAGAAGGATGTCGATCGAAGGCATGTGGTGAGTCGGCGCGGCTCCTAGAGGTGCCACGTTAGCAAGTTCTTTGCATTTCGGGTTGGGAAAGGTTGAGCATTGAAGTGAAAGAAGTACTGACGACGGCAAAAAAGGACGAGGAAAGAGAAGGAGGAAGCGAAAAGCGCCCGCTTCGGGAAGCGACCGCTACAGGACCGAGGATAAACGGCGGCGAGATGCGATAGTATACGGCGGCGATGGCTACAACCGATCGATATGACGTGGTAGTGGTTGGGGCGGGAGTGTTTGGAGCGTGGACCGCTTGGAATTTGAGGCGGCGGGGGCAGAAGGTGTTGTTGGTGGATGCTTATGGGCCGGGGAATGCGCGGAGCAGTTCGGGCGGGGAATCGCGGATCATTCGAATGGGCTATGGGGCGGACGAGATTTATACGCGGTGGGCGCAGAAGTCGTTGGCGCTGTGGAAGGAATTTTTTGGATTTAAGAGGCCTGGCTTGTTTTACGAGACTGGGGTTCTGTGGCTTGGGGCAGAGGGGGATGCGCGGGTTCGGGGCACCGCAGCAACCTTGGCGCGATGTGGTGTTACGTTCGAAGAGCTGGATGGTGGGGAGTTGGCAAAAAGATACCCGCAGATTGGGCTAGACGGAATCGCCACGGGACTGCTGGAACCGCAAAGTGGTGTATTGATGGCGCGGCGGGCGGTTGCCGCGGTGGTCGAAGCTGCGGTCGTGAACGGGGCGGAATATCGCGTGTCGGAAATTGTTACGCCAGAGCGCGCGCAGGGCTCTGGCGGGTTGACATCGATCACTACTCGGGGTGGCGAGCGCATCGAGGCGGAGCAGTTTGTGTTTGCTTGCGGGGCCTGGCTGGGGAAATTGTTTCCGGAGGTGCTGGGGGAGAGAATTTTTGTCAGCCGGCAGGAAGTATTTTTCTTCGGAGTGCCGGCTGGGGACATGCGGTTCTCGCCGTCGGCGCTGCCTACATTTTTATTCCAGGGTGATGAGAGTTACGGGATGCCTGATCTGGAGAGTCGCGGGTTTAAGATTGCGCTGGACCGGCATGGGGTGCGAGTCGATCCGGATACGCAGTCGAGGGTCGTTTCCGGGGATGTTGCAGAGGACGTCCGGCGGTATGTGGCGCGGCGATTTCCTGGTTTGCGGGATGCGCCGATTGTGGAGACGAGGGTTTGTCAGTATGAGAATACTTCCAGCGGGGATTTTTTGATCGACCGGCACCCGGAGATGGACAATGTTTGGTTTGTGGGAGGCGGATCAGGGCACGGCTTTAAGCATGGGCCTGCGGTTGGGGAGTACGTTGTCGGGCGGATCTTGGATGGCGCCGAAGGAGAGCCACGGTTTTCGTTTTCGAGCAAGGATACGGTGCAGCGGCGGGCGGTTTATTAGCGCGGAGGCTGGAAGTTGGCGATAGGCGCTGAAACTTGTTGAGAAGGCTTGCGTCTGTATAGGGGACCGGAGGGAACATGAGACTGAGGATTGGGCGAGCGGGTCGAGCAATTGGTGCGGCAGGAGTGTTTGTGGCTTTGGTATTGGGATGTGGGCCCGCCATTTACGCTGGACCAGCCGACGCGGGGGTTGGGGCGGCGGAGTTTAAGGTGCCTGTGGAGTATTACAAATTGCCGAACGGGTTGCGGGTGGTGCTCTCGGCGGATCATACGGCGCCCACGATCTGCGTGGGAGTGTACTACCACATTGGATTTCGGATTGAGCCCAAGGACCGAACTGGGTTTGCGCATTTGTTCGAACACATGATGTTTCAGGGGTCGCAGAATCTGGGAAAGATGGAGTTTGTGAAATTGGTGCAGCAGAACGGCGGGATTTTGAATGGGTCGACGCGGTTTGATTTCACCAATTATTTTGAGGTGCTGCCGGCGAATAAATTGGAGACGGCGTTGTGGGCGGAGGCGGACCGGATGGGCGGGTTGGCGGTTACAGATGCGAATTTGACGAACCAGCAAGGGGTGGTGGGGAGTGAAGTAAAGCAGAACGTTTTGAACCGGCCTTTGGGCGGGTTTCCGTGGCTGGACATGCCGCAGTACGCCAACACGAACTGGTATAACGCGCACAATTTCTATGGGGATATTGCGGATATTGAGGCGGCCAAGTTGACGGAAGTGCAGGGTTTTTTCAAGACTTACTACGCGCCTAACAATGCGGCGCTGGCGATCGTGGGGGATTTTGATCCGGCGGAAGCGAAGAGGTTTGTGGAAAAGTATTTTGGGCCGTTGAAGGCTTCGGAGCTTCCGGCGCAGCCTGATTTGGCGGAGCCCAGGCAGGAGAAGGAAAAGAAGGAGACGAAGACAGACGTTTTGACGAAGCGGCCGGCGATTGCGGTGGCTTATCACGTGCCGCAGCGGAATACGCCGGAATACTACGCGATGATTTTGCTGGATGAGATCTTGATTGAGGGGGACGACAGTTTGCTGCATCAGGAATTGGTGCAGAAGCGCGGATTTACCGGGGGCGTGGAGGGCGGGATTAACTTGCTGGGGAATCCTTACGACTATCAGGGGCCAATGCTGTTCATCGCGGACCTTATGTACGATCCTGCGACGAAGCCTGAGGCGATCGTGGAGGCGATGGACGGGGTGATCGAGCCGCTTCGGACCAAACCGGTGGACCAGAAGACTTTGGATCGGGCCCTGGTTAAGGCACGGTCGGATTTGTATGACACCTTTGGGCAGCAGGGCGGGTTTGGGCTCGTCGACATTTTGGCTAGCTTTGCTTTGTTTGACGACAATCCAGCGCGGGTGAATTCGCTGGCGGGGGAACTGGAGAAAGTTACGCCGGAATTGTTGCAGAAGACGGCGGCGGACTATTTGCGGCCTGGGAATAGGACGGTTTTGGTAGTGGAGCCTAAGGCGGGAGATGCGGGCGGAGGGAAGAAGGAGTAGGCGCGAAAATACTGAGACAGAGTTTGTCGCATTGAACGGGAACGCGGTATCGAAGTTTACGTGAGCACAGGCAGGAGTGCCTGTGCTACCTGGAGGATTGATGATGTCGACGGGAGCGCGAAAGATTGTGATTGGCTTGGTAATGGCGGGCGCTGGTGTGATTGCGTTGCCGGCTTTGGCGCAGAAGCAGACGCCGCCGGTTGGTGGGGCACCCAAGGCGTTCACTGTGCCTGCGCATGAGACTTATGCGTTGGGGAATGGGATGAAGGTGACTTTGGTGCCTTACGGGAATATTCCCAAGGTTACGGTGAGTTTATCGCTGCGGAGTGGAAACATCGACGAGGTGGCGGAGCAGCTTGGCGTAGCGGACATCACTGGGGAGTTGCTGAAGGAAGGCACCGCTACACTTAGCTCGAAGGAGGTGGCGGAGGCTGCGGCGCGGATGGGCAGCACACTCGGGGTTACTGTGGGCGCGGACGAGACTACGGTGGCGATGGATGTGCTTTCGGAGAGCGGAGCGGCAGCGGTGAAATTGCTGGCGGATGTGGTGCAGCATCCATTGCTGCCGGAGTCGGAGCTTGCACGGTTGAAGACCAACGCGCTGCGGCAAATTGCGGTGGCGAAAACACAGCCTTCGCAGATTGCTTTGGCGAGGTTCCGGAAATTGATGTATGGGGAGCATCCTTACGGGGATGTGCTGCCTACCGAAGAGTCGATCAACAAGTTGACGATTGCGGATGCGAAGAAATTCTATACTTCGAATTATGGCGCGGCGCGCGCGCACTTGTATGTGGCGGGAAAATTTGATGCGGCGGCGGTGAAGAAGGCGATCGCGGAGAACTTTTCCGGGTGGGCGAAGGGCTCGGCGCCGGTGGTGCGGGCGGCTGCGCCGAAGACGCAGAGGATTCTGGATGTTACGGATCGGCCGGGGGCGCCGCAGTCGACGCTGTATGTGGGGTTGCCGGTGGCGGACCCAACCAGCGCGGATAATGTGCGATTGATCGTCAGCAATTCCCTGCTGGGAGGGTCGTTTGCTTCGCGGATTACTACGAACATCCGCGAGCAAAAGGGGTACACGTATTCGCCTCGGAGCCAGGTTTCGAACCGCTATCACGACGCGTATTGGGTGGAGATTGCGGACGTGACCACCAAGGATACGGGGGCTTCCTTGAAGGAAATTTTCGGGGAGATTGCGCGGTTGCAGAAGGAAGCACCTGGATCGGAGGAATTGAAGGGGATCCAGAGTTATCTTTCGGGGATTTTTGTGATTCAGAATTCTACGCGGCAGGCGTTGATTGGGCAGTTGCGGTTTGTGGACTTGCAGGGATTGGGTGAGGAATATTTGAAGACCTACGTGAAGCGGGTGAATGCGGTTACGCCGGAGGAGGTTCAGGCGACTACCGCTAAGTACGTTAAGCCGGAATTGATGACGATTGTGGTGGTTGGGGATAAGGCGAAGATTAGTGAGCAGTTGACCCCTTACGCGGGAAAGTAGAAGAGATTCCCCGACAATTCCAGGTTGAGCTTTACGCGCAAAAACTCTTCATGGCGCGGCACTTTGCTTGTCGTCATACTGCTGGGTTAGGTTCCATCTAAACCCCGCCCTCTCGGAGAAGGCGGCTACAGGGGCTGCTCAGGCTTTTTGGGCTCGGCGGCGGGGATGTGACGTTGTTGGAGCAGGTTTTGCGCGGCGGGCTTTTTCGGCGTACAGATGTTGGTCGGCTTCCGAGAGTAGCTTTTCGATTCGTTCTCCATCTCCAGTATAAATTGAGATTCCGATGCTAGCTGAGAGCGGAGGTGTCTCTGCGTCTGCGGCCAGGACTTCGCGAATGCGGCTGGCTACTAGTTGCGCTTCGGATTCCTGGGATTCCGGGAGGACCAGGGCGAATTCGTCGCCGCCGTAGCGAGCAGCGGTGTCAATCGTGCGGCAGTGGATGCGGAGTGTGTCGGCCAGGCGGCAGAGAGCTCGGCTTCCAACTAAGTGACCGTAGGTGTCGTTGATTTTTTTCAGGCCGTCGAGATCGAGAAGCAGGACGGCGAAGGAGCGGCCGTTACGGTTGGTGCGTTCGGTTTCGCTTTCGAGTACATCGAGGAGACGGCGGTAATTGGCGAGGCCGGTTAGCGGATCGCTGACGGCTAGGTGCTGGACTTGTTCGAAGAGGCGGGCGTTGTCGAGCAGGGCGCCGCCGAGCGCTACGGCGTAGCTGGTCACCGTTAGAGCTTGCGCGAAGACGAAAGGCGAATCGAGAAGGCGCACGGACTGCGAGGCGGCTAACTGAGCGGCGACGTTCATCCAAGCGGCCGAGTAGATGGCGCGGTCGAATGCGGAGTCTTCGATTTGCAGGCGGCGGCGAAACCAGACTAGTGAGATTAGAAAAATTGCAGCGGGAAGAAGCTGCTGCGGATTTGGAATGAAGGCTGAGGGATGTGGGGAGGTCTCTGGAGGGAGACGACGCAACGCTGCGGTGATGAGATACGTGAGGCCGACGACGGTCAGCAACGCGCCCGCGATTTCAAGACGAGGGCGGCGGGAGCGTGGCAGAAAATGCTCTACGAGCAGGGCGACTACCAGGAGCAAGCCCAAGACGATGCGGCCAGCCCACCAGGAGACTGGCGCCCAGCGCAAATGGATCGGCGCTTCCTGAAGAAACTGGAAGAAGAGAAGGCTGGAGGCCGTGAGGAGGGTGCCGGAGAGTAGAAAACCTGAACCGAGGATGAGGGAGATGCGGTCCTGCGTGCCTTGAAAGCGGACCAAGGTGACGGCGGCGAAAACGAAAGCGAGCAGGCCGGTGGTGACCTGGAGATAGCCCTGGAGAATAGGATCGGATTGCAGGGGTACGACACGCAACCACATGGACAGGAAAAAGACGACAAGGAAGCCCGATGCGTGCGACAGAAAAGGCGTCGCGCTACTGCGGTCGGAGATGAGTGAGCCCTCGCCCATATGCGTTTGGTTGACCTCGGCTGGGACCGGGCCCTCTCACTCCATTAGACTCCGAATTCGGTCATGTCGTTGCGCTGGAAAGTGAGAATGTTTTCACTAAAAGATACCGTCCTTGTGGATTTCCTTACCTGTACACACGTACAGGTTTTTTCCAACGGACGCGATGCGGGAACACTGTTCTTGAGCGTCTTTATGGTTCGCGGGTTATTCGAGGTTGCTGGTGCTGGCTCACGAAGATCTCGCGTACGCGGTCGAGGGTATCGATCTCGCTGGCGGGCTTGTCTGGGCGAAGGCGGACAATGCGGGGAAATCTGAGAGCGAAGCCGCTGTCGTGACGATTGGAACGCTGGATGTTGTTGAAAGCGATTTCCATGACGATGAGCGGGTCGACGGTGCGGACGTGACGGTGGTCTTCGATGGTGTGGGCGAGGAAATAGTCGGTGAGTTCGCGGATTTCGGCGTCGGTAACGCCAGAGTAGGCTTTGCCGATGTTGACGAGGCGGTTGGCATCGCGAACGGCGAAGGTGTAGTCGGAAAGCAGGCCGCGGCGTTTGCCGTGACCGTATTCGGCGGCCGTGACGACTACATCTAGAGTGGCTAGCGGTCGTTTCAGCTTGATCCAGAATTGGCCGCGGCGGCCCGGGACGTATGGAGATTGCGGAGTTTTTGCGATGAGGCCTTCGTTACCGTTGGCCAGCGCGGATTGGAAAGCGGCTTCGATTTCTTCGGCGGTGGTGCAGAGGTTGGCGCGGGTGAACTGTAGCTCGGGTTGTTCGTGCGGAGCGAGGAGATCGGTGAGTTTGAGGCGGCGCTCGGCTAGTTCGAGCTCGAGGAGCGTCTGGCCGTTTAAAAGGAGGAGGTCGAAGGCTACGAAGCTTGCCGGCACGAGGGTTGTGGTGAAAAGGTCGATTTGTTTTCTGCCCAGGCGCTGTTGGAGTTCGGTGAACGGGATGGCGCGGCCGTCGCGCCAGCCGATGATTTCGCCGTCGAGGATGAAATCGGCGGGGACTTTGCGGATGGGTGCGAAGAGTTCGGGAAATTCGGTCACACGGTCGAGCGTGCGGGAGAAGATTTCTATTTGTGAGCCACGCTTGTGGACTTGCGCGCGGATGCCGTCGAATTTTTCTTCCAGAAGGGCGCCCGCGGGGAAGGTCGCGATGAGATCCGCGACGGTGTCAGCAGGACTGGCGAGCATTACAGAAACGGGGCGGAAGAGTTCGAGCTGGACTTCGGCCAAGCGGCCTGCGGCGGCTTGGCGTAGTGTTTCGCTGATGTCGCCGATCAGCATATTGGCACGCTGCACGAGTGCGACGGGTTGGTCGTAACGCTGGGCGATGGCTGCTTCAACCAGGCTCTCTTTCAGACCGATGCGGAGTTCGCTGGTGCAGAGTTTGATGAAATATCTCGCTTCTAGAGCCGACAACTGGCGGAGCGTGTGCTCGAACAGGGCCTGCTTCGCGGAGGGGCCGCGCTGGCGGGCCAGGGAGTCGTAGACGGTGGCGATATCGGTGAGTGCAAGTTGCGATGGGGTTTGATGGGCTTGCAGAATTTCTTCCGCGCCGGCGCCGATGTCGCCGTGGTGACGAAGGGTGGATGCGAGTTCGGCGGGATTTCTCTTGGCGATCGCGGCCACGGCTTTCAACAGGATGGAGAAGCCGATGGAGAGGACCCGCTCTTCACGACGAGGGAAGACGCGGCCGCAGAGGTAGAGGGCGGCCAGCGCGGCGTTTTCAGTGGAAGATTTGCGAAGATAGTCGGCAACGAGCCGGATTTTTTCAGTCTTTTTGGTGGTGGCGGCGATGGATTCGCAGAGTTGGCTGAAGCGGAACATGGGGTGAGTTAAAGTATCGCACGGGAACTATGGAGGGAGGCCGCGTCGACGGCGGCTCTCTCCTATGGTGGGCGCGGAAGATTGGCCTTGCGGGGAGGGGTGGATATCAGGAAAATGCTTTATTCAAACGATTCAATATTCTTAAGTGGGCCTGGGCTTCGGGAGCAGTAGCTTCGACGCTTCGGTTGTGGTTGAGTGTTTGTCTAAACTCCGCCCTCTGAACATTGAGGGCGGCTACAGGTTCGGGACCTTGATGTCTCGCTAGTGGGTGACGGTCAGGAGATGAATTGAGTACTGACGCGGCGGTGGCGACGAATGCTGGACCGGGACTGCGGAGAACGCTCACGTTGTGGGATTTGATTTTGTATGGCGTGATTGTGATTCAGCCGGTGGCGCCGATGTCGGCCTTTGGCGCGCTGAGCGATCGCGGGCGAGGGCATGTGGTCACGGCGATTTTGATAGCCATGGTCGCCATGCTTTTCACGGGAATAAGCTACGGGCGGATGGCGAGAGCGTATCCAAGCGCGGGTTCCGCATTCACCTATGTGGCGCAAGAGATTCATCCGTCGATCGGATACGTCACGGGCTGGAGCATGGTGATGGACTACATGCTGAACCCGCTGATATGCACGATATGGTGCGCCCAGCAGGCGCATGAATTTGCACCCGGAATCGCGGTGTGGGGCTGGAAAATAATTTTTGCCGCGGTATTCACGCTGCTGAATCTTCGGGGCATCAAGACATCTGCGAGGGTAAACGCGGGCATGGCTGCGGGGATGAGCGCGGTCATCATCGTAATTTTCGTGACCGCGATCCGATATATTCTGGGTCACCCGCACAGCGATCCGGGATTTTTTACCAGACCGTTCTACGATCCTCAGACGTTTACATACGGTGGACTGTTTGGATGCACATCGATCGCCGTGCTGACATACATCGGCTTCGACGGTATCTCGACGCTTTCCGAAGAAGCGGAGAATCCGAGGCGCAATATTCTGTTGGCGACGGTGCTGACGTGCGTGGTGATCGGCGTTCTTTCCGCAGCCGAAGTGTACATAGCGCAGCTGATCTGGCCGGCGTCGGAACCATTTCCGAACCCGGACACCGCGTATGTGTACGCCGCGGCCCGCACGTGGGCACCGCTGTTCGGAATCGTGGGATTGACACTCGTTGTAGCGAACTTTGGGTCGGGCCTTGGAGCGCAGATCGGTGCGGCGCGTCTGTTGTTCGGCATGGGTAGAAGTAATGCTCTGCCGAAGTCGTTTTTCGGCGTCGTGGACGAGAAGAACCGAGTGCCGCGAAACAACGTTATCTTCGTCGGCGCAATCGCGCTGATCGGGTCCTTTTTCCTGAGCTTCGGACGCGGGATCGAGCTACTGAATTTTGGGGCGCTGATTGCGTTCATGGGTGTGAATGCGGCGGCGCTTTTGCGGTACTTCGTGCGAGCGCAAGAGAAGAAAGCGTGGAATTTTATTCCACCCGTGGTTGGGTTTGTCATTTGCCTCGCCTTGTGGGTGAGTCTCAGCCGCCCGGCGATAATCGTGGGGAGTATCTGGATGATTGCGGGAATCGCGTTCGGTGTGTGGAAGACGAAATGGTTCCGGGAACCGCTGTCGTTTGAGGTGCCCGCGGAGTGAGGAACTTGCGGATGCAGGAGGCGTTGCAAATTGGGTGACTCTAGCAGGATGATACAGCCCGCGGAGGAGCCCACACTAGTGAAACGGCCCAGCGGCAAGAATGCGGCTGTGACGATGCGTGACGTTGCAACGCAGAGTGGGTTCTCGCCTGCGACCGTGTCCATTGTGCTGAACAACGCGCCTTTGGCGCGGTATATCGCTCCCGCAACCAAGAAACGAATTGAAGAAGTGGCGCGGAAGCTGGGTTACCGGCCGAATGTGATGGCGCGATTTCTGCGCAGCAAGCGGACGCACAGCGTGGGGGTCATGTTTTTCGATATCACGGACCCTTTTTGCTTGCTGGTGATGCGCGGGATCGAGAATTCACTTTATCAGGCATCTTACGTGCCGATTTTTGCGGACGCGCACAACCAACGGAACCGCTTCGAGCGGTATCTGGAGATGCTGCTGGAGCGGCACGTGGAAGCATTGATTGTGGTGGCCAACTGGCTGTTCGTTGATATTCAACTGCTTGGTGATCTGAGCAAGCGCAACATTCCGGCGGCAACCATTGGTTGGGAATTGCCGGGCGACACGATTAGTTCCGTGATGGTGGATAACGAAGCGGGAGCGCGGTTGGCGTTGGAGCATTTGCACCAACTTGGACACCGGAAGATTGCGTTCATCCGCGGGCCGAAGATGCTGATCGATAGCGCACCGCGGTGGCGCGGGATTCAAAAATTTGCGCAGAGCGCCGGCCTGGAGATCGATCCTGCGCTCATTCAACAGCTGCCGGAATCACTGGATCCGAATTCGAGTTTCGAGAGCGGGTTTCGGTTCGCGGAGGAGCTGCTGCAACGAAAGAAGCGATTTACGGCCATGATGGCGTTTGATGATTTGGCGGCCTTCGGGGCTATCCGGGCTTTAACGAAGGCGGGCATTAAGGTTCCAGAGCAATGCTCGGTGACGGGGTTCGATGATGTGGCGCTTTCATCGTTGTCCGCGCCGTCGTTAACAACGGTGCGGCAACCGATGGAGGCGATGGGCGAATTGGCGGTTAATATCGTTATGGAAGGAATTAACGCGTCGCTGGAAAAACGGGAGTGGAACATCGTGAGTCACAAGATGAATCCGGAATTGGTGATTCGAGAGTCCACAAGAGCGGTCTCGCTGGCGGGTTCGGACGACTGAGCGGTTGATGGTGTTTGCGAGGGCACGGGTCCGTGGAATCTTCAAAAGGCCCGGAGCAACGAGCGAGCGATTTCCACGATACAGCAGGTTAGGGTAAGCGGCACCCCCACCCCCGGGCATTTCGTATGGTTATCAAACTAAATTACTTAGGGGAGTAGCAATTTCTAAGTATATGAAACTAATAGCGTTACCGCGTCGCAAGGAAACCACCCCATGGTTGGCTCTGAGAGAAGGCGCTCGGTCATTCTACTTTGATCTGCAACTCTTTGAAAACCAATGGCTTAAATCTGTACTTTTCCTTTTAAATCTGTAATTTTCCTTTCGGTAGAAATGAAAAAAGCGCCGATGACGGCGCTTGGACGTGAAGATCACTGCCGACCAGAGTACCACAATTTCAGGAAAAGTCAAGGGGGGTCAGCGGAATTTTTCGGCTCGAGGCTAGGATTGGAAAAACAACGAGCGCGGATCGATGAATCCGCGCTCGTCGCGTTTAGACAATGCTGCGGTTGCGGCTTTCGCCGGTCGGTTATTGTGGCGGAAGAAAGACGGACGCCGGCAACATGAACTCGACGTGAGGCATTTCGGTGGTCACCCGAACACGAGTGAACTTGCCTTTATTTCCGCCGTTACCCGCGAACGAAAGCAGATATTGGTTTTCAAGATGGCCTTCGATTTCTTCGAAGTAGGGTTTCAGGTCTACCGGGACGCCTGAGCCGAGATAGTAGGATTCGGCACCGGTTTCTTCGGAGAGGCGGCTGAGATTCGATTGCGAATTGAAGACCCGGAAGAAGCGGCGGCCGACATGGCCGGAGTCCGGGTAATAGATGGTCCAGATATTGATGTTCTTCTTTTGAGCTTGCTCGACGGTGGAATCGAGGTCTGGATCGTTCGGATCGAAACCACCGCGGAAGTAGTCGACGCCAGAAGAAATCATGAGGATGGAGCGGCGATCGCCGCCATGGTCGGGCCAGCGCTTGACCCAGTCCTGGACCGAAAGATACGGACTGCTAAATGAGCCGCCGGTGCCGAGGGGGATCCGCAGAGCCTTGGCGGCGAGAGCATGGTCGTTGGTAAAATCCTGCGCGACGGCAGCGGTGGCGTTGCGCGAGTAAGCCACCGCTACATAGGTGGATTGCGGCTGAGCATCGATGAAGGCCTTCAGTTCGTTCCACTGGCTGGCGACTTCCTGGTCGAGCGAGTCGTCGATCAGAATGGCCAGGAAGAGCGTTTCACCGCGCCTCCAGTCCGTTACCTGCGCTCGCTCTTTGCCTTGGAACAACTCGATGTCTTCCTTTTTGATGGCGGGCGGAGCCTGTTTTTTTCCTACGGCAGTAACGGTAACAGTGGCAGAGTTGGCCGCCCGTGCCGGCACTCCTCCGATCATCATGAACACGGCAGTGGACACCGCGAAACCCAAGAGGGACCGCATCGACCCAGATATACTTTTCATTTCAATTATCCTTTCTCTCATCCCTGATTATTAGATGCAGGAACGAGGGAAATCGCGTACATTTCGTGTGGCCCGGCGACCCTGGGCGGCGAAATTTATCTGCAACTTTCGTCGAAGTCACGTGTTGGCGGGCGTTTGGAAAGTCAGGAGCGAGCGGTGAAGGCGTATATCGGAGCGATCGATCAAGGGACGACCAGCACGCGATTCATGGTGTTTGACCGGTCGGCGCGCATTGTTGCGGTGGCGCAGAAAGAGCACGAGCAGATTTTTCCAAGGCCGGGCTGGGTGGAGCATGATGCGCTGGAGATTCTGCGGCGAACCTATGAAGTGATTGGCGAGGGGTTGGAGAAGCGCGGGTTGCAGGCGTCTGATCTGGCGGCGATTGGAATCACGAATCAGCGTGAAACAACGGTGGTGTGGGACCGCAAAACGGGGCAACCGGTGACGAATGCATTGGTGTGGCAGGATACACGCGTCGCTGAGGATGTCGCGCACTTCGCGAGCAATGGCGGGCAGAATCGTTTCCGGGCACAGACGGGTCTACCGCTGAGCACTTATTTCAGTGGATTGAAATTGCGCTGGATTTTGCGGAATGCCGCGGGCACACGAGAACTGGCCGAGGCGGGGGAACTGCTCTTCGGGAACATCGATACGTTTCTGGTGTGGAATCTTACCGGAGGACCCAACGGAGGACAGCACGTTACCGATGTTACTAATGCCAGCCGCACGCAGCTGCTCAATCTGAAAACGCTGGATTGGGATGGCGACATGCTTGAGGCGTTCGAGATTCCCCGCGCGATGCTGCCACAGGTGCGATCGAGCAGCGAGATTTATGGAACGGCCGTACTGCCTGCGATTTCCGGCGTCCCCATCGCCGGAATCCTTGGCGACCAGCAAGCCGCGCTTGTAGGGCAGACATGTTTTCGGCCGGGCGAAGTGAAGAACACGTACGGCACCGGTTGTTTCTTGTTGATGAACACCGGCGCACGAATGGTGCCGTCGAAGTTTGGGCTGCTGACGACCGTGGCTTACAAGTTGGGGGACGAACCGGCGCGTTACGCGCTGGAAGGAAGCATTGCGATCACTGGCGCACTGGTGCAGTGGCTGCGGGACAACCTTGGGATGATCGAGAAGAGCGCCGATGTCGAGATACTCGCGCGGACCGTGGAAGACAATGGCGGCGTCTATTTCGTGCCTGCGTTCTCTGGTCTGTACGCGCCGTACTGGAAGGAGAGCGCGCGCGGGGTGATCGCTGGGCTGACGCGGTACGCGAATAGAGGGCACCTGGCGCGGGCAGTGCTGGAGGCGACAGCATTCCAGAGCCGCGAAGTTGTGGAAGCGATGGAAAAGGATTCGGGGATTTCGCTGGAATCGCTGCGCGTGGACGGTGGAATGGTTGTGAACGATCTGCTGATGCAGTTCCAGGCGGACGTCTTGAATCGCGAAGTGATGCGTCCGGTCATCCAGGAAACGACCGCTTTGGGAGCGGCGTATTCTGCGGGATTGGCGGTGAAGTTTTTCTCAGGGCTCGAAGAACTACGAGCGAACTGGGCGGTCGATCATACCTGGAAACCGCATGCAGAGGAGTCGGAACGCGAAGCATTGTACCGGCAGTGGAAGAAAGCGGTTACGCGGTCGTTCGCTTGGATTGATGTTTGAGAGGAAAAGCAAATGACATCGCCATTCCTGGGAGAATTCCTGGGGACCATGATTCTGGTGTTGCTCGGCAACGGCGTGGTGGCGGGAGTGGTGTTGAAACGCTCGAAGGCGGAAGCGAGCGGTTGGATGGTGATCACCGCGGGATGGGCGTTTGCGGTGATGGCGGGGGTGTTTACGGCGATTGCCTGCGGAAGTA
>Ga0137403_10002245_pt1 | contig 23774 bp, 16 predicted proteins | sample CZOMad2_1_16fung_FD_122057 | JGI IMG/M metagenome (GOLD analysis project Ga0137403, IMG submission 122057) | Vadose zone soil fungal communities from Angelo Coast Range Reserve, California, USA - CZOMad2_1_16fungal (Hybrid Assembly) | ecosystem: Environmental > Terrestrial > Soil > Vadose zone...
CTGGAGCCGACGATCGGACTTGAACCGATGACCTGCCGATTACGAATCGGCTGCTCTACCAACTGAGCTACGTCGGCTTCATTCCGATTCTAAATGCGGCTGTGGCGCACGTAAAGGTTGTCGGCGCGGTCTAAGGAGCCACCGCTGAGGATCAATACCTACATCGAGAAGATGCAGTGAAAATCACGCAGCCCGCGAAGCTTGCTCTGCGTATTCGCGTTCTGATTCCGAGGGCAGCAGGACCCAGAGCGTGTATATCCCGAGCGCCGTACCAAAGGGAGGGTGGAACAAAGCCAGGAAGCCCCCGATCAGAGCAACGATGCGCGCCCAGCCCTCGCAGCGCAGCAGTCCCCAGCCGGCAGCGAATCCCAGCAGCGCCTTCGAGAGCACAAAAATTGCCACTAGTGTGAGCACTGGCTGCAAGAAACCTTGAACGAACTCCGGCGGGCCTTGGCCCAATTCACGCAGGTGCAGCAGAACCGGTTTGGCCACTAATAAAATTGCTAAGCCGCTAAGCGTGTTGAACGCCGATATCGCCAGCCATAGAATCCCGAGCAACCGTATATGGGCGCTCACGCGCCCGCGGCGCAACTGTGCCCACTGCGCTCCGCCGACAACTTCTTTCCCGCACGACGGACAAAAACGCTGGCCTGTCTGCAAGGATGAGCCGCATTTGTCACAGAACATGAACGCTCCTCGAAGTTCAATCTTCAGCCGTCGACCCACGCAAAGTTATTTATGATACGCCCCGCAACCTCATCGGGTTCCGTCTGCAGCGAATTGCTCCGCTCTCCGTCGAAGAGCAATGACTGTTGCCAACCACGAAAACGAAAAGGCCACCCGGCAACATGGGCGGCCTCTTCTTCAAGGGAGAATAGTTCCAACGGAGTGTTAAACCGTCAAAACTTTCTGGCGAAATCTTATGAGCCGAAAAAGCAGGGTGTCAAGGAATTTTTAGGAAATAAATGGCTTTTGTTTCAATAACTTACAAGACGCATTAACAGCTTCGCAAACTGCCTCATTGTGAGACAAACGTCGTCTTCAACAGCCTTAAACCGCTTTGATTGATTAACTTACCTGCGAATCGCTCCCTCGCGACTCCGGTTCAGAGAGGTGCAGAGCGATGAATTCAATCTCCCCTGGCCGGTCGTAGATTCTTTCCGGCAGGATTCGCTTTATGAGCACCCGAATACCTCCGAAGGCAAGGCCAGCCACTCCGGCAAAGGCAATCAAGATCGCACACAGGATGATGATATTCACCAGCAGATTCGCGAGATTGTCTTTCTTTGTGACATAAGTGTTCTCGTTCCAGGTGACATCAGCGTCATAGTTCACGGCGGCGAGCAGAGACTTGCCTTCATTCTGTGAGAGTGAGCCGGTGGCGATCACAACGATCGGGCCGGTGCGCTTCGAGAGAAATGTCCCCGGATTTCCAGATCCCGCTTGCTGTGGACTTTGCCCATGAGCCGCTTCGATCCTCCGCAAATGCTCCGCCGCAATCTGGTTGGTCGGATAGTTGATCAACGTCAGTGTGGCATTGCCAGCGGAGGTCTGGTATGTGCCAAGGACCACTTCCGCGCCCGCATTGAAGTCGACGAGCTGTGCAGGAAATGGCGCGTCGACCTTCTCCAAGCCGATGGGTCCGATGACATATTTCGCCGTGTTCTTTACGTATCCGGCTTTAGGCAGATAGGCGGGTAATCCGGGCAAATTGCGGGTGCTGCCGGAGGGCAGCGGCAGAACCCCGGCCAATTCCCGCAGATCGGCAGCGGACATAGCGGTCAGTTTCTCGAAGACTGCATCTACGAGGATGCTGCCACGATAAAACACCACACGCTCATTCAGCGATGCGCCCTGGTCGCCGATCTTCTCATTCAGCATCTGCGGCATCTTGTAATAGGTGAATGCCCCGTAAGCGCCGCTGGTGTCGGCAAACCGTGCCGCCTTTACCGTAAGCTTGCGATTATCGTGCGTGTAAGCGGCAAATTCGAAATCAGTGAAGCCGTATTCCTTAAGCAGAGCTGCATTGACGGGGTCAGCCAGGGCAGGATCTTTGCTCGCATGAGGCGAACCGGCGATTTCCCATCCAGCAAACTGATTGGGAAGAATGCCCGGCGCGGCACGGGGAGCCTCGCCCGCGAAAGCTGCCGCGGTCAGAAGCACCGTCAAAACGAAAATCAGCTTGGGAAACGTCATCGGAAAACGGAGACAGGGCACAGGCCACAGGCCCATACATAATTAGACTACCTAGGAGCCGCGAAAGTTTCCAGGCTGGTAACTCGGTATTGCTACTGCCCTTGGGCCTTATCGATCCTGCTCGCGACCTTCACCCCGCTCAACCCGCTCACGTATTTAGCAATCCCACGATAGAGCGATTCAGCAATCCGCTGACGGTACTCTGCCGTGCGCAGGCGCTTTTCATCTCCTGGATTGCTTACGAAGGAAACCTCCGCCAGGATCGACGGCATATTCGCGCCGATCAACACAACGAAAGGCGCCTTCTTCACACCACGATTGCGAAGACCAGGATTTTTGGACGCAAGCCCGCTGTGCAAGGACCGCTGCACATCAGCGGCGAACTCGCGAGATTCTTCCACTTTCTCCTTCAGCGCAATCTTCTTCACCAGGTCTTGCAATTCATGGATCGACTTATCCGAGGCGGCATTCTCGCGCGCGGCTACGTCCAGAGCCTCCGGCGAGGAGGTGAAATTCAGGTAATAAGTTTCCACTCCCCGCGCATCCGGGTCATGGCTGGAGTTGGCATGGATGGACACGAACAAATCCGCCTGCTCCTGATTGGCGATTGCAGTCCGCGTCTCAAGGGGAATGAAAGTGTCGTCACTGCGGGTGTAAACCACGTCGGCGCCGAGGCGAGCTTGCAGCAGCTTGCCCAGCCGCCGGCCGACTTCCAGCACCAGGTCCTTTTCTTCGAGGCCATGCGGCCCGATTGTGCCCGTATCATGCCCACCGTGGCCGGGATCGATTACGATCTTGCCGATTTTCAATCCTAGGGCGCGAATCAGCGAGCGGTCGCCGCTTGCCGTTGGCTGAGCTTCGCGGACGTCAGCCTCGGGGAAGGATTTGCGTTTGTTGCTGTTTCCGGCTTTCAGGCGGATCGGCGCGGAAGCGACGTGATCCGACGTGGTTGCATCCGCCCCCGCTGCCCCGGCGGAATTCCGCCTGGAATCCGGCAAGATTGCCGGGACTGGAGGCGGAGTGACTGTGGTCTTGCTAGCAGTCTTAATCGCCGGACGATTCGGCATTGCCGGTGCTGAATCGTCGTCATCATCGTCCGCTTCGACTACGGTTTTCTTCGTCTCTGGGCCACTTGTGACGGGTTGTGCTGACGGCAGCTTCGTTGCATCGGCCGATTTCTGTGGGTTGTTTTCAGTTTCGTCGTTGGCCTCTGCTTTCTCAGCTTTCTTCGTGACGGCTGGTAAGGATGCTCGGCGCTCGATCGAAGTTCCGGATAACTTTCTCGCACGAATCTCAATGCTTAGTCGCGGCGGATCTCCTAACAGCGAAGCAATGTAATCGCAAGACCTGTCGACTTCCAGCACAACCCGAGTCTTTCCTGGTTGGAACTGGGCTACGCGAATCTTCTTGACCGGTCCATCGTCGACATCGAACATCTTCCCGGCGAGCGCCGCCGCTAGCCTGCTGTTCAGCAGATCGAAGACAAGGCGATCAGGACGATCCATGCGTTGCGATTCGAATTTCACCTCGTGGTCGAGGTCAATTTGCACGCGGGTGGAATCTGGGGTTGACCAGTGGCGAACATCAGTGACGCGCGAGGGCTTGGGATTAGTATCGGCCGACCTGTTGCCCTCCGATTTCTCTGGATTTGAGGAGCCTGAATCTTTCTTGTGTTCCGCAGTCTCCGTTTTCGCTGGCTGCTCGGAGGCGTTCGTATCTTTCTCTTCCTGGGACCTGATGGCCGCCTGTCGCACCGGCTCAGCTATTGCTTGGCGCGCCTCGTCGGCTAGATGGTGATGCGGATACTGCCGCAGAAATTCCTGGAATGCGGTTCGGGCCCGCACCGGATTGTTCAGATCGTCTTTGTAAATCTCTCCGATCGCGAACAGCGCTTCGAAGCGATACCTGCTGCCCGGATACTCGCGGCGCAGAAACTCGTACTGTCCAATGGCTGAGCGTAGGGCGTGATCGTCGTTGAAGCGGCGCCCGCTCTCGGCGAGGAGATCGGCGACAGCGAGGGCGGCAGCATCGGCTTTGGAGCAGCCTGGCGCGCCGTAATAAACGCGGCGGTAGGCCATCAGTACGAGCTGATAATCCCGGCGCGTGCGTTCTACTTCAGGGCGGTCATTGAGCGCCTCGCGCATCTTCTCGGCAGTTGCGAATTGCGTGCGCGCCCAGGCATCAGATTTGTGGGCATAAGCTGGAGGGCCAATGAGGACGATCAGAAGAATGGCACAAAAAATCGCAGCCGAACCGCGCGACCCCGAGCGGCGCGAGCCAGAGAAGTCCCAGCCAAGGGAAACGAGTGCCCTCACGCACGCACTCCAGCGCAACCATTCTCAACTCGATCGCAAATTTTCAATTTTCCAGCCCGTAATCGCTTTGCTATTCTGCAACCCTGCATCAATCGGTATTGCTGATGTACAACACACCGCGCGCATCCCGCTGCACCCGCACCGGCTCATGCACTGCGCCGCCCAGGATTCGAAATCCGGGATCGCCGCCACCGTAATACAAACCGGTGATGCGCCTCACGTAGTTGCGCGTCTCGGCGAAATGCGGAACGCCTCCACTGCGTGACACCGCTCCTGCCCCGGCGTTGTACGCCGCCAGGCTCAGCTTCACGTCCCCGCCAAAGCTCTCCATCAATTGCTTCAAGTGGCGGACTCCCGCATCGACATTCTGCTCCGGATCAAACGGGTTTGTGACATTCAACTGCCGGGCGGTTTGCGGCATGAGCTGCATCAGCCCCATCGCTCCCTTGCGGGATACAGCGTTGGGGTTGAAGTTCGACTCCACCTTGATCAATGCCCGAACCAGGCTGGGATCGACATTGTGCCGGACCGCGGCTTCATCAATGGCAGCATCGATCTCTTGCTGCGTGAACGGCTTTCCCCGAACGAAGCTGGAAAACTGCTCACTTTCACTGACCTCTGCTGCCGCTGAACGGGCCGCCCGAACGTAAGCCGAGCGCACCGGCTTCCAGCGATGTGCAGTGGGGCTCCAGTAGACAAGCCCCTTGCTCACGAAGGCCGGCGCTGCTCTGGTCTTCCGTGAGGAGGGCGCCGGCGAATCGTTGACGTAGATTCGGCGGCCGGAGCCGTCAGTCGAAGCCGTGATGCTTGCAGACGCACTGGGACCGGCTTCTGCCTGCACATATGGCGTAGTGAAAGAAAGGAAGGTCGCGATTACGGGACTAGCCATCAGGACTAGATGCAGGTTTTTTCGCATAGCCGGGTTGTTGCCGCACTTCTTTGCGTGCTTTGCAGAATTCTTCGCGCGCTCTATGGTTAAAAGTTCTTAACGCAGAGTTCACAAAGACCTGCCTAGGACGCAGAGAAGCGCCTACCCGGAACCTGACGGAGAATCCCTACCAGAGCCAGGCAATTATAGGATGGCTGTGACAGCGCGGCAATCTATCGAAGGGGAACTGAACCATCCAAAGTAATACACGGAAGTACCTGAGCAGGAGCGGGTTAAGAACGCGCAGATTACCCCAAGCAGAACACGGGTCTAGATCTCAATCTCCATCCCTTCCGCGGCTGCGCGCACTTTCGGGTAGTGATTGCGAGCTTCTTTCACCACATTGTCAATGCATCGGTCATCGTGGTCGGGATCGTGGTGATAGAGGATCAGTTCCTTCGCGCCGCTTTCCATCACTATGTTGATCGCTTCACGCCAGTGACTATGCCCCCAGCCGCGTTTCCGGGCTGCGTACTCTTCCGGCAGATACTGCGAATCGTAAACCAGCACGTCAGCGCCAGCAGCCAGCCTGCGCACGTTTTTGTCGAAAACCGCATCGCCGGGTTCGTTATCGGTAGCGTAGACGAAGACGCCATCTTTCGTTTCCAAGCGATATCCCATGCAGCCCTGAGGATGATTGAGCCAGGCGGACTGCACAACGATCCCATCTAGCTGGATTTGACCTTCCTCCAAGTCATAAAACTCGCGCTGCGCTTTCATCTCGTTAGTGTTTACTGGGAAATATGGCGATGCCATTTGTTCTTCCATCACACGCTTTAGACTGCGTGTGCGTTTGGAGGCGTGAAAGAGAAAACGATTTTCCGTCCGGTCATAAAGCGGGCCAAAGAATGGAATGCCTTGGATGTGATCCCAGTGAAAATGCGAAACGAAGATGTGAGCGGTAACCGGGCGGCTGTTGAATTCGTGACCGAGTTGCTGGCCCAGGGCACGAAATCCCGTACCGCAGTCGAAAATAAAAATCTGCTCGCCGGCGCGCACCTCCACGCAAGAGGTATTCCCTCCGTAGCGAAGATTTTCCGGCTGGGGAGTAGGCACCGAACCGCGCACGCCCCAAAATCTGATTCGCATAGCTCCTGCCGAAGTTAGTTCATCTTCAGCCCGGCGACGAGATTCGTCAATTTATGGGATGGTTCACCATGTGTTCTCTGGTGGAATCCTCGCTCTGGTTTCTTTGCGACCTTTGCGATGCCTTAGCGACCTTTGCGGTCAAAAGCTTCGAACCGCAGAGGCCCGGGAAGAAATGCCGCGAAGATCGCAAGGAAGGTTAAACCCGAATTTGATGCAGGCTCATCTTGATTCCGTACTTTGGACGCAGAGTGATGCTGGGCACGGGAACCACGTTATGCCCGGGAACCATGCGCAAACGAAATCTCTGCGCGATTGCGGCTAGCAGTAATGTAGCTTCCATCATCGCAAAAGATGCACCCACGCAATAACGCGGTCCTCCGCCGAACGGAAAATATGCAAAGCGCGGCAGGCGCTGCGTAGGTTCCTCAAACCAACGTCCGGGATCGAATTGCTCGGGACTGGGAAAGAACCGCGGGTCGCGGTGCATGATCCACTGACTCATAACGACATTCGCTCCTGCCGGAACCAAGTACCCGCCGACCTCGAAGTCTCTAGCCGCAGTCCGGGCGAGGCTCCACGCTGGTGGGTACAGCCGCATGGATTCCTTAACCACCGCTTCGGTGTAGCACAGGCGCGGCAAATCCTCGAACGAAGGATTTTTCCCGTCGAGCACCCGGGCGAGCTCGTGATGAAGTTTATTCTCGGCTTCCGGGTTTTCACTCAGCAGATACCATGCCCAGGAAAGCGAGAGGGCAGTAGTTTCGTGCCCGGCGAGAAGAAATGTCATGACTTCATCTCGCAGTTGGCGATCCGTCATGCGGCTGCCATCTTCGTCTCTCGCCGACATTAGCATCGAGAGCAGGTCTCCTTTATCGCTCTCCGACTCTCGGCGTTCGCGAATAATACGATAGACAACCTCATCGAGCTGGCGCACGGCCCGGCGCACGCGGATGAGAAACGGTAGCGGAAGATAACGTACCCACGGCGGCAAAAGCATGCGCGCTCCAGAGCTGTGTTTCATAAGCAGATTGAGAGCCGCAGCTACTTCCTTACTCTCGTTTTTCACATCTACACTAAATAGCACCTTGGCGACGACTCGCAGCGTGAGCTGCATCATCTCCTGATGGACGTCGCGGTTTTCGCCGTCTTTCCAGGAATCCAGCATTTCCTCGGCGCACGCGTTGATAATCCGCGCATACAACGCGAGCCGTTCGCGATGAAATGCGGGCTGGGACAACCTGCGCTGCCGTAGCCACTCGCCGCCCTCGCTTGTCAACAAACCCTGACCGAGAAACCAGCGGCTGTTTTGGATAACGCGATCTTTCCGGAAATTCTGCTGATTGGTGACCAGAACGGATTCGATAAGCTCCGGCGAATTGAGAAAATAGACGTGAATCCACCCGGCGCGATAGTAAAAGATATCGCCGAATTCCCGCGCCCAGCCGGTAAAAACAGCCAGCGGGTCAGGCCTGCCCAGCGGAAAATTCCCGATGAGAAAATGCGGCTCCGGGCCAGGCGGACGTGTAATGCGGCGATTGGCCATTTGATGGTCGCATCACCGCAGATGGCACGCGGCATCACACTGAAAACCTCTGTGCGCCTCTGTGCTCTCTGCGGTGATTAGTTCTCCGCTATTTTATAAGCTTCTACTACCACTCAAGTTCGTCAGAGGCGCTCTTCTCTATAATGAACGGAACTCATCCAAGAGCAATTTTTCGCCTTCAAGGTTGAAAGATGATCCATCCCGATTACAGGGAGTTTTCTCGTCTCGCGCGTCAGAGCACGCTGGTGCCGGTCGTTAAGTCGATCACGGCCGATCTCCTAACTCCTGTTTCCGCCTTTCTCGCCATTGCGGCCTACGAGCCGAATGCATTTTTGTTGGAGTCTGTCGAACGCGGCGAGCAGATCGGCCGCTATACGTTTTTGGGAGCGCAGCCGTACATGCGGTTGGAAGCGCATGGGGGTGAAATTAGGCTCCACCGCGGCAAGCGCAAAGAGCAGCGCCAAGGCAGCGCATTGCAAACCGCAAAAGAACTGCTTCGACAGCACCGTCCCGCAGCCGTGCCCGGACTGCCGCCATTCACCGCTGGCGCGGTGGGCTATTGCAGCTACGATATCGTGCGGCAGTTGGAGAACATCGGCGACCGCACCAAAGATGATCTTTCTCTTCCCGACTGCATGCTCATGTTCTTTGACCGTCTGCTGGCGTTCGATCACCTGCGGCATCAAATTCACATTATTGCGACGGCTGATGTCACGCCCGAGAGCCCGCGGCAAGCCTATGATCGCGCGGTACGCGATATCGGGATAATCGAGAAAAAGCTCGCGGCGGGGTTGCGACCGGGGCTCTGGCAAAAATCAGCGCGACGGCTCAATAGCAAGCTGAAGATTCGCTCTGAAACCAGCCGCCAGCGATTCATAGAATCGGTGCAGCGCGCCAAAGAATACATCGCCGCAGGCGATATCTTTCAGGTCGTGCTCTCCTTACGGCTGGACTTCACACCCGACGTCGCGCCCTTTGCTATTTATCGCGCACTGCGCACGGTGAACCCATCGCCGTATATGTATTTTTTGCGAATGGGGGACACGCATATTTTGGGATCGTCCCCGGAGATGCTGGTGCGTGCCACTGGCCGCAAGCTCGAATATCGCCCGATTGCAGGCACACATCCGCGCGGCCGCGATGAAGCCGAAGACGCGCGTTTAGAGAAAGCCATGCTGGAAGACGAGAAAGAACGCGCCGAGCACGTGATGCTCGTAGATCTCGGCCGCAATGACATTGGCCGGGTTAGCGAGTATGGCTCGGTCAAAGTTCGTGATCTTATGTTTGTCGAGCGCTATTCGCACGTGATGCACATCGTCTCTGCGCTCGAGGGCAAGCTGCGCGGCGACATGGATGCCATCGATGCCTTTGCAGCCTGTTTTCCGGCGGGCACACTGAGCGGCGCGCCTAAAGTGCGGGCCATGCAAATCATCGAAGAGCTGGAGCCCACTCGCCGCGCGATTTATGGCGGCTCGGTCCTGTACGCGGATTTTGCTGGAAATTTGGACTCCTGCATCGCAATCCGCACTATGTTAATGAAAGGCAAGAACGCGTATTTGCAAGCTGGAGCCGGGATTGTCGCTGACTCCGATCCCGCCAGTGAGTACGACGAATGCATGAACAAGGCTAAAGCAGTGCTGCGGGCGGTGGAAGCAGCAAGGGGCGGAGATTAAAAACGGATGCCGCGCCAGCGAAAGCCACCCCAGAATGCAGCCTGATTCAGGCCGGCACTCCACCTGCACGAGATGCGGTGAATTCACTCTGACTGGGATCAGACACCCACTGCCAGGCCCGGCGCCCATTCTCCCGCAATACCGTGCGCGCTTCGCCGTACTCGACCAGCCGATTCAAAACCGTTGTAACTGATGCCAGCGGGTCCTTGTGCCGGACCAGGATGGGCGGCATGCGTTGCTGAATCTGATCGCAGACCTCGCGCGCGCCTAAAGGCTTGGCGGATTCCATCAGGACCATACGGCAGGCTTTGGTGAACCCTGGCTGGCGGCCTCCACTCTTGCGATCTACGAGCTCCAGCAGCTCTTCATTCAATACATCATCGCCGAACAAGTTGGCGAGGCCGACAATCGTCTGCTTTACCGTGCCAATCCGCTTCATGATTTCCGCGCGCTGGCGCATAAGCTGGCGCAGCTCCTCGTGCGCCGTCCTTATAACTTCCTGAACGTGCTGATCACCGCCCTTGGGGGCACTCTTGATTATGTGGCTACCACCCCGCCCATTATCCATACCATCCTCCGAAGCCAACTTGCCGCCGACGCGCCGCGAACGTCTTAGCGGATCCACCTCACATGCGCACACCCGCCCTTAAAGCCAGGTACGAAGGAGAATTCCCTCGTGTTCCCACAAAAATTTCTGAATTTCAGCAAATCTTCGACTCAGGGCCAGGCGTGCGCCTATTATTGCTAGGTTAGACGTGCAGAATTAGGGAAGGTATGAGCAGATTGTAAAATCTTCGCACATCTTTCTTGACAATTAGACGACGCGGTTCTGAGGCGTTATGTGAAGGTCTTGGACTGGATGCTTGGCGCAAACAAAATGTAGACGCCCGCCGGATATCGGCGGCAAAACGCTCCAGTTTTCCAAAGTCAGCTACGCTGACTGGGCCTCCGCGTCCCCTCCGGCCAGTCCGGGATCCATCAGCATCCGCTTGAGCCGCAATTTTTCCTGCAGCAAAGCTTGCACGCGGCTGGAATCGAGCCCGCGTCCCTGCAGATCCCTCTGCACCTGTTCCAGCTTGCGCCGCAGTTGGATGCGGAGCAGCGCCCGCACAGCCCCTTCCAGCCTTTCTGGAGTAAGTTCCTCGTCCTCTTTCATCAGGATGGCGGCCATGAGGTTGCGCTCGCCGTCAGAGAGCGAAAGATCCGTCGGATTTGTCATCTCCGGGGATGCGTTCAGCAGAGCCTCAATCAGCGATTCCGTAGCCAGCCCAACATGCAAGCCCTCATTTCTGAGGGCAAATTGGGCCTGGCGTGCGGGATCGAATTCTTCCTCCGCGCCGTCACGGGCAGAGAGATGCTCTTCCGAACTCTGCATCTCAGCCCCAGACGCCAGCGCCCGAATCAGGATTTTCTCCGCATCCGTAACCTGCGCCTCGACGCGAGCTTTGAGCGTTGCCGACGATCGGCTTGTCGCTGCGTGCTTCAGCTCCTGGCGCAACACCGCAGAATCAATGCCCAGCTTCTGCGCGATCTCGTGAGCAAGTTCATCGCGAACGATACGGCTCGGAACCCGCTGAATGTGCGGCAGCAGATAATTGACCGCCTTCACCTTGCCCTCGGCGCTGCGGACGGGAAATTGGGCGCGGGCGCGCTCAATCAGGTAATCGAAATAGCGCTGCGAGTGCTTTAGGGCTTCTGCATAAGCATCTTTGCCCTTGCGACGGATGAACAAATCCGGATCAAAACCTGACTCGAGCGTGAGTACCTTGATCTGAAATTCCTCTTCAACCAGCAGGCCCAGGGTACGCTCGGTAGCCCTCGCCCCGGCAGTATCGGGATCGAAGTTCACGACCACGTTCTTGCTGAATCGCCCCAACAGCCTAGCTTGCAGCTCTGTGAACGCCGTGCCGGAACTGGCGATGACGTTTTGAAATCCAGCGGCAAATACAGAAATGCAATCCATCTGGCCTTCGACCAGGATGGCGTAATCCAGCTTGCGGATGGCTTCTTTGGCGTGATCGAGATTGAAGAGAACTTTGGATTTCGAGTAGATGGCTGTTTCGGGCGAGTTGAGATATTTCGGCCCGGCTTTTTCGTCCGTCGAAAGTGTTCGCCCAGTGAAGGCGATGACTTTTCCGGCCTCGCTGGCAATTGGAAACATCACCCGGTTGCGGAACTTGGAGTACATGTTAATCGCCGTACTATCCTCGGCGCTCCCACCCTTGTCATTCCGACCGAAGGGAGGAATCTGCTGTTCTACCCCTCCATTGTCATCCCGAGCGAGTTCCGCCGCTTCGTTTGTGGAGTGGCGGGGCGAGTCGAGGGATTTGCTGTTTACCTGACGGCTGACGGCTGACGGCTGAGAGCTGGCTTCCTTCCACGAAAACAACCCGCTCTCTCTCAACACTTCTTCACCGAACTCGCCCTTCAGCCGATCACGCAACAGAAACCCGGAATCCGGCGCAAACCCGATGCGAAAGCGCCGGATCGTCTCCTCATCCAGCCCCCGCCCAGCCAGATACTCCCGCGCCCGCGCCCCCTCCGGCCTGCGCAGGCATTCCTGAAAGAAAGCACAGGCGCGCTCGTGGACATCAAGCAGCACCGTTCGCAGCTTGGCTTCTTTCGCCTCGGCAGGGCTGCTAAAGCTGGCTTTCGGGAGAGGTATGTTCAGCTTCTGCGCGACCGCTCTCACCGCCTCCGGAAAGGTAATGTTCTCTATTTTCTGCACGAAGCTGAACACATCGCCCGACGCCCCGCACCCGAAACAGTGAAAGAACTGCCGCGTGGCATGCACCGAGAACGACGGCGTCTTCTCGCTATGAAACGGACACAGCCCCGAAAAATTCTGCGCCCCAGCCTTCTTCAGCTTGACGTAATCGCCGACCACGCGAACGATGTCCGCCTGCTGCTTGAGCGTGTACGCGAAATCGCCAGGGTTGGCCATGGATGGAGTGGTCCGTAGGAATTGTGCGGGAGAGAATCGCCGAAGGGAATTAGCAAGTGAAGGGCAGCTGTGGGAAAGCTGTGGGAATCAGGAAACAGGTGTGGAGGACAGAGGAAAGTATTGTAAGTTTTAGGAAACAGGTCCCGTTTTCGAGATCTCTCCTTCACTTGAGCGTGCTGTAGCCGGGGAATCGCGAAAGCTCGCAAGTACATTGCCGCTATCAGAAATTATTTGGAGATTAAGAATGTCCGAACACTTCGGTGTCTACATCCGCCAGAGAGACATGTGGCATCTTGAGAACGTCGCAAACAGAGAAGCCGCCGAACTCTCAAAACAAGTGAACGAAGGGTTCGGCCTTGAGACCTTGATCGCGGGACCGTGGACATACTTCCCTGAATGGCTGGAATCGTAGAGTCTGCGCCGAACGGAGCAAACCACTCCACAACAACATTGACCCATAACTCATGTTGCAGTACATTTTGCTTCCGCAACCTCTTCAAGGCTCCAGGCCAAATCTGTTCTTCTAAAATCTCACCTGATGGAGGGCTTATGCCGAAAGGAATCCTGCTGTTCTGCCTGATTCTGGGTTGTTGTCTCATCGCCACGTTAGCTGCCGATCCGCTCCAGCAAGCAAATCCTGCACAGTCACAAGAAGCCTCCAGCGCGGCAAAAATGCCGACGCCCGCTGAGGGTTACAACGTCCACGTATTGGCTCCTCATCTGGTCGATGGCAAGCAGATGGGCCCGTACCATCATTACTGCAAGGTGATGGCGCCTGATCCGCAGATTGTTTGCCTGATTTATGAATCCACCGATCCCAATGCCAGGCTGGCGCAGATCGAATGGATTTACGCCAAGAAGCTGACTCGTCCGGCAGTCTCGCTGAAGGACTGGAACAAGAACTGGCACGACCACGCGGTGGAGATCGCCGGAGGACGCGTCCAGGTGCTCGATCTGCCGCCGGACAAAGCCAAAGAAGTTGCCGATACCGTTGCTACCACCGATGGCATGATTTATCACTTTTATTTTGATGGAAATTTGCCCAACGGAAAAACCAGTGTCGCACAGGCGGTCGGACACAAGCCGCTAAGCGAGGCGGAGTATAAAGCGTCTATGGCGGCGAAGTAGGCGCGATTCGCTTTGTCATCCAAGAGCGACGCCAGGGATCTGCATTAAGAAACAGCAGATTCCTCGGGACTGAAGTCCCTCGGAATGACAATTGTCTTTTGTTCTTTCTAGATCCTCAGTTCCACCACGGTCGCCCCCGCTCCGCCCTCGTTCTGCGGAGGTTCGGTGACCGATCGCACATTGCACGCACGTGGCGGCATCGCGTCAAGTCTCATTTCCCCGGCCACGGTGCGTCGGGATCAAAGCTGCGGCGGATGGCTAAAACCACTTCCCTCATCCGCGTGCCTGAGAGGATGCGCCTCTCTTGCGTGAGCAACCCGCCCTTGGCCAGAACTTGAATGAAGTGTCCCTTCACGAAAGAGGGTCCCGGTAACCCCGTCTCGCCGGGCGGCAATTGAATGACGGTTGGTCCCTCCGGGCCGCTGCTGCTCAACGGAACGATCAGAACCGAGTCTCTCCGACCGCTGAGATTTCTTTCATCGAGAGAAACGATCAGTACCCAATGGCGAATGGGCGGACTGCCTAAGTTAGCGGTCCAGATCTCTCCTCGGCGCGGCAGCGGACTACTTATCAAAGTCGATCCCGGCTGCACTCTGAGAGAGCGCCGCCTCAAGTCGTCTCTCCTCCGCCGCCTCTTCGTCGGTCATGTTGGCAAAATACGCAGCCGTGTCGTTCGCCAGCCGTTCGCGATTCTCATAAATCAGAAGTTGCCGTACAGCGAGGTCAATAGCCTCAGCCAGCGTTCGTGCCTCGCCCCGTCTGATCAAATCTTCTAAATAAGAGAGAGTGGCCGAAGAAATCGTGGTTGAGATCTTCTGTCTGGTTAGCCGCGCCGTGGTGGCCATAAGGTTATCCTCTACTAATCCGATATAATATCAGATTACTATCCCCAATTAATCTCCTATACAAGCTGCTTTGTATCAAATGCTTACAGCCTTAACTCCACCACCGTTGCTCCCGCACCGCCTTCGTTTTGCGGAGGTTCGGCGACCGAATCCACGTGCGGATGCTTCTGTAAAAGCTGGCGCAGGGCTTTGCGCAGGATGCCCATGCCGCTGCCGTGGACCACACGCACACGCGGCAGTCCGGCGAGGAATGCACGGTCCACGAATTTTTCCACTTCGCGGGTGGCGTCATCCACGGTGTGTCCGATCACGTTGATCTCAGAGGGAACGCTCTGGCCTTCGCTCTCCAGCGAGACTGAAATGCCATGCGCCCGAGCTGCCTTGACCGGAGAGTCAGCCGCCCGCGCCAGCACCTCGGCAATGTCGGCGCGGCCGATTTTCATCTTCATGGCGCCGATTTCGACTTCGAAGTGATTGTCATCAATCTTGCGGGTGACTCGTCCGGCGCGGCCCACGGATTTGAGCTTGACCGTATCGCCTTCAGAGACATGCTTTACCACTCGCGGCTGAGCGTTGGGATCGCCTCGGTCTGCGCCCGTACTGTGTGCGACTACGGTCGAGTCGAACTGCTCGCGAAAATCGCGGCGGAGCTTAGCAATGCGGCGTTCGGCATCTTTCGAGAGCTTCTGCGCCGCTGCCCGCTCCTGGACAGCATTGACCGCCTCGCGCGCATGATACTCAAAATCGCGGAACAGGCTCTCCAACTTCTTTTCCATTTCTTTGATTTTGGTTTGCTGGTCTTTTCGGCCCTCGGAGGCAAGTCTCGCCTTCTCGCGCTCGACTTCTTCTTCCCGCGTCTTTAGCCGGAAACGCTCGGCTTCGGCTTCGCGCAATTCGGCATGCAGGCGATCAAGAAATTCAGAAACATCTCGCGCCTGTGCTCCCATCCGCGAGCGGGCAGCTTCTATGATCGAAGCATTCAATCCCAGCCGCCGTGCGATGTTGATTCCTGCGGACGCACCCGGCACGCCGATTCTCAACTCGTACGTCGGCTGCAGAGTGCTCTCGTCGAATCCGACGGAAGCGTTCACGACCCCGTCCGTATTCGCTCCATAGACTTTCAACGAAGTGTGGTGGGTCGAGATCACGGTTATGCAGCCGATCTGCCGGAAGTGCTCGGCAATGGCGACAGCTAAAGCAGCGCCTTCTTCGGGATCGGTGGCGGAGCCTAGCTCATCGAGCAGCACCAGCGAATGCGGAGTCGCAGTGCGTGAAATGAAATCGATGTTGGTGACGTGCGCGGAAAAAGTCGAAAGATTCTGCTCGATAGACTGGTAGTCACCGATGTCTGCGAGCATCGAGTCGAAAATCGGGAGTTCTGCGCGGTCTGCCGGAACCGGAATGCCAGATTGTGCCATGAGAGCCAGAAGGCCGACGGTTTTGAGAGCAACCGTCTTTCCTCCGGTGTTCGGGCCAGTGATGATGAGCTGACGAGTCTCGGCTTCGAGCTCGACGGTAGTAGGGACGACCTGCGCCCCTTTGGATTTGAGATTTCGCTCGAGCAGGGGATGACGTGCATTAAGCAAGACCAGCCGGGTCTTACCCGGCTCGGACGGCCGAGAGCGGCCGTCCCCACGTGGACTTTGCTGACCTTGGCTCGCTGTGTCGGCCAAGGCAATCGGCACGCAGTTGTAGTCTTCGGCGAAACGAGCTTTGGCGAATTGCAATTCCAGTTCACCCAGAACTTCGGTCGCAGCGCGGATTGCGTCGGCGTGTTCGCCGATGAGACGGGTCATCTCCAGCAGGATGCGATGAATCTCAGCCTGCTCTTCCTCCAGCAATCGCACGAGCTCGTTATTCTGCTCAATGGTTTCCAGAGGCTCGATAAAAACCGTCTGCCCGCTCGAACTCGCGCCATGAACTACACCCTGCACTCGCCGCTTCTGCTCGACTTTCACCGGGATGACGAAGCGCTCACCCCGAATGGTGACCAGTTCCTCCTGAACCGTTCCGCCTTCGGCCAATCGGCGCAAATATGCGCGCAATGAATCCTGAAGCGCGCGCTTTTGTTTTTCGATGTCGCGGCGGATGCGTGCCAATTCCGGAGATGCGCGGTCTTCCAGCGTTCCGTCAGGGCGAATCTTGTTGCGAAAGGCGCGCAGGAAGTCAGTGAAATCAACAATGCCCGTCGAAATCTGCGCCACCGCTTTCCACTCCAGCGTCATGGCAGAGGGCGGATTCAGCTCGATCTCCCGCCACTCGGCGGCGCGGTCAACCACCAGCACGATGTCGCGGATTTCCCCGGTTTCAAGCGCAGCACCCACGATTCGGGCTTTCTCCACCGATTGACTCACGTCCAGCAGGCCGGAGAATTCAAAGCGTCCACCAACGCGGCGGAATTCTCGAATTTCGGTGGTGAGCCGTTGCTGGGTTTCGATCCATTCGCGGTCAGAAGAAGCAACGAGCAACGCAACCTTAGCCTGTCCAAGCGGAGAAGGCGTGTATGCTCGAAGCAAATCACGGAGAGATTCGAATTCCAGGAGGCGTGCGCTGGTGTGGGCAAGCGGGGTCGGCACAGAAGCTCATGTTACAGGGAGAATGGTGACCACAACCAGAGAGCCGGCGCCAAGAATTCCGATGAAAGTATGGACTGCTCACGCCTTGGCAGCTAGGGCTTCTGAGAGCATCGTGCTTTGCACTGCCGGAAACCGCAGCACGAAAACTGCGCCGCCTTCAGGGCGGTTATGGCAACTGATCTGACCCTGGTGGTCTTGCACTACGCCATAGGTGGCGCTGAGGCCCAGACCGGTTCCCTTCCCGACTGGCTTGGTTGTATAGAAGGGATCAAAGACTCGTTTGGGATCGCGAATGCCAGGCCCCGAATCGGCAAACTCGATGATAATTTCGTCTGTCTCAGAACGGGCATTCACGGTAAAGACTCCGCCGCCGACCTCGTCTAAAGCGTCCATTGCGTTGCCAATGATCTCGAGGCAGCACTGAAAAAGTTGGCTGGCGCTGCCGCAGATGGGAGGCAGAGTTGGATCGATATTGGTTTCCAGCTTAATTTTTTTGCTATCCAGCGGAAGCATTTGCATCTGTAGCGCGCGCCGAAGTAGAGAACCCATATCGAGCTCGGCTTTGTTTCCTGGCGACTGCTGCGCAAAGTGTAGAAGACCGGAAACCAGTTCGCGGGTACGCCGGGCCTGCTGTCCGATTTTTTGTGCCATGGAAACTTGAGCTGGCTCGAGAGCGGTGTTCGCGGCCATAAGATCTGAGTACCCTAGGATGGCGGTGAGAGGATTGTTGATTTCGTGTGCAGCGCCGGCAACCAACTGTCCCAGCGACGCCAACTTTTCCCGCTGCACAAGCTGAGCTTGCACACGCTGAAGATTTTCCAGGCTCTGGCGGGATTCATCGAGCAGGCGCACCAGTTCGCGGTCGAGCAGATACTGACGGATAAAAACCAGGCAACCTTGCACCAGCATCGCGGCCAACGTAACTAGAATCCGAAACTGGCGAAGACGGGGGGGAGAGCTATCAGAGAACCATGCCCAATATCCCAGCACGGGCAACGACAGGATGGCCAACATGGCGAATCTTGGAGCCAAAGTCGTCCAGCGGCGCTCACCCAGCGGAGCTGGTTCGCAAGCGGGGTTGAGCTCAAGCGCCACTACGCCTGCCCAGATAAACCAGCATATTGACGCGACAAAGCCGATATCGTAAATGCCGCCCGTATGGTAGTTACCACGAGCAATTGCGGCATTGATCAACTCTGAAATTACGCTATACAGTGCTGTCGCCAGAAATAAATTCCAATAAATCTTTTTCCAAGCTCCACGGGTGCTGAAGGCCAACACGCCTAAGCCTGCCAGAAATGCCATATTTTCCAGCGTATATAAAAGGTCATAGTTGGGACTATATACCGAGGTATTTAAGACAACGTACTCATCAGGAAAAACAATGAATGCATAGAGGAACACCCACCATACCAGCAGCATCAGGAAATTCAGCGTGCTGAAGTATGGTTTGTGTTGTTCGAGCGGACGGTGCGGACGCACAGCAACCGCGGCCATCATTGGAACCACATGGAGAAAGAGGATGATGTCGCCAACGAATGGGTCTGGAAGGTGCCGGCGCAGGAAAACTTCATACATCGTCCACCCAAGCTGATTTAGGAGCCACATTGAGCAACCGATGGCCATCAAAGACCAGAACAGCCTAGTTGGGCCGCGGCCACGTGCCGCGTTGAGTACCATCACGACAGTTGTGAGAATAAAAAGGAATAGTTGTGTAAGGTCGGCGATTGCGGTCAGTGTGAAGCCGGGACGCAAACTGAGGGACACGGCTGCATAAGCCAGAACCACACTTCCTATGCAGAGAGCCCACCAGCGCTGGCGTTTGGTCATGAGTAATCGGCATTCTATTCGAGTACGGTTCGCGGCAGATTCATACGATTGCGAGCGCTAGTTACTTAAGTACCAGCGGGATTTAGCGTTGGACGATCGCCTGCACGCTAACCGATACATTTTCAAGAGCAGGAACTAAACCTAGATCCGGTTTGCTAGAATCACCGTGAGTCCGGTGTGCGTCTTACCTATATGTCTTTTCCTACTACCCGCCTTCGCCGCCTCCGCCAAAACGAGCAATTGCGCTCCCTCGTGCGTGAAACTCGGTTGAGTCCGGAAGCTTTCGTTTACCCCCTGTTTGTCTGCCCGGGCGAAGGCGTGCGGAAGGAAGTGCGCTCCATGCCGGGGGTGTTCAATTTTTCCATCGATGAAGCCGTAAAGGAAGCCGGCGAGGCGCGGTCTCTTGGCGTTCCTGCAGTCGTCCTTTTTGGATTGCCGGAAACGAAGGATGAGGTGGCGACTGGGGCGTGGTCGGACGATGGAATCGTGCAGCAAGCCGCACGCGCTATCAAACGGGAGATCCCAGAGCTGATCATCGTTGGTGACGTCTGTCTGTGTGAATACACCTCCCATGGCCATTGCGGCATTGTGCGCTCCACCGGGCCGCAGTCGCTAGGAGCGGCGGTGGCACATCCACCGGCGTCCACGGGCGAATACGAAATCGTGAACGATGCGACTCTGGAGTTGCTCGCGCGGACTGCGGTTTCCCTGGCCCGAGCTGGGGTCGACATGGTTGCTCCTTCTGACATGATGGATGGGCGCGTCGCCGCGATTCGCAAGGCTCTCGACGAAGCTGGTTTGACGAATATTCCGATTCTTTCTTACGCCGCGAAATTTGCTTCCGGTTTTTATGGACCGTTTCGCGAGGCGGCTGATTCCGTGCCGCAGTTTGGAGACCGCCGGTCCTACCAAATGGACGGCGCCAATCTGCGCGAGGCCATGCGCGAGATCGAACTTGACATCGAGGAAGGCGCGGACATCATTATGGTTAAGCCAGCGATGCCATATCTCGACGTGATTGCCGCGGCGCGTGAGCGGTTTGACGTGCCGCTGGCTGCGTATCAAGTGTCTGGCGAGTATGCCATGATCGAAGCTGCTGCCCGCAATGGCTGGATCGATCGCGAGCGGGTGATCATGGAGTCGCTGATGTCGATTCGGCGGGCTGGGGCGAGCATTATTCTGACGTACTACGCCAAGGAAGCAGCAAGGCTGCTGGCGTAACAGGCTGCGGAACCGCGCTTAAGTGATTTCTAACAAACTTGCGGTGCCTAGCGATTTTCGAGAAACCTGCCTATTCACAACAATGAGACAAAAAGCAGATTCCTCCCGCCCTGCAGGCGTTCGGAATGACAATATTTGTGTAATTCAGTGTAGCCGTCCCATGGTCGAGACGCTGTCTAGAATCATTCGTTTGTCTGGGATCATCTGATCGTACTGAGGAAGGAAACTTGCCTGAAACTACGTACGACGTTGCAATTATCGGCAGCGGACCAGCCGGATATACCGCAGCCATCCGCGCTGGTCAACACGGACTAAAGACCGCGCTTATTGAAAAAGACAACGTGCTCGGCGGAACTTGCCTGCATGTGGGGTGCATTCCGACGAAGGCGCTGCTGTTCAACGCAGAGATTTGGGATCACTTGAAAGACGCAAAAGAATTCGGCATCGAAGGCGTGGACGCGCGGAAGCTGAACTGGGCGGCGATTCAGGATCGCAAATCAAAGATTGTCGGCAAGCATGCCAAAGGTCTCGAGTTCCTGATGAAGAAGAACAAGGTCGAGACGATTCGCGGGTATGGCAAGCTCACTGGTCCTGCGCAGAATGGAGTAATTTCGGTAGAAGTCACAAATGATGGTAAGACGGCGCACATCAGAGCGAAGAGTGTGATTCTCTCCACCGGGTCGGAAGCGCGCATGCTGCCCGGTCTTGAGGCGGATGACCGCATTCTCACCAACATCGAAATCCTGGCGCTCAAGGAAATTCCCAAGTCGCTGGTCATCGTAGGGGCCGGGGCTGTGGGCGTGGAGTTCGCTTCGATTTATCGTTCGTTCGGATGCGAAGTCACGATTCTCGAGATGCTGCCGCGCCTGGTACCAATTGAAGATGAAGAGATCTCCAAAGAATTGGCTCGGATATTTCGCAAGCGAGGAATTAATTTTCATACAAGCGCCAAAGTCGAGAAAATTGACAAGACGAAATCAGGAATCGCGGTGGCGTTTACGGTTGACGGCAAGCAGCAGAAGATTGAAGCCGAGAAAATTCTGATCGCGGTTGGCCGCAAGCCGCGCACAGAAAACATTGGGTTAGAAAAGACCAAGATCAAGCCTGACCGTGGCTTTATCCAGACGGATAGCTGGATGCAGACCGCTGAACCCGGCATTTACGCCATCGGCGACATCGTGCTGGGCACGCCGCAGTTGGCGCACGTAGGGGCGATGGAGGGGATCGTCGCGGTGACAAAGATCGCCGGAAAGAAGGGAAAGCCAATCAATCCGGAACACATTCCAAATTGCACCTATTGCCATCCGGAAATTGGCAGCGTGGGTCTGACTCAGACTAAAGCCGAGGAAACCGGCTACAACGTGAAGATCGGTAAATTTCCGTTTACCGCAAATTCGCGTGCTTCAATCGTGGGCGCGCACGAGGGATTCATCAAGATCGTTTCGGACGCCGATTACGGCGAGATCCTGGGCGTCCACATCATCGGCCCACAGGCAACGGAGTTGATCGCCGAGGCCGTCGCCGCCATGGAAGCCGAGGCTACTGTCGAAGATTTGATGTGGACCATCCACGCGCATCCTACGCTGGCTGAGGCTATGCTCGATGCGGCGAACAGCGTGTATGGGATGGCAATTAATGCGTGAACTTCAGGCCGCGGATTTACGCGGATGAGCACCGATTCTTCAATTTGATTCCTCTGTGCTCTCTGTGTCCTCTGTGGTGAAATGGTTATTCCGCCTGAATCAGCGGCAAAGAAGTTGATCTCTGTCGTCCAACTCGGAACGATTGATTACGCAACCGGCCTCTGCCTGCAGCAGCGGCTGATCGAACTGCGCAAAGACGGCCGCATCGGCGATGTGCTCTTGCTACTAGAGCACACGCCAGTGATTACGCTGGGCCGCAACGCGAAATCCAAGAACATCCTGGCCTCCCCTGAACTGCTGGCCCAGCGCGGCGTGGAAGTCTTCGAATGTGATCGCGGCGGCGACGTTACGTTTCACGGGCCCGGCCAGCTCGTCGGCTATCCAATTTTTGACCTGCGCGGTTTCGGCACATCGGATGGAAAACGTAAAACGCTTGGCGCGATCGAATACGTCAGAAAGCTTGAAGAAGTGTTGATCCGCACCTGCGCCGACTTTGGTATCTCAGCTAACCGGATTCCGGGTCTTACTGGAGTATGGACCGATGGACCGTGTAGGGGCGGGTCTTCGACCCGCCCGGACGGGGCAGAGCCCCGTCCCCACACAGAACAACAAACAGCTAAAATCGCCGCCATCGGTGTCCACATTTCTCGCGCCGTCACCTCGCATGGCTTCGCCCTTAACGTGAACACCGATCTCAGCTACTTCGATCTGATCGTCCCTTGCGGGATCGAATCGAAGCCAGTGACTTCGATGGCGAAAGAGCTAGGGAAGCAAATTGCGCTGCAGGAGGTTGCCCACTCGCTTGCCCGCAGCTTTGGTGCGGTCTTCGAAAGCCAGATTCTCTGGTTGGAAAATCTGGATACGCTGCTTAGTGAAACGATAGGGGTTCCAATGCGGCCACCGGCAGAGTTGCGGAAAATTCACGGGGACGACGATACTACCTGGGCCTAGTTCGGCGCGTGCGCCCTCGCCGTGAAGTCAGGCTTCGTTTAAGATCAACTTCGGCAGGGATCGCCGAATGGCTAGCCGAAAAAACAAGCGTTCAGGGCAGAAATCAGGATCGGACGGCAACCGCTCGTCGTTGAAAGCTCAATTTTCGGAACATCGCACCTATACCATTCCCGATCTCCGACGGGAAAAACCCAGCTTCAACATCCGTCAAATTCTCAAAGGCGATGAAATTTGCTACGAGGTCGAAGGGAACCTGAACACCTCCGTTCCTCCGATTCGCGAATCGAAATACCTGAGCAAGCAGCAGCACATCGAGATCTACCGCTGGATGCTCCTCAACAGAAAAATGGAGCAGGCGCTCGAAAATCTTTACAAGCAGGGCAAAGTTGTTGGAGGCGTTTACTTCGGACTCGGCCAGGAAGCCTGCTCGTGTGCCTCGGCTTTCGCTCTTCATAAAGACGAATGGCTTGGACCGCTGATCCGCAACCAGGGGTCGCTGCTGGTTCGTGGCTTTTCTCCACGTGACATCATGATGCAGTACATGGCCAAGGCGGGCTCACCTACGAAGGGCCGCGATGCGTCATCTCACTTCGGAGACATCTACGAGCGCAACGTAGTCGCGCCCATCTCGACGCTTGGCGATCTCATTCCCGTACTCGCAGGCGTGGCGCTCGGCGCAAGGCTGCAAGGTCGGAATATTGCTGTTATGACTTACATAGGCGATGGCGGCCAGTCAACCGGCGTGACTTATGAGGGCATAAACTTCGCGGCGGTGCAGAATCTCGGCCTGGTACTCTTCGTCGAAAACAATCTCTGGGGATACTCCACACCCGCCGATATGCAGTTTCGGGTGAAAGACCTCGCCGAACGCGCCATTGCCTATGGAATCCCC